>Ga0172379_10005065_pt1 | contig 18747 bp, 14 predicted proteins | sample GrowelOW334metaG_FD_119756 | JGI IMG/M metagenome (GOLD analysis project Ga0172379, IMG submission 119756) | Groundwater microbial communities from an aquifer near a municipal landfill in Southern Ontario, Canada - Groundwater well OW334 metaG | ecosystem: Environmental > Aquatic > Deep...
AAAAAAGAAAAGCCCCAGACAACCAAACTGTTTTGAGCAGAATGATTATCCGAAGCTTTTGGTTTTCATGCCGTGTTGGAAACCCCGGGTGGAGTGCATCCGGAACCCGGGGAGGAGGTCATTTGTTTGTTGGCCCTAACTTGCATTATTTATTTGAAGTGGTATTATATTAATATCAAACAAAAATAAAAACAGCGGCTTTTAAGGAGCAGGGCTGTTTTTTGTTTAATTGTGCACAATGGGAACCATTGTGCACGCGCAAGTCTAAAATTACTATCTACATGAACAATTTTTATCTTCAGGAATTAATAGAAGAAACCCAAAACCGCGGTGGCGGGTTGATTTTGAATTATGAAGACCGGCCGGCAGTGGTGGTTTTAACTGTGGAAAAATATAACACGTTACTACAGAATCAAGAACCATCTGCGATGGCAGACGGGAAAACCGAGAGTCAAGAAATGCAAGTATCAAATGAAACCCAACCAGAAATTCCTCAGGCTCAACCCCCAAAAAAAGTTTTAGTCACCGGTGGGGCCGGGTATATTGGCGGACATTTGGTCAGAGAATTAATTAAGCAAGACTATGAAGTTGTGGTGTTGGACAATTTGTCTTCCGGGCGGAGGGAAAATTTAGACCCGCAGGCGTTATTTGTGGAAGGGGATTTAGCCGATCAAAATTTACTGCGGGATATATTTGCCACGGAAAAGTTTGAAGCGGTATTTCATATGGCGGCCAGTTTGGAAGTGGAAGAATCTGTACGCGAACCGGAAAAATATTTTCGAAATAATGTTTTAAATACCGCCAATTTATTAAATGCTATGAACGAAGCCGGAGTGAAAAAAATTATTTTTTCTTCTACCGCGGCAATTTACGGCGATGCTGCCGAGGTGCCAATTAGTGAATCCGCGCCGTTGCATCCAAATAACCCGTATGGCTCCAGCAAGCTCCTTGCTGAAAGAACTATAAAATATTATTGTGAATATTTGGGTTTTTCCGCGGTGGTGTTCCGCTATTTTAACGCCTGTGGTTTTGATGCTGAAGCAAAAATTTTGCCAACCCATCAGTCACACTTAATTTATAATGTTATGCAGGTTGCTAAAGGCGAAAAGGCCAGCCTGACGGTTTTTGGTAATGATTATCCGACCTTTGACGGCACCGGCGTGCGCGACTATATTCACGTGTTGGATATCGCCCTGCCACACATTGAAGCGTTAAAACAAATGAAGAGCGAAAACAAGTACGAAGTTTATAACATTGGCACAGGGGTGGGCTTGAGTGTTGCTCAAATTGTTAACGGTGCGGCGGAAATTTTAAATAAAATTATTCCAATGGACATCTCACCGCGTCGTCCGGGTGATTCGGCGGTTACCATTGCCGACAACACTAAACTGGTGAATGGCTTGGGTTATCGTCCTCGTTTCAGTGATTTGGATACCATTATTTCCACAAGCTGGGAAGTCTTTAAAAATATTTAAAACGCAAAAAAATAATTTAACGCTTCCGCTTTGGCGACGGCGTTTTTTAGTTAATAATGAAACAAATTGCGTCAAATACCGTCTAATATAATATGAGGGCGAAAGCGAATTATTTGTGATATAATGAATTAAATTAGTAAATTTAATTATCATGAATAAACTATCGGTTATCATCCCTTCTTATAATGAAGATCATAGAATCACCAAGACTTTGGAGTCGGTAAGCGAGTTTTTAAAAAAACAGGCTTTTAGTTACGAAATTTTGGTAATTAACGACGGGTCAAAAGACAATACCGCCAAAGTGGTGCAAGGATTGGAAGCGCATATCCCAAATTTACGACTTATTGATAATAAAGAAAATCACGGTAAGGGTTGGGTAACCAAACAAGGAATGTTAACCGCGGTTGGCGATGTCCGGGTGTTTATGGATGCCGACAATTCCACAAAAATAGATGAAATTACAAATTTCTTGCCGTTTTTTGAACAGGGGTTTGATATTGTCTTGGGTTCTCGAAGAATAGCCGGATCAAATGTGGCTAAAGATCAAAACGGTTTGCGTGAATTTTTAGGCTGGGTGTTTAGAACCATTGTCCACATTTTAGTTCCGGTGGGCGTGACCGATACCCAATGTGGGTTTAAAGCTTTTAGTGCCAGCGCCGCGACCGCGATATTTCCCCAGCAAACAATTTTTCGTTGGGCATTTGACGTGGAAGTTTTAGCCTTAGCCAGAAAAGGTAAGTATAAAATTAAAGAAGTGCCGATTACCTGGGTCAACGATGAAGCCAGCCACGTCAAATTGAGCGGAATGATAAATATGTTAATTGAAATTATTGAAATTAGAATTAATTTGTGGACAGGAAAGTATAAATAATATGCCCAGTAATACAACTTCCCCCGGTAGAGCTCTCGGAGATTCTACTGGGTCCAATAAGTTCCGCTTGTTAAATATTGGGAAGGTTGTAATTTTAATGGGATATTTATATAAGAAAAGAGTTAAAATAATTTAAGCGGAACTTTGTGCCAAACACCTTATAAACTTTAATTCTTTAATAGTTGTAACAATCTATCTTTAATTAATTCCTTCTTCAAACACTTACAGGTGTTTGGAATTGGAAGATGATATACTGGGTATGAGCAACTCAAAAACTAAAACCATATTTGTCCAAGCAATTGCCTGGCTGATCTTGCCGGTGTTTTTAGTTATGGCCTGTCCCGCACCCAGGGCTTTAGCAGTTACCTCGGATTTTAGCCGGTCATATATTGTGAAATTAAATTCGCCCGGGAATTTTAGCGAGTTGCTTCCCATCGCGCAAAACATCAATCACAGATTTTTAGGCATGCAGGCTGAGGAGTTTAAAAATATTTATACTTTTGATTCAAATTATTCAATCGCAGATCTTAAAATTGCGCTAAACGGGCATTTTAATTATTTGCAAACTAACCGAACATTGCAAACCGCAGGGGTGGTGGTGAATGATCCGGGTTTCAGTTCCAACGGTCAAGATATTGACAAACAATGGGGGTTAATAAAATCCGGATTTGATAATGCCTGGAATAAAACGGTGGGGGACAAACGTAATATTGTGGCTGTAATAGACACCGGTATTGACCAGACCCACGAAGATTTAAAAAATATTTTTTATGTTCCGGGATTTGATTTTATATCTAAGCAGGGTTTATCTGTCGGCAGTAACTCCGACGATAACGGCCATGGTACGCTTGTTTCCGGAGTATTAGGAGCTGCGGCGAATAATGGCATTGGTATTGCCGGCACTAACTGGCAAATTACTCTAATGCCATTAAAAGCTTTGGACTCTTCCGGCAAAGGAGATGTCGTGGCGATTGCCGAGGCAATTGTCTGGGCCACGGATCACGGCGCCCAATTTATAAATTTAAGTATTGGCGGAATTGGTTTTGGCCATGATACGGCTTTAGCCAACGCGGTTTCATACGCGTTTGCGCGTAATGTTTTGTTAGTGGCCGCCGCCGGAAATGACAGTTCCGCGACCGGCAGTAATTTAGACCAGAGTCCGATTTTCCCTATTTGTGATGATAATAATTTTAATATGGTGATTGGGGTCGCCGCTATAGATAAAGATGATATTAAGCCGGAATTTTCCAACTATGGCAGAAATTGTGTAGATGTGGTCGCTCCTGGTAAACGAATCCTTTCCACAATAAATTTTGATCCGCTAAGTAAAAAATCCGCTCCGAATTCTTATGCCTATGCTTCCGGAACTTCTTTGGGAGTGCCGTTTGTAGTTGGCCAGGCGGCCTTAATTAAAGCCTTATATCCGTTTGCCACTAATGTACAAATTCGTGATCGGATTATTTCCACCGCTGAACAAATTGATAATTTAAATTTAACGCAGTGTGCCGGCGTTTCCTGTCGCGGTTTGTTGGGCGCGGGCAGAATTAATGTTCCCAAAAGTCTGGAAACCGCAATTGCGCAAAATTTCAGCGAAGGGGATTTGGTAAAAGATCAAAATACCGGAGCTGTTTATCAAATTTTAGGCGGTCAAAAACGCCTGGTTTCGCCGTTTGTTTTAAATCAAAAATTTTCCGATCGTCCGGTGAAAATTTTAAACTCCAATGATCTCTCGACGCTTCCAAGTGGCAGTTATATTACCCCGATTGACGGGACTTTAATTAAATTAGACAACGAACCCACGGTTTATATTTTGGACAATGGGCTAAAGCTTCCAATTACCTATCAGGTATTTATGCAGCGAAAATTGTCTTTTGCCCAAGTGAATACTTTAAGTTATTCGGAGGTTAATTCTTGGCAAACCGGGAGTTTCTATTCGCCCGCAGAAGGAACTCTAGTAAAGTCAACTCAAAATAAAACAGTTTACTGGGTTATTGGACAAACTTTACATCCGATAAATTATGGATTTTATATCGATCGCGGACTAAACCTATTTCCGGTATTAGCCGTTTCCAAAACGGATTTAAATGGGTTTGCAAAAGGGGAAGCATATATCCGTTAGATTTAAGATTTAAGATTTAAGATTTAAGATTTAAGATTTAAGATTTAACCTGCCTGTATGCAGGGATTTAGGAAGGCAACAATGAAAAAACAAAAAATTGTACAAATAATTAGCGCCCTGGTTCTGGTAATTTTTCCGGTCGTAACCTTGGCACAAACGCCGGATATAAACTTTAACCCCAATAAATTAATTGAAGATAAGGTTTTTTCTGATACCCAAACATTCGGCGGAGCCGAAGGTATTCAAAAGTTTTTAACCGTAAAAAATTCCGTTCTGGCCAACACCTCGGCGGATTTTTTGGCAAAACTAAAGGAACCTCAATCCACTCAATTAAAGCAGGGATTGGAAGATCCGCGACCCAACTTGGGACGGTTGCGTACAGCCGCGGAATTAATTTGGGATGCCAGTATTCAAAGTGGTCTAAACCCGCAGGTAATTTTGGTTACTTTAAATAAGGAGCAAGGGTTAGTTACTTCGGCAAATGATTATGATTCTGCTAAATTACAAAAAGCGCTTGATCGCGCCATGGGTTTTGATTGTCCCGACGCGGCCGGATGCGGTAATTTATTTCCCGGTTTTTATTATCAGTTGTTTGGTAACTATGATTCAACCAACAATCGTTATTTAGGCGCGGCTAAATCTTTAATGAAGTCATTTACTACTTCCGGTGGTCGTGGACCCGCTCTTGACGGTGTTGTGTCTAAGGTCGGGCAGACAATAATTTTAGACAATACTATGGGTGGGTATGAAAATATTTTACCCGAGCAGTCAATAACTCTGGGTAATAATGCCACCGCGGCTTTGTATCGTTACACTCCGCACGTATTTAACGGCAACTATAATTTTTGGAAATTTTTTCAGGGCTGGTTTAAGTATCCTAACGGCACATTGTTGAAATTAGCTTCCGCGGCAGACACTTATATTATTCAAAATGGTGTTAAACAGTTAGTCCCGCAATTTGTTGCTCAAGCCAGAACCTTGGATTTAAGCGCAACTATTACCGTCTCACCGAATGAATATGAAAGCTACACTACCGACAAACCTTTGGGTCCGGTAGATAATACAATCGTTCAAGATACAGCCGGGGTAAAATATGTGTTTATAAATAATGTTCGGCATCAAGCATCGGACTTAGTTATTAAACAAAGAGGATTGGATGTGAGTAAAACTTTAAGCATTACTCCATCCGAAGCGGTAATTTTTGACGCTGGCACAGTTTTACCTCCGAAAGACGGCACGGTCATTCGCGGCGCTCAGGATCAGAGTGTCTATTTAGTGACTAACGGACAAATTAAGATGTATAGCGCTTACACTTTTGCCCAAAGCAAAATTAAGGCCAAAGATATTTATATTGTTCCGGACACGGAAATTTCTTCTTACGCCAAAAGCGGATTTGTTTCCCCGGCTGACGGCAGTTTAGTAAAAGCTACCAATAACAACACTGTTTATTTAGTGCAAAATTCATTAAAGCAACCAATTTTGGGCGATATATTCAAAATTCGCGGATTTAGCTTTAAAAATGTCGCGGCTATTTCCCCGGATGAAATTAATGCTCTTCCGCTTGGTTCCTACGCCACGCCTAAAGACCGCACCTTCTTCTCTGTGGGCTCAAAAACCGGGCAACTATATATGTTCAAAGAAGGCACCAAACATAGTATTTCAGCCTTTGTTTCCAAACAAAGAAATATAACTCCGGACTACTTCTTTAACATAGATGTTGTAACGCAGTGGCAGGACGGTATCCCAGTGCCACCGGCCAACAATACTATAGTTAAAGGTGATAGCGACCAAACGGTATTCTTGGTGGTAAATGGTCAGTTAAGGCCTTTAACCTATCAGGCCTTTAAGAATCGTAAAATCACCGTAAAGAAAATTATCACTCTACCCCAAGACGAAGTCGATGCCTATGCCAAAGGGGATACTCTGGCAAAATAAATATGTGTCATCCCGGGCTTGACCCGGGAACCACATCCAAACAAAGGCTCTAATCTTGGTTATTGACAAATGCAAAGGCAAACCGGAAATTCAAGAATTTAATAGTTATATTAGTCGCCAGTTACAGTCCAGAATAAATCCTAAAACCCCATTATATATTAATCATCTAAATTCAATTCAAAGTATGGGCCTGCAAGCTTGTGATATGTTTTGCTGGGGTATATTTCAAACTTATGAACGGGGGAATACTCAATGGTTTGAGTTGTTTGAAAAAGAAAAAATTAAATTTAATGAGTTGTATTTTGGACAATAAAAAAGCGGGGTCCAGGAAAGCCCTAGTCCCCACAATTTTATTAAGTTTATGCGTGCCCTGTAAGCTTATATTGCCTAGACTTTAGCCAACCGATGGATGGGAAAATCTAGAACGACTCACAAAGGACTTACCGCATATTTAATATAACATATCTTGTGTATTTGTCAAGTGTGTTGTGGATAACCATTTTGTTGTATTTAACAAAATGGTCAAAATTAATTACTATTGATATGCCAAATAAAATTCAAGGTGTCTTGGCAATTGTTGTCGCCATTATAGTATTATTTAGCGCAATGTGGAATCCAATGCTGTCTATTGTGTTAGCGGTCGTGGCACTTGTGGTATTTGGATTTTTTCAGTTTTATGCAAAGAGGCAGTTAGGCAGTATTATCCAAGATGATGCCCAAGGAGATCCTCTAAATCCGGAGCAAATAGCTAAACGAAAGGAAAATCTAAATAAAATTTTGGAAATGGCACAAACAAAAGAGCGGTTAACAAATGATTATATTCAAAAGGAGCTTGGTGTGTCAGATGCTACGGCTACAAGATATTGCGAGTATTTAGTGAGTTTAAATAAGCTTGCAAGGATGGGCGAGCGTGGGCAACAGGTTTATTACGTAAAACGATAATTTCAAAGGCTCAACCGAAAGGTTGAGCCTTTGTTCCTAAGCTATAAACTAACAGCTAATTCCCTATAAGCTATTTCACGCCTGTTGGCCGTTGAAGTATTGAATAACTTTGTAAATCTTTTTTAAGTAGTTTACGGTTTCATTGCGTAAGGTGCCGGCTTGCAAGTTAGCAAGCTTGGTGTTTTCTTCCGCCAACTGCATTTGCAGGGAGGTTTTAGTCTTTTTGTCTGCGGTTTTTTTAATTTTGGACTTTAAGTTCGCTATTGCAAGTTTGGTGGCATTTTCTTGTCCGCTTCGGTCCTCGTTCCACATGTCGCCATATAAATTTACCGCCTTGGCTACGCGCGTGGTTCCACCATTGTAAGAAGCCGCACCGTATTCAAATACCCGGCCTTCGGCAAATCCCATCCGGGCTTTTACGCGGACTGTCCCGGCGTAGTCATCTAATAGCAAATACATAGCCTTAATTGAGTTTTCGTGATCAGACATCCCGGCTACGAAGTCAGGAATTAGGTTAGCGTCAACATGGTTTTTTACCAAGGAAGTATAGGTGGAAGGTATAAATTGGGCAATTCCGCGAGCGTTAGCAGTGGATACGCTGTATTTGTAAGCATCGCCTTCGTTTAAAGCAAAAACAATATTCAGTTGGTCTATGGTACTTTTTATGTCCGTGCCGTTTAAGACTTTGCCGGTGTCGGTATGTTCGGCATAGACTAAAGATTTTATAAGCGCCGGCGTAATAGCTTCGGTTATGGTTTTTTCGGGAACAGAATTGGAGGGAATATTTTTTAAATCCTGAGCCACTCTGTCTATTACCCCATTTAAATAATCAGAGCCATACGCAAGCACGGCGGGATCGTTAAAACTTTGGGAATAGGGGACATACACGGCTTCGTACAAGCTTTTCTCAATGGCAGATTTGCTGCCGGATTCTTTTGGGCTGATTAAATATTTTAACGCCACAATTTGTCCGTTGCTGGGAGAATTAACTTTAAATTTGCTGTTTACACCGTTAAAGGTAACCAGTTGCACATCAACAGCAGGGTCGGGAAATACCATTTTTTTTCCATTTTGCCTTCCAACAGTAAGAATTGTCTGATTAGTGTTTGGATCAAGAATCGCAAGAGCAATATCTTTGTCGCCAAGTTTGTAACTGGAAATTATTTTAGTAGTCTTTCCGGTTTTTTTGTTTTTAACGTTTTTGTAAACCGGAACCATTGCGTGGTTAAGAATTACGCTTTCAAGTTTTATTTTCGCGTCTTTAACCGCGACAATAATCGGCGGAACGTTGGGAGTTTGGAGGCCAAGAACTTGAGGAACGGTTGTACTCGCTGTTGATGTTGCGATAGTTTCCGGCAGTGGGGTTGCGGACGCTAAATTAAAAAAACCAAAGAAACCCGCAAGAAGAAATGTTAAAATTATTTTTTGTTTTATCATATATAAAATTGTATCATAAAATAATTAATGTAGATACACTGGTTTTCCACGACGAACTTTGTATTGAAAAACTTCACTGTTTGCATTTTCATCGGCCGATGGAAATGCAAACAGTCGGCTTTTTGTAAATTATCGCTATTGTTATAGTTATGGTAAAATTAGTCTTATGAGTACAAACATTTCTAAAAATATTTTCTGGTTAACCGCTTCCAGGGTTTTGGCTTTAGTTTTTTTATTTGTGGCTTACACCAGATTGTTCCGGTATTTGGGTCCGTATTTTTCCGGGCAGTACCAATTTGTTTTATCCTACGTCCTAATTTTTGCCACAATTGTGGATTTTGGGATTCAGCAATTCATTACCAAAAAAATTAGTGAAGAGCCGGAGAATGCAAAAAAATATTTTCAAGATTTTTTTAGTTTTGAAATATTGGCTTCCTTAAGTCTTTATGTTGTTTTGGTCGCTCTGGCATATTTTAAAGGTTATGACAGGGAAGTTTTTTACGCCATTTGCGTGGCAGGCTTGGGGCTTGTCGCAAATGCCTTAACTTATCCATACTTGGCGGTTATGGCAGCGTTTCAGGATATGCGTAAAGTCGCGCTGATTAATTTTTTAAATTCCCTGGTTAATATTGCGGTAATTTTTTCCGCTATAGTTTTCCACAAGCATATTGTATTTTTGGCCAGCGTTCAATTGCTTTTTGGGCTTTTGGATTTGGTGTTGTATCGGATATTTGTTACCAAGCATCTGCCTGAAGTCAATGTGCTTAAGGCCATTACCCAATTTGAATTAAAACCTATCTGGGGAATTTTAAAACAGGGTTGGCCATTTGCTTTATTGGTGGGTTTTAGCGCTATTTACAACCGGATTGATGTTCTGCTAATTACTTTTTTAAAGGGTTACGAACAAACAGGTTTTTATACCGCGGCCTATAAAATTTTTGATCTGCTCGGGTTTTTCCCTTCCGTCGTGTCGTATACCTTGTTTCCATTTTTTGCCGGGCTAATGTCCAAAAAGGCACTCTCGGAAGTAAGAGTAAATTTGGAGAAATATTTGAAATTGATGATTTTGGCGGCTGTGCCAATGGCCGTAGGCGGAAGCGTATTGTCAGCTAAGTTAATATCTTTAATTGCCGGTCCGGAATACGCGCCGGCTGCCGCGGTGCTGGCAATTTTAATTTGGGCGCCGGCCATTTTATTTATTTATATCCCGGCCAATGCCTTGGTAATTTCTCAGTTAACTAAAAAAGCTTTGATGGTTACGGGAGCCAATGTGGTCATTAACACGGTGGGAAATTTTTTTCTGATCCCGCATTTTGGCATAAAAGCCGCGGCGATTATGACAGTGATTTCAGAGTTAATCCAAGGGACATTTTATTTTTATTTTATTCGGAAAAATATTGTACAATTCAGTTTTAGCGGGTTGTGGATTAAGCCTATTCTGGCGGCGGTTATTATGGGTGTCGGTTTATGGCAAATTCGTGAATATTCTTTACTGGTTTCCTTGCCGGTCGGAGCAGGAATATATTTACTAGTACTGATAATTACTGGTTTTTTGGGCCGGGCTGACATTCTTACAATAAAAAATTTGTTTAGATCACCCCAGTCATAAATATTTTATGAAGAGAAATTTAAAAACCAGAATTATGGTATTTGGAACCTTTGATATTTTACACAAAGGACATTTAAATTTTTTTAAACAAGCCAGGGCTTTGGCTAAAAATCCTTTCCTCATAGTTTCAATCGCTCGGGATACAAACGTAAAAAAAATCAAAGGTCAGAAACCGACGTTAAATCAGCACCAACGACTTGAGGATGTTGAAACCTGCAGACTAGTAGATAGGGGAGTGTTGGGCGGGGCAAAGGCTTACCTCCCACATATTATAAAGGAGCATCCCAGTATAATTGCCTTGGGTTATGACCAAACCGCCTATGTGGACAACTTAAAGCGTGATTTGGGTAAAGCAGGTGTCAAAGTCATAATTCGGCGTTTAAAAGCATATAAACCACAGATTCATAAAAGCAGTTTATATAAAAAGAAAAGTTTATAAATAGGCCAAATTGTGATATAATTATAGATATAAAAAGTAAAAAATAAAAAATGATCACAAATCCATCAAACCCCAAGCATATAAAAAGTTTTTGGGGGATCGTAATAATTTTTGTCGTCGGTATGGTCGCCGGCGGTATAATCGCAATGACTGCTTTTAATAACCAATTGCAAGACGATATTAACTCCATGACCTTTTTTGGCCATCGCGAGTCTAAAACAGTTAAGAAGTCCACTACAGAACAAACAAAAGCCCCAACTACCACCAACGTAACTAAATAACAGTATTTATATAACCCGCCTCGCCCCGCTCTTTCGTTGTTTGGAAAGGGGGGGCGGGGCGGGGTTTTTTGTGCCCTGATTGGCTAGAGAAGCCGAAGTCTTATATAATAATAGAATGATAATCGGAATAGAAGCTCAGCGGGCGAATAGCCCGGCTAAAACCGGGGTTGAACATTATGCTAAACAGCTAATTTTGCATTTGGCCAAAATAGATTTGCAGAATGAGTATCGGTTGTATTTACGGTCTTCGCCTGAGCCATGGCTTTTAACTTTACCGAAAAATTTTAGCATAAAAGTTATGCCTTTCCCGTTATTTTGGACTCAATTAAGAATCAGCTGGGAAATGCTATTAAACCCCGTTGATGTTTTATTTATTCCGGCTTCCGCATTGCCCTTGATCCACCCGAAAAAAACCGTGGTAACAATTCATGATTTGGGTTGGAAATTCTACCCACAAAGTTTTACTTGGTTCAACCGAAATTTTTTAGAAATATCCACGCGTTTTGCGGTCTGGCGCGCGAGCAGGGTTATTGCGGTTTCTCAAAGTACAAAAAACGATATTATAAAATGCTACAAGGTTCCGGCGGAAAAAATTGAAGTGGTGTGGCATGGCTACGAGCAAGCGGATACGCTGGTAAGCGAGCAAGTTAGTCAGCTGGTAAGTGGGTTGCCGGAAAAGTATGCGCTATTTTTATCTACCTTACAACCGAGAAAAAATTTGGAAGGATTGATTAATGCTTTCAGGCTGTTAAAAAATCAGTATCCGGAAATTCCACATAAGTTGGTAGTGGTTGGCAGACCGGGGTGGAAGTTTAAATCTATTCTAAAAAAATTGGAAGAAAATAAAGACATCGTCATTTATTTAAATTATGTGTCCGATCAGGATCGTCTGGAAATATTACAACGGGCTAGTTTGTTAGTTCAACCGGCGTTTTATGAAGGCTTCGGTATGCAAATTTTGGAAGCTTTTGCCGCCGGCGTACCGGTGGCGGTATCCAAAGTTTCCAGTATGCCGGAAGTCGCTGAAGACTCAGCTCTTTATTTTGACCCACATAATCCTCAAGATATTAAGAACGCTTTGAAATCAATAATTTTTGATGTTGCCTTAGCTCAGGATCTGGTTGTTAAAGGTCAGGAGCGGCTAAAATTCTTTAGTTGGGAAAAATGCGCAAAAGAAACCTTAAATGTTTTAACTTCAAATTTAATTAAATAAAAATAATGACAAAAGAATTTCTGGCCAAATTTAAAGCTCTTCCAAGATTGAAGCTGTTAATTATTTTTTTTACAGTCTGGCAATATGTTAGTATTGCCGGGATTGCGGTATTGGGCTGGTCAAGCGCGCTTGTTTGGCTAAATTTGGGTATTCTGTTGGCGTTTATTATGCTTGCGCCGATCTATGAATCATTATTACTTTTAGTTTTATCCATACCGTTTTTTGTAGTTATTCCAAATTCCAAGTTTGATTCCTTATCGATGTGGCGGGTTGTGTATCTAGTTTTGTTTGTTGTGTGGTTTATCCGCGAAAAAAAGTTTAAACTCAGCGGGATTATTTTTTTACCGTGGGATAAATTTTTAGGCTGGTTTGCCCTTTTAGGTTTACTTTTGGCGATGTTGTTTGGCAGTTTCCGAATTGAGGCAATTAAATTGTTACTTTTTTGGATCAATATTTATTTTTTCTATTTGGTTTTAATCAATACTTTAAAAAGCAAGCAACAAATTTTTGAATTTATTCGATATGTTATTTGGTCCTTGGCTATAATTGTGACATTGGGTTTTACTCAGCTATTCGGCACTTTTTTAACGAATTTGGATGTCTTTTGGGTTTATTGGGCCAACAACATTACCAAGCTATATTACGGACAAAATTTTTCCAATGTGGCTTTATACTCTAATTCCTGGTTTTCTTTTTATGGGGGCAGAGACTTGCGCATGTTTTCGATTATGCCGGACTCCCAGTCATTTGCCTATATTTGTATTATTGCCTTGTGCATGGGTACGGCATTAACTCGTAGCGTGTTTACGCATATTAAAAAGTGGTTATGGTCGGGGATTCGTTTTGCGGGCTTGGCTTTAATCCTCTCCGGTACCCGGGCGGCTTGGGTCGGAATGATTCTGCCGTTTTTAGCGGTAACCTTGGCTTATGTCAGAAATTTCCAAAAACATTTGGCAAAAAAATTCTTGTGGCCGTTTGTAATAATTTTTATTTTATTTTTTATTTCCCCGTTTATAAATAAAGCTTTAGGATATTTGCGCGTGGAAAAATTTCAGGAAAATTTTCTGGCTCGGGCGCAGAGCATTTATAATCTGAAAGAAACTTCCAATCGCGGGCGGATAGATATGTGGCAAAATGGTTCTTTATTTTTCTTAACTCATCCGTGGGGTGTAGGATTCGGGAATTTTATAGTCTCATTCAATAATGTTGGTACCGGGCAGAATTATAATGAAGTCGGTGAAAAAGTGAATGAGGTGTACAATTTGCCGGCCAAATATATTTCTGCTCATAGTTTGTATTTACAAGTCCTGGTGGAAACCGGTTTGATTGGGTTTCTGTTATTTGCGGCTTTTTGGCTGTCGGTGCTGCAGTATTTATGGCGTTTTATTCGACATTACGGTAAAACCGAAGACTTTTTGGTATATTTTGTTGCCCAAGCTTTTTTAATGGTCTTGTGGATATTAGGAGCGGCGGTGTTTGATATTACTTTGTTGAATGATAAAGTCCTAATGTATTTTTTAATTAATTTAGGATTGGCTGGGATAATCATAAAACGCTATCAGGAATACGAAATAGAAACGGATAAATAGAAACTATAACTATAACGATGCCCAAAGTCGTAATTGTCCAAGTCATATATAATACCAAGCGGTTCATTGAGCCGGTTTTTAATGCGATATTTTCCCAAACGCACAAAAATTTTGAAGTGGTGGCAATAATTTCCGGCAATGATGACGGCGGTAAAGAATTTTTGGCGGAAAAATTTCCGCAAGTAACTATAATTGACCCGGGCTATAATATTGGTTTCGCCAAAGGGCATAATTTGGTTTTTTCCGCCAAAGGCGGATCCCTGCCGGCCGAGCAGGCGGGCGCCTTTGGCGGACAGGCGGATTTTTTTCAACTGGTGAATCCGGATATGATTATGGAACCGGATTACATTGAACAGATGTTAAAAGTTTTTCAGGACGAAAAAGTAGGAGCAGTCAGCGGTAAGTTATATCAAGCTCCTGGCGATTTGATTGAACAAGGTTCCCCAAATCTTAAATCTTACATCTTAAATCATAAATTCATTGACACTACTGGCGTTACAATCAGCAAATCCGGAAGAGCACGTGATAGAGGTCAACACGAAGAGGATAAGGGTCAGTATGATAAGGACACAAGTATACAAGCGGTTTCCGCAGCCGGGGCAATGTATAGAGCTACGGCACTAAAAGCTATAAGCTATAAGCTAGAAGCTAAAACAGAATTTTTTGATGAGGACTTCCATAGCTATTGGGAAGATGTGGATTTGGCTTGGCGAATGAGCAATACCGGCTGGCAGTGCAGATTTGCGCCTCAGGCCACAGGTTACCATGGCAGGGGAGCCGGGTCTTCTAAAAATGGGTATAAAGATCTACTTGGATTTATTAAACATCACAAAGCTCTTTCCCAACGCATAAGACAACTAAATTACCAAAACCATATTTTTATGTACATAAAAAATAGTAAATGGTTTTACCCGCAATTTTTTGTTCGCGAATTTTTTATGTTTTTTTATGTTTTGTTTTTTGAAATTAGCACGTTTAAAATTTTGCCACAAATGTTTAAACTCTTGCCGAAGATGTGGAAGAAAAGAAAAATTATTTGGTCATAATGTAATTGTTTATGGATTTATCAATAATTATTTTATCTTATAAATCAAAGTTGGATTTGCAACGGCTTTTGCCGTCGGTTTTTGCTTCTGAGACAAAATACTCCTATGAAGTAATTGTCGTAGACAACGGCTCTAATGATGGCACGTATGAGTGGCTGGATACTCAATTGAAAGATTTAAGATTTAAAGATTTAAAGATTATTAAAAATCAAAACACGGGATTTGCATCGGGGAATAATTTAGGTATTAGGCAGACTAACGGTAAATATATCCTACTACTTAATCCGGATACCAAAATTGAAAAAGATACACTTGAAGTTATGTTAAGTTTTATGGATAGTCATTCCGAAGTCGGGATTAGCGGGTGTAAGGTTGTTAAGCCGGATGGAAGTTTGGATTTGGCTTGCCGAAGAAAATTTCCTAATCCTTGGAACAGTTTTAAAAGATTATTTTTACTTTCCAATGCGGATTATAATTTGACTACGATTGACGTAAATCAAGAAATGGAAATCGATTCCGTCATGGGAGCATTTTTGCTCATTCGTAAGTCTGTGGTTGAATTAATTGGTTTACTGGATGAAGAGTTTTTTATGTACGGCGAAGACATAGATTGGTGCTGGCGTTGTAAAGAAGAAGGCTTTAAAGTTTGGTACTATCCAAAAACCCACATAACCCATTTTAAAGGATCGTCATCGGCCAAAATTGCCCTAAAAGCCTTAAAGTGGTTCCATGAAGCAATGTGGATTTTTTACCGCAAGCATTACAAAAACCAGTACCCATTTTTTATAAATTGGTTGGTGTGGCTGGGTATATATTTAAGACTTGGCGTTTTGATTTTAATTAACGCATTTAAAGAAAAACCGATTGTAAGTAGGTGATTTCACATAAAGAGTTAAAGTTTGATATAATGGAAAGACTAAATATTATATAAAATATAATGGATTCATTAGAAAATCAGAATGGTCAAAATCGCCAGCCACAAGACCCCAAAATGTCCGGGTTAGCGTTAAAGTGGGTAATAATTTTACTGGTCGTTTGTGGTGCATATTATACCGGCTTTCAAAGTGGGAAGAAAGGATATATTTTTGAGCCCAAGGAATTTAAAGTTATAAATCAGACACAAGTTCCCGCCACAGTTGATTACAGTTTGTTGTGGAAAGCTTTGGATGCGGTGGGTACAAAGTATATTGAAAAAGATTCCATTAACCAGCAAAAAGTTTTGTATGGCGCGGTTAAAGGTGCGGTAGAATCTTTGGGCGACCCGTATACCACTTTTTTTGAGCCCAAAACCTTGGAAAGTTTTAAAACCGATCTAAAAGGGAGCTTTGGCGGAATCGGTGCCGAGGTGGGTAAGAAAAATAATAATATAGTGATTGTGGCCCCAATTGATGATACCCCGGCCAAACGAGCCGGACTATTGGCTAAAGATATTATTGTTTCAGTAGACGGTCAATCTACGCAGGAATGGTCGGTTGACCAGGCGGTAGATAAAATTCGCGGGCCCAAAGGCACAACAGTGACCTTGTCCATTTTCCGCGAAGGCAAGGACAAACCGTTTGATGTTAAAATTGTGCGTGATGTTATTGCAATAAAAAGCGTAAAGTTAAGTTATAAGGAGTCGGAAGTTAATGGTCAGAAAAAAACCATAGCCGTAATTACTTTAAGTCGGTTTGGTGATGACACCAAGGAATTGTTTGATAAAGCAGTTACGGAAATTTTGACTAAAAATGTTTCCGGGGTGGTATTGGATTTAAGAAATGACCCGGGCGGATATCTACAAACAGCGGTAGATGTGGCATCTAACTGGCTAAAGAGCGGGGATTTGGTTGTGTCAGAAGCGCATAGTGACGGCACAAATATTAAATTTAATGCCCAGGGATCCAGCCGGTTAGCGGGGATTAAAACGGTAGTCTTAATTAACGGTGGTTCCGCATCTGCTTCGGAAATTTTAGCCGGGGCGTTGCATGACCACAGTATCGCGCAACTAATTGGTGAAAAATCTTTCGGTAAGGGGAGCGTTCAGGAATTGGTAGATTTGCCTGGTGGTAGCGCGGTCAAGGTTACAGTCGCCAAGTGGATTACCCCAGGTGGCAAGAATTTGAACCATGACGGTCTTGAACCGGACTCCGCGGTCAAACTGACCGAAGAAGATTTTAACGCTGGTAAGGACCCGCAGATGGACAAAGCAGTAGAAGAATTGAACAAGATTAAATAATTATCCACGAATTCACTAATAATCACGAATATCACTAACCGGAATTCGTGCAATTAGTGTAAATTCGTGAATTAGTGGATAGATAATGAAAATTACAGCACAACAACTTAGAACCAAATATTTGGAATTTTTTCAATCCAAAGGCCACACCATAATTCCTTCGGCGTCTTTGGTGCCGGAGAATGACTCGTCTGTTTTGTTTACCACAGCCGGAATGCATCCGTTGGTTCCGTATTTGTTAGGACAAGAACATCCGGGCGGTAAGCGGGTTGTTGATGTGCAAAAATGTATCCGTACCGGTGATATAGATGAAGTTGGCGACAACACACATCTGACATTTTTTGAAATGTTAGGCAACTGGAGTTTTGGCGATTATTTTAAAAAAGAGGCAATCGCCTGGAGCTTTGAGTTTTTAACATCAAAAGAACATCTTAATATCCCTCTAAGCCGCTTGGCGGTATCAGTTTTTGCCGGGGACAACGACGCTCCTCGTGATGAAGAAGCGGCTTCTATTTGGTTATCTTTGGGAGTGCCGGCATCTAGAATCGCCTATTTACCCAAAGCGGATAATTGGTGGATTGCCGGAAATACCGGCCCTTGCGGTCCGGACACGGAGATGTTCTATTGGATAGACGCGGGTACCCCGGCGCCGGAAAATTTTCAAGAAACAAAAGATGATAAGCGTTGGGTGGAAATTTGGAATGACGTTTTTATGCAATTCGAAAAGCATGAAGATGGATCGCTTACGCCTTTACCAAAACCGAATGTAGATACCGGAATGGGACTGGATAGAACTTTGGCCGTGTTGAATGGGCAGACGTCGGTTTATGATACGGAAATTTTCAAATCCATGTTCGATGTTTTGGCTTTAGACCAAGAAATTTTAACCAATGACGAAGTGAAAAAAGCCAGAATTATTTTAGATCATATTCGCGCTTCTGTGTTTATTGTTTGCGACGGTGTGGAGCCTTCCAATAAAGATCGTGGCTATGTCTTACGCAGACTGTTAAGGCGCGCCATGGTTATGGGCAAGATGTTAAATTTAAAATTACACTGGTTAAAAGCTTTGGTTGGTCAGGTTATTTTTACTTATACGGAAGCTTATGTTGGGTTAACTGAAAAATCAGAACACATTTTTGCGGTAATTGAAGGAGAACAAAAAAAGTTTGAAGCGACATTAGAAAAAGGATTGAAAGAGTTTGTAAAGTTATCAAGCTTATCAAGTTCTCAAGTTAACGGGACAGATGCGTTTAATCTCTATCAGACATATGGGTTTCCATGGGAGCTGACTCAGGAATTGGCAGTAGCGGCCGGACAAAAAATTGATAAAACCGAATTTGAATCAGAGTTTAAAAAACACCAAGAGCTTTCCCGTACGGCTTCGGCCGGGCAGTTTAAAGGTGGACTGGCCAGCCACTCAGATAAAATTGTGCGCTTACATACCGCCACTCATTTAATGAATGCCGCCTTGAGAATAATTTTAGGAAAGAATGTTTGGCAAAAGGGGAGTAATATAACAGAGGAGCGTACTCGTTTTGACTTTACTCACGACAAAAAAATGACTGATGAAGAAAAA
>Ga0172379_10005066_pt1 | contig 18746 bp, 18 predicted proteins | sample GrowelOW334metaG_FD_119756 | JGI IMG/M metagenome (GOLD analysis project Ga0172379, IMG submission 119756) | Groundwater microbial communities from an aquifer near a municipal landfill in Southern Ontario, Canada - Groundwater well OW334 metaG | ecosystem: Environmental > Aquatic > Deep...
AGTATGCCGCGCTTGGGGTTCCGGTTATCAACGCCTCCCAAAACAATCCCCATATTGCATATCACTTTAATCTCCACGCGAAGGATGTGGAGGATTATCGCCGGATGCTGATGGGGCTGGATTCGTTGAACCTCGAAATCGACAGGCTGGAGGTTCTCGAGTACTACTACATGCGCCACATCCACGATGCGGGAGATTTATTTTTTGAATCCTATCAGGAAACGAAGAATGGTCTCGGGGGGTATGATGCCCAGTTCAGCCCCCTGGTTTATGACAAGTGGCTTGCCGAGTGGACCCCGGAGAAACACGAAGCTATCCTCTCGGATCTTCGTTCGTTTGTCCGATCAGGAAACTTTCGGATGGGATATTCCGACCCCGACCAGGAACAGGGGAACTCCTCAGGGAAAGGTGCTGGCGGAAATTCTCGTGTTGGAAGCGGCAAGGAGAAATCATGATCAAAAATGTGATCAAGCAGGTGACCCCGCCGATTATCTGGAATGCGCTGCGAAAGCGCCTTGCCCCCTCGCGGCCGGCAGTGACCTACGAAGGGCAGTTCAAGAGCTTCGAGGAGGTTCGTCGCCAATATCCTGAATCAACAAACTATCACTCGCCAGCATCGGAGGCTGAAGAGTTCGACCAGGCTGCATGGAAATTGAAGCGCTTTGAGAGCGGCGAACTGCCTGAAGAGGGAATCACTCTTCACCGGTTGAACTTTTTGCCGACGCTATTGAGTTTTCACTTCGCCGACGGGATTTCTGTTCTGGATGTGGGCGGAGGGCTGGGAGTCTCTTTCATCGATCTCATGTTCTCCCTCCCGGGGAAACCCATTTCCATGACGGTTTTGGAACTGCCTGCAACCGCTGCCCAGGGCCGGGAGCTATTTCATGCTTACAAGGACATCTCCTTTGTCGACAGTCTGCCTGGCCCAGACGCGCATTTCGACGTGGTGTATTTTGGAAGCTCCCTGCAGTATTTTGAGGACTATCGCGGGTTTCTGAAACGCATCACGGATCTGAAGCCGGAAATCGTGGCGATTTCCGATACGACCATGGGCGACGCCGCCGCGTTTGTCGCCGCCCAGGTGAATATGGCCGGCCGTGTGATTCCGCGTCTGGTTTTCAATCTCCCCGAGCTCGTCAGGTTTTTTTCCTCCAACGGCTATGCTTTATTGCACAAATCCCTGAACCATTCCGATTTCCACAATTTCGCCAATTACGAGCCGCCGATCTCCGGTACCGGGCACTGGAACCTGGTGTTTCGCAGGCTGCGGGGCCTAGAACACGTTTGAAAAGCGACGTCATGGATCAACCTCTGATTACCGTCGGGGTAACAACATACAACCGACCGAAACTCCTCCGGGAGTGTGTTCAGTCGATTTTGGATCAAGAGTATGCGAATGTCGAAATCCTGATCGGCAATGATTACACTCCCGAACCGGTGACCCAGGAATCCCTGGGAACCGGGAACGATCCGCGGATCAAGATCGTCAACCACCGGGAAAATATCGGCGCTTACCAGAACAATTATTTCCTTCTGAAAAACGCCCGGGGGGATTGGTTCACATGGCTTGCGGATGATGACCTGATGCATCCGAAGTTTCTTCAGCTCGCATATGAGGCGCTTTCCGGCTCAGATGCCCAGTCCTTTTTTTCCAGTTATGCCGCGGGGGCGGATCCCGCGGGTCATTTTCCGGGTCAACCGGGCCAACACGGTGAGCTCACGATTTATGAGGGATCCGATTTCATCGGGGAGTATGCTTCACGGCGGATTCGCGCGGTCGGGTCGTATGGTGTGTTCAGGCGGGAAATCCTCAAGGATATTGATTCCGTCCCAAGATTCGGGTCGGGGTTGCCCGTCTATGTGGATACGTTCATCCCGGTTGTCACGGCCTCTCTTGGCCGGGTTGCCTATCGGAATGCGGATTTGGTCTTTTTGCGGACACATCCCGGATCACAGTCGGCAAACTCCAGCGTGCTGGGCGATTACTCATCCGCGCAGATGGCATTCCTGCGCGAGTTGAACAGACGCTTCGGTGCCATGGCGGGTTTCGACAGATGGCGCATCGATTTTCTCTGGTGGTTTGTTCTGGATGCCTGGCATGTTGCCTGCAGGGCGTCGGATAGCATTGTCCGGCGATTGGGTGCATTCTTCAATTATTTCCGACGGACATTGGCGCCCTTTATTCCAGACGGACAGCGCGCCGCCTTCACATGGAGGGTCTTCACCATGATCCTGACTGAAGGCGCAAGACAGCTGGGCCACAACGCTCTCCGTAAAAAATCCCGACCGCCTAAAAAATGAATTCCTTTTCAAACGAATGCCGGCGCCGCAAGGCTCCCCGTGCGTGCCACATGAAACAGACGTGAAACAACTCATCCACATCGGGGCGAACAAGACGGCGAGCACACTTCTGCAGCGGCGACTGTTTGCCTGCCATCCCTCCATCGCATATCTCGGCGAGGATTGCCGGGATTACAGCGCCCTCCAGCCGCTGCTCGAGGCCTTGGTCCAGAAGGACGAGTCCTACTATGACGGGGAGCGCGCGAAGGAGCTCTTCGAGCGGGCGGCAGCGGAGTCCGGGCGGAGTGTGATGGTATTTTCCAGCGAGGACATTCTCACAGCGAGGCATCCTTCGGTTTGCGCCGCCCGGCTTGGAAGGCTCATGCCCTCGGCCACCGTGGTTCTGGTTTTGCGAAACCAGCTCACCACTTGGCCGTCGTGGTATATCAATCACGGTGCCTTTCTCAAAGGCGTGCCCCGCCGGTATTGGAGGCGGCATGTGAGCTTCGAGGAATGGCTGGAGTATTGTTTTGCCTTCCCGGACCAGACGCCGGTGGAAGCGATGAACTACCATCGGCATGTCGAGATTTTCAGCAGGGTTTTTGGCGCCGACCGCATGCGCATCCTCCTCTACGAGGACCTGATCCAGCGCCCGGCAGAATACTTCGCCCAGTGGGGTGAGATTCTCGGCATTTCCGGCCAGGAGGTGGAGCAATGTCTCCAGGGGAAACGCGAGCGCCCGCGGCTCAGTCACCGGAGGTTTCTTCTCGAACGCTGGGGCTCAGCGTCACCCGCTGCGCTCAACTTCGTGAAATCTGTGGCCGGGCACTGGATTGACGGCGGCCCTGCAGCCCATGCCGATCTTCCGCCCGAATGGGTCGGGCGGATCCGCTCATTCTATGCTCCGGGAAACAAAGCTTTGGAGGATGCGACGGGATTGTGCTTGTCGCGCCACGGCTACCCGGTTTAAGGACAATCGTTTTCATGAGCAAACCGATACTTACCCGCGAGGAGTTCGAGGATCTCCGCATCAAATCGGCCCGGGAGATGGCTGCTGACAAAAATCTCCGGAAGCAGGCATTGGAGGTGAAGGTCCGTGCCGGGCATGAATACTACTGGGTCCATCAAACGAACTGGATGGGGGAACCCTGTTTGCAGCTTCCCCAGGATATGTTCGCCATCCAGGAGGCGATCTACAAGTGCAAGCCGGACTACGTCGTCGAGTGCGGCGTGGCCTGGGGAGGCACTCTGTTGTTCTACGCCTCCCTTCTGCGCTTGCTGGGCGGGAAAAAAGTCATCGGAGTGGACATTTTTATTCCGGATGACCTGCGGGAGAGATTGTCGAAAAAGCTGCCATTTCCGGGGGCCATCGAGCTGATCGAGGGATCTTCCGTGGAGGAGGAAACCGCCGAAAAAGTCCGCAAGATCGTCGGTGTGGGCGGGCGAGTGATGGTCCTCCTCGATTCCCACCATACCCACGAACACGTTTTGCGAGAACTGCGGATTTACGCTCCGCTGGTCAGCCCGGGGTGCTATTTGATTTGCGGGGACACGATCATCGACGAACAACCGCCGGCGGACAAGCGCCCGAGGCCGTGGGGCGAGGGCAACAACCCGGCAACCGCCCTGCGCGAGTTTATGGCAGAGTGCGGAGATTTCGAGGTGGACCTGAGCATCGAAAACAAACTTTTGCTCAGCAACATGCCCGGCGGGTATCTGAGGAAGAAAAACTGATCCGCCTTTGTTGAGGAGAACGAACGTGAAAGCGCCCAGAAACATCCAGATGGCCGGGCCATCGATCACCGACTTGGAGGCGCGTGTCGTCGCCGACTGCATGGCCAACGGGTGGTTCAACTACGACTACGTCGAGCGCCTCGAAAAAGAATTTGCGGCCTACCACGGACGCAAGTTCGCGTTGATGACGCCGAACTGCACGAGCGCGATCCACCTGCTGCTTCTCGGGCTGGGAGTCGGACCGGGCGACGAGGTCATCGTTCCGGAATGTACGTGGATTGCATCGGCCGCGCCGATTACCTACCAGCGGGCGACTACCGTGTTCTGTGATATTGAGCCGGACTCCTGGTGCATGGATCCCGTCGCCCTCGAACGATCGATCACCGACCGGACGAAGGCGGTGATCGTGGTCGATCTTTTTGGTAACATGCCGCAAATGAAGGAGCTTGAGGAAATCGCCCGTTCGCGGGGGATCCACCTCATCGAGGATGCCGCCGAGGCTGTGGGCTCTTCCTACTGCGGCCGTCGGGCCGGGAGCTTCGGCGTTGGATCGGTCTTCAGCTTTCATCGCACCAAGACCATTTGCACAGGAGAGGGAGGGATGCTCCTGCTCGACGATGACCATCTTTACAGCCGTTGCCAGCTCCTGCGCGACCACGGCCGGGGGCCAAAGACCAAACCCTACTTCAACGAGGAGATCACCCCCAAGTATATGCCTTTCAATCTCCAGGCCGCGATGGGCTGGGCGCAGTTTCAGCGGATTGAGGAGCTGGTTGGCATGAAGCGGCACATGTTACAAAAATACCGGCAGCGCCTGGGACACCTCCCCGGGGTCCAACTGAACGCCGAGCCCTCCCATGTAACCAACGGGGCATGGATCACCGGCCTCGTCTTCGGCCGCGAGCTTGGCATCGACAAGCCGACGGCCATCGCGCGGCTCGCCGAGATGGGAGTGCCGGCAAGGCCCTTTTTCTACCCGCTTTCCTCAATCCCCGCCTACGCCGGCCGCGAAGCCGAGGGGAGACTCCATTCTCCCGCCGCCTATGACATCTCCGCGCGCGGGATCAATCTGCCGTGCTCGTTCACACTGACTGACGACGACCTGGATTTCGTCTGCGACGGCGTCGAAAAACTGGTGGCAGGATGAGCTTTTCCTGGAAGGACAAAAACGTCGCCGTAACGGGCGGACTGGGATTTATCGGAAGCAATGTCGCCGAACGCCTTTGTCGGGAGGGGGCAAGGGTTTCGATCTTCGACGACTTGAGCCCTTATGCCGGGGGAAACCTGGCCAACCTGGACGGGTTCCGCGAGTCGGTGCAGGTCGTCCACGAAAATGTGGAGGAAATGCGCACGGCAGCGCAGGTGGTGAGCGGAAAAGACGTGGTTTTTCATTGCGCAGCCCTCACGTCCCACCCAGGGTCGATGCGCGATCCCCAGGCCAACATCAATGCGAATTGCCAGGGCACCATCCAGGTCCTCGAGGCCGCGAAGCGATACAATCCGGAATGCCGGATGATTTTCCTCGGCACGACCACGCAGTTTGGCCCCCTGATTCACCAGCCGGCCGACGAGCGCCATCCCGAGTTCCCGCTGGATATTTATTCTGCGAACAAGTGCGCGTCGGAAAAATATGTCCTCATCTACGCCAAGGCGTATGGCATCCATGCGACCGTTCTGCGCCTGCCAAACGTGTTCGGACCCCGCGCCGCCATTCACAGCCCCGAATTCACGTTCAACAACTATTTCCTCGGCCTTGCCTTGAAAAACCGGCCGATTACGATCTACGGAAAAGGGGAGCAACTGCGCAACATCCTGTCGGTTGATGATGCCGTCGCTGCGATGCTTTGTGCCGCAGCCCGGCCGAAGGCCACCGGGGAAGTTTATCTGGCTGTCTCCGACGAGCATTACTCTGTCCGCCAGATCGCCGACGCCATCGTCAGGGCATCCGGATCGGGTCGCGTCGAGGAAATCCCATGGCCGCAGATGCGCGCTTCCCTGGAGGTCGGGGACGCGGTCTTCACCAATGCCAAGATCAAGAAGTGTCTGGGATGGCAGCCAGCCACAAAATTCCACGAAGGCCTGGAACGCGCGTGCGCGTTCTATCGCGACAAGCTGGATAAGTATCTCAAGTAAACCATGAAGATTGTTATCACCGGGGCCTTGGGCCATATCGGCTCCTCCCTCATCCGGTCGCTGGCCGCCGACTTTCCCGACCTCGAGCTGGTTTTGATCGACAACCTGCTGACGCAAAGGTTCTGTTCGCTGTTTGATCTGCCTGCCGCCGCCCGCTACCGGTTCCTGGAGGCGGATGTGACAAGCGCCGATCTGCGTCCGGTTTTTGAAGGTGCCCACGCCGTTGTGCATCTGGCAGCCATGACGGAAGCCGCCGCGAGCTTCAACCGGCCGGAACAGGTCGAGTCAAACAATTACCAGGCAACGCTCAGGGTGTCCGAGGCGTGCGGGGAGACCGGCGCGCGGCTATTCATGCCCTCTTCGACCAGCGTGTATGGAACCGCCCGCAGCACCGTCTCCGAGGACTGCTCGCCGGACGAGCTGAATCCGCAAAGCCCGTATGCCGCTACCAAGTTGAAGGAGGAGCAAGTGGTTCAGGACATGGTGCGCTCAAAGGGGTTGCGGGCCGTCACCTGCCGTTTCGGCACCATTTTTGGAACTTCAAAGGGGATGAGGTTCCATACTGCGGTCAACAAGTTCTGTTGGCAGGCTGTCATGGGTATCCCGCTGACCGTATGGAAAACCGCCCTCGACCAGAGGCGTCCCTATCTTGATCTACATGATGCCTGCATGGCGGTCTCCTTCCTGATCGAAAAAGATCTGTTTGACGGCGGCGTTTTCAACATCCTGACCCTGAACGCCACCGTGCGCGATATTGTGGAAACCATCCGGGAATTTGTCCCTGATGTCCGCACCAACCTTGTCGACAGCCCGATCATGAACCAGTTTTCGTATGATGTGTCCTGCGAACGCTTCCAGGGCACAGGGTTCACGTTCACCGGGGACCTGAAGGCTGGCGTGAAAGAAACCGTTGGATTGTTGCGAGCAGCAAATTCTGCCCGGAACTGACTGCGCGCAAGGGCCCGCAGGGCCGTTCAGGCAAGATCCTCATGCTCTATAACATTCAAATCTCTCGTGGCATTGCAGCCATGTTGGTATTGATTGCCCACGCAAATCTGATGGTGAATCCCGCCCTGTTCCATGGCGTGTTCCTGATTGGCTGGTCCGGGCTCCACTTCTTTTTTGTACTCAGTGGATTCATCATATTCCAAGCGCATTCGCACCAGATTGCGTGCCCCGGAAGTTTCAGGCCCTATATCTACAAGCGAATCCGGCGCATTTATCCCATTTACTGGGTGTATACGCTCGGCGTCTTGGCAATCAATTTCATCGCGGCCGGATTCTTTTTAAGGCATTTGATAACATGGACGGGCCTGAATACGGAGACGATCATCCAATCGCTTGCCTTGTGGCCGACCAATATGAGCACCGGTGATATGCCGATCATCCCGGTTGCCTGGACGCTAAGCTACGAAATACTGTTCTACGTTGTCTTCGGCATCATGTTGCTGGTCCGGCCGTGGCTGTCTGTCATCGTGGTTTCACTGTGGCTGCTGCTGATCTTCAGTTCCATGGCGGGGATTATCAAATCTGGGCCACCTTTGCTATCGGTCGCCGCAAACCCGATGAACCTTGAGTTTATGCTCGGGTGCTTTGCCGGGTATCTGGCCAGGAAATCCCGATGCCAGTGGCCCCGGCCGGCCACCGTCATAATGCTTGCATCCGGCCTGTTTCTGCTGGCGCTGGCATGGTATAACGCACACGCGAATTACACTCTGCTCGGAAAACTGGACGCTCTCCAATTCGGAATTCCATTTTTTCTGATTGTTCTCGGACTGGCTTTGCTGGAACGAGGCCAAATACACAAGTCCGGTCCTATGAAGCGGATCGCCGTTTATGTTGGCGATGCCTCCTATTCCATCTACCTGACCCATTTCATCCTGATTGTCGCCTTGGTCCCGCTTTTCAAAAAGGCGGCCGCTGAGAGGTCGATTTTCGATTTTGTTTCGGTGGTATTGCTTTCCCTTATCGCCGGATGCATCGGCTACAGCGCAATTGAAAAACCCCTTCTGAAATGCCTTCCGCGAGAATGGCCCCTCGGGGTCCGGGGCGGGACGCTTGAAGGCCAAGTGCGCGGCGCTTGAAGAAAGAGAGTCGCAGACGCCACCTCCACACAGTTCATCAACAAGCAAAGAAACACACATGAAAATTACCAAATGGCTGCAGTCTCTTGTTGCGCGAATCATCGATATCCAATCCAGAATCCACAAGATTCAGGAAGCGCTGGGCCGCATCGAGAGCCGGCAGTCCGTCACCCCCTGGAATGGCCGGCTGGCCGCGAGGGAGTTCAGAACATTTTCCCAGTGGGGGGAGGACGGGATCATCCAGGCGCTGATTCATACCGTTGAAATCCGGCAGAAAATCTTCATCGAGTTCGGAGTGACAAACTACACGGAATCCAACACCCGGTTTCTTTTGATGAACAACAATTGGAAGGGGCTGCTGATCGACGGGAATGCCGCGCATATCGAGTATATCAAGAATGATCCGATATACTGGCAGCATAACCTCAAGGCCGATTGCACATTTATCACTCGGGAAAACATTAACGAGATTTTCCGGAGCAATGGGGTCTCGGGGGAAATCGGGCTCCTTTCGATCGATATCGATGGCAATGACTATTGGGTTTGGAAGGAGATCACAGCCGTCAACCCCGCCATCGTTGTGGTCGAGTTTAATGCCCGGTTCGGAAAAGACCGGGCAGTGACGGTCCCCTATGATCCCGCCTTTACTCGGGAGAAAGCCCACTATTCGAATATTTATTACGGCGCATCCTTGAAGGCGCTCTCCCGGCTGGGCTGCGAAAAAGGCTATGCGTTCGTGGGCGCCAATTCCGCCGGAAACAATGCGTTTTTTGTCCGCCGGGATCTGATGACCCCCCCGCTTAGGGAGATGACAGTGGAAGAAGGCTACACAAAAAATCAATTTCGCGAGTCACGGAGCCCGGATGGAAGCCTTGCATTCCTGACGTACGAGCAGGAGTGCGCGCTCGTGGAAAAACTCCCGCTTGTCGAAATCGCCTGAACAGATCCACCCGAAAGAGCGCCAGAAGTGAAAAAAACGGTTTTAGTTACGGGTGCCCACGGTTTTGTTGGCAGGCATGTGGCCCGCCGGTTTGCCGATGCGGGCTATGTGGTTACGGGAGTCGGCCATGGCGCATGGGATCGCAGCGAGTTTTCTAAATGCGGGGTCACTTTCTGGCACCAGGCGCACGTTGATCTTGATTCCCTGGTGACTTATGGAGGGGAGCCCGATGTCATCGCCCATTGCGCCGGCAGCGGGTCGGTGATGTTTTCAATGAGGCATCCCCTTCAGGATTATGACCGGACCGTTTCGAGCACGGCAGCCGTTCTGGAATATGTCAGGCTGCATTCGCACGGGACCATTGTCGTCTATCCATCCAGTGCTGCCGTTTACGGAAATGCCGGAAATCTGCCGATTCGAGAGAGCGCTGCCCGGCAGCCGATTTCTCACTACGGAGTCCACAAGCTCCTTGCCGAACATCTTTGCCAATCCTACGCGTCAAATTTCGATGTGCCTGTGGCTATCGTGAGGTATTTCTCCATCTATGGAGAGGGCTTGCGGAAGCAGCTCATTTGGGACGCGTGCTCCCGGGTGGCTTCGGGCACCTTCACCTTTTTTGGATCCGGAGACGAGCTTCGCGACTGGCTGCATGTTGACGATGCGGCTCGTCTGCTCATGGTCGCCGCATCCCATGCGGCCCGCGACTGCCCGATCATCAATGGCGGCAGCGGTGACGGCGTGGCTGTCCGCGATATTCTTGCCCTGGTCTTTCGGGAATTTGGCCTCGAGCAGCCGATGCAGTTTAGTGGGGAAGCACGGCTTGGCGACCCTCTGGGCTACCAGGCGGATATTCAGCTTGCCAACGCATGGGGCTGGCACCCGGAAATTCCTTTGGCAGATGGAGTAAATCGTTATGTCGAATGGTTCAAGAGAGGATAAGTTGATCCGGGTTGCCTTTGTCCTTGAAGTTCAGGATTGGCTCGGGGGGATCAATTACTATCGCAGTCTTTTGTCTGCTCTGGCCCTGGTCCCGAATACCAAAATTCTGCCGATCATGTTTGCCGGGACTCGCGCCCCGGACACTCTGACCAGGAATTTTGACTGCGTGAAAATCATCAGGTCGGATGTATTGGAGCCGGGTTCCCCTACCGGTCTTGTGCGCCGGACGCTGAGAAAAATCTTCAGGCAGCATGACATTGTTCTCGATGGCATGCTCCGTCGTCATGGCATTGACGTCCTGTCCCACTATTCCGGAGTTTTGGCGAAGGGGACTGCCATCAGAACCATCGGATGGATCCCGGACTTCCAGTATCTTCATTTGCCTGAGCTCTTCAGCCAGAGCGACCGTGCGATGCGTGAGGCGGCGGTGGCCAGGGTGACAAACCATTGCGACCGGGTCATTCTGAGCAGCGAATCCGCGCAACGCGACCTGGCCCAGCTGGAACCCCGAGCGCTGGATAAATCAAAGGTGCTGCATTTTGTCCCCCAGGTCGATGCCTGCAAATCCTTTCCCTCCGTTTCCGAGCTGGAGAAACAATACGGCTTCCAGGGGCCATATTTTTATCTGCCCAACCAGTTCTGGGCTCACAAAAACCACAGGGTTGTGATCGAGGCGCTGGCCTTGTTGAAAAGCCGGGGAACCCCCCCGACGGTCCTGGCGACAGGGAACACGCATGACCACAGGTTTCCCAGGCATTTTTCCGATCTCATGGGGCTGGTTCGGCGCTGCGGTCTGGAAAATTCATTCCAGGTGCTCGGCGTTGTTCCTTACAGCGATTTGCTGTCCCTCATGCACAACTCAATTGCCGTGATCAACCCATCCTTGTGCGAAGGGTGGAGCACAACTGTTGAAGAGGCCAAGGCACTTGATATGGGGGTGCTGCTGTCCGATATCGCCGTTCATAGGGAGCAAAATCCGGACAAAGGCATTTTCTTTGACCCGGCGAGCGCCAAGGAACTGGCCGAAAGAATGGCGGAGTTGGCGGAATCACATGGGGCAACCCCGGACTACAGCGATGGGATGGTCTACGCAAAATCTTATCAGAACGACAGGCGGCGGTTTGCCCTCAGCTATCAGGACATTGTCATAAATCTTTGCGCGAAGTCGAAATAGGCGCCGAATTCCGAAATCGTCGGACCTGCGGGCGGGCCAAATTCCAGATCAAAAAATGCCTTGTTTCAGCATCATTACCTGCACCTACAATGCGGGCAGGACGGTGGCGGAATGCATCGCGTCTGTTGAGAGCCAGGGTTGCAGCGACTATGAGCACCTATTCATCGATGGCTTCTCCAGCGATGAGACGATGGCGACGGTCCGGGCCTACCAAGCCCGTTCGCCGGGCAAGGTGCGGTTTTACCAAAGGGAGGCGAGCGGGGTTTCGCGCGCGATGAACGAAGGGGTCGCTCTCTCGGAAGGAAGCATCATCGTGCATCTCCACGGGGACGACTGCCTGGCTGGACCGGATGTTCTGCAAACGGTCAAGGCTTTGTTCGACAGGCACCATGCGACGGTGGTCGTCGGGAACTGCCTTCTGACGGGAAACAGCGTATTGAAGCACACCTGGCCGGAAAACCGGTTCCTGCGATTTTTTTACAGAACGATGATGCCTGTCCTGATGTTCCACCTGAATCCGATCCCGCACCCGTCGACATATCTTTCGAGATCGGTGTTTGAAAGACACGGCGGTTTTGCCGAGGGGATCAAGGTCGTTATGGATTATGATTTCTGGTTCCGGATCCTGAAAACGGAGCGGTTTGTCACAACGGATAAAGTCCTGTCGATTTACCGGTTCCATTCCGAAACCATTTCCACGAGGCAGAAGGAACTCGGTCTGCGGGAGATCGACGAGATCCACGCCAGATACCGAACCAAATATCCTGTCTTATTTTTGCTTTACGCAGCCGTCGTAAAGCCGTCGCTTTTTGCTAAAAAAATGATGAAGAGCATCTCGAAAGCCGCAGAGCGATAACCCCGACCACAGCCATATGAAACAGATTTTAAAACGACTCCTGCGGAGAACCCTTCGTCCGGCGGACGGTGTTGCTCCAAACATGGATGGAACCGAGTTTGAGACCAACAACTGGATACTGTCCGATTTTGTATTGCACCGCCTCGTTCCCGTCGTCGGCATCCACCCGTATCCGCTCAACGAACTGATGTTCATGGCCGGGGTGATCTGCAGATTCCGTCCCTCGCACGTGTTTGAGTGGGGAACGAATATCGGCTCGTCGGCACGGATATTTTATGAAACCGGCAGGTTTTTCAAAATCCCGTTGGAGATCCACTCCGTCGATCTGCCGGGTGATATCGCCCACGTGGAGCATCCGGGGCAAAGCTGCGGCAGGCTGGTAAAAAACAAGCCGGGCGTCTTCCTTCACCTTGGGGATGGCCTGGAAACATCGCTTTCCATCTGTCGGCGCATCTCCGGTAACAAGCGCGCGCTTTTCTTCGTTGACGGTGATCACAGCTACGATTCCGTTAAACGGGAGCTCGAGGCGCTCCTCAAAAATGTCGCCGATCCGGTCGTTTTATTGCACGACACGTTTTACCAGTCCCCCTCTTCGGGATACAACACCGGTCCCCACCGTGCAATCCATGATGTCCTGCAGGATCCGGCCTGCGTCCGTGAATTCAAGACCCTTGCCACCAACACCGGGCTGCCGGGAATGACGGTCATCTATTAAGATCCAGGCATTTTTCTTTTGCTGTGATCAGGAGAGCCGGATGGTGCTGCTAAAAATCGCGTCGTGAATAGAACGGTAACCGTCGGACTGTCGGGAGGGCTGGGAAACCAAATGTTTCAGTATGCCGCGGGCCGCGCGCTGGCATCGCGTCTCGGCGTCCCCCTCAAATTGGATGTCTCCTGGTTCGTGTGCAAAAAAAGCCGCTCTTATGCGCTGGCTCCATTCCTTATTTCCGGAATGCTTTGCGATTCGAGCGAATTTCTGCCGGATTTTTTGAGGTTTGTCTGGAACCGGGTGGCCCACCGCCTGGCCTGGAGGCGCATGGGATTGCCCGTGTTTCGCGAACGCCATTTCCATTTTGACGCTTCGCTGAAGATGCTCGGCCACCCCGTGTATCTGGATGGGTACTGGCAGAGTGAGCTCTACTTTTCCGAATGCCGTGACGTTCTGATGCGGAATTTTTTGCTTCGGGACGACCCTCCGGAGAACTGTCGTGCCCTTATGGACCGGATGGCCACAGTGGACGCCATTTGCGTGCACGTGAGACGCGGCGATTATGTCTCCAACAGATTGACAGCGGATGTCCACGGGCTCTGCACCATGGACTACTACCAAACGGGGCTTTCTCTGGTCGCCAAGGGGCTTGCAACTCCGCATTGCTTCATTTTTTCCGATGATCCGGAGTGGGTGAGAGCCCGCTTTTCGCTGCAGCTCCCGATGACGATCGTTGACATCAACCAGCCTGAAGATGCCCATTGGGATCTGCACCTCATGTCTTGCTGTCGGCACTTTGTCATCGCCAACAGCTCGCTGAGCTGGTGGGGAGCATGGCTCGGCCGCGATCCCTCAAAACGCGTTGTCGCCCCTGCAAAATGGTTCCAAAATTCGCCTCACGACACCCGGAATCTGATCCCGGAAACCTGGGAGCGCGTCTGATGGAGCGTGAATTATTGCAGCGGGTGTTTCCGTGCTTTGAATGCGGAGCATTTCCAGATACCGTTCGCCCATGAGTTTCCGTTTTGAAAATGCCCCCGTGCTTTGGAATCAAAGCGCCGGACTCGAGCGTCCAACCTGATCTCCCGATGAAAATTGCAGGAAAGAAATGTCTGGTGACCGGAGCGGACGGCTTTATTGGAAGCCATCTTGTCGAGGCGTTGCTGGAGCGCGGCGCGAAGGTCCGCCCGTTTGTCTTCTACAACTCCTTCAATTCCTGGGGCTGGCTGGATTCTCTGCCCCGCGAGCTTGTCTCGCAACTGGATGTTTTTGCCGGGGATATCCGCGACCCGCACGGTGTTGCCGAGGCGATGAAGGACTGCGATGTGGTTTTTCACCTCGCCGCCCTAATCGCCATCCCTTTCTCCTACCACTCGCCCGATTCGTATGTGGATACCAACATCAAAGGGACGCTGAATATTCTTCAAGCGGCACGAAATCATGGCGTTGAAAAGCTCATCGTCACGTCAACCTCGGAAGTCTACGGAACTGCGAAATACGTTCCAATCGATGAGAGCCACCCGTTCCAGGGACAGAGCCCATACAGCGCGACAAAAATTGCTGCGGACCGGCTTGCGGAATCATTTTTCAGATCTTTCAACCTTCCCGTCACCATCGTGCGGCCGTTCAATACCTACGGGCCCCGGCAGTCCGCAAGAGCCTTTATCCCGACAATCCTCATCCAGCTTCTGACCGGAAGTCCAGAAATCCATTTGGGCAGTCTTTCGCCAACCCGGGATCTGAATTTCGTCAAGGATATTGCGGAAGGATTCCTCGCCGCCATGGAATCGGACGCCACGATCGGTGAGGAAATCAACCTGGCGAGTGGCGTCGAGCATTCGATCGGTGAGGTTGCCCGCGAACTGATCGCCCTGACCAACTCGAACGCGACGGTTGTGACCGACCCGCGGCGACTCAGGCCCGGGAAGTCGGAGGTGGAGCGCCTGCTGGGTTGCAACAAGAAGATCCGCGATCTCACGAACTGGACGCCGACGGTGTCCCTGCAAGAGGGGCTCAAACAAACAATCGCCTGGTTTCAAGTCCCGGAGAACCTCGCCCGCTATAAAGCCGGAATCTACAATCTTTAGCACGATAATCTCACTATGAGAGCCATTATTTTAGCGGGCGGCAAAGGAACGCGACTCCGCCCATACACCATCACGCTCCCGAAGCCGCTGGTCCCTGTCGGAGGCGAGATGCCGATCATCGAAGTGATCATCCGCCAGTTGGCCAAGGCCGGATTCGCGCGGCTGACATTCGCCGTGAATCACAAGGCCAACCTGATCCGGGCCTTCTGCGGGGACGGATCGCAGTGGGGCGTGGATATTGATTATTCGCTCGAAGAAACCCCGCTGAGCACGATCGGCCCGCTGACTCTTATCGAGGATCTGCCGGAGAACTTTCTCGTGATGAATGGCGACCTGCTGTGCGACCTCGACTACCAAGCGCTTCTCGAACGCCACACAAAAAGCGGAAATATGGTCACGGTCGCCACCTACAAGCGATCCGTGAACAGCGACTTTGGCGTTCTTCATATCGACGGGAACGGCGGGGTGTCGGGCTTCCAGGAGAAGCCGGTCTTTCATTTTGACGTCAGCATGGGGGTTTACTGCATCAACCGCTCCGTGATCGCAGCGCTTCAGCCCGGGGCGGTTTACGGATTCGACAATCTCATGCGGGATGGCCTCCGCGATGGCATGCGGATCGAGGCCGTCCCATTCGGCGGATACTGGCTCGATATCGGACGACCGGAGGATTACGATCTGGCAAACAGCGATTTCGCGCGACTCAAGGAACAGTGGGGCCTCTGACGGCTGCAGCAGGGTAGCCCGGCGCGCACAACTCATGAAAGAAACCACTCTTGTGACCGGAGCCCATGGCTTCACGGGTCGGCATCTGACAGGATTTCTCCGACGGTGCACCGAGCGTGAGATCATCGAAGCCGGCAGGGATTCCGGCGACGCCGCAGGGAGTTTCGATCTGGCAGATAGAAAGAATGTCCACGATCTGCTCGCGCGTATCCGGCCATCCCGGATCTTTCACTGCGCCGGCAGCTTTACAAACGCGTGGGAATCGGATTTCCGGGCCAATGTCGAATCCACACGCATTCTTCTGGAGACGGTTCGCCTTTTGGAGCTCCGCTGTCGTGTCCTGCTGATCGGAAGCGCTGCCGAATACGGGAACGCGCCCGAAGGCCCTGTCGCCGAAACAGCCCCGCTCCAGCCCGTGAGCATTTATGGGATGACAAAAGTGATGCAGACCATGCTCATGGAGTTTTTTCACAGGAATTTTGGCATGGATATCGTCATGGCCAGGACCTTCAACCTTTTCGGAACCGGATGTTCGCCCCTTCTCTTTCCTGGCAGGGTGGCCGAGCAGATCGAACGTGTCCGGCAAGGCGTGCAGGGCAAGATCCAGGTGCGTTCTCTGGCGCCTCGCAGGGACTACCTTCATGTCAATGATGCCGTGCGGGCTTACGCCCGGATCATGGAGCACGGCCAGACCGGAGAGGTTTACAATGTCGGCAGCGGAACTCCAGTCGAGATGAACGACCTCATGCAAGACCTCCTCCGGGAATCCGGACTCACCATGAACGATGTTGAGTCCTCCCTCTGTGACGATGCGGCAATAACCAACGTCCCCGTGATTTATGCGGATATTCAGAAGCTGAGCGCCCTTGCAGATTGGGAGCAAACGACAGTTGGATAGCATGAAAATTCTCGTGACGACGCCCACCTACCCGCCGTTTAACAGCGGCCTGGGAAATGCGACCCAACAGCAGGTCATTTCGCTCACGGCCCATGGCTGCTCGGTCGTGGTGGCAACGGGTGGCGCCGGGCGAGGGCAACGCGATGACGCCGCATCGGGGGCGCGCGTCGAAGAGTTCCGTGTCCGGGGCGCCGACTCGTTGCTTCAACCTTTGCGGGGAGATGTCGGGAGCTACCTGGAATTTCTCAAGACATCGGAGTTCGATGTTATTGTGATGAATGCCTGGCAAACCTGGTCCACCGATCTGATTCTTAAAAATATTCCAGCGATCAAGGGGCGGAAATATCTCTACAGCAATTGCGTTTCGACAAATCTGTTTTTGAAAAAGCAACCCATTCGCTCCAGTTTGAGATACCTGTCCTGGAGGCCCTACATGATGCGGATGCCTGGGAGAATGAAGCTTCTGGATGGGCTGATTTTTGTCGCGGATCAGGGCTGTGACTCGCGGTTTGATGATTTGAGATTGGCGCAGAGACTTGGAACGCCCTATGTCGTGATTCCCAATGCTTTTTCCGGGCTTTGCATCCATGGCGAGGGGCAGACAGACTCCGTGCCGGACAAGCGACACCAACTGATCGCCGTGGGCTCCTACGATTGGTTCAAGGGGCACGACTTCGCCCTGCGCTCGTATGCGCTTTCCGGAGCAAAGAACAAGATTCCCCTAAAAATCTTCGGGCCGCGTTTCACCGGCTACACAGCCGAGCTGCGCTCGCTGGCATCGAATCTGGGTTTGGACGCGAATCTGGTTACTTTCCATCAAAATATCGGGAAAGAGGATTTGCTGGATGAATACCGGCGCTCGAAGGTGATGATATCCGGATCACATACCGAGTGCCAGCCGCTGGTCCTTCTGGATGCCATGGCGACGGGAACGCCATTCGTCGCCAGATCCTGTGGCTGTATTCCCTACTTGCGAGGCGGGATTGGAGTTAAAACAGAGGGGGAGGCGGCCGCGTCCATCAACCGAATTCTTGGTGACGATTTGGAATGGGGAAACCTGAGTCGGGAGGGGCGACTGGCGGCGAGCTCAACGCACCATCCCGAAGTGGTGGGCAAGTCGCTGGTGGCATTTTTAACCCGTCCATCGAAATGAGCAGGGGCAGCATCTTGTGATTGAATATAGTTTATTTAGCTGGTCGAGTGCGCGGCTGATTGCGCGCGTCGATAAAGTCGTGGCCGCCCCTGTGCGGTGGTTTAACAATTCCACGGTGAATACGACGGAACTGGTTCCTTCCGGATGGGTGAAATGATGACCAGTGTTCCAATAATTAGTATTACGTTGCCCGTGTACAACGGCGGAAAGACGTTGGCCGCGGCGATCCGGTCCATCGTTGCGCAAAGCTTCAGCGATTGGGAGCTGTTGGTCATTGATGATGCCTCTACGGACGATTCTGTGGCGGTGGCGCAAAAGTTCCAGGATCCGCGTATTCGCGTGATAGGCAATGCACACAACGAGGGACTGGCGGCCAAGCTGAACCAGGGCATCGATTTGAGCCGAGGGCAGTTTTTTGCGCGAATGGATCAGGATGATATGTCCTTCCCGGAACGGCTGGCGAAGCAGGTGGCATACTTGCAAGCGCACCCGACGACCGATTTAGTCGCGGCGCGGGCGGTCGCGTTTACCAGTGCGCTTGGGGCGGTGGGGATGTTGCCGTTCCATGCAACGCATGCTGAGATTTGCGCGCGCCCTTGGGCTGGGTTTTATATGACGCATCCGACGTGGATGGGGCGCATGGAATGGTTTCGCCAGCATCGCTATCGGATTCCTGAAGTGGTATCTGGCGAAGATCAGGAGTTATTATTGCGCACTTACCAGCAAAGCGAATTCGCGTGCTTGCCCGATGTGTTGCTGGCATATCGTTTGGATGGAATCTCCTGGCAGAAATCACGGGCGGGGCGGTTGAACCTGTTGCCTTGGTTTTGGCGCACGAATATTGCCCAGGGGCGGTATGGGGATGCGATCCTGGCGACGGGGACGATATTGACCAAATTAGGCGTGGACTTTGTGCTTTTGAAATTGGGCGCACAGGATCGTTTGCGCGCCTTGCGTACACGGACGATGGAGGAAGGCGTGTTGCTGGATTGGCAGGCTTTGGTGCAGGCGAACGGGCAGGCGAACGGGCAGGCGC
>Ga0172379_10005067_pt1 | contig 18745 bp, 22 predicted proteins | sample GrowelOW334metaG_FD_119756 | JGI IMG/M metagenome (GOLD analysis project Ga0172379, IMG submission 119756) | Groundwater microbial communities from an aquifer near a municipal landfill in Southern Ontario, Canada - Groundwater well OW334 metaG | ecosystem: Environmental > Aquatic > Deep...
CTTTGTTTTTTCTTGTATTTCTTTTCGTAATATTTCGCTTAGCACTTTTCCATCTATTCCTTTGAGTGAACTTTCTTTCATCAAATCTCCCATTAGTGGTCCGATTGCGCCCATTCCTTTTGCTTTTATGAGTTCAATATTTTTGTTTACGATTTCAGAGATTTTTGAATTAATTGCATTTGTATCAACTTTTGTACTTTCCTTAGTAGAAAGTATTTCTTTGATTGTTTTTCCTTGTGAAATTTGGGTGATTGCTTCATCTAGCCTGCTTTTTTGTATTTTTCCTTTTGCTTCAAGTAATAATAGTTCTTGTATGTCAATGAGTTTTACTTTTTCTGTGGCAACATTATTTCTTTTTAGTTCAGTAAGTGTTTGGAGTAGTAGTCCTGCAGCAACCTTAGGATTTGCGCCTAGTGTAACAACGCCCTCAAAAAATCTTGCATAATTATTTAGTTTCATTTCTTCAATATGATTTGTGCTTAGTTCTAGTTTTGCATAATATGTTTCTCTTTCTGCAACGCTTTTTGGTAATTGTTTCTTTAATTCAAGCAAGTATTTTTCATTTATTTCTCTAAAAAGTATATCAGTTTCTGGATACATTCTTGCTTCTCCTGAGAGTGGGCGTTGGTATTCGCTTGAACCGTCTTCTAGTGCTCCGCGTGTTTCTTTTACTACTCCGTCAAATGCTAATAAAATTCTGTCCTTTATTGCATTAAATGCTTTCAAGGCTTTTTCGTTGTCAGAAACAATTAAAACAAAATTATCTTCGTTCGTACAATTTAATTTTTTGCATACTTCTTCCACTTCGTTAATAGTAATTCCATAATTAGGTAACTCGTCTCTGTGAAGTAATCCGCTTACTCCTGTTGCTTTTGCGTAGTTAGAGAGTTCGCTTCCAAATCTTTTAGCTCCAATTTTTTCGCCTAAAAATCCCTTCATTTTTGATAGTTTCATTCCATATACTTGTTTTCCTTTTACAAACTTTGCTTCGGTTTGTGCGAATATTTGTGTTGCTTCAATTGATTCGATTTTTATAATTGAGGCAAGTTTTTCTTTTCCATCAAATTTTTCAATTAGTTTTTTCTTTAAATTAATTAAATCAATTTGTCTTTCAATTTCTTTTTCAACAACTGTTCCTATTAGTTCTAGTTCTTGGCAACCCTTAATTTCGCATCTTTCTCCTTCTGCGATTGATACATTCACATCTTGTCTGATGGTTCCTTTTCCTCTTTTTGTTCTACAAGTTAGTCTCATTATTTCTCCAATTTTTTTTGCGGTTTCGATAGCTTCCGTGGGTGTTCTAATATCTGGGTCAGTAGCAAGTTCGATTAAGGGTATTCCAAGTCTATCAAGGTTGTAGTAAATTTTTCCATTTTCTTTTTTTATGGGTCTTGCAGCATCTTCTTCAAGTATTATTGTTTGTACTCTTATTTTTTTCTTCTTATTTTTTTCGCTTTCTGAATTTATCTCAAGTTCTCCGCCAATTGAAACAAGTGTTGTTCTTTGGAATGCGCTTGTGTTTGATCCGTCTATAACAGTTTTTCGCATTGGAATTAATTTGTTTACAATGTGTGAGTTAGAAAGTAGTGATACTTCTAGTATTGTTTTTAGTGCTTCTTCATCCATTGGTTGTGGTGGTTCACAATCGATTTCAATAAGAGAAATAGTGTCATAATGCCCTTGGTATATGAAAGTTTCATTTCTATTAAAAGCATCAAGGGATGATTTATCATATTCTCCTAATTCGGATGGAACAGGTCTTAGTTTTCTTTCAATTGAAAATTCCGGTGCATCCAGTCTAAGTTCTGAGGGGGCTCTAGAAAACAATTTGCCCGTATCTAGTTGCTGATGTACCTCAAGACCGCATTTGAGTTCTAATTTTTCATAGTTGAACATAATATTTCCTCATGAAATTTTGGGGGGGTGTAGTTCTCCTTGCTTCTGCTAATAATCTTAGAAAAGAGCAACTTTAAAACATTACTGCAAAAGATTAATTCATTTTTACTAGTTATTTTTGGGTTTAGCCCAAACAAGTCTTCACAGATTTGTAGGATACTAGAAGGATTTTCATTAAATGCCTGGATGTGTTGTTTGGATAACTTAATGCCGCCTGTTTGTGTCCTAGCAAATTTTGCAATGATTTCAAGTTCGGGACTATTTTTTGTTGGTAATGTAATGGAGATATTGCTTCCTTTCCCGGCTTTCCAGCGATATTTTGAAATAATTTTCAATATTTCTTTGTCTTTAAGTCCTTTGGAGTATAATTCCTTAGTTATTTCTTCAAGGCGCCTGTTTTTTCTATGGTCACATTTAATTCCGTATTTTTTAAATAGTTCTTTAGAGTTTACGAGATATACTGTGCTTTGATTAAAGATTTTTAAATAATTAATATAATTTTCTTTTGTAATGAAGTTTTTGATGTTTGAGCTGTGCGAAAGATAAAACGCGTGTCCTATTTTTTCGTTTAGCCATTTATTTTTCCGAGGGTGTAAAAAACCCACAACTTCAGCATATTTGTCAAAGAAAACAGAGGTTATCCTCGTTCCATAGTAGATTCTATTGTGTAACTTTCTTTCATAATACTTTGATTTAATCTTGTTTCTTTCCAAGAACGATTGGAAAGAGGTAATTATTAATTTGCTTGCTGATTCAAGAACTATTTTTCGGCCGTTTCTTGGAACACAACCATCGCCGTCAAGAAAACCGAGCCAAAAGAATTTTTCTAATGAGTTTGTTTTGTAGTGCCCTGGTAGGTTTACTGTTTTAGTCTTTGGGCCAGGTTTTTGACCAATTTCATTCTCAAAAAATTCTGCAAGTTTTTTATTTCTAAAAGTTAAGACATATTTGTTATCTCGTTTTCTAATATGTCCTGTTATTCCAAATAAATCTAGAATTAGTTTTTGTATGAATTGAATAAAATTTAAGGAATAAAATTGTTCTTCCTTTATTGAGGTTCCATCCACAAATTCAAATCGGTGGCTTGAGGAGTCTTTGTAGAAACTTCCGTCGGCTGAAAAGTAACCAAATAAATAAACAAATTTTTTGTTGTAAACTATTTTTTTATTAATTGCTGGCAGGGTAAAATCCATGCAAAGACTTTATTTTCTTTATTTATAATTGCTTTTGAGGTGTTATGCCGACGGTATTAGATTTAGCAGTATCCGTAGTATCCGCAAACACTTCCGCGTCCTATTGAGATTCCCCAACCTGAGCTATTGTTGTAGATTGATATGTTTGAGTAACCCGCTACTGGTGCGTAGTAATTAGGGTAAATTACTGTTGGTGTGTAATAAGTTGTTGCATAATAATTTGGGTAAATTACTGTTGGTGCGTAGTAAGTTGTTGCGTAGTAATTTGGGTATGTGTAATTTGCGTAGTTTACTGCTGAAGAAGTTGGGTAGTATACTGATGGGTAGTAGTTGTTAGTGTAATAGTATCTATTGTATCCTGTGTAACCTGCATTTGCAGTTACTCCGCTTATGATCAAAATTAATGCAAATAAAATTCCAATTATATGTAAAGTCTTCATTTGCTCACCTTACATATACTCTGTATTCGGAGTATATAAACCTTTTCATCGGTTAACGGGGTTTAGTTAATAAGTTGCTTATTTTGACTAAATTAGTCCTTTTTTTCTTCATCTTCCGAGTAAGTATCAACTCTAGTAAATGGGGTAATCTCTCCACGAAGGTTTTTTGCCAAAAGTTCTTTAGCCTCTTTAGTAGAATAATTTCCAAGTAACCAAGCAAGTTTCATTAAAGCAGTTTCTGGCAACATATCTTCACAAAATATTGCTCCAGTTTGAGCAACTTTTCGAAGATTAGTGTAAACATATGGATTTACTCTTCCATTCAAGCATTGTGAAGTAACTCCAACAACACACCCACTTTCAATTAATTTTGTTATTGCTTTTACAAACAAATCTTTTTCTCTTATTGGGGTGTGGCCGAGTCCTGTTGCTTCAATTATTACTCCTTTGTATTTTTCTTTTCTATAAAAATCAATTTCTTTTTCAGTAATCCAGGGGTGCATTTTTATTAGTCCTACTTTTTCTTCAAATTTATTTAGTAATTTAAAAGGAGCACTTATTTTTTCGCTTTGAGTTTTATCCTTTATCCATTTTATTTCTCGTGTTTTGTAATCAACAAGTGCTATAGGGGTATCATTAATTGGTTTGAATGCATCTCGCCTTGACGTATGCATTTTTCGTACTTTGGTTGCGTTAACTATTGAGCAAAAGTCATCACTCGTTGAGTGGTGCATGCAAACAGCTACTCCGGAAAAATTAGTTTTTGTAATAAAAGTGCTTGCACATATCAAATTCATTGCTGCGTCACTAGATCCTCTGTCTGAACTTCTTTGTGCTCCAACTATTAATACAGGAATTGGGCAATTTTCAAGTTCAAATGCAAGTGCGGCAGCACTATATCCGAGCATATCAGTTCCGTGCCCGATTATTATTCCTTTTACTCCTTTTTTTATTTGTTCACTAACAGTGCTAGATATCTTTTGAAAGTGTTCTTTTTGTAAATCTTCTGACATCATATTTGCAACAAAAACAGATTCAATGTTTGCGATTTTTGGAAGTTCAGGAAACATTGTTACAAGATCTTCAATATTAAATGAAGCAATTACTCCTCCAACCGAATAATTTACTCGTGAAGCAATTGTTCCGCCTGTGTGTAGTATTGCTATTGTGGGTAGTGAGGGGTTTTTTTCAACAGTAATTGTTTTTGCTTTTCCAACGCTCTTGTTTTCGCCAAGAGCTTTTATATTTTTAATTTTTTCAATTGAAAATCCTGCATTGTATCCGCTTGAAAGTTTTATCATTAAAGTATTGTCATTGCTTGGAATAATACTCCCTGTTAGTTTATTTCCTTCAAAGTCAAATTCAATTAGTTCTCCTTCTGTTAGAGAGTATTTTTTGTAAAATTCTTTAATGTTCATATAAATCAATTGTTTGGTTTGTTTTTAATTTCTTCCTACTGCTCAATTTCACTCATATTTTGTGTGCTAGCAACTTCCTTCGTAAGTTAATTTAGTGCAATAAGCACTATCTTTGTCTAGTGGGACAAATTCTTTTCCATTTTCTTTTTTACTCCAAGTATTTGCACATTCAAAGGAATAGGAACACCCTGTACAATAATGTATCTCCATGTAATTTGAGTTTTCTGCATTAAATGTAGTTGTTGTTTGTTGTTCAGTTGTGTTACAAAGATTACTTTTGTCAAGAGTAAATATTACATAATTCTCATCATAGCCTGCATTTTGTCCTTCAAATTTAAACACTGCTTTGTATTCTCCTGAATTTTTTGGGCTAATGCTCCACAAAAAAGAATATTTTTCTTGTGGCATTATTGTGTTCACTTCTTTTGGTTCTGAATAATAATCTGTTTCTATCCAATCTGTGGTAGATTTTTTAAAGAGTTTTATTGAATTTTGTCCAAAAGCAAGTTGTCCAGAACCAACATTTTTTACATTTACTTTTACTTCTGCATTTCCTGTTGAGGTATCAAGTATTTCTATTATCCCAACTTGAGCTTGTGCAGGTAGTGTTCCAAAATATACTTTGCACACCCCTACCCCATCAATTCGTATGCATCTAACACTTGTGTTAGTTGTGTGGGATTCTTTTGTTGAAAAGAAATCATAATCCCAAGAAACTGGTTTTGTGCATTTATAATCTTTGTTTTGATCTTGTTTTCTTATGCAACAATCATTTGGGGTTAAACATTCAAATGATATAATTGGTTTATCTTTTGAAAGGTCATCTTTTTGTAAAGTGTATTTTTCAGGATAAAGTAATGCCCCTAAGTTAATAGTTTTTCCTAAATAAGTTTGGGTTTGTGCCATTTCAAGAGTTGTTGAAATTAATTTATTGTTTGACTCTGGAGTTCGAAATTGGGGTATTAGGTTTAGAAATAATAATATTAGCGCAATTGTTACAATTCCGTATATTGCTAGGTTGAATGTGTTCATTTAATCACGAGGGTATTTATCACTTTAATATTTTTACTTCTGTTTTAAGTATCCATTGAATTATTCCGCTTACTGCAAAAACCATTACTACAACAAATCCATAAAAAATCCAATTATCCTGGTAAAAAAATAATCCTTTCCAGTCGCTTGCCCACTTGTCAATTGAAAATAATGCCCAAGCAACAATAAGTATTGAAAATATTATAAATATCCATTTTGTTAGTTTCATTTTCATCACTTACAAGATTGGGTTTTCAATTACTTAAACCTTACTTTTTCATATTTAAGTTAATTTTATTGTCCATACGTGTCTTCTAAGGAAACTCTTTTCTGGATTGAGAACATTTTTTTCACTTCATCCACACTTGTTGCATTTTCAGCTTTTTTATCTGTTCTCATTTTAATCATTCTTGGAAAGCGTAGTGCAAATCCTTTTCCTTTTTCTTTTCCGCATGAGTGCATTGGGCTTAGGGTAATTTCATCTGCTCGTACTTCAATTACTTGTGTTGGTAGAACCCAGTTATCTGGTTCAAGTTCAGAAACTACTCGGGCAGGCTTTTTCTTTGAAATTATTTTTGATAATATGTACTCAAGATCAGCCAAATTTTCTTCGCTCATTCCTGTCCCAATTTTTGCTATGCTTTCAAACATATCTTTTTTCTCATTGTATGCTGCTGCAAGGAGTGCACCTAACCCAAATTGAGTTCTTTTTCCTTTTCCGTTGTAATATCCAATTATTACTAAATCAAGTGTATCATCAAGACTTCCTTTGTAAGAGCGTTTGAGTTTTATCCAAGCAAACTTGCGTGCTCCTGCGATGTAGGGTGCATCAAGGTCTTTTGCAATTATTCCTTCTAGACCTTGTGAAATTTTTTCTTCAAAAAAGTTTTCTAAATCGGTTGGGTTGTCAATTATTTTTTGTTCACTAAGTCTGATTATGTCTCCTTCTTTTACAATCTCCTCAAGTTTTTCCCTTCTTTCCCAAAGAGGTTTTTCCAAATAACTTTCGCCATCAACATACATTACATCAAACAAAAATAATTTTAGAGGATATTCTTTTGATTTTTTTTCAACTTCATATTTTCTTTTTCTTTGTATTGTGATTTGGAATGGATAGTACTCTTGGGTTTCTTCATTAAAAGCAAGTGCTTCTCCTTCCACAATACATTTTTTTGGAATTAAGTGTGTCTTAACTGCCCCTATTATTTCCGGGAACATATCCGTGATTTCTTCGCTTTGTCTTGAAAATATTTTTATCTTTTCATTGTCTTTTGATATTTGTACTCTAAAACCATCATATTTTGATTCTACTGCACATTTTCCAAGTTTTTCAATTATTTCTTTTGCACTAGGTAATCTTTCTGCAGCAGTTGGTCTTATTGGGGTGCCGGGTTTAATTTTTATTTTATCGAGGCCTGTCAGGCCTTCTTTTTTTAGAATTTGTGCAATTTCTCCTAAATCAGAATCAACATTATAAGCGCCCTCAATTTTTTCGCGTATTTCATATTTTAGTTGTCTTTGTTTATCTTCAATCTCTTTTTGCTCTTTTTTCCTTTCGGTTTTTTGTTTTTCTTTTTCAAATTCTTTGTACTCTTCTTTTGTGAGTATCATTGCGAATGCATCCATTATTGTTGGATCCCCTATCCCGAGTCTTATATTTCCTAATGGTATTCGTGCTAAATATCTTGCTTCAAGTGGGCTAGCTGAATTAAATAGTTCTGCAAGTAATTTCTTTTTCAGTTCTTGGCTTCCTGTTCCTTCTGTTTGAGCCATTTTTTTTAAGTTTGAAAATACTTTTTCAACTGTTAAATCTTCATTAAATAAGGCTTGTTGTTTTCTTTTTTGAGTCATTTGTTCTGCAGCATCCCCCAAATCTCCTGATTTGTTAAATAATGCATCAACTTCTTCTCGAGTGAATCCGGTTGCCTTTGCTATTCCTTCTGCAATTAGTTTTTCACCAAACCCAATTTCGCTTCCTTCAAATTGTGGAGAAATTCTTCCTTGTAAAAGATAGACTACGCGTTTTGCGTCTTCTGGAGGTGTTTTTTCAAGGAGCTGGGCTAAGTGGTCAGTCATCACGAGTCTTGATGAAGCTTTCTCTATTTTGTCAAAATACTCTGCTGTTTCTTTAAATTTCATTTAATCGCCCAAAGGTTAATGGTTTTTCCCTGATTAATATACGTTGATTAGATTTTTATATTCCTCCAGAGTGTTATTATTTATGGTTTGGGGCTGGGAGTACATTGCAGGGTTTAACCCTTTTGAGTTTAGTGCTTTAAGAATTATCAACTCAATTATTTTTCTTTTTGTTTTTGGTTATCTTAGTGCAAGGGGAACTAAAGAAAATCCTTGGGAAGAAGCATTAGAAATAATGGGTTACTTAATGGTTGTTGCTTTTGCCTTGGCATTGCTTGACCTTCCCCCTCTTTGGATGGGTGTAGGGTATATTGCAGCGTATTTAATTATTTGGCAGGGGCTTAAGAAAAAGCGAGCATTTGATTGGGGTTTCTTTGTGGTTTATTTGGCTTATGTTTTTGCTACTCTGGCAATACTAGATGATTTGACTCGAACTTGGTATGTTATTGCTTTTGTTGTTTTATTGTTTATTCAGAGTGAAATTAAGATTAGGGAAATGAAAAAAGAAGAGCCAAAAAAAGAGTCAGCTAAAAAGTAGTTTTTTTGATTTTGGTGTGCTTGTCCATACTTTTAAAAACCATAGCAAGGACTTTTCTTTTATTGATGGGGATATAGTCTAGCCTGGTTAGGACCGGCGCTTTGGGAGCGTCAAACACGAGTTCAAATCTTGTTATCCCCATTTTTCATTTTTATTATTTTTCTCTATTTGTGACATTTTTGTCTATTTTGGCTTTTGCCTAACAATAAATTCATATTTTTAAACAGAATCTTTATAATGTTCATAATTAATAATATTTAATATTCGAGTATTTTGGATGGTGATTTGATGAAGGAATGTTGTGAAGGGCATAAACCAATTGGAGCAATTCTTGCGGTTTTTGTAGTAATAGCTTTGCTTTTAGCAGGGATAGGTTATTTAGTTGGGACCAATGCAAATAACGAAATGACTGTTAATGTTCCGACTGGTTCGGGAGCGGATTTAAGAAATATTTTGTCAGTTTCTGGAACAGTTGAGAAAATGGTTTCTCCTGACCAAGTTGAAATAACTCTTGGAGTTGTAACAATAAAGAAAACTGCTGCGGATAGTCAAAGCGCTAATGCAACAGAAGCTACTGCGGTTATGGATGCATTAAAAGTAGTTGGGTTACAAACTAGTGAAATTAAAACTTTTGGTTACTCAGTAACTGAAGAATACCAATATAATGATTCTACAAAGAAATCAGAATTAATTGGTTATAGAACAACTAATAATATAATGATTAAAACAAATAGAATTAATGATGCTGGTAAAATTATTGATGCTGCAACTATTGCTGGCGCAAATAGTGTTTCGGGAATAACTTTTACTTTGTCTGATACAAAGCAAAGCGAAACAAAACTTGTTGCATTAACAGAAGCTAGTGCTGTTGCAAAACAAAAAGCACAAGTAATGGCTACTGGCATGAGTGTAACTTTGGGTAAAGTAACTTCAATTTCAGAGAACTCATATTACTATACTCCAAATTACAGAAGTTATGATATGGCTAGTGGGTCTGTAGCAAAAGAAGTTTCTACTCCAATAACTCCTGGAGACGTATCAGTTTCAGCAACAATTTCAGTGGGTTATGAAATAAAGTAAGTTTCTAATTTTTTGGGGTAGTGCTAAGAGCACTACTTCTTTTATTTTTTTTTGTTATTTAAGTGTTTTTTCCATAATATATACTGTTAGTCCATGCAGGTCTGGCACGCGTACCACTTTAAAGCCATACTTTTTGTAAATAGTTACCGCTACTGTATTTTCAGAATTAACTTGTAATTGTATTACACTTGCTCGTGCTTCTCTAGCGATTTGTTCCATTTCTGCGTACATTTGTTGGAATAATCCTTCTTGAAGGTATTCTGGTTGTACTTTTAAATTATAAAAATCTAATGCTGTTCGTTCACCTTTAATTGTGTCTCTTGTTATTATATCAAACTGAACTATTCCTGCTACTGTATGAGAATGTTCTTTTTCTTTTATTGTTATTGTTCCTCTTTTAGCATCAGGTTTGTGTACAATAAGTTTCATTGGTCCTCTTGTACTGTTAAGTATATCATATGAGTAATAAGGGGCTCTTGAAAAAACACTTCTTTGTAGTGGGCGAAAAGTATTTTTGTCAACTGGTATTCTTGCTGCAATTATTTTTCCTTTAAATTTTGGCATAGGCGTTAATTTTATTTTATTCATACTTAACTGATGTAAGTATGGGGGATATATTCTTTTCTTTTAGGTTTAGAAGAATTCTAGTTTTTTTCTCTAACCTAATTCTTTAAAATCCCTTTTAGCGCTATTTTTATCATTGCGTGATGCTATGGCAGATCAAATTAAACTCCCTGATTACAATAAACAGCCCAGCGAATGGTATACGGAAATTATTAAGGAAGCGGAGCTTGCGGATATTAGGTATGGGGTTAAGGGGTGTTTAGTTTTTCAGCATTGGTCTGTTGAGGCAATGGAATTAATGTATGATTTTCTAGAAAAAGATTTGAAAAAAAGAGGGCACAAAAATTATTGGTTTCCGACACTAATTCCCGAGAGTTATTTTTATAAAGAAGCTGAGCATATTGAAGGTTTTTCTCCTGAAGTTTTTTGGGTTGAAAAAGGCGGGGCAGAAAAGTTAGAAGAAAAACTTGCTTTGCGCCCAACTAGCGAAACTGCTTTTTATACAATGTTTGCAATGTGGATTCGTTCTTACAAGGATTTGCCTTTCAAAACTTATCAAAGAGCAAATGTTTTTAGATATGAGAGTAAAGCAACTAGACCTTTTTTGCGTTCAAGAGAGTTTCACTGGATTGAAACTCATTGTGCTTTTGCAACACAAGAAGAAGCTTTCCAAAATGTTTTAGATGATATGGAAACTACAAAGAAAATTGTTTATGGTGTTTTTGGTGTTCCAACTATTGTTTTTGAGAGACCTGCTTGGGATAAATTTGCGGGCGCTGCAAGAACTTTTGGTGCAGATGCAATTACTCCTAGTGGCAGAGTAGTTCAACAGCCAAGTACTCACATGATTAACCAGCACTTTGCAAAATCTTTTGGAGTAAAGTTTGTTGATAAGGATGAAAAAGAAAAAACTCCTTTTACTACTTGTTATGGTCCTGCAATTTCTAGAATATTTGCGTCCGTTGTTTTAACTCATGGGGATAATAAAGGTTTAAAATTTCCTTTTGAAATTGCTCCAAAACAAATTGTTATTATTCCAATAATGGCCGAGAAAGAACCAAAAGTTTTGGATAAGGCTAAGGAACTTTACAATAAATTAGAGGAAGCTGGATATAGGGTTGAACTTGATTTGACTGAAAAGAGACCTGGCGAGAAGTATTATTATTGGGAAATGAAAGGAGTTCCATTAAGGATTGAAGTTGGTCCAAGGGATTTAGCTGAGCAAAAAGTAATGTTGTTTAGAAGAGATACTGCTAGTAAGGTTTCAATTAGTGAAAAAGATTTACTAAAAGAAATTGGGGTGCAAGGAAAAGAATTGAGTGAAAACTTAAGAGAGAGTGCGAAGAAAAGCTTTGAAGGTTTAATTAAAGATGTAAAGAGTGTTGATGAAATAAAGAAAATTGTTGGCACTGGTATTGCGAGAGCAAACTTTTGTTCGGTTGAAAAAGATGGGGAAAAATGTGCTGAATTAGTGGAAAAAGAAACTGGCGGAAAGATAAGGGGAACAAGAATTGATGTTAAGGATAAGGTTTTTGGGGGTTGTGTTGTTTGTAAAAAGAAAGCAAAGAATGTAGTGTATATTGCTAAGGATTATTAGTAAAAAATGGGTTTGGTTAATAACTTATTAAACACTTTTTGCCCAAACTTCTACTTTGCTTGCATCAATTATTTTGTTATGCATTTTTTCGAATTCAAATTCTAATTTTTCATACAAGTGTTTTGCTCCAACATTATCCGATTTTACTAATAAAAACAATCTTTGTATTTTTTTGTGTTTGCATTCGTTGATGCAGTGTTCTACAAGCATTGTTCCTACTCCTTGGTCTCGCCACCCATCTTCAACATATATTGCGTTTAACCTAGCTTCTTTTTTGTCTAAAAATAGTTCCATTTCTGCAAAACCGGTTTCAATGTTGCTTTGTTTTGCAATTAAAATAATATATTTTGAATCATTCATTCTTTCTTCAATTTTTTTTGGAGTAAACTCAGTATAAGGGAATTCTCTTTTAATTATCCCATCAAGCCACTCTGCTTGGGCATTTGTGGATTTTTCAATATTCAAACTAAATCACTTCACTTGATTTCTTTTGATTGGTTTAAGTATTGGTTAATTTCGTTTTCACTTACTGCGCATCCAGCGAATTTTGCTGCCCAAAGTGCTGCTTCTAGCTCTAGTTTTCCGTGTGCGAGTTCGTGGTCAAATAAATCTTGTTCATAGGATAAAGCAATTATATCAACACTTCTAAACATTAATAGATTTGGAAACATTTGTCTTATTGCGTTTAGTGATTGTTCATTTACATATATTGGTTCTTCTTGTCTTCTCAAGTACTTGTTTTAATCTAGTTGGATTTTCAATGAGTGCTCTTGTTGTTCTCTCATCAATAAAAAGTGCTTTTGCGCCATATATTTTTGCGAGTGCGAGAGCTTCGGCTTCTCCTGCTTGTATAATTTTTAAAGGTCCGTCTTTTGTGGAAAATACGTTGTTAGATAGGGTTAGTATTTTTTGTTGTAAATTAGTCATTTCGCTTGTAACCGGAATTGTTTTTATTGTTTGTTCGTTCATCGCATATTTTATTCTTGCAGCATTAAGTGCAAATCTTTTGTTGGTAATTGGTTTCCACACACTTTCTTGTGCAACTGTGCTTGAAATCATTAATTCGATGTGATTGTGTTTTACAAATGATTTAAACACATTCATAAGGCACGTACCTGAGAGTGAAATCATTGTTCCTGTATCAATTACTGCTTTCATAAACATCCCTTTTATTGTGCTTCTACTAATGCTTTTAGTTCTTTTACTCTTTCTGTAATATTTTTTGATTCTGGTTCTTCATCATGCATTGTTGTAAATCCAATATAGGATTGGACTTCTTTTTGATCTGCTCCGGTAAGTGCTGCAGACTGAGCAATACTTAATCCGTATGAGTATGCTAGTGAAGCTTGTTTTACTTTTGATTTTTCATAAACATTTTGTGCATAATTACCTATTTCATTATCAATTTTTGTAATGTTGAGAATAATTGCTTTTAATGATTGAAAAAATTTTTCAGAATTATTTGTGTTTATTGCTATTTCTGCTTCTGCTAGGTGGTCTGAAATAATTTGCTTTACTTTCGCCCAAGCTTCACTATTAACAAAGTGTGGTTTTGTTTCAATTTTGTGTAAAGCATATGCAATTACTCCTAGTTCTGCTTTTGCATAATCGTTTTGCATTGCGGCTTCTCTTATTAGTCTTGAACTAATCCCTCTCAAATCAAAAACTTTTCGTTCGCTAAAAAGATTGAGTACTTCCTTTAAATCATAGCCCAGTGTCTTCATCAAAAAAGAAGGGTGTTTGGTGTATTTAATAATTAGCCTTTGAGGAGTAAGGATTGGGTTTTTAAGCCAAAATATTGATTATATGTGTAGTTGATTGTATGAAGGTTTTAGTTCCGTTGCTTACGGGTAAAGAAAAAGACAGTGCGTTTATAGAATTGTTTTCTTCCAAGGTTGATGAAGTTATTTTGCTTCAGATTACTGATAAAGATTTTAAAAGTAAAACGGCTTCGGCTATTGGGGAATTGCGTTACTTAAGAGCAGCACTTGAGGAAATAAAGAAAGTTATTGGTAAAAAGAAAAAGAAGTGTGTTGAGATATCTGAGTGGGGTTCAACTATACAAAAATTAATTGGTATTTCTATTTTGCAAAAGGTAGATAAAGTTTTTTTGGTTAAACAAAATAATCAGTTTTTTGAGGATATACTTAAAGAGTTAAAAAAGAATAAAATACCTTTTGAGGTTGTTGAAGTTAGTGAGAGTAAAGCGGATGATGAATAGGTGGTTGAAATGGTTGAAAATGCAAAAGCGTTTCTTGTTGAGAACAAGGTTTTGATTGATGATTCTACTCTAAAGGGTTTGCTTGTTGAGAAGGGGTTTGGAGAAAATAAGGGGCGTAACCTTATTCTTGATTTATTTGAAACACTTTATTTAGTTGAAAGAGATAAACTCACATTGCTAGACAAGAACGGTAAAGTAATTCCTCAAAAAAAGATTCTCTCAATTGGTGCGGAGAGAGATAAATATTTTTATTCAAAGTTTATTGTTTATTCTGATATTAGAGAAAAAGGGTATTGTATAAAAACTGGTCTAAAATTTGGTTTTGATTTTAGGGTTTATCCTAAAGGAAAAAAAATGGGTGAAGAGCATTCTCAGTTTGTAATAAATGTTTGTCCTGAGAGTGAAAAATTGTCAATGACTCATTTAAGTAGAATGACTAGGCTTGCAGGTAGCACTCATACTAAACTCCTTCAAGCAGTTGTTGATAGAGAAGACTCTGTGAATTATTATTTATTAGGAAGAGAGTTACTTTAGTTTTATTATTTTTATGAAACTAAGTTCTTCAAATGAAAATGCCTTGCTTGGCGAAATTAAGAAAATTTTTGTTTCTGATTCTTGGGACTATTCGCATACTCTTTCTGCAGTAAAATGGATAAAAGAAATAATTCGTTATGAAGGCGGGAATGAAAAAATTTTAATTACAACAATGTATTTGCATGATATTGGGTATTTTGGGGCGTTAAAAGAAAATTATACTTTGGATGAAAGAATTGAGGCAAAGAAAAAGCATATGTTTGTCGGGGCAGACATGGCAAGAGGAATTCTTTCAAAACTTGATTACTCTCCAGAGGAAATAAATAAAATAGTACACTTGATTGAAGTGCATGATAATCTTGATGGGAGTAAATCAAATAATGAGTCAAAAGTAATTGAGGCTGATTCTTTGGCTCAAATAGATTATATTGTTGGGAATAATTTTGGGGAAAAAGATTTTGCAAAATATGTTAGGATTTTTGAAAAAAAGCGTTTTCCAAGAATAATTACCTCTATTGGGAAAAAGATTTTTGAGGTTCTTGCGCATGAAAACAAACTTTTTTTGAAATATACTTCTTTATTTAAAAAATAGAACTTAAAAAATAAAATATTTTTATAAAAATAGTGTCTTGGGGAAGGCATTGTTGCCTTTCCCGCAAAACATAATCAAACAATAAAGCTAACTTAAAAATCGCAAGCTCTTACTGTTTTTCTGCCGTTTTCTTTTGCTCTTGAGGCAGCTTTCTTTATCATCTTAGCAACTTCTGCGCTCAAAGCGTCAACAGCGTCTCCTGCTGTGTTACAATCTTCTTCTTTGATTGCGTCTTTTACTTTTGATGCTACTACTAATACTTCAGTCATAAATAAAACCCCCGAGTGGTATTACCTTAATCCTAATTTCTAAATAAGACTTTAGGTAATTCTATTGGATTTGGGGAAAAAGGGTATTTAAACCAAATGGTTCAATTTGGCTGTTTGATTGGTTATAGTTGCTCTTGGTTATTTTTTGGGGGTTTACAGCATTTGTTATAAGCTTTTTTGTTTAAGATTTATTTGTCTGTGATGAAGCTTTTCATTCTGAATGTCATGAAAGTGACGCATGTTGAATGATGGGCGTGCTGAGACTTATTTTTATTCTAATTTATATTAAAATGCTAAAAGTAGCTATATTTTAGCATGTAAACATAAAATATGTTTGATTTTATGTTGTGTGTACAGTAGTTGAATAAAAGTTACTCTTCGTCCTCAAACAGAGTAATTTCTGCCTGGACTCCGAGTTTTTTTAGTTCTTTCTCTGCGGTGGATTTTGGTATATTTTTTGTAAATGTTATATCATAAAGTGTTGGCTCATAGTCCCATCCGTTATCCGTGAGTTTTTTCAAATCCTCAGCTATTTTATACAATCTTTCTTTTATTTCATCTCCTTTTGCCTTGATTATTTTTGGGGTAAATTTTCCATTAAATTCCCATTCAGGTTTTCCAAAAAGAAAGAGTTGAACTTCAACAAACTTCATTCAAATCACCAGCTAACTATGCATTTTTTTTATTTTTAAACGCTTTGGAAGTATTTTGCCGGCATTAAATTTTCTTTAACTAGTCAGCATAGATAGATTTTTATATATTACCTTGTATTACTATGTAGTATGGAGAATATTAGTCTAAAACTTGAAACAACTATTGCTAAGCAAATTGATAAACGGATGCGTGAATTTAACTACTCGACAAAAACTGAGTTTATTCGAGAAGCTATTCGAGACAAATTGAGCGAACTTAGTAAGGAAGCAGAACGAAAGAAAGCATTTACGGCCCTATACAAAGCAAGGGGAATATTCAAAGGGCAAGGCAAAGCAAAAACTGATGCTGAGTTTAGAGAATTAAGAACCCAAGCAGGAACTGAGTATATTGCCGAGCTTGAAAAAGAATTTAGTAAAAAGTAACTTCTTCTGGTTTTAACACTTGGACAATTCCTATAAGCCCCTCAAAATGTTTATCCCTAGTAATTAGAGTAGCTCTATTATCGCGAGCTAGTACAGCGTGAATAATATCTGCGGTATGTGAATCAGAAACATTTTGCCTAATTCTTTTTGCTTCATTCAAATGTTCTGAACAGACCTTAACTTCGCGTAACATTCCCAAAAATGAGGAAAATACTTGCTGTACTCGTTCTTCTGAGTAGTGTGCAAGTAATTCGCGTTTTACAAGGGGGGAATACAAGATCTCGCAATTATGTTTTTCACAATTTTTTAAGAAACCAAAAGCGAATTCTCTGAGCGGTCTTAAGTTATCATGCCTGTCTTCAAAGTAATCTCGCCAAATAGCAGTATCTAAATAAAACCTTTGTTTCATAAACCGTATTCTGAATAAAGGGAATAAAAAGAAAGCACCCAAATTCGACAGTTAACTTAAATCTTCATCTTTTAGCAGATGTTGCAGCTAGGGACAGAAATCAATTTTTTAGCTAAAGAAGTTATTTTCCCTTCGCGTAGTAGGTTTAAATACTTTTAAAGCTTCTTTATTTGCACATTAATTAGTTGTGAGATTATGCAAGAAGAAGATAATATTTTTACTCCTTCAAAGAAAGCTTCTGCAGAGACTGGGTTTTCAATTAAAGTTACTAACTCTGGTATGCAAGTTACTCCTGCTTCGGATTCACTTAATCCAAAAGAGGCTAATTCTGAGGTTGATTCTGATTATGAACCGCTAGAAAAACCGCTTGTTATTCAGCGAGTAAATGATGGCTCTGATGATTCGCGTGTAAGAACTGGGATAACTGGTTTTGATGAATTAATTGGTGGGGGGTTTGAAAGAGAGTCCATTGTTTTGGCAGTTGGTGCTTCAGGCACTGGTAAGACAATTCTTTCTATGCAATTTTTATATAAAGGAATTACTGAGTATGACGAACCGGGTGTGCTTATTTCTTTTGAAGAAGAACGTGAATCGCTTTTCAAACATGCTTTGCAATTTGGTTGGGATTTTGCAAAACTTGAAAAAGAAGATAAATTTCGTTTGCTTGTTTTTAAGCCTCACCAAATTACAAAAATACTTGAAGAGGGTGGAGGCCAAGTTAGAGATGCTTTGGCAGAGATTGGAGCAAAGCGAGTAGTAGTTGATTCTATTACTGCTTATGGTTTGCTTTTTAGAGATGAATATAAACGGAGAGAAAAAATCTTAGAGTTTTTTAATTTATTAAGAAAGTGGGGGATTACTGCGATGATTGTTTGTGAGGATTCTCCGAAAGTAATTGAAACAATTGAAGGAAGTATTGGTTTTATTAGTGATGCTGTAATTTCTATGTATTATGAACAAGATCAGGAAAAAGGAATTAGAATTCATTCGCTTGAAGTTTTGAAAATGCGTGGAACAAAACACACGAACAAGGTTTGTGCAATTAACTTTGAAAAAGACGGGATAACAGTTTATCCTGATGTTGAAGTATTTTAGTTTTTTTAAGATTATTCCAATTTTATTTGAGTTATTTTAATTATCTATTTTTGTTTGTTTATTTTATTTATCGGCTTTCAGCAAGAGTGATTGTTGAAGCAAACAAATCTGAGTAATCATATACTTTGTCAGAAAACTCTTTTGCCATTTCGAGTATTTCTGCATCAGTTGATTCCTTTATACAAAAAATAAGTGCAGAATTATTTTGTAGTCTTGTTTTATTGCTAAATAAGTGCAAAAATTTACCAATTATTTCTTTTTTATTATAAATTGAAAGTACGTTTAAGGCATCAATAATTATTATTTTTTCTCCAGATAGTTGATTTTGGGCTTTCTCGATTGCAATTTGTATTCCTGTTAAATCACTAGAATTATTTACCGTTATTACATTTTTCAAATTACTGGCTTCTTTTGAAAAAGCATCAATTATTTTTATTCTATCAATAAAAAGAGGGGCTATTTTTTGAGTGATTTCTTCAATGGGGGTAGATAAATTTATTAGTATTGCACTTTTTTTATTTTGCGAGAGAATCGTGTTTAGTGTAAAATCAAGTCCTTGTTTTAGCTGTTTTTGGTTAAGTATTACTAATGACACATTTTTGTCTAAGTAAGCCAAAACTTCTTTTAAAAAAAAGATATTTTGCATGTACAAATA
>Ga0172379_10005068_pt1 | contig 18743 bp, 12 predicted proteins | sample GrowelOW334metaG_FD_119756 | JGI IMG/M metagenome (GOLD analysis project Ga0172379, IMG submission 119756) | Groundwater microbial communities from an aquifer near a municipal landfill in Southern Ontario, Canada - Groundwater well OW334 metaG | ecosystem: Environmental > Aquatic > Deep...
AGGACCACCCAAGGATGGTTCGACCTCGTCCACCCTGAAGACCGGAAAATGGTGAAGGGCTACATGAAGGAAGGAGTCCTTACTCACCGCGGGAAGATGAGCAACGAGCACCGGATCGTTCGCCGGTCCGACGGCGAAGTCCGCTGGGTGATCGGTCTGGGCGAGATGTTCTTCAGCGAAGATGGAACGGCGACTTCGATGATCGGGACGGTTCAGGATATTACCGAACGCAAGCAGGACGAAGCGCGCCTACAGCTGGCCGCCAGCGTCTTCAGTCACGCCCGCGAAGGTATCACCATCTGCGATGCCGGGGGCATGATCGTAGACGTGAATGACGCCTTCACCCGAATCACCGGTTACGGTCGCGCCGAGGCCCTGGGCCAGAGCCCGCGCCTACTCAAGTCCGGCCGGCACGCGCCGGATTTCTACGCAGCGATGTGGCAAGCCCTGACCGAAACGGGGCACTGGACCGGGGAAATCTGGAACCGCCACAAGGATGGATCGGTATATGCGGAACTGATCACCATTAGCGCCGTGTGCGACGCCCAGGGCAGAACGCAGAACTATGTCGCCCTGTTCACCGACATCACGCCGATGAAGGAACACCAACAACAACTCGAGCATATCGCCCACTACGACGCGCTGACCACTCTTCCCAACCGCGTCCTGCTGGCCGACCGCCTGCAACAGGCCATGGCGCAGGCGCAGCGGCGCGGACAACCGCTGGCTGTCGCCTACCTCGATCTAGACGGCTTCAAGCAGATCAACGACCGTCACGGACATGAGGCCGGCGATCAACTATTGATGGCCGTGGCAGCCCGCATGAAACAGGCATTGCGCGATGGCGATACCCTGGCCCGCCTGGGCGGCGACGAGTTCGTCGCCGTGCTGCTGGACCTGGCCGATGTCACCGCCTGCGAGCCGATGCTCACCCGCCTGCTCGCCGCCGCCGCCCAGCCGCTACAGGTCGACGATCTGTCGCTCCAGGTGTCGGCCAGTCTCGGCGTCACCTTCTACCCCCAGCAGGATGAAGTGGATGCGGATCAGATGCTGCGCCAGGCCGACCAGGCCATGTATCAGGCCAAGGTGGCAGGCAAGAACCGCTACCATGTCTTCGACGCCGAGCAGGACCGCAGCGTCCGTGGCCATCATGAGAGCCTGGAGCGGATTCGCCGTGCCCTGGCCGACAACGAGTTCGTGCTGCATTACCAGCCCAAGGTGAATATGCGCACAGGACAAATCATCGGGGCCGAAGCGTTGATTCGCTGGCAGCACCCGGAACGGGGTCTGCTTGCGCCGGCGGTATTCCTGCCGGTGATCGAGGATCATCCGCTAGCGGTCAGCCTCGGAGATTGGGTGATCACTAGCGCCCTGGACCAATTGGAGACCTGGCGTGCGATGGAGTTGGACTTTCCGGTGAGCGTCAATGTCGGCGCCCGCCAGTTGCAGCAGGCGGATTTTGTCGAGCGCCTGCGCGAGAATCTGGCGGCACACCCGCGAGTCGGGCCGGGCAACCTGGAAATCGAAGTGCTGGAAACCAGCGCGCTGGAAGATCTGGCCAGGATATCCCAGCTTATCGCGGCTTGCCGGGAGATCGGGGTCAGTTTCGCCCTCGACGATTTCGGCACCGGTTATTCCTCATTGACCTACCTGAAACATTTGCCGGTCACCCTGCTCAAGATCGACCAGAGCTTCGTTCGCAATATGCTCGACGACCCGGATGACCTGGCCATTCTGGAGGGTGTGCTGAGCCTGGCCAACGCCTTCCGCCGCGATGTCATCGCCGAGGGGGTGGAGACGCTCGAGCACTGCGCGATGCTATTGCAACTGGGTTGCGAACTGGCCCAGGGATACGGGATCGCCCGCCCGATGCCAGCACAAGACCTGGCCGCATGGTCGGCGAACTGGCATCCCGATGCGTTGATTGATCGGCTGGCGGCGCTCAGGGTAGGAAAGCCGGCAGCGGACGACATTCAGGCGTGAGCAGGAGTGCGTTCGTCCACCCGGTAGCGCCGCTGAAGGTACGCCAGTCCTTTGCCGGTCACGAGGGTCCGCGCATACAGGTGTTTTTGCCCGTCCTTGGCGACGAAGCTACGCTGCACCACTTTGAAGTAGCCGGCGTCGATGTGGCATTGGTACGGCAGATTGTTGTGCATCAGCAGTCCGGCCCGGCGCAACCATTCGAAGAACTTGATGGCACCGACGCCCAGCACCTTGGCGACGGACTGGATGCTTTGCGTGTCGTCCGCCTGGGTGATGGCCTCCTGGAAAGCCAGCTTTTGCGCATCCTCGGCCGCCCTGGCTTCCAGCGCGATCAGTCGCTCGGTAAAGCCCAGCAGCAGGGTTCTCAATTGCTGCGGATCGGAGAGTGCCTGCTGGACGGCAGCGCCAGGGTCGGTTGCCTTTAGACGTCGTTCGCTGGCAATCAGATACTGGCGCGCCTGCCGGCCTCTTTCACTGCATTCGACCAACGCCAACTCCTTGGCCATATCGAGGGTCAGGTCGTAGTCGGCACGCCTTGGCGGCACGCCGAATCCTTCACTCCGTGTCTCGTTCGCTTCATGCGGCACAAAATCAACGTCCCGCACGAAGCCGAATCGGGCGATGCGTTCATCGATCCAAGCCGCGAAATCCTGGCGGCATTCCAGCCAGGCGTAAAGCGACTGCGCACTGACGGTGGGCACCTGTTCAGTGCCGACTCGGCGATTCTCGATGGGAATGAGCACCGCCGCCATGGTTTGATGGCTATCCTCCGGCAAGCGGTTGTCTCGGCTCAGGCTGAGGATGGCTTCGTGCAGGCGTTGTTCCATTGAATCGCTCCGAATTCAACTGAGTCTCAAACAAGTCGACCGTCACTTTTTTATATAGTTCCAGCCAGCGATTACTTCAAGCGCCTGACGAGTGATTTCCTGTCCGAAATGCGGGAAAGTGCATCGATGACGCGACTTCCGCGGTTGCGCTGAATTGATTAAGGTCTATAAATAGACAGTCACCAACTTGCAGAACGGGAGCGCAATGAGTCGCCCGGCGCCCGCTGGCAGCCTATCGGCCGGACCTGGTGATGAGTGGAGAAAACCGTGACCACTAACGTGGACATCGCCACCATCATCGACCAACAGAAGTTCGGCTCGTTTCACCTGACGGTGGTGAGCGTGTCGTTCCTGCTGATGCTGGTGGATGGCTACGACAATATCTCGATCGCCTACATCGCGCCGCTGCTGATTCGGGAATGGGGCGTAGACAAGTCGGCGCTCGGCCCGCTCTTCGGCGCCGGCTTGCTGGGCGGTCTGTTCGGCCCGCCGCTGTTCGGCTACCTGGGAGACCGCTTTGGGCGCAAGTTCGCGATCATCCTCGGCGCCGGCTTCTTCGGCTTGTTCACCCTCGCCCAGGTCTGGGCGAACTCGCTGGGCTCGATGATGGCCTTGCGCTTCATCGCCGGCATCGGCATCGGCGGGGTGCTACCGATCACCATAGCGCTGAATACCGAATTCGCCCCGCGCCGGATTCGCGCGAGCATGACCATGCTGAGTTTTGTCGGCGTGGCGCTGGGCGGCGCACTGGGTGGGCTGGTGTCCTCGCTGTTCATGGGAACCTACGGCTGGCAGGTGATCTTCTGGACCGGCGGCATCGCCCCCTTCCTGGTCGGCATACTGGCGCTATGCGTTTTCCCCGAGTCGCTGAAGTTCCTCTCGCTCAAACCCGCGCGGCGCGCCGAACTGATCCGGGTGCTGGCCAGGCTGGCGCCCGGCACCAGCGTTCCCGAGGGCGCCGAGTTCGTCCTCGGCGACGAAACCAACCGCGCCCAATTCGCCTTCAAGGATCTGCTCGAAGGGCGGCTGGCCTGGATCACGCCCTTGTTCTGGATTGCCAATGTCATCAGCCTGATGGTGTTCTTCTTCGTCAACCAGTGGACGCCGGTCCTGCTGGCCAGCAGCGGGTTTCCGGTCGAGCGCGCGGCGCTGTCCACCACCCTGTTCATGCTCGGCGGCTTCGCCGGCGTGCTGGCGATCATGCGCCCGGTCGACAAGTTCGGCCTGGTTCCCGTACCCATCCTGTTCGCCATCAGCATTCCCGCCGTGGGGCTGATCGGCGTTGCCGGCTTGCCGGAGTTCACCATCCTGGCGATGGTGTGCCTGGCGGGTTTCTGTTTGATCGCACTGCAATTCGGCATCATCGCCACCGAGAGCCAGGTGTACCCGACCTATATCCGCTCCTGGGGGGTGGGGTCCTGTTTCGCCTTCGGGCGCGTCGGCTCGGTCATCGGACCCTTGGTCGGCGGGGCCATGCTGGCGCACGATATGCCGATGCAGAATATCTTCTGTGTCGCCAGCGCCCTGCTCGTCATCGGTCTGATCGCGACCATCGAGCTCACGCCCTTGTATCGCCTGAGGATACAAGAAATGCTCCAGGGTGAGGTCCCGGCCAGCACACGCACCGTCGATGGATCGGCAATCATCAAGGAGCAGCGAACATGAACCCGACATTCTCCCTTGCGCATATCAACACGCGTTGCGCAACCGTCGCTTTGGCATTGGCAGCCCTGGCCCTGCATGGCGGTCTGGCCGGAGCCGGCGAACTGGGCGGCAGCTCATATCCGGTCGGTGTCGAACTCGGCTACGGCGACATGCTGCCGCCCGGCCTGTACAACCTCGCCTACTACAGCCGCTCGCAGGCCTCGTCCCTCAAGGGCGAGTCCGGGCAGGATCTCGGTTGGGCGCGCTACCGCCTGAGCGCGGACACCATTTCTTATCGCCTGCAATATGTCTGGGATACGCCGCTACTGGGCGCCAGCGCCGAATCGGCGTTGGTACTGCCGTTTCCGGCGGTCGACCTGGAGAAGCGGGTTTCCAGCGCCCTCCCCGATACCAGTGGCAGCCGCTTCGGCATGACCGATCCACTGCTGGTCCCCCTGCGCCTGGCGTGGAAGGGCGAAACCCTCAATCACTCTGTCGGCCTGGAAATCGTCGCGCCGCTGGGCGCCTACGATGTCAATGCCAGAGTCAATACCGGGCGCAACTACTGGCAGTTCGCCCCGGCCTACGCGCTGACCTGGCGGCCATCCGCCGAGACGGTCATCGGGCTCAAGCTGCGCTATGGCATCAACACCAGGAACGACGAAACCAAGTACCGCTCCGGTGATGAATTCACTCTCGAATACAACGCCGGCTACAAGCTGTCGCCGACCATGACTCTGGGCCTGCAAGGATATTCCTTCCGCCAGACCACGGACGATGAACTGAATGGACAGCCAACCTCGGCGACCAATGGCAGACTCATCGGCAGCGGCATCGGCAACCGCGGCAGCGCAAACGCTATCGGCCCCTTCCTGAGCTGCCGGTTCTCCCCGCGCTTCGCCGTCACCGCCAAGTACCAGCAAGACTTCGATGTCAGGAATCGGGGGGAGTTCAAGCGCTTTTGGTTGCAGGCCTTGCTGCCGTTCTGAGCTGGCGAAAACCGGCTGAGCGTGATCAGAGATTGAATCCCGCTGTGCGATGCATCGATTAATGAGGCCTGCTAGCGTCGGCCCAACTCACCGTGCCTGTCGGCCAGGAAGTAACGGTCGGGGCAGCTTGTCGCTCTCAACGGCCGCCCCAGGTCGACACGCGAAAGCAGAGATTGAAGGTCTGCTTCCTATTCTTGCGAATGCGTATTTTGTGCCCTTTGCTGCCCCATGATGTTTTCATGGACACTGGCTGGTAACAAAGTGGAGCTGCCGCTCAGACATACGAACGTTCAGTGACAGCCGTCGCCATACCGCACCCATTCTGGGCTAGGCCATGAGAGACGGCTCCGCCCCCGACACCGGCCATTCCAAAGCCACTTAAGAAAGGAACACCGGTTTCGATCCTGAACGGCAGCTTGCTGACAACTTGGCGGTCCGGTCAATGCCCTTTGGAGAGGGTTGATTTAATCGAGTGCGGACGTTCGATTGCTATGGGTAAGTCAACCGCATGTATCTCGGCGCGGATGATAGCTCGGTAGCTTGAATACCAATGAGCTTGGAATCGCGAAATGGAGTATGGTACCGTATTTGGCTTCTAAAACAATGCAATAGTCAATTGAATGGAACATCAAGGCGATCGCGAATTCCATCGTGCACTGTTCGAGCAGAGCATAGACGGAATCATCCTTACCGCGCCCGACGGGCAAATCTTTGAAGCCAATCCGGCGGCTTGCCGCATCCTCGGACGCAGCCTGGACGAGATTCGCAGGGCCGGGCGATCCGGAATTGTCGATGTTACTGATCCCAACCTGGCGACAGCCCTGGTTGACCGAACAAAGACCGGATCGGCGACGGCGGAGCTCACCTTCATTCGCGGAGACGGGACGCGTTTCCCGGTCGAGGCGACGTCCGCCGTTTTTCTTGACCGGAACGGCAATTCGCGTACCGCGATGATCATTCGCGACATCAGTCGACGTAAGGCGCTCGAAACGGAACGTGAAAGATATCTTCGTCTGTTCATGCTTTCCGACGATCCAATGTACATTGTCGATTCACTGGGCCATTTCGTGCAAGTGAATCCTGCCATGATATCCTTGACTGGCTACAGTGAAGCGCAGCTTGTGTCCAGGCCGTTTCTCGATTTCGTGGTACGCGAGGATCGCGAACGCACCGCCGACGAGGTGAACCTACAGCGATCTTCCTCACGCTTCGTGAACCGTTACCGGTGTAACGATGGGAGGACGGTATGTCTCTCATGGAATGCCTATCGCGACAATCGCGACGGCTTGACCTATGCTACGGCGCGTGACTTTACGCAGCAGATGGACGCGGAAACCACGTTGCGAAGAAATTACGTGCTGCTAGATCGCGTCTTCGAAACGACGCATTTCAGCCTCGTTTATCTGGACCGGAATTTCAATTTCCTGCGGGTGAACAAGGCGTATGCGGACGCATGCGGCCATACGACCGATTTTTTCCCGGGCAAGAACCATTTCGCGCTGTATCCCAATAAGGAAAACGAAGCCATCTTCCGCCGGGCGGTGGCGAATGGCCAGCCGTTCACCATCTACGCCAAGCCGTTTCAGTTCCCCGACCATCCCGAATGGAGCATCACCTACTGGGACTGGACTTTGCATCCCCTGAAGAATCAAGTGGGCGACGTCGAAGGGCTGCTGTTCGCGCTAGTGGATGTCACGCGGTACATGCTTACGGAGGAGAAGCTGCGTACCAATGAGGCTAGCTTGCGGGTAGCGCTCAAGGGCGTGGACATGGCTTTGTTTCATCAAGATCAGAATCTACGCTATACATGGATGTACTCCCCGCAGTTGGGGTATACGTCGGATGAGGTGATCGGAAAGGCGGATTCCGATCTCTTGCCGCCAGAAAGTGCGTCACGGGTAGTCGAGTTAAAGCGCCGGGTTCTGGAAACTGGAATCAGTGTTCGTGCTGAAGTTCAAATCGCCCAAGCAAACCAAACGCGCTTTTTCGATCTCATCGTGGAGCCCCTGATGGATGGGACGGGGAAGATTGCAGGGGTGACCGGAGCATCGCTGGACATCACTGATCGCAAGCGCGCCGAGCGTGAGCAAGCGCTACTGGCGGCGATCGTCGAATCGAGCAATGATGCGATTCTGATCCGCGGACCAGACCGCACCATCCTTTCCTGGAATACCGCCGCCGAGCGGCTCTTCGGCTGGTCGGCCGAGGAAGCGATCGGGCAGCCGATCGATTTGATCGTGCCGCCGGAGCGCGTGGGCAGACTGCGCAGGTTCATCGAGGGTACAGCGCGCGGTGAAGCAATGAAGCCGATTGAAACCACGCACTTGCGCAAGGACGGCGTGCGCATCCCGACGCAGGTGACATTTTCGCCCGTGAAGGACCGGCAGGACAGGATCGTTGCGCATTCCTACACCGTGCGCGACATGACCGAGATCAGGCGCAATGAGGGGGCGCTAAGAGAATACGTCCTCCGGCTGCGTGAGCTGTCACAACGATTGCAGACCGTGGAAGAGAATGAGCGGCAGGCGATTTCGCGCGAACTGCATGATCGCATCGGGCAACAACTGTCAACGCTCGGACTGATACTGGGGTCGCTCGAGTCCAAGCTCTCGCAGGAGTCGCGACGGGCGGTCGGCAAGCAACTACAGGACTCCCAGGGCCTGCTCAAGTCCATGGTCGCGAATGTACGCGATGTCATGGCCGATCTCCGGCCGCCGGTGCTGGACGACTACGGGCTGCTTTCCGCGCTGCGTCAGCTTGCGACGGAGTTTACCCAGCGCAGCGGGATTGCCACGGAGTTGAGCGGATTCGACCCCCAGCCACGTCTGCCATCCATCGTCGAGACAGCGATGTTTCGCATCAGCCAGGAGGCGCTGAACAACATCGCCAAGCACGCGCGGGCCGGGAACGTGGAAATCAGTCTTCATGCCACCCCTGATCGGGTGATACTGGACATCACCGATGATGGCATCGGCTTCGACACGGCCAAAGTGTCACAGGATCAGCGGCACTGGGGCTTGAGCACCATGCGGGAGCGCGCGGAGGCGGTGGGGCTCGTATTGCAGCTCGAATCCGCCCCGGGTACGGGCACTCGGATCACCCTCGAAGCGGAGCGTGCGGCGATATGACGATTCGCGTGCTGCTGGCCGATGACCACGCCCTGATGCGCGAAGGCTTGCGCGCACTGCTTGGCACCGCCGCCGACATCCACGTCATCGGCGAAGTTCGCACCGGCCGCGAGGCGGAACGGCGGGTACCACAGCTTTGTCCCCATATAGTGCTCATGGACATTTCAATGCCCGACCTGAACGGGATCGAAGCAACGCGCTTGATCCACGCAAGGAGTCCGGCGGTCGGGATAGTGATTCTTTCGATGCATGCAACGGCCGAATATGTGTACCGGGCTTTCGAAGCCGGAGCCCGTGGTTACCTGTTGAAAGAAATGGCGTTCGGCGAGGTGATCGCGGCAGTGCGCACGGTACACCACGGAAACCAGTACCTGAGTCCGGCCCTGGCAGCGGTAATGCCAGACCGCGCTTCCGGTCATTCGCGCAGCCCAGTCGACAGCCTGAGCACACGCGAAAAGCAGGTATTGCAGCTTGTGGTCGAAGGGCGCACCAGTAACGACATCGCAAAGATGCTTTGCCTGTCGCCGAAGTCGGTCGATACTTATCGCAGCCGCCTGATGGCAAAACTCGGCGTGAAAGAGATTTCTTCGCTGGTCAAGTTCGCGCTCGAACACGGCCTGACGTCGCCAAACTAGCCTTCGCGCCCAAGATAGCACGGGCCACATTAGTTTCAGTGGCATCAGTTCACGTCGCCGCCAGGCGATGCGTTGTCCGGTTTTCCCTACAGACGGCGAACCCGCTTCCAACTACCATGATTTGCGAGTCATGCAAGCGCGTCGGGCGCGCGAGGTTTATCGCCCAGTGCTGGTCCGAATGGACAAACATCTGCCCGACGCCCACAGCATCCAGGTAACCGCTCGGTTGAGAAGACCGCTAACCAGTATCGAGGAAATGGACATCTTCTACTGGAGCGGGGGGATCTATGTGCGGCGTGCATTGGCGACTGATGCGAGGACTTTGCTTGACAAGGACAATCTGATCGCCGATCCAGTCGCATTGGTGGAAGAGGCCATCGGTATTTGAGCAGTTTTCGAGTAGCCGAGGATGCATTCGATGCATGGCGACGAGCCGTTCCTGTCGACAACAAGTCCCGAGCCCAGCGACCGGCGCGCGGCGAACGTCGTATTCATTGCATCGCTGGTAGTGTTTGTAGCCGTGGCGCCGTTTGCAAGCCGTCCCCTGCCCCAGGTTCCAGCCTTCCTACCGATCTATCAGTCCGCGTTCGTCATCGTTGAGCTGATCACGGCGGTACTGCTGTTTGGACAATACAACATGCGGCAGTCCCGGGCACTGCTGGTGCTCGGTAGCGGCTATCTGTTCAGCGCCGCCATGGCGATTTCCCATGCCCTCAGCTTCCCCGGGCTCTTCGCGCCCAACGGCCTTTTCGGCGCCGGGTCGGAAGGCACCGCGTGGATTTTCTTTCTGTGGCATGGCGGCTTTCCGCTGTTCTTTATCGGCTACGCACTGCTCAAGGATGGCGGCAACGAGTCGATACGATCCCGCCACGACGTCCTTTCGGCTGCGCTGCTCCATGTGATGGCGGCATTGGTCCTGGCATGCGCGCTGACCTTGCTCGCCACGGCCGGTCAGAACGTCCTCCCATCGATCATGGCAGGGGATTTGGATACCCCGGCGAAGATTATCGTTGCCACCGCCGTCTGGATGCTTAGCCTTGTCGCACTGGCTATTCTCTGGTGGCGCAGGCCACATTCGGTAATCGATCTTTGGCTGATGGTGGTCATGTGTGTGTGGATATTCGAGAGCGCACTGGACGCGGTACTCAACCATGGTCGCTACGACCTTGGTTGGTATGCGGGCCGTATCTATGGCGTGCTGGCGGGCAGCGCCGTACTCATGCTCCTGCTATTGGAAAACGGCAAGCTTTACGGCCGGCTCGCCACGGCGCACGCCAGCGAACGCAAGGAGCGCCAACGGGCGGAGGAGAAAACGGCCAGCTTGACCATCGTGAACCGGAACCTCGACGCGTCGATCGAGGCGTTGCGCGATGGCTCGACTCGAATTCAGAGCATCCTCGACACGGTCGCCGACGGCATCATCACGATCGACGAAGACGGCCGCATCGAGTCCTTCAATCCGGCCGCGGAGCGCCTATTCGGCTACAGTGCCGGCGAAGCGATCGGCGAGAAAGTCAGCATTCTGATGCCGGAGCCCTATCGCAGCGAACACCACGGCTACATCGCGAATTATCTCAGCACCGGGAAGGAGCGCGTCATAGGCCGCGGGCGCGAGGTCGTCGGTCGACGCAAGAACGGCAGCACTTTTCCGATGTCGCTGGCGGTGAGTGAAATGTGGTTGACGGGGCGGCGGCATTTCAATGGCATCGCATCCGATATCACGCAGCGCAAAGAGGCTGAACAGAGTCTGATCCTGGCCAAGGACCAGGCGGAATTGGCCAATCGCACCAAGGATTCGTTTCTCGCCACCATGAGCCACGAAATCCGCACACCACTTACCGGGCTGCTGGGCATGCTGGAACTGCTTTCGATGAGCGATCTGGAGGGCGATCAACGCGAAACGCTGAATACGGCATGGGCCTCGGCACGGGGGCTGTTGCGCATCGTTAACGACATTCTGGACTGGTCGAAAATCCAGGAAGGCAAGCTTGAGATGTCGCCACAGGCGACATCGATACCACAGTTGCTCCAGGACGTGGTCAACACGTATTCACGCGTCGCCAGCGCCAAGAGCTTGGTATTGTGGCAGCATGCGGATTCACGCCTCGGTCCCGCGCACATAGCGGATCCGCTGCGACTGTCGCAGGTGCTGAACAATTTCGTCAGCAACGCGATCAAATTCACTCATCGTGGCGAGGTGGAGGTTCGCGCCGACCTGGTCGATCGGCTCAATGGCGGCGAACGCGTGCGTTTTTCGGTTAAGGATACGGGAGTCGGCATCACCGTCGAAGATCAGCAGCATTTGTTCCAGCGCTATCGGCAAGGCGGCGCCGACACCGCCCGCATGTACGGCGGAACCGGGTTGGGCCTAGCGATCTGTCGCAGCCTCGCGGATTTGATGAACGGGAAGATCGAAATTGCCAGCGAGCCCGGTCAGGGCACGACGTTCAGCATCACGCTCACCTTCTTGGTCGCGGACGCGCCGGATGCAACCGTGCCGAGCGCTCATCCTGAACTAGAACACCGGCGGGTCACGCCTTTGTTTCAAGGTGGCGCGGATGCACCAATTGCCCTGGCGGTCGACGATCATCCGATTAACCGCAATCTGCTGGCGCGCCAACTCGCGCTGCTCGGTTTGCGGGTCGAAACAGCCGACGACGGGACAACCGCGCTGGAGATGTGGCAGAAGGGATGCTTCGCGGTGCTCATCACCGACTGCCACATGCCGGGAATGGACGGTTACACCCTGACGCAGGCGATACGCGCGACCGAAGCCGCGCTAGCACGTCCGCGCACCCCGGTCATCGCGTGGACGGCCAATGCACTCGCCGAGGAGCGCAACAAGTGTCGTGACGCCGGCATGGACGAATTGCTCGTTAAGCCGAACGACCTGGCGCAACTGAAGAAGGCTCTCGCGTCCTGCCTGTCACTCGAAGGTGCCGACAGCGGGATCGTCTCCGTCTCGGCCGATGGAGCAGGGGTCGATCCCCGCAAGTCGCCAATCGATTTAGCCGTGCTTTCCCAGGTCGTGCCCGAAGGGCCCGGACAGCTTCAAGTACTCAAGGACTTTCGGCGGCATGTTCGCGCCGACTGTGCCAAGCTGTTGCAAGTCTTGGAGAATGGGGAACTTGTCCAAGGCGGCAGCACCGCCCATCGGATGAAAGGCGCGTGCCGCATGGTTGGCGCCGAGGCACTGGCCGGAATCTGCTCCGCGATCGAACGCGCCGCAAAGCTCGGCGATCTGAAGGCCGCGGGAATGATGAGAGAGGCGCTGACGGAAGAGGCGGGACGCCTCGATATCTTCCTCGGCGAAACCGGACGATTCCGCGAGATCAGCGAAGGAGGGCATGGTGGCGGCCGATGACCTGCATTTGTTGGTTGTGGAAGATGACGAGTTTCAGCGCGGCCTGGTGGTCGGCATGCTGCGTACGCTGGGTGTGACGTTGATTTCGGAATCCGCCAACGGCAGGCAGGCGCTCGACATCGTTCGGTCGGCCGGTTCGCGCCCGATTGACGTGGCGATTTGCGACTTGAAGATGCCCGAAATGGATGGCGTCGAGTTCCTGCGCCGTCTCGGCAAGGAGTCGCATAAGGTCGCCATCATCATTACCAGTTCGTTCGACGCCAAGCTGCTGTCGTCGGTGGGAAGGATGGCTCGAATGTATGGCCTCATGTTGCTGGGTACGGTCGAGAAGCCCATCATTTTAGCGCGCCTCAAGGAGATGCTGGACCTGCATGATCACGCGGAGAGCAAGTGGGAACAACCCGGTGACGCGAAATCCTTCACGCTTGCCGAGATCCGTGAAGGAATCCGTGCCAATCAGTTCGAGCCATTTTTCCAACCCAAGGTGGACTTGAAGTCGGGGCGTTTGGTGGGAGCCGAGGCGCTGGCGCGCTGGATTCATCCTGAGCACGGCGTCATCGGACCGTACGCATTCATTTCGAAACTGGAACAGAGCGACGACATCGAGGATCTTACCTTCCTGGTGCTCGGCAAATCGGCCGCGGCTTGCCGTTTGTTGCGCGACAGCGGCCTCCCGCTGAGCGTTTCGGTCAACCTATCGCTGATTTCATTGGACAAGGACGCCCTCGCCGAGCGGATCACTCAGACAGTACGCAGTGCGGGAATCGATCCGGAATACATCGTGTTGGAAATTACCGAGTCGGCGGCCATGACCGACGTCGCTCGCGCCCTGGAGAATCTAGCTCGCCTGGTCATGAACGGCTTCGCACTGTCAATCGACGATTACGGAACCGGCTATTCCAGCATGCAGCAATTGACGCGGATCGCCTTTAGCGAACTTAAGATCGACCAGAGTTTCGTTAAGGACTGCCACGCTAGCCCGGCAATGAAAATCATCGTGGAGTCTAGTATCGACATGGCGCACAAACTGGGAATCAAGAGCGTTGCCGAAGGCGCCGAGACCCAACAGGATTGGGACGCGCTGAAGCGCATGGGAGCCGACATGGCCCAAGGCTACTTTATAGCCAAGCCTATGCACCTTGCGGCATTTCGACAATTCACGGAGACCTATAGCCGCAAGCCCGTCGCTTCATGGCAACCGCCCAAGGATGTTGCCGGCGAGAAGAACGTTCTCGTCGTCGAAGACGACGAATTCACGCGAAAATTGATCGTTTCCGTCCTTCATTCTCTGGGTTTCGACAATGTCGCAGATGTCGGCAACGCCGAATCGGCGCTACGGTTGTTCGATGGGAATGCATTTGACTTGCTGGTTACCGATATCGACATGCCCGGAAAGAATGGCCTGGAACTGGTTCAAATGATTCGTTCAGGGAGAACGCTGGCTAAGCGGGAGACCCGGGTCGTGGTCCTCACCGCATTCTCGCAATCGGAAATTCTCGGGGCGGCATTGGCACTGGACGTGAACGGATTCCTGGTCAAGCCTTTCACGCCGGCCATGGTGGATAAGAAGCTTGCCACGGCTTTGTCCGAGCGCCTTCATCTCCATCCTCCTCTAGCCTATGAAGCCGTGCGGACCTCGTTCAAGCGTCTTCCCAGTACCGAGCCGCAATCACCGACAAGTGTCCTCGGCGCGTCCATCCCGCTGCCAGACAGCGTCCAGACTTCCCGTAATGAAGACTGGAGCAGCCGCCACCTCCCACTACAGCGGTTGCGACCGGGGATGATCTTGAAGGAAAGCATTCACTTTTCGGATGGCAACCTACTTCTGTCGGCGGGGCACGTATTTACCGAGTCGTCGATCAACCGCTTGAATGATCTTGGGAGTCTGTTGAAGGCGAATCGGGTCGTCGCTCAACAAGCTCCGAAGCCCGGCCCATAGCGACTTGCCATGTAACTTGTCATCCTGGTTACGCCGCGAATTGATCGACCAAGCCATGCAGTCAATGTGCCCTTTGGCTCCTCGACCCGGGCTCTAAAGACGCTTTTGCACATAGGTCGGCACACTGCCGCAGGTGCCGAGGGTTTTGCGGAATTGAGTTGGGAGTGTGATGACGCCACGCCCGGTAATAGTCAGGGCTGCTTTAATGGTTGGCAGTTTTGCAGAAAATCCGTATAGCTGCAAGTGAGCATGTCCTATCGTCAGGGCATCGCTACACCAATGGCCAGGAGCGCCGCGTAGAGCAGGGAAAGATAGGAGGCCTTGGGCGACATCATGATCAAATCCCTGGTCTGATCGAGCGTGCTGACCGCCCCCCAGATCCTGTAGGCCATGGGCAGGGTGAGCAGCGGCAGGAAGATCCAGGCGCTACACCCGAACCAGAGCCAGAACGCCAGCGGCAGCACATAGGCGAAGACCGACAGCGCGAAATACTCCTTGCGGATACCGCCCAGACCCGAGCGCACCGCGCAGGTACGCCAGCCTTTCTGGGCATCGAAGTGGCGGTCGCGGATATCGTCGATGAGCATCACGTTGACCACCAGCGCGCCCACCGGCACCCCGATCAGCCAGATGTCCCAAGGCAGTTGCAGCACGGCGTCGAGACCATGTGACGCGAGCCCGTGCAAGGCGGCCCATTGAATGTAATAAGTGCCGACGACCGCGACCATGCCGAACATGATGAAGAATATGGGATCGGCCAGGCCATGCTTCACGTAAGGCTGCGGCCCGCCGGCGTAGAAATAGCCGGAAGCCGCGCCGACCATGCCGATGGCGAACGCAGTCGGGCCGCCGATGTTGATGAGATAGGGCCCCGTCAGGGCAGCCAGTAAGAAGCAGACCAGGATGGCGTTGCGCAGGCCGGCGAAAGTCAGCGTCCCGGACTGTAGGGCCAGGAGCAGCTCCGGGTGCTCCGGGACGTGCGGATGGCGGCGCAGCAGCTCGTGGTTGTCGTTGAAGACGCCGCCCACATGAATCAGCCAGCTCGCCAGAAAGCCTATCAGCATGGGCAGCGGCGAGAAGACGCCATCGCGTACGGCCAGTCCGACGCCGACCAGCACCGGGGCGGCGGCGGTCGGCAGCGTATGGCTGGGGTAAAGCAGCAGCCGGATCCAGATCTCGCGGGCCGAGAGTTCGTTGGGATCGGCGTTCATTGCGCGGGCAACTGGTCAGACGGCGAGGGCATTACGCTCTTGTACTCGATAGCCATGGCTATGCAGATCGGCGACCACTTGTTCCACGACTTCGGGCAGAAGCGCACGGATCTCGCCGGATAGCCGCATGCCCAGACTCAGCGTAACGGGCTGGACAGCAACGATGATGGTTTCCCGCGGTGCCTCGCCAAGCAGCGCGAGACTCGCCAGCACATCGGCAAGGCCTATCTGGCGGGGGGAGAGTTTGGAGCGGAAGAATAGCGGGACTTCATCCCCCGACAAACGCACCACGCTGGCCGGCGGCCGGCCGGCATTGACGGCATCCACGACGATCAGCAGTTCGCAGCGCGCCAGCTTGTCGAGCAGCTCCATGGCCGAAGTGCCGCCGTCGATGACCTCGACCTCAGTGGGCAGTGTATACGCCCCGCGCAACGCCTCGACGGCGCGCACGCCCACGCCTTCGTCGGAAAGCAGGATATTGCCGATGCCGAGAACGATCGCCCGTGTCGAACTCATGCCGGTTTCACTGCGGGCAAGATCGGCAGCAGCTTGACCAGGACGATGTAGGCGAGGATTTCGAACGAAATCAGGCCGACCGTGACGATCAGTTCGGGCAGGGAAGGGAAGTATTGCCAGCCGGGGCCGGTTTCGTAACCGACCAGGAAACCGTTGACGCGCAGCATGAACCCTCCCACCATCAGCAGCACCGCCGCACCGAAGAGCTTGCCGGGGTTGCCGCGGCCGGCCGGCTTGGCGAGCAGGATCAAGGGCGCGATGAAGCAGAGCATCTCGACCCAGAACCAGAATGCTTCCAGCGAGACCGCGAAGGCGTAAGGGAACGCGCCGCGCAGCGCCAGTCCGCCGATGCGCAGCGCCAGATAAGCCAGCAGCAGGCCCCAGATGAACCCGGCGAGTTTCGCCAACAGGGGAGTTTCCATGGGCCGCCTGAAGCCCACGGAGACCAGCGTCGCCTCCACCACCACCACCGCGAAGCCCAGCAGTACGGCGGTCATCAGGTATTCGAGCGGCAGCAGGTAGCCGGATTGCCACAGCGGATTGACCTGGTCGCCCAGGATGAGCAGCATCGAACCCAGCGACGACTGGTGCATCGAGGGCAGCAGCACGCCCAGGGCAATGAGCAGGAACATCAGCTTGGCGACGATCTTCTTCACGTCGGGGACGACCTTCTTGAGAAAACCGACGGCGAACTTGTCCAGGAAGGCCGGCGAGAACTCGATCCACATGACGAGGATATACAGCGAAATGCAGGTCGCGACCTCGAACAGCACCGAGTTCACATTCGCGTAGCCGGGCCAGAAGATGTGCCAGGCGTTCCAGTAGCGGCCCATGTCCATGATCACCGAGACGGCGGCGAGGCTATAGCCGAATACCGAAGCCAGCAGGGCCGGCCGCACCAGCGGGTGGTATTCGCCCTTGTTGAAGATATACACCAGCAGCGCCATGGTGTAGCCGCCGCAGGCAAAAGCCGAGCCGATCACCACGTCATAGACGATCCAGATACCGAAAGGATAGCCGTCGCTGAGGTTGGTGACCGCCCCGAGGCCAAAAATGAAGCGCACCACCATGACGACGCCGGTTGCCAGGGAGATGGCGGCAAGGCACAGAGTGACGGGCGTGACCAGCTTGCCGCCAAGCGGCGTGGGGGGGTGAACATGAGCATGCTCAGCCATGGTCGTCTCCCTGGTCCGGTTCATCGTACTGGCGGCTGTTGCGCTTGGCAGCGTAGGCCAGGGCGCCGAGGAATACCAGCGGCATGACCATCCCACCATACAGCCCATGCTGTAGGGTCTCGGTGATCGCGGCGTCGGAACGCGGCGGCAGGTTCGGATAGCCGAGCTTGTCGAAAGGCACGCCGGAGAGCATGACCATCTGGGTGCCGCCGAACTCGGTCTCGCCGTAGAGGTGATCGACATACCTGGCGACGACCCCGGGGTAGTTCTGGTCCGGCCCGCCCAAGCGGCCGCGTGGGAACGTGGTCGGCGTGCCGGGCTTGAGCCCGCGGCGGCGCGCCGCTTCCACCTTGAGATCGGCAACCTTGCCATAGAGGGTAGCGCCGGTCGGGCAGACTTCGGCGCAGGCCGAGTACTTGCCGTCTTGCCAGCGGTGCTGGCATAGCTGGCACTTGTTGATCTGCGGAAAGGTCTGGTCGTAGGTAAAACGCGGCACGCCGAAAGGACAGGCGACGACGCAGTAGCGGCAGCCGATGCAAGCGCCCTTGTCATAGCTGACGACGCCGGTCTGGGGGTCCTTGCTCATGGCCGACACCGGACAGGCCGAGACGCAGGACGGATCGACGCAGTGCATGCAGGATTTCTTGATGAAAGCGTAGCCGTCGTGTTCCTCGTCCTTCTTGTCCATGCTGCCGTCGCGATAGAGCTTGATGACGGTGAGGGTCTTGCCGGAGATGTCCAGCGGCATGTCCCAGTAGGGCTGCTCGGTGTCCGCCTGGAACTCCGGCGGCATGCCATTGGCCTCCTTGCAGGCCGCGACACAGGCTTTGCAGCCGATGCACAGCGTCGAGTCATAGAGCAGGCCGAGCGCATCGGGGGAGATGCTGTGGGTCTCGCGCCCCTGAACCGGACGGGAGGTCGTTGCGGTGGCCAGCGCCGCGCCGCCCGCCAGGGAAGCCTTGAAGAAATTGCGACGGTCCATGGCTCTCACTCCACTGTTTCTGGCGTGGCGGTCTTTCGGGGTTGTTCTCCTGCGACCGACTTGCCAAGATTTCTGGCCAGCATGGCCGCCCCGCCCGCTGCCGCGCCGGCAATGGCCGCGACCGCCGCGGCCGAAGCGAATGAAGCCGCTCTTCCCTGCTCCTCGACGATGCGCGGATATTGCAGGGGCGGCGCCACGTTGAGCATCTTGGCCACCTGGTGGATCGGCTTGGCGAAGCCGACGCCCTTCTCGGTGCAGCCGATACAGGGATGGCCGCAGCCCACCGGCCAGTTGTTCTCGCCGGCATCGCCGAAGCCGATGGTCGAGCAGTTGGCGTAGGTCTCCGGTCC
>Ga0172379_10005069_pt1 | contig 18743 bp, 16 predicted proteins | sample GrowelOW334metaG_FD_119756 | JGI IMG/M metagenome (GOLD analysis project Ga0172379, IMG submission 119756) | Groundwater microbial communities from an aquifer near a municipal landfill in Southern Ontario, Canada - Groundwater well OW334 metaG | ecosystem: Environmental > Aquatic > Deep...
AGCGACGTGGGCTGTGCAGCTGCGGCAGCCGCCAGATTGTCGTTCTGGGGGTTGGTTTGGCTAAGCGATGGATTCTGATCGGTCATAGACGTGGTCGAAGTAAGTGGGTTACTAAATACGAAAAATAATGCGACAACCGCCAAGGCCACGACGACGGCTATCCCGACCTGTAATTTATGCGATTGCATACGTCCCACCATACCACGTGTTAAGTGCGATGAGTACTAGGGCTATCCCCACGACCACACCTGCCGGTAGAGTCAAGTCGCTCGGCTGTATGTGGGCGTGTTTAAGCGTTGTTATAGCAATAAGCCCAAGCAACACTAATACCACAAACATGAGTATGCCGTCGGTAACGGTAAGTGGTTGCGAAAGGTAGGTCGCAACCGTCTTAACTACGACACCTGTTTGCCCCACCACTCCCTCCCCTTGCGCAGGCACAGGAGCCGCCGCAACAGCAGACAGCATCATCTCTGATGGATTGACGCCAAATAGGCTCGACACAAACAACCCCTCGGCCACAAGCACAACAGCGAGAAAGAATGCGACCGTGCTTTTAGACAGCGCCTTGGGGCGGTACGAGTTGCCAGGCGCGGGCAACAAGAAGAGTTTGGCTTTCTCAAGCAGCTTCATATGTATATTTTATCACGCGGTTTTATTATCGCTCAGCGCTCGTACCCTCGCCAATTATGACCCCACCCGACTCGACCACGCTTGCTGTAAGCGAGTGCAACGCAACGCTAAAGAAGGCCGCGATACGCCCAAAGATAGACGGCGACTTGGTCGATGGCGCGCTCGTCTCGGCTCCCGCCACGGTTGGGCTTGCACTCTTGGCAACGGTCGACTGTGCAGTAGGCTTTTGCACAACTACGCTTGTAGACGGCTGCTCGCTCCCTGGCTGTGGCGTACCAAAGAACTGCACTACAAACGTCACCGGCTGGCCTTGGTAGGTACCGTCGGCAACGCCAATGCCAATCTCGGTGTACTGTGATTTAACAATGTTGGCCTTGTGTGTTGGCGACGCCATCCACGCATCGACCACCTCTTTGCTGTCGCTAAAGCGCACGGCCAAATTTTCGCCCGCATAACGGTAGTCATATCCCGCCTCGACAAGCCAGCGCCACGGTTCTTCGCCGTTGGGCCCGGTGTGCGAGAAGTAGCCCTTGGCAGCCATATCGTTGGCCTTTGCTTGAGCCGCGCGGTCGAGCACCGCACTTTCTTGCAAAGAGTTGAGCTCGCTGTGTGCGCGCTCGATGTTGGTAAAGGCAATGAGGTCGCTTTGCAGTACCGCCGCACTAAACTCTGGGCCGCTTACCCGCAACCCAAGCGCAACGATAACCAGTATCATCACACCGCCCGCAATAGCGGCTGCCTCAAACAGACGACCACGTTTACCACTCCTGCGCCGCTTCATGCCTTAATTGTAATACAAAAATCCCGCCTCTCTACAGAGGCGGGTTTTTTGCTTTGTGTCTATAACTCGCGGTTGCCTTGGGTGTGTCTACTGTTGGATCCAGAGCACATGCGTGATCACCTTTTGGCCTTTACCGAAGTCGCGCTCAAACTCGTCGATGCGACCGCGTGCATCAGCACCTATCGCACTGCCCCACTCTGAAACATCTAGGGAAAGCTCGGGGAGTTCAGGAATTGTCGGGAGTGTTGGAGCAGTCGGGGCCACTGGCACAACCGAGAGCCCGCCCGCGACCGAGGCCATATCGTTGTTAGCAAACGCACTCCCCAGGGCTGCTTTGCTAAACGCCGATGAGACGCCTGTCTTTATATATGAGCTGAATGTGTCGAGGTGCGCGTATATCAGGTCAAGTTGGTCGTAGTCGTGTGCGTTAGGGTGTAGGTTGTTTCCCGCGCCATCGTTGCGCGCTGGGTTGTTGGTGTAGTCCATGCACGTACCTAGGTTAGCGTTAGAGAAGTTTTCGTCTTGGTGCCCAAGACCAAACGTGTGACCAACCTCTTGGCAGGCGACCATGTGTCGCCAACCTGGCGTGTTATATGTCGACGTCCTAAAGTAGGTGTCGTTAAGTTTGACGGTGCCCGCCGTAATGTGCGACCCGTTTATCCAGATTTGTGCCACACCCAACCACCCCGTGCTCCCATAGGCACTGTTGCACACCTGCACTGTGCCGGAGACTGCCCTACAGACCCTGGCGGTAGTTGAGCCTCGCACAATGGTCGTGTCGAGCATGTTTGAAGTGGTCCAGTCCACAGATGCTGCCGAGAGGTACGAATCCCACGCGCTGCTCACGTTGTCTCCTAGCCGCAACGTGAACGGACTTGTTGTACGCGCCCAGTGATACCCGCCCCACGAGTGACTCGCCAATGCGGGCGTCGCCATCGTTAAGCTGCCAAGTAGCACTAGGGCGTACGCCAGCCTCTTCATATACCCTTAAGTCTAGCACGGGCTACCTAAGCCCCTCCTACTAGAGTTCGCAGCTCGCTTTGGCGTTGTGCCCGGCACCCGCGCTGCAGGTGTCGGTACCTGGACCGCCCACCATCGCGTCGTTGCCGCTGCCGGTAGTAATGCTGTCATTACCCGAACCGGCGGTTATTGCATTGTTGCCGTTGCCTGCGTTGATAGTGTCGTTGCCCGAGCCGGTTGCGATAACGTCGTTGCCTGAACCGGTTGTTACCTGTTGGTCGCCATTACCGGTCTTAACAACATTGTTGCCATTGCCTGCGTCGATAACACTGTTGCCATTGCCCACTTTAATAACGTCGTTGCCTGAACCGGTGCAGATAATGTAGTTGCCGTCAGGAGCGACCACCTTGTCGTTGCCGCCGTTGCCGACAAACATCGTGAAGGGAGTGAGTATGACCGTTTCGCTATTGCTGCTACCCGTGCGCAGTGTCCAACCTTGTGGTGCAACGCCTGGTGTCGCGCACGCGTTAGCTGGCGGAGGTACAGGCCCCGTTGGGCATGTCTCGTTGTAGGTAATCATCCACTTGTCGCTCGAAAGGTTAAAGAACGACGCGCTGCTTGTCATCGACTGTGCTGCTGCGTCGGCAAAGCTCGTGCTGCTTGTCTTGTAGCCAAGCAGTCGGTATTTGCCCGACGCGCACTGTGCGCTAGTCGGCAGCACCTGGCTCGAATTGTCGATGTCGTTGGTTATTTCGGCCGTACTGTAGTTGGCAGCCGCCTGCATCGACGAAGTGTCGGCGCCATACTGGTCGGCCGCACCGCCGTGGAAGTTACCTAGCACATACGCACCGCTGGTTGTCGCGCCGCCATTAAGATTTGCGGTCTGCCAGGTGGCCGTCATCGGGAACTGATAGTTGCTCGATGAAGAGGCCGTAGCCTTAACTCCATCGAGATACTTAAGTACATGTACTTTAAGTGTCGTGGTCGGCACCGCGTTGTCAATAATCACCTTGGTTGCTGCGCTCCATGGACTCATGTTGCCATCTGCATCGACAGCACGTGCATGCCAGTACCATGTTCCCGCCGGCGTGCCAGGCGTCGGTATCTCAGAAACAGCTAGTGTGCCTGATACGTACGCAGGGCTCGTAAACGAACCATCGAGATTGGTGGTCGATGCATTAGACGACTCATACAAGTATGTAATCGGCGGGAATCCATCGTTCGGGACGTCTGTCCAATCAGCCTTGTCAAACGCCGCACTCGTCAAAACTGCGCCGTCGGCCGGCGATACGTTGACTGGCGCCGGAAGGCACGGCTTGTTCCAAACCAATATCCACTGGCTGCTCACAATATTGCTGAGCTGGGGCGCCGTGGTTGTAGGTACAGCAGACTGCGCTGCGGCAAACGAGCTGCCCGACGTGTAGCCGACCAGCGCGTACGGCTTACCGTCTGCACAGGATGCACCCACCGTGCTACCCGAGGTATTCTCGCTGGTGGTATAGCTTGCGCCTGACGTCATGCCGGCAGTTACCGCTTCGTACGGGTTGGGGCTGTTAAAACCTACCGGTCCGAGCGCGTAGGAACCACTGCCTGAACCGATGTTGGTGGCGCTCCAAGTCGCCGTCATGGGGAACGAGTTGCTGTTGGCCATACCTGTTGTGGCCATTTTGCCGTCGATAAGTTTGTCTATGGTCACCTGTACCAGAGGCATCGGGCCAGAAAGAAGCGAGAGGTTGTCGATAAGGTACCCTTTGCCTGCATTGGCAGGATGGGCTGTGCCACCTGCGCGGAAGAGCATCGTCTTTATAATGCGTGGGCTTTGCTCTGCAGACGCTTCGACGTCGTAACGATAATAATCTTCCCAACTGGTACCTGTATGCACCAGAATGCCGTCTATCCATACCTTCACCACATCGTTCGACGGACCGTCGATAGCATCGAGAGAAAGTTTAACTGTGTGCACGCCATAGGCATGTGTGCCAAGGTCAGTCATGACGAAGTTTGCCGGGCTCGACGTGCTTTGAACGTCGTAGAAGATAATGTTTATTCCGCTACCCGTATCACTAAAACCCAAATAGCTCATACGTGAACCATCTCCTCGATCCGGAGAGACCGAGATAAACAGCCCAGACTGGCTCGTAGTAGCGGTTATGTCGAACTGTGTTTCGAAGTGGCTTTGTTTAGTGCCCGCCGAGAAGGAGCCGTTGGTAGATGCAGTCTCACCTACGGAGTTAGTGAGTGGTTTAGCAAATGCCTGGTCTCCAAAACAGCCTGAAGTGACTGCATCGGAAATCCTAAAACTCTGGCTGCCGAACCCAGCCGTACCGAAGCTGCTTGAGACACCTTCGTCATATAGCGCACAACCGGAACCAACAGAGCCGGTTGCCGACCATCCGTCCTGACCATTGATGGTACCAATAGTGTATGGAGGATTTTCAAAATCTGAAGTGACCGTGTCAGCAAGGGCTAACGGAGCAAACAGCGCGAGCGGAGCGGCAATAGCAGCTGTCGCTATCGCGCGCAATAGAGCAGTACGCATAGTAATTTTTAAATTATGCCCACAATAAAATGAACTGGAGTAGTACCTTCCCGTAGTACATACGCTCTATGGTACTTCGTTTATATGGAAGTTTCGTGAAGTGCAACTGGGGACACCGTGTGCACAACCTGGGGATTATTTAAATAGGCTCCAAAAATTGCTAAACCAGGCGGTTATGCGGACAAACACACTTGCCGATGTCTGGTCTTTGGGTGTTTCGACAGAGCTAGAGGCGGTCGTTGTAGCAACCGGCAGTTTGGGCCCCCAGCCAAATAACTTTTTAATCCACGAGACGCTTGCGGTAGTGCTTGCCGTAGCTGGCGCCACATGCACCTCGACTTGGGCGGGACCACTCGTCGCAGTGACGCTTACTTCAACCCGCGCACCATTGGTGTTTGGTACAACGCGGTGCTCTTCACTCACACGGCCGTTAACGTTGGTGCGGATGTCGATAGTCGATGTCCCCTCCCCGCTCGACACCACCGTGACATTGCTCGACGCATAGGCATCGCCCGTTTGTATTACAACTCCTGGACCAGCGACATTGCCGCCAGTACTAGAGGTGGCGATAACGCTCGCCGCTATCATAGCTGCGATAGGAAGTTGTAGCATAGGTGAAGTATAGGCGAACTAACGGAAACCACCGAAGAAATTCGAGAACCAGCCACCTTTCTTAGGTGCGGTCGAGCTTGAAGCGGGAGCGGGCGTTTGTGCTTGCTCGGTTACCTTTGGCTTTGGTGTAGTAATCGTCTTTTTAACCGGCGCTTTGGGTGCAGTCGGTGCAACAGTGGCAGGGATAGCGCTTACTGCTGCCGCCGGCAGGACCCCGCCGCAAGAAATAGTGTTGATTTTAGCCATCGTAAGCGGACCAACCGTGCCAACTTGGCTTATCCCAAACTTCTTTTGGAAGGCAGACACCGCTGCAGCAGTCATGGGACCAAACGTGCCCGTGGTTGGGAGCTTGGCGCCTATGGTGTTGTTGAGGAACGCCTGGAGCTTAAGCACCTCGGCGCCCCTGCTGCCCGAGCGCAAGTAGTTACCGAGGAGTGCTGAGCAGGCACCCGCGCTTTGCACCGCATTGACCGTCGAAGTGCCGATGCTGGCGGTCGAGGTACCAAGTACCAATCCTCCCACTATCTCGACGTCATGACTACCACTTATCGGCTTTATCTGCAGACCACCAAACAACGAGTTGGGGTTGGTCTTGTAACCGCTCACTGTTGCGACGTTGTGGTACAGGCCCGACATGGTCGACGTTGCAAAGTTGACCGAGTACGTAAGCGTTATCTGGTCACCTGCGGCCACGGTGTCGAGACCCCACGAACGTGTGTACATAACCGTGCCATTTGGATCGGTAAGCGTGTCAGAGAGGGACGCCTGGTATATCTGTGTGCTGGTCGACGGGTTGGTGACAACGACTTGGTAGTCGACGACATCGCCCGGGCCCGCCACATTAACGCTCGAAGTCTTAACTATTTTCAGTGTGGGCTCTGGAGTCGAGTCGGTACCTGGTGAGCCTATCGGGCCACCACCGCCCCCTCCACCTCCTCCGCCGCCCCCACCGCCCCCACCACCAGAGCTGCCTGGTGCAGTGACTACAATGTCGGCATTGGTTGTGTTGCTGGTCGCCGGTGTGGTGATGTTGTCGTTAACAACCGCAGCAATGAGCGGCACTGTTGCCGTCTGACCTGCGGGGAAGTTGGTGCCGACATGACCCGTAAAGGTGTACGTACGCGACTGGCCGCGCGGTACGGTGCCGAGTTGCCACGAGTGACCTGTTGCAGTCTCGGTACCCGTCACACCAGCCGGCGGGTCAAAGCTAATGAGCGTGTTGTCGAAGCTGGTGTTAAGCACTGCATTGCGCGCGTCGCCAGTACCCGTGTTGTTAACCGTAAAGGTGTAGATCACACTGCCGCCGGGACCGACACTCTGCGGCGTCGAGTTTGCAACAAGCGCAAGCGCCGGACTCCCCTCGCCAAAGACGATGCTGCCGCCAAAGTCGCCAAAGAGGTTGAATACGCCCAAAATCCAGTTAGACCCAATAATGTTGGTGTTGATGAGGTTAAAGACGTTTGCCGATGCATACGCGTCGCCCGTATCGACTGTCGAGGTGCCAACACCGCTGGTAGCCGTGTTGTTGCCCGTGTCTGCAGACACGTCGATGTTGTTCTCGACCGCTGCGGTCGAGGTAGAGATAGCCGCGAAGCGCGACGAGTTGTATCGCTCGAGCAGCATCGCCGCCTCGGGCGAGGTCGTTGCGTTGTCGCTCATAATTTGTACCAGCGTCGTGTTGCCGTCAGGGATAATCGTCGACGTTAACCCCGCCGGTAGACCAAGAACTTGTCCGGTAAAGGTACCCACGACACGGAAGAGGAAGAACACCGACGTGCCGCCAACACTGTTGGTGTTGGCCTGGTTGTAGGTGTTGGACGAAGCATATGCGTTGCCTGTGGTGACAACACCGCTACCGGTTGGTGTGCTGCTGGCGACATAGTTTGCAGCAGTTTCGTCGGTGGTTGTTGCAAACGCGTCCGTAGTCGATGCCAAGTTGTCGCCCGTGTTGGCGTCTACCGTGGTGGTGCCCGTAAGCAAGACGTCGTTTATGTTCGATACGGCAATACTGCCTGCGTTGATCGATGTTGACGCCTGGCCCGCAGCAAAGAGCTTGGTAAAGAAGTCTGCACCAGGGAGCGTAATGTCCTCGAAGAGGTCGCCAAAGTTGTTGAATGACAGCAACAAGTAGCTGCTGTTGACGATGTTGGTGTTGACCAAGTTGACCACGTTGGCCGCAGCGTATGCGTCACCCGTGTCGATAGTGGCGGCGCCGGTAGACGACGCGACGTTAGTTCCTGTCGATGAGCGCACAAGGACGCTGTTGGTTACTGTAGCTGTGTTGGCGTTAAAGACGTTGAGCTGTGAGCTGTTAAGGCACGTCAGCAAGGTGCATTTGGGCTGGCCGTTGTTGTTGAGCTCGTACGGAGATGCACCAGGACCACCGACAAAGAAGAACGACAGGTCGTAGTCGTTGAGATTAAACCCGCCACCAAAGAGCTGGTTAAGGAAAAGGATAAGACCGTCGGAGTTAAAGATGTTGGTGTTGACCTCGTTGATGACGTTGCTGGTCGAGACTGCATAGCCCGTGGTTATGCTGTTGTCTGCCGTACCGCCCACCACCGTGTTGGAGCCGGTCTCGGCGGTCGTTGTTGCCGAGCTCTCGAGCACACCGTCGTTGGTGCTCGAGGCGGTAATGCTCGAGGAGTTGGTCGAGCCGAGCTCATCGGGGTCGATGTTGCTGGTGTTAAGCGAGTTGTCTACGGTCGTAGACGCAACTGCGTTGCCAGTCTCGACAGTGCCGCCGGTTGTCGTTGCTACACCGCCCGTGCCGTTGGTCGAGGTTGCTGCCTGTGCCTGTGACAGTGTAATCGTGACTTCTTTGCTGTCAGAGCCCCCAGTCGAGCCGCTTGCAATAACGTTAAACGGATAACTCCCCGGATCGACATCGGTCGTATCCCAGGCAAACGAGCCTGACACCGAGTCAATGGCGGCTCCCGTCGGCGCGCCGTTTAGGCTGTAGGCAATCGTGCTCGAGGCATCGGAGCTAAAAGCCGACGCAGTAAAGCTAACCATGCCCCCCACCTCGACGGACTGGCTGCTGATAGGGCTAAGGGTAACGATTGGCGGGTCGTCCGCACGAACGATAGCTATTGCAGAGGCAAACGAAAGTGCGAGCGTGACCGCGACAGCTACGAATTTTGGTATATATATCCTCTCTATCATGCGTAATGGTGATTAGCTGATGACCCTCTCGGAAGCCTCGTTGGCGTGGCACTAGCCTACTGCAAACCAAGCTTCATGAGAAGGAGGGAGCAAGCTCCCTACCTTCTGCAAAACTAGATGCGAACGCGAACGATGTTGCTGTTGAGGACGTTGATCGAGCCCGAAGTGCCAACTGCAGCACCCGAGTTTACCAAGCCACCTGCAGCACCTGCACCGCCATGACCAGCACTGCCCGAGCTTGCGCCGTCGTTGCCGCCAGAAGCGTTGTCGTTAGAGTTAGTAACGCCACCTGCGTTACCACCTGCGCCACCTGCCGAGCCGTCTGACGTGTTGTCGCCAGTGGTAGCATCTGCTGCAGTTATCTCGCCGATGATGCCAGCGTTGTCGTTACCGACTGCCACTGCGCTGCTGTTAACACCACCGCGGATGCGGAGGCTAACTGCATTGCTGTTAAGTGCGTTAGCCGAGCCAGCGGTTGCCGTAGCATTGCCAGTGTTGACCTCGCCGCCCAAGCCGCCTGCGCCACCGTTGCCACCGTTGCCGGTTGAACCAGCACCGTTGCCGCCAGAAGCGTTGTCGTTGGTGTTGGTAACGCTACCCGAGTTACCACCCTTGCCGCCGGTCGAACCGCCTGCCGTGTTACCGCCAGTAGATGCCGAAGCGCTGGTGCCGCTGAATACTGCACCCTGGTTGCTGTTGCTGATAATGATAGCGCTGCTGTTGACTGCTGCGAACGCCGGTGATGCAACTGCAAGCATTGCAACTGTGGTTGCTGCACCAAGTACTTTCTTAATCATATGTTTGTCTGAATATTTAATCGTGTGTAATGTGTTGCGCCATCCCGCATCCGTACGGAAAGCGTGATGGCAAAGGGCATCGACCGGCCCCGTGGACTACTTCAACGCAAAGTTGATACAGTCCACGACGACACCTCACATACATAATGTGGGGCAGCGCCCTGAACTTTATCTGAAGTGAACGAATGTCAGAGTACGAGGACAAGCGGAACATAAAACGGCGACGCACTAAAAAGCGCATCGCCGTTTATCTACGTTGTATTGGTTTGTGTAAAGGTAATAGCAACACGCATTGGTGTGTTGCTGGTTTCCCTGTTCGTATCGCTACGAACTAGAGGTAAGTATGAATCCCACAGATGCAGTGTCAATGAATAAGCTCTGTGAGTAAGAGTTACGAAATGCGCGCGTCAGTATTGTCAACGGGCGCACGAGCTAGAGAAACGAGTAGGGCCACGAGAAGGGCCTAAAATCCCGGGAAACCAGCGAAAGCTGGAGAGCTTTTAGGCCCGTCTCGAGGTCGTACGGGGTGAAATAACGTGTAAAGGCAAGCAAAAAGCTCCTTCATGAAGGAGCTTTTAACTGCGAGTGATACTACTTGAGCCGCACCTAGAGTCAAGTTATGGGAGCTGCGGCATCGGGATATGGAGCGTGGTGCAGTAGAGGTTGTTGATCATACGCTGCGTCGTCTTGTAGACGTAGCCAGTCGAGGTTTGGTCGTTGGTAAGGCCGTGAATAACCCACGGAGCCAAGACATCGTCGTGATACTCGAGCTGAAAGCGGCGCACCGCCTTGTCGGTAAGCGACCCAAAGAAGCCGGTCACGGGGAGATTGGTCCCCAACAACGCGTTGAGGAAGGTTTGGAGCTTCTTTACCTCGCTGCTGTCGTTTCTTTGCCCCTGGCGCATGTAGGTTGTGAGTAGCGCAGTGCACGACGCGGTCGAGGTGCCGAGCACGGTCCCGTTTTGCGGCACTATAGTAGAAATCGGCCCGTTGCCTGTGCTAAACGTCTTACTCTCATCGTTCCAGTTGTTTTCGTACGAGGCGGCGTTGTTGGCGTTGCCGTCGTTGTGGCAACCCGGGTCGGCGCTGTCTACCTTGCCATCGTTGTCGTTGTCCTGGCCGTCCTGGCACTGTGGGAGCGAACCGCCGCCACCTCCGCCACCGCCACCGTTGTTGGTCGTGTTGACCTCGTCGGTGTCGTTAGAGTCATAGGACGAGCTGTTAGAGGCGTTGCCGTCGTTGTGGCAACCTGGGTCGGCGCTGTCTACTAGGTTGTCGCCATCGTTGTCTATGCCGTCGCGGCACGCTGGCGTCGAGCCAGAGCCGCCACCACCGGTGGTGTTGGTCTCGTCGTTGTCTGCGGCATTGGTACAGCCGGGGTCGGACATATCCACAAGGTTATCCCCATCGTTATCCACACCGTCGCTGCACTGCGTGGTGCTGCCACCGCCAGAGTTGGTCTCGTCGTTGTCGGCCGCGTTAGTACAACCCGGGTCTGCAAGGTCAATAAGGCCATCGGTGTCGTTGTCGACGCCGTCGCTGCACTGTGTGGTGCTGCCACCTCCGCCGTTAGTCTCGTCGTTGTCAGAGGCGCTGCTGCAGCCTGGGTCGGCCATGTCTATTAGGCCGTCGCTGTCGTTGTCTAACCCGTCGGCACACTGTGCTGCCGGGGGCGTAATAACTGCCGTGTTGGTGACGGTGCAGGTCACCGTGCTGCCTGCTGCAAGCGATATAACGCCGGCCGGGCAGCTAGCGTTAAAGGTCGTCGTGTAGCCACTTACTGGATCCTCGCTCACGACATATGACCCCGCTGGGAGTCCAATGTATGACGTACCTGCCGATGAGCCCGGCTGCGGGCTGCCGCCTACGTCAGACGACGGATTTTTAAGATGAATAGTAAAGCTCGACGGACTTGCCGAGCTGCCGCTAACAACCTTGACCACTTTGATAGTGCCGGTGTCTGCTGGCGGCGTCGACGGACAACCGTCGGCGTTAAGGAACGGTATCGGCGACCCAACACCGTTGAGTGTCGAGTACACAAAGCACACAATGTCGTTGCCAAGCGCCGCATGTGCACGAGGCACCTGCATAAACGACACTACCCCCAGCGCGACGCCGAGGCTAAAGATTAGTACTGCTGCCGAACTCTTTTCGAAAAGCGCACGCACATACCCTGTCTGCATATAAATTACTACTAGGCTGATAATGCTAAGACTCAACTTTGATTAGCACCCAAGCCCTTCCCGGTGGACTTCACGTAATCTCCCCTAAGTATCTACAGGTATTCTTAAACGTCAATGAAGTTGTGCATATAACGGCCCTAAGTAGCAATTGCGCGATATACTGGCGGTATGCGCAAGACGTTGGCGGCGGTAGTTTTGATGTCGCTCGTGCCTATGCTGGCCTCGGCGGCCGGGTTTGCCAACCAATCTATCTTTCTCTCTAAATCCCCCGTCACCGAGGGTGAGTCGGTGCGGATATACGCCACCGTTAGCAACCCGGCCAGCGACACCTTTAAGGGCTCGGTACTGATTAGCGAAAACGGCGAGACTATCGGCACGATGCCGCTAACCTTAACCACTGGTGGTGCACAAACCGTGTCAGTGGTGTGGAAGCCGGCCGCCGGTAGCCACACGGTTAAAGCCGCGCTCATACAAGACGGCACCACCGCTGCCGAAACGCAACAGACTTTTGTTGTACAAGAAAAGCCAAAACCTAAACCGGTCGCAACAACCGAGCCCGAGCCGATCGATCAATCTGCCGCCGCAGTCGAGTCATCGGCTGGGATACAGGAAAGTATCCAGACCATATCCCCCGCCGTGGGCAACGCAAGCAAGCCGGTCTTTGGCGCACTAGACTCGGTGCGCGAGAAGATAGCCGGGGTCGCCGACCAGCAGTTGGCCAACGTAGAGCCCAAGATTTCTAAAGGACAATCTAAAGGACAAGTAGAGGGCGCGCAGACTGAAAACACCCAGCCGTGGTACTGGTCAATAGTCTGGACTATCTACTTTTACATCCTGACGTTAGTTCGCTTCCTAGTAGGTTCAGCAGGCATCTTCTACCCCGCCCTTGCCCTCTTGTTCTTGTACTTCCTGTACCGTATGTTCCGCCGCTACCGCCGGGGGTAAAATGGGCCGATACTAAATTATTTTTCCAAGCTTGTTGTGGAGATTTGCTGCACGACACTAAAATACTGCTGGGGTTCATTTTTTAAGGCGCGCCAGATATTTTGGAGCTCTGTTTGTATCAATAGTCGACTAAACACAAAACCCTGTATAGACCACTCTCTTGCAATGAGAATACAATTCTGTTCATAGACGGATTTAATTCCAGGCAGCGCACTAAACCCTTCAAATAGGGAATTTTTTAGCATAATGACCCTATCACCAAGCAGTACATATATTCCTTGCTCATTTTCGTGAACGATGCAGAGGTTTGCTGTTTGATAAGTCGCGCCTTCTCCTCTTTGAATTCCAAGCGAAGTGAGAATAGATAAAGTATCAGCTGTGGCCACCAAAGAAACAGACCTCGGCTGTCCACCGCCAAAGACTCCGGGAATCATAGGAAATATATAGACTGTATAGATAATCAGCCAGATGAAGAACAAAACGCATGCGCCCGTTATATTCCCAAACGTTTCAAAATCAAAAAGCTCCCTGAGAAAATTAAGGATTTTGTTTTTAAGTTCCTGACCAAATAACCCAGAAATTAAGTTAAAAACAAGCTTAACGATTAGAGCAAAAGAGAAACCTATTACCATTAGGAAGGCGAAAAATAAAGTCGTTATGACGTAAAACACGATTCCTGCCAGAATGAACTTCCCGCGGATGAGGCTGTCTTCCACAAAGCCGAAGTTGTACAAATATATGTTCCAGACTAGAAATCCCGTAACGAGAAACAACACAGGAATAGCTAAAACGATTGAGTAGTGTTTGGGTGAGACATCTTCGATTATCTCTCGAAACGTACTGAGTGATTTCTTCATGCGTAAAAGCATCCTACCCCTATATCAAAAAACAAGAAAGCCCCCGAAGGGGCTTTCTTGTTAGTTAATGTCCTTTCCTCAAGTGGAGACGAGCCCCAAGAGAAAAACACTAACCCTTTGGCTTTTTACGGCCACACATGGCTTGCGCCATGACCTGGAAAGGTATCCACAGTATATTTCAGATAAAAAACACGTCAAGCAAGTTATAAACACTATGCGGAGGGGACGGGATTCGAACCCGCAAGACCTTTCCAAGTCATCCGATTTTGGAGATCGGTGCGATAACCGTTCTGCCACCCCTCCGGGACGCCGTCCGAGGCGACGCCGCCCTGTCTCTACTGAAAGAGACGCCCTTTACTATATCAGCTGAATGCTAGGCGCAAGAACTGTGCACTTGTGCACAACCTGGGGATAACAAACTGGGGATAATTTGAGGTCTAAAACTACTTTACGAAGAAGGTCGTGCGGGCGGTTACGGAGACTTCTTTTTCGATAGTGCTGGTGTCGTACTGGCCATAGTCTTCTACACCTGTTGAGTTGGGGGCTAGGACTTGGACAACGCCACTGGATGCGCTGCTTATTTTGCCTACGCTGCTGCCGCCGCTCTTGGCTATCTCGGTGGCGCGCGCCTTGGCATCGGCCACGGCTTTGCCAAGCAGCTCTACGCGAATATTGGGCAAGTCGGTCACATAGTACTCGGGTTGATGCGGATTAACGCTGTAGCCCTTGGCAACCAATGCGCCGCTTTGCGCCAGGCCCTGGACCTTTTCTACCTCTTTGCTGGTTATGGTCACCTCTTGGTGCACGCGGTAGCGGGTCGGGCCGCCATTGCTTTGGTAGCTCCAGTCTTGGTCGGCCACGGCCGTATTGGTAGTTATTGCATCGTCGGCTATCCCCTGTGCCTTAAAGTAGGCTTTGACCGACGCGACGTCGCTGGCAACGCTACCATATGCGCCCTGCACCTGCTCTTGGAAGGCAAGCCGGTACACCTCGACTGTCCACTTGGCCAAGTCGGCCTTGGCGGTTGTCTTGGCCGAGCCTGTCACGCTAATAGTTTGCTGGCCCGAGCGTGCCGAGTAAAACGACCAGGAGAAGATAATGCCCGATATAAGTATAAAAATCCCGAGCACCAACATCGGGCCAAACGAGCGGTCGAGTACTGATTGAGTAGGAGGCATATCTCTAGTTTAGCGCGTTGTGCGCCAATGCCAAATGGCTGTGGCAAACAACAGGGCTGTGGTCGCTGCCGACATCGCGCAGTACTGGCACAGCGCGCCAATGACGGTTAGCTGGATATAGAATATCGCCCAGCTCGAGTAGATAACGCCAACACCGGTGTATACCAGCGCGCCCAAGCGCAGCCCTTTAGAGCGCGGATCGATAATCAGCAGTACCGCGAGGCAGAACATGTATATGTAGTAGACCAAGCCAGAGTAGCTCCACGGCAAGCCAAAAAACTTAGAGTGCACACTGGTCAGCACCAGCTCGCAGCCGCCAATAGCACAGGTCGGGATAAGGTTGTTGTACTGAAAGTAGCTCAAAAACGCGGTAATCCCCAACCCCACCATCGCCAAAGCGAGCAAAAGGTATGCCGAAGTGCTTGGTTTGTTGTCCATACTCCTACTCTACATCACTTTTTAAAACTTTACGCTGTCGAGTATGCGCAAGAAGTCGGTACGACTTTGGTCAGTCAAAGCAAGCCAACCCGACTCAAACACATATACCCTGTCATTAACCGCCACTGCTACGGCATCGGTTTTATACAACCCCGAGTGGCGGTATGCATAGCCACTGCGGCCGTTAAGCGCGAGTGGTACCAACGCTCCGTCTATAGACAGTTTAAAGTTAGACCGCGCGTCGCCGCGTATCCACTGCTCGAGAGTCACGCCCTCGTTTGAGTAGGCCGCGATACTGATACTGGGCGGGCCCTCGCCGCCTTCGACTGGCACAAAGGTGCTGGGCACCAAGGTTACGGTGTGCCACTCGCGCTCGGCGTTGCCCGAGGCATGCACCGACAACGTATAGCGCTGCTCGGGGTAGGCAAAGGTTATACCAAGCTCGGCCGAGCGGTACTCGACCATGGGGTCCTTCTCTTGCGATGCGGTAACGCCGCCCGTGCCATCGAGCTTGCTCACGAGGTAGCGCGACGCGCCAAACCAGGCCGCACCGGCAAGCACAAGCACAACAGCTACGCCTACTAGGGTCTTATACATAGTTATAGAGTATCACGTGTGTCTTCACGATTTCTTACCTGATGCTCGTCATAGCCAAAATAGTGCGCGACCTCGTGCCAAATAGTCTCGCGCACCACCTTGCGCACCCACTCCTCGTACGACATTCTAACATTCTGCAGAATGTGAGAATGTCGTGACTCGTGCTCGAGCTCGGCGGCCTCCTCCTCTATTGGGAGTTGGTACAGGGTTATCGTGTCGGGTAGCGTGACCCCTACCCCATAGCCCTCGCCACGCGCCGTGTGCGGCACACCTTTATACAGCCCCAACAAAGTCTCGTGCGGGGCCAAGTTGCGCTCGACACGCGTCTCTTGGTCGGGCTCGTCCTCTACCAAAAAGGCCACGTTCTCGATAAGCCTGTGGAACTTCTCCGGCACTGCCCGCGGGAACTCATCCTCGACTATCTGTTCAAACTCCTCGCGGGTCATTTCAGTAAATTTTTAAACTTCTCTTGGACCTTTTCGACCTTGGGGGCGATGATCAGCTGGCAGTAGCCGGCGTCTTTGTGGTTTTCGTAGTAGTCGTGGTGATAGTTCTCGGCGACATAAAACTGCTCGAGCGGCTCGACAGTTGTGACTATCGGCTTGGTGTAGCTAGCCTGGATAACCTTTATATAGTGCTCGGACTTCTCCCGCTGCCTGTCGGTAGTGTAGAAGATGACCGAGCGATACTGCGGCCCAACGTCGTTGCCCTGTCTGTTGGGTGTTGTTGGGTCGTGAGATTGAAAATACACCTGCAACAGCTCTTCAGAGGCTATCTCGTCGGGGTTAAAAGTTATTTTTGCCGACTCGACATACGGAGTTATGCCGGTACACACTTCGTCATAGCTCGGGCCCTTGTCGGTCTTGTACGCCGGACCTGCGTAGCCCGGCAATACCTCGTGCACACCCTTAAGCATCTTAAAGACCGCCTCGGTGCACCAAAAACATCCCCCGCCAAACACTATTGTCTCGGTATCCATACAATCAAGTATAAGTCGGCCACGGCTCCGTCGGCAGCGCCTTCGGTATATTGACAATGTCTATATAATGTTATATGCTAAACCCAGCTGAAATCCTGAAATGAGGAGAGTATCGTGCGCACCGCACTTATAGACAGTCATCTTCGGCAACTTGTCGCGTCGTTTGGCAGGGTTCGCCCGCCAGTCGATGATGACGAGTTGCAGAAACTCTTCGACACGAAGAACTACGCCGGAATGGCCAGCTTCATCAAGAAGTCCATGCGTATTGATTGCCGCCTTCGGCTCGGCTTGGTAAATGCTGGCGGTCTATCTGCCCCTGCGTGGATGGTAACGCCCGACCCAATGCCGCGTGCAGGCACGCGTGAGTTCAAGAACACGCTAGCCACGATGTTCGTCCGCAAGGACTTCATCGCCAAGGCGACGTTCGAGGCTCTCACTTACGCAATGAGCCACGAGTGCGCACACATTGTGCTTAACTCTGTGAGGCATCCACTGCAGCACCAAGAAGAGGCCGTCGACCTGACCTGCATGCTTCTTGGCTACCGAGACTTCTATGTCACTGGTTGCCAGGTGCAGCATGAGCAAGGCGAAGAGAAATCCGGCGTCCGAAGCTCTATACAGGATGTGTTGTCGAGGTTGTTTGGGACAGGTCCCGAGACAGCGACATACCGGTTAGGGTATCTCAGTCGCGAAGAGGTACACTACGCCGCAAGGCGCATGACCGCCGGGTTGTAACTACAACCGCCCCACGTTTTGGGGTGGTTTTTATTTCAAATACTTTTTGTCTTTCAACTCGTCGGGCAGGTAGCCCTTTTCGTGTTTAAAGCCGGCCTCCCACTTCTGTCCTTTGCCGTAGCCCAAATCCTTCATGAGTTTCGTAGGCGCGTTGCGCAAATGCACGGGGACAGGCAGCGAGCCGAGCTTTTTTACGTCATCGACCGCCTCAAAGTAGGCGTCATAACTTTTGCGTGACTTTTTGCACTCGGCCAGGTACGCGACACCGTGCGCCAAGTTAATAGCGCACTCGGGGTAGCCGATTTTGTCGCATGCCTCAAATACTGCGTTGGCAACAACGAGTGCGGTTGGCACCGCCAGGCCAATGTCCTCGCTAGCAAACACGACCATCCGCCTTGCAATAAACAGCGGATCCTCGCCGCTTTCTACCATGCGCGCTAGGTAGTACAGCGCCGCGTCGGGCTGGCTGGCGCGCATGGATTTAATAAACGCACTAATGGTGTTGTAGTGCTCCTCGCCCTTTTTGTCATAGCGCAGGTGCTTGCTTTGCACGGTCTCTTTGAGCGAGCTAAGGGTTATTGTGCCGTACAACTTTTGTGCGCTCTCGAGCACACCAATAGCCTGTCGCGCGTCACCTTGGGCAAGCTCTATTAACCAGTCCCTCGCTGCGCTCGGAACTTTCAACTTGGTGCGACCAATAATCTCCTCCATGTCGGTGGCCGACAACTCGTTAAGCACAAACACCCGTGCGCGGCTAAGTAGCGCGCCAATAACCTCAAACGACGGATTCTCGGTTGTGGCGCCAATAAGCGTGATATCGCCACGCTCGACAAATGGCAAGAGGAAGTCTTGCTGCGCTTTGTTAAAGCGGTGGATTTCGTCGATAAAAAGTACGACCGGCCGCTCCATCCCGAGCGTGCCTTTTTTAGGGATTACTTTCTTAATATCTTCTTTGCCGCTGTCGACTGCAGAAAGCTCATAAAAGTCGGCGTTAAGGGCGTTAGCATATATCCGCGCGAGCGTTGTCTTGCCGCTCCCCGGCGGCCCCCACAATATAAAAGAGAAGAGCTCCTTCTTTTCTATCGCAACGCGCAGCGGCTTGCCTTCGCCTACCAAGTGCGCCTGCCCGACAAACTCGTCGAGCGATGTGGGTCGAATCCTGTTAGCCAGAGGTTCTGCATCCATACCTCTAATTATACACAACATACACAAAAGCCCCGCGTGAGATTTTGTTTTGCTCACTTTTTGCTGCATGTATACTTCAGGGATGGACGCCCAAATAAAAGCCCTAATCGAACGGGCACAACAAGAATCAAAGGGTATATCGGTGCTAAATACCAAAAA
>Ga0172379_10005070_pt1 | contig 18742 bp, 17 predicted proteins | sample GrowelOW334metaG_FD_119756 | JGI IMG/M metagenome (GOLD analysis project Ga0172379, IMG submission 119756) | Groundwater microbial communities from an aquifer near a municipal landfill in Southern Ontario, Canada - Groundwater well OW334 metaG | ecosystem: Environmental > Aquatic > Deep...
AAAGATCTCTTCCAATCATAAAGAACTTTACCTCAAGCTTATTCCTACGGAAAAGATCATCGACCTCGTCCGCGATACGTGGGGATTTGCCGGAACACTTGTGAAATTCAAGCTTGAAGTCGGAAAGTCCGACTCTGAACTTCTCGAGATCGCGAGAAAAAGCCGGGCGCATTCGAAGGCCGATTTCATCGTTGCAAACTGTCTCGAATGGTCAGGAGAAAGAGCTTTCATCGTTGACGGCGAGAATATGGAACAAACTGTTTCGCGCGCCGAACTCCCGAAAGAATTATATGAAAGGATAATGCCATGAAAATTTTACTCGGAATAACAGGTTCCGTAGCGGCAACGCTCACCCCGAAAATTATCGCATCCCTCAAAGCGGCGGGATACGAGCTCAAAGTTGTCAGCACGGAACGAGGATTGTATTTTTTTGACCCCGCGAAGGCAGGCGAGCCGATCATGCGAGATAAAGACGAATGGACGGAAAACCGCTATCAAAGAGATCAGGGCGTACCCCATATCGATCTCAACAAATGGGCCGATCTTTTTCTCATCGCTCCGCTTACGGCCGACACGCTTGCCGATATTGCGAATGGAAAAGCGGATAAGTTTCTGACCTCAATAGCGCGTGCGTGGCCGAGAGAAAAACCTCTCGTTGTCGCGCCGGCGATGAACACGAATATGTGGACCCATCCGATCACCGGCGAACAGCTTCAAAAGATCGCCTCCTGGTTCCCGAATTTTCGCGTTGTCCCCCCGACAGAAAGACGCCTTGCCTGCGGAGATGTGGGAGTGGGAGCGCTTGCCGAGATCAAAAGCATAATTGATTTTGTTTCCAAATTCGAAAAATAAGAAATAATATACCTGGCCTGCCATGCAGTCCGGGTATATTTTAAACACGATCTCCCCGAAGGACGGTCCTTCGGAAATATCTCTCGTGCTAGCACGTGTTGGCTGTCGCCCTCGGGCTGGAACCGTGGTCGACCAAGCCTTGCAATGCGGTTTGGCTACATTTTATATCTTTCAAACGACGCATCTCGGGCACATTATTGAGTGTTATTTTCCAAAAATAATTAATGTGTCTCCGGCGTCGCCTCCAGCTTCGGTTGCGACAATCCGCAGACCAGCCCCTTCTGCTAATTGCTTATAATCATCTAGACTAAGCATGGATATCTCCGCACCTCCTTGGTTAACTCTTTCCTGCGTTTGACTACCCTTAGAATATCTAAACGCAATATATAAAATCCCTTTTTGTTTAAGCACTCGATTTACCTCGCAAAAGAAAGCGCTCACGTCTTCCTTTGAATCGAGATAGTTTATGGTATAGTCCGAGAGAGCAACATCGATGGAATCTGTTTCTTGTGAGAGTGAGCGGATGTCTCCCTTCTCAACGCTGAATTCCGGATAAGGAAATGTTTTGGCGCTATTTTCTCGCATTGATGTCTTACTCCAGTCGCTCACTTTATCAAGCTCCTGTATTTCCTTCCCGTGCAGTGCTACGGAAATATCGTTGATATCAACGATGGACACTGAATCTTTAAGAGTAGCCTCTTTGCCATGCAGATAATGAGCAATCTTTGTAACGCCATTAAGATTCTTGGTGGTAGCTGAGCCAAGAACAAGAAATGCGTTGCTCTTATTCCGCTTTAGGTTCGTGCTCATCTCTTCAGGCAACGGGATAGCCTGAATCCGAGATGCCATCATCTCCAAATCAAACAAGCTGTTATACTCCTCATAGTATTCACTTCCTAGATGTTCACCGCCCACTGGAGCCTTTTGTTGGTTTGGCTTTTCAAATGAATTCATACCTTTTTATGGATATCGCATCTGTTTTTTATATGCTTAACGCCTCTCTGACTAGCAAGATTTGGCTGTCGCCCTCGGACTGGAACCGACCTCGGTCAAGCCCTGTAAGGCAGATTTGCTTAATATCAGGGTACCACATTGACGGCTCTCGGGCGAGGTAAAATATTTCGAGAATTTACACAAATCTAAAAGTTTCTTCAATTTCCCATTTTTCATTCTCGTTAAAACAAAAGAGAGTAACGTTATCAAAAGGAAATATAAAATTCTGTGTTTCTAAAGTTTCTACATAATTCCAAACATCAATAAACTTTGATCCAGACAAACGAGTAGCTAACGTTACGTGCGGTTGCCATTCCCTCGGTTCGCGATTAGAAAGATTCGGAATTTTTCTTAATTTATTCTCTAACGCAAAAACCACATCTCTTATTATTGGGTCAGTATCAATTTTTGCAAAGATAACTCGATCATCAAAATGATTAAACCTAGAAAAATGAAAATTTCCCAGAACTTTTTTATCCTGAGTAATCTCCTTTAAGGGTTCTTTAACTATTCCAATATTTTCCGTTTCAAATTGATAAAAGAAGCTTACGTGAGGAGGGACCCACTCATAAACTTTAAAAGTATTAAACTTATCAGAAATATCTTTAGAAAGATTATTACAATAGTTCGCAAAATCTTTTTCGACTAGATGCCCAATAAAATATTTCATTTTTTTATATTGTGTCTCTCGTGCTAGCACGTGTTGGCTGTCGCCCTCGGGCTAGAACCGTGCGAAACCAAGCCCAGCAAGGCGGATTTGCTTAATATCAGGATACCACACCGACAGCTCTCGGGCGAGCCAAAAAGTGACAAAAGTGACACATTTTAGAGAGTTTAGTGTTTTTATGATATGTTACAAGAAAAAATATTTTTCTATTTGGTTTTTGGATTGGCTTTTCGTTTCTCAAAAAAGTCGTAAATTGTGGCGATGACGGCAATAAAAATACTTATTCCTAAAAAGATCTCCCCATCGATATTTGAGGCAATATCAGGGGAACTAAAAAGACCGCTACCGAATTTCGTGGTGATAATATCCCAAACACCAATCGGTATTGCTACAAGTGCAAACCATTTCCACCAATAAAAAGCTCTGGCGGGAAGGAAAAAGAAAATAACAGAAGAAAAAAAGATGGATTTAAGACCAAAACCCCACGTGAAACCACCTAGTAAATAAACGAGTTCGTCGCAAGAAGAAAATTGACCGGGGCAATTTGTGTGCAAAAGCATATAATAGACCCCCCCCCACGACAACAATGTCAATGTAATAACTCCCAACAACCACCTTCGATGCACCGCAAGAAAAAATGATTTCATATGAAATATAAAGTTAACTTTTTACTATACTCTCATTGTATCACTTTCCACTGTTTTTCAGCAAAGAACAAGTGAGAAATTTTCGCTATTTCAATCCCACCGTTACCGAGTAGGTTTTCCCGTCATCAAGTTTTGCGGAAAGTTTGTACCAATAGCCGACAGCAAGTCCTTTTGTACTCCAATTGTAGATATATTGTTGGTCCGATAAACGAAACGCGGTTCCGTTTGAAGCTGTATCGGTATACGTAGTTTCGTCAACCGGCGAGCTCATTGCTCCGCCCTTTTGCGGGGAGAGGAAAATTGGAAGTATTTTTACTGAAACGGGCGTACCATCGGATTTTTTCAGTTGGAATTTTACAGGGACAGTGCTTCCTCCTTTGAAAACGCTTTTGGCTTGTTCAGGATGATAGGTTGTGTCATTGATCGGCTGAAGAAAACCATCAAAACGATACGAAATGGTCAGAGTGCCGGGAACAAAAGAAGTGAAATTATAGGTTTCTGAAGAAAGCGTTCCGACTGCGCAAGTAATCGGATAAGTGCCGACGGGACTGTCCGCTGTTGCGGTTGTCGTGCAATCCGGCGTGCCGGTTACGTCGTTTGTGTCTGTGGTAAATCCGGAAAGTGTTGCGGTAAGTGGAGGAATCGGACCGCCAAGGGTGATAGTTTGGTTTTTCGCGGTAACAGTAAGCGGTTGTTTCTGTTCGGGAATAATTACCGTCCCATTCAGCACCGGATCGATAGCAAGATCAGTTATCCCGTCGCCGTTTTGGTCAATGGAAAGCGGTGTGGCATCTGCAACAGTATCAACTGTTATTGAACCGCTCCATGACGGAGTAATCGGGATATCTTCAAAAGCAGTGGTCGCGGTTTCCACGTCGTTGACGTCTTCGGTCAGTTTGAAATTCATTGTCCCTTCGCCCGTTCCGGTAAGTTTTACTTCTCCGCCCTCATTGGCGGGAAATATCGCGTACGTGCTGGAACCCATGACGATGTACGAACTGTTGGGAATGTTTTCCTCAATAACGCGAACGGAAACGCCGTCGATTACTTTTTGAACGTAGCCGGTGTGATTTCCGTCCGCATCATAAATATCCATATCAACCGGCGAGTGTTTTTCCGCCATGATGTAATGGGTGCCGGACGGTTTGGAAACGGATGTGTAAGCGATGCCTGCGAGTGATTCGTTTTTGATTAGGTGTTCAAGAATATTTTTTACGGGTTGAGAGCCGATAATGTCTTTGTGCTCACGTATGTGATCTTCTTTTGTTTTACTTACGTCAATATTGTACGTCTTCAAATCCACAAACACTTTCGTTTCATCGTTCGCCGAAAGAGAACTCCATGTCGGCACCGTACCATCCCCGTCAGAATTTGTCGTTGGTTTTCTGCCAAGCTCAAAAGTTGGTTTGCATATAAGCATTCCCAAAATTACACAGTTTGGCTCCCCACGAAAATATTCAATACCAGAAATTGTCGGGAGTCCCCACCCAGCAATCTGCGTAACTTTTATAGACGCAGGAAATTGATAAACATCAAGACTTGCGTGAACACTCACGGAATTTCCAAACAAATTATCTGAAAGTATATTCGGAGTAATAAGATCATCGGCAGACGGTTTTGCCCTTCCTCCTTGCTCGCCGGTCAGGAATAAAGCGAGATTGTCGCGAGTAACGGTACTGTACGGATAAGAACTTCGCATTTGATCCAAGAGCGGATCCATTTCATAACTTCCATATTTTTGAAGCGCTTTGTTTGCGATTTTTGCATAACCTGTCGGTACATCAAATTTCACGTAAGGCTCCGATGGAATATTGTAAGCGTATGAAGGTAACAAGTTGAACATCGTCGGCATGTTTTCCGCAAATTGCCGATAAGTCACGTCAGACATGGATGGATGTGATAATCCCGTCAAAGGATTTTCATCGCCATGCAACATCGATGAAATAGACATCGGCGCACCGAGTTGTGGTGTTCCAATCATTACCACTTGATCAATATTGCCAAGCAAAGGACTCCCGGATTCATCGAGTTTTTTCACCAACGCTTTCACCAGCAATCCGCCGTTTGAATGAGCGATAATAATGACTTTATGCGTTCCGGCTTCATTGGACAACCGTTTTAATTCTTGGAGAATATACGGCGATGAACTTGCCTCTAAATAGGAAATTTTATTGTCGGTCTGTTTTCCGTTCTGTAAAAGTGTTTCATAATCCAACCTCCAATCGTATGAAATGGCTTTCCAGTCGGCAAGTGTGTGCTGATTTTTGAGAGAATCCAATAGTTCCGGCAATCCTTGATATATATCTTTTTGTCCGTAGGCTTTTTCTACTATTTCGCCGTCTCTTGTTGTTATATCATTACGAACGCTTAAACCCGAAGAATTCAAAAATAGTTTTTCAACGTCAGAGTTGGTAGGATTAAAAAGCGGAGGAAACCATAATGGGGTTGATGCATTGTCTTGATATAATTGACTTCCCGCAATTCCCGGAATGAACATAACGGAGTAACAATCTTGTACACATGTTTCCTGTTCTTTTGTTGGGTCTGATTTTAAATACGGCGTGTAATTTACATAATCACTTACTCTATCACCGGTACCTAACGGATTGCTCGCATGTCTCGGTCCGCTCAATGCACCCCAATAATTGTTTTCTGCATTTATAACCACCGTCGTTACGTTATTGACTCCGTACCCGGCGTTATCGCGTATTGAACTTTGGGAAATGTTCGTCGTTCCTCCTGCATGGACAATTCCTGAATTTTCGCTTGATGAAATTATTGAATTTGTGAGAGAAAGATTACCGCCGTCATTGTACACGTCGGCAAAATATGGACCATAACTAAACCCTCGTCCCGCATATGAAATTTTGGAGTAAGAGAAATTAGCTGTACCCGTTGAGTTAACGACGATTGCCGCCCAATCACCGGGAGATCCTGAAGATGCGCCATCTCCGTTGGTATCACCTCCGATATCATCTTTGTACGAAGTGAAAGTGATGTTTTGAGATGGAGTGCCGATGGCAGAAAGAGTACCTTGAACAGTGAAAAGAATTTGAGACCATTGTCCGGAGGGCATGATTTTCACAATTGTGCCGGGGTTTAATGTGAGAGTGACGCCGGTGGGGATAGTGAAATTTTCCGTGATGACATACGGAATACCGTCAGCTTTCCATATTTGAGATGTGCTTATCGTACCAGAAACGCCGAATCCATTCACCCCTGTTCCACTTGCTGTGTCGCCACTTGCAGATAGTCGAAGTCCGTCTTGAAAAGAAAATGTTCCTGCTTTTGTGTTGTTTGTGAAAACACTATCGGTTACGGAAACGGTGCTTGCACCGAAAGCGTTAATTCCCACCGTATTCCCTTGAATTGTTGTGGATGCTATCGAAAGCATCCCTCCCGCCTGTGTAATTCCCGAAGTGGCGCTTGATGAAATTACCGAATGCGTGAGAGAAAGATTACCGCCATCATTATACACGTCGGCATAGTATGGACTATAGTTAAAGTATGCTCCGCCGTATGAAATTTTAGAATAAGAGAAATTGGCAGTTCCGGTTGAGTTGACGACGATAGCCGCCCAATCACCGGGATTGGGGGTTGTTGTCCCGTCTCCGTTAGTGTCACCACCGATATCGTCTTTATACGAAGTGAAAGTGATGTTTTGAGACGGAGTGCCAATTGAGGAGAGAGTACCCGAAACTGTGAAAAGAATTTGAGACCACGGTCCGGATGGCATAATTTTCACGATTGTGCCAGGGTCGATGGTAAGGGTAACACCAGTAGGGATGGTGAAGTTGTCTGTGATAACATAAACGCCAGAAGATGGCGACCATGTTTCATTTGACGAAAGCGTTCCGGATTTATTTACATCAGCAAAAGCGCATGCCGGGGCGAATAAAAACGCGAGTGCAAACAGAGAGATTTTTATTTTCATATGCCGCGATACTATCATGAAAATTTCATCATGAAAAGGGTTTTTGCGTATACAGAATATTGTGGTGAAATTATTACGGTTGACACACAAAATAGATTTGAACGAAATCGGAATAAAGAAAAAAGACGCCAAAATTACGGCGCGTCTCGGTCACCTGACTTAGTATTATATGACTGCTGACTGAGTCAGTTGCGAACCCCGCGAAGTGAGACCCCGCAAGGGTTCTTTGGGTGATTTTAGTATACCAAGTTGAGACGTCTCAGTCACCGATTAAACAAGACAACTCTCTAAATATTCAAGAGCTTTTTCTTTCGGATCAATAGAGGTAATTTCTGATTTAAACCCAAAATATTTCAGTATCAAATCTCTCTCTTCTGATGAAACATCTTCAAAATCTTTTATCTCCGTGGATTCGTCGGAAGCAATAAGTTTATGGTCGCCGTCTTTTCTCGTAAGCATTCCGATGATTTCCACATCATGAGTATCACCAGTTTTATACGACCGTGTTGAAAAAATAATGACATCCACCTCGTCGCCTTCTTCTTTGTTTATCGCTTTCTCGATGTATCCATAATGAATCGGCATCACGCCGTCGTTAACCGAAATTTGATCTTTGATTGGACCAAGGTCAACAAAACCACTTCCATCATAAGCCATATGGATTCTCCTGTCACACCCTTTTGGTATTTCAATTACTGCTATGTATTTCATAATTTCGATGACGTGTCTCGGTCACCTGACTTAGTATATGACTGCTGCGGGATTAATCTTCTAACCATTCTAACATATACACCTTAAAATATACATATTTTTGAGGTATTTTTTATTGCTTTTATTAACACTTGCTAATCTCATATAATCAGATATAATCAGATGTATAACATATATGAGATTATGAACAATAGATTTTCAAAAAGAATAGCCACCGTTTCCTCGATTTTTGAACAAAAAATTTTGGAAATTGATGAGCTGAAAAATAAGTGGTCAACTGGGGCGGAATTGGACCGGCAGATTTTGAGCCGTCTGAAAAAATCAGTGCTTGTTACGTCAACCGGTGCTTCCACTCGCATTGAGGGCTCGCAGATGTCCGACGAAGATATTGAAAAACTGATGCGCGGGTTGTCCATTCAAAAATTCAAAGATCGGGATATGCAGGAAGTGAAGGGGTATTATGAATTGCTCACGAATATTTTTGACGGATATCAGTCAATTCCCTTTTCAGAGAGCACAATAAAATTCTTTCATCGTGAACTACTCAAGCATACCGATAAAGATCAGCTTCATCGCGGAGAGTATAAAAAGGGCGAAAACAGAGTTGAGATGATAAACAATGCCGGAGAATCAATCGGGGTTCTTTTTGATACCACAAAAGCCTATCTGACACCGAAAGAAATGCAAGAACTTGTGGAATGGACACAGGAGGCTTTTCTTGAAAAAAAATATCATCCGCTTCTGATCGTCGGAAATTTTATTGTTGAGTTTTTAAACATTCACCCGTTCCAAGACGGCAACGGAAGAATTTCCCGCGTACTTACAAACCTGATGCTTTTACAGCAGGGCTATTTGTATATGCCGTATATCTCGCACGAGAAACTTGTTGAGGATAACAAACCGGAATATTATCTTGCGCTTCGAAAAAGCCAGAAAACTTTTCGGACGGACAGCGAAGATTTGGCGCCATGGCTACAATTCTTTTTCGGCGTTATATTAGAGCAATCAAAACGAGCCGTCGCACTGCTTTCAAAAGAAGAGACCGATAAGCTGTTATCAAAACAACAGCAAATCATCTGGAAATATATGGAAACCGTTTCTGAATCCACCCCGCTTGAAATATCAAAAGCAGTCGGAATCCCGCGACCAACCGTATCGCAAGCAATTACCAAATTACTGAAGATGAAAAGAATTGAAAGAATCGGGCTTGGAAGAAGTACTCGATATCGGAAAATCTAAAGAAAAAATATCGCCTTCAAAATTTTTGAAGGCGATATTTTTTATATAGGTCGGTCGCCGATGCGCCGTAGGCGTCCTTGACACATGACTTGTAATATGTTGGCTGTCGCCCTCGGACTGGAACCGTGCAAAACCAAGCCCTGCACGGTGGATTTACTTAATCTCAGAATACCACACCGACGGCTCTCGGGCGCCTACTTGTTTTCCAAAATTTGATTAAAGAAGTCATATTTCTTTCTCAAATATTCTTTTAAATCAATCTTTCCGTACGGGAGTTTAATCTGCTCATAGGCCTCGCGTAGTTCTTTATTTTGAGACAAAAGCTCAAATGTTTTGTTTTGTTCCTCAGCCGCAGGAGAACCCTCCAGAACCATATAAAGTTCCACAGGAAAATCATTGCGGACGAACTCCCATTTTATGGATTTATTCTTTGGCGATGTTCCAATACGAGAAGGTTGACCAAACAATTTCTCCAGTTCCGAAAAGTATCGTTCAAATTCTGTCGGCGTAGATAACATTAATATATCAATGTCATTTTGTCCCGCAATTCCAAGAGCCGCAGCTCCGCCAAAACGAGTAGGCAAGTCTGGCAAAACCTCTTTTATCTCCGCGATAATTTTCTCCCCCACTTCCCTTACCCTCGGATCAAAAGGGGAAATCTCGATAATTTCGCCATCTGGCAAAGAAGTCAAATATTTTTCTTGTGATTCTTTTATCATTTTTTTTATACCTCTCGGGCTAGCACGATTTGGCTGTCGCCCTCGAAATAGAACCGACCTCGGTCAAGCCCTGTAAGGCAGAATTGCTTAATATCAGAATACCACATTGACGGCTCTCGGGCGGTATTCCATTGCCACACTTCAGCATTAATCTGAACTATTTCTAAACAAAACAACTTCGGGTAATGTTGCAATTTCCATTTTATCTTCAGAAAGAAACGTGATATCCCCCATCAGATTTTTTCCACCATTTTTTACTTCCATTAGAAATACGCCTTGACCTGTTCGCTTTCTTGAAAGTGGATTGTACTCTAGCGTGACATAATTATCCTGAATATGGCCTGAGACATTATAAATATTACTATAATTATCTTTTTCTTTTCCTCTTGATAAGCAAGATGTTGCACAAAAAATACCTTTTATTTTATATCCACTTTGGCGGAGATCAAGTTGAAAATCCAACTCGTGTTTAGAAGAGTCCTTACACGCAGGACATTCATGCTTAGAAGAACCGTGACTAACCCATGTTCCCTCCAAGATAACACCCTTATAGAGACGATTTTCTAACCATGGGTCAAACCACTTTTCCTTTGCGAGATATACAAGAGCTAAAAAAACAGAAGTTAAAACACCGCTTAAGACCCCTATCCAAATATCAATTGAAATATTATTTTCCATATGCTTCTCGTGCTAGCACGTGTTGGCTGCGGGACAGGGACTCGAACCCCGATACCATGCTCCAGAGGCATGTGTCCTACCTTTAGACGATCCCGCAATGTTATTTTTTCTTTTGTACTTTTCTCTCCGACTCCCCTTCCCCCGTCGTTCCTCCTCCTTAAGGGAAGTCGGAGATAAAGACGGGACGACCCTTTACTTCTTCCACCGTGGCGCAAATTTTATCAGCCAGGTGAAGAATTTTGCTTGGAACTTTCCCATTCCTTTTGACCGCATTCCTTCGTAGGCTCTTGCCTGAAATTCTTTTACGTCCGTGCCTTCGTAGACGAGTTTTCCGTCTTTAAAACAATAACTGCAGTACTTGTCGGAACCGCTGACTCCCGGATCTTGCGCGAGCGGCATAAGGCAACTTTCGCAGTTTTTAACCTTTTTGTTCTCCATAACTTCATTAGAATAGCAGATTTTTCGGAAAATTACCAGTGTTGCTCTTTTCTGTATTTGTTATAATAAAAGCACATACTGACATGAAATTTATTGACACTAAAACTGATTCGATATATTTTGGCATTTTGGTCGCCGTACTCGCGGTTCTCTATTTTTTTGTTGCCAGTCCGGTATTTTTTTGGGGGAAGGCGAAAGAACCGGCAAAAAATGAGAAAGTGAACATTGAACAACTCCGTGAACATGTAACCTCTCTTACTTCCCTTTCGCCGACGCGGACATTCCCGAATGCTACACTTGAAGACAGCGCAAAGTATATCGCTCAGTATTTCCAGTCGTACTGTGATGAAGTGTCTCTGCAAAAATATGTCGTCGCGAGTACGACGGTTGAAAATATCGTGTGCTCTATTGGAATTTCAAAACCCGGAAGAATCGTTATCGGCGCACATTATGATACGTTCGGACCGACTCCGGGTGCGGACGACAACGCGAGCGGGGTTGCCGGTTTACTTGAACTTGCGCGGATAATCGCGGGAAATGAAAAGAAATTTACCGAGCGCGTCGATCTCGTCGCTTTTACTCTTGAGGAACCGCCGTATTTCCGAACCGAAAACATGGGGAGTTTCCAATACGCCCTCTCACTCAAAAAAGAAAACGTGCCCGTGAAGATTATGGTGTCGCTCGAAACGATCGGATATTTTTCAGAAAAAAAAGATTCGCAGCATTTTCCGCATTGGCTCTTGAAAGCGATGTATCCGAACACCGGAAATTATATTCTCATTATCGGAGATATTAAACAGAGCCTGCTCACGAGAGAGTTTAAAAAACATTTCAAGGACGGTGCGAACATCTCCGCGTGGTCGCTCAATGGTCCGACCAATTTGTTCGGTCTCGATTTTTCCGATCACCGCTCATTTTGGGGTTTCGGATATCCTGCGATTATGGTGACAGACACTGCGATATACAGAAACCAGAATTATCACGAAAAAACAGACACAGCCGAAACGCTCAATTATGAAAAAATGGCGGAAGTGGTAGAGGGGGTGTATAGCGGAATAAAAGGTTTATAAAGTGGAAAACTTGACATTTAAAGTAGAATATGATAAAAGAAAGTTTGGGTATTCTTTTAACAAACACTATAGCAGAAGGTAGGTACAAAATGGAACCATTAGTCACAATGACAATACTTTTGACGATGATAACAGGTCTCGTGGGGATCGGCTTATATTTGGCGATAGCCCGATCAGCCGCGCTCTCATTTATTCCGCTGGCAATCAGCGTTGGCTTGACGATGTCACCACTTCTCCCTCTAGACTATTCTACCAATTTACACAAGACAACCATACTGTTAATATTTGCAATCCTCATGTTAAGAATCGTTGGAGTATTAAAAAAATAAAAACTGTCGCAAAATTCGCTTAACCCGGGGAAATTCCCGGGTTTTTATTTTGATTAAAACGAAGAAACCCAAACTTTATACCTATTTTTCATATCTGTTAGAAAAAAATGGATTTTTTAGGGTGCTTATCCACAGTAAAACACAATATTTATTGACTTTAATATAAAAAAGAGTATAATAATTATAAATTATTATAATTTTATTATAACTCTATGCCAAATATGCAAAAAAACCCTATTTTAGCCACTTTTGGGATAAAAAACTTCTTGGAAATCCCTTATGATACCCTTGAAGAAATGAATTTACGCGCGGCGAGTCGTGCGGAAAAGGAGTCTCCGGAGGTTTTGGAGAAGGAATATCGCGAATATCTGACAAAAGAGAAGCGTTTGAAGGCAGTTACGCTCTGTTTTTCGGATATTGAAGGGCGTTTTCATATGCTCGACTACGATAAATCCTATTTTTTGAGTGCCGCAGACAATTTAACATTCGACGGATCGTCAATTCGCGGGTTTTCGGCGCAATCCGAGTCCGATCTGCGCCTCGGCGTTGACTGGACAAGCATTCTTTGGCTCCCTTCCGATGTTTTCGGTGCGGGAAAGGTCATTATGTTTGCAAATGTTTTGAATCGTAACAAAACTCCTTATGAGTCCGATTTCCGTTCACGTCTTGATCTTCTTGCAAAAGATATTAAAAAACGACGCGGACTGACCGCTTATCTCGCGGCGGAAGTTGAAGGGTTCTTGGTTGACGGCTTGAACGCTGAGCAGAATTTCCAGTCGAAAGAAGGTTTCGCACTCATTTCGACCGGCGGTTACTTCCATTCCCTGCCGAAAGACCGACTGAAAATGTTCATCGATGCGGCGGCGGAAGCTCAGAGAGCAATGGGTTTCAAAAACGAAAAAGATCATCCCGAAGTAGCGCCTTCGCAGTTTGAATTGTGTTTCTCCTATTCGAATGTTGTTCGTGCCTGCGACCGCATTCAGCTCTATAAATTGGTATGTCGACAAGTGGCGGCGAATATGGGCATGACCGCAACCTTCCTTCCGAAACCGGTTTCCAGTATCAACGGCAGCGGCATGCACATGAATATATCGTTCATGAAAGACGGAAAAAATATTTTCTATCAGAAACGCGGAGAAGACGGACTTTCCACTTTTGCCTGGGGCACTATCTCCCGGATCTTAAATCATGCGCCGGAACTCTCGCTTGTCCTCAATTCGAGCGTTAACGCGTATCGCCGCCTTGACCCGCACTTCGAAGCACCGAACCAGATCAAAGTTTCTTCGATCGACCGCGGTTCAATGATCCGCATTCCCGCCGGAAACGAAAAGACCGCCCGCATCGAAATTCGCAGCGTTGCTCCCGATTCGAATCCGTACATCGCCACCTACGCGCTTTTGAAAACCGCACTCGAAGGCTCGCCTCTCCAAAAAGATGAAACCAAGCGCGACCGCCTCCGTTTCCTTCCCGGAAATATTAATGACGCCATCAAGCTCTACAAAACGAGCGATTTCATGAAAAAAATTCTCGGCGCGAACGCCCACGAAAAATACGTCGAACACAAGCAAGACGCCGCCGATCGAAGCCCGAAAGAACTCGGCGCCATAGTGAAAAGAAGCGAAGTGATCTACCACCACGAAGTAACGAATCAGATGTTGTGGAATCAGTTTTAGGTGAGGTTTTAGACGACGAACGACAAAAAAATGCTCCAAAACATCGAGGTGTTTTTTGTCGTTCTTTGTTTCGTATTCGATTCGCTTGACATAATTTTATTTATATGATAACGTGAATATCGGGTATTGCCCATTAACTTGATAACTTTGTCCAGGAGGGCAAAATGAAAAATATACTTGCCGTACTACAACTGTATTTTCCGAAAGACTTGGTTTATGATCTGCTGACAGGTATTAATTCCGGGATATTGTGTTTCCTTCTTGTAACAAACGGTTTCTATGCTATTGCGGTCTTTTATTTTTGTATCCTTGCTATAGGATTCATATTGGCTCCTATACTTGCGGAACGCGACAACTTTTTCTTTGCCAGAGCGCAATCAGAAAATTCTTTTTTCTTTATCTTTTTAAGTCCGTTAGGAAAAATTAACTATTTCTACGGAGAATGGAATCTTATGAAAAGGTTTTTGAATAAAGAACTCGATTGGAAAGAGCAATTTCTATTTTCCGCACCGCTTCTTTTCGCCGGAAATTTGTTAGTTGTTTTCAATGCACTGGTCGGTACCGCCGACCGAATTCGAGGATTGATTGAGGATCTGATACAGAAAAACAAGTAATATCAATACTCCGGCGAGTTATGCCGGAGTATTTTAAGTAAAATGAGATTTCTGAAGGTGTAATGAAATATTTTCTTTATTCCTCGCGTACCAGCAAGTAGGATGTTGATTTTATATACAGGAAGCCCTAAATTACTTGACATCAACTCCTAAATGAATTATAATAGGGTTTCCATTGTTCCTTAAAGGAGGCAAAGAGTACCGTGACCAAATATAGCTGGTTGTTTCTTTTCTGCTTGATGTTTGCTTGGCATCCAATGCAAGTAAACAGTCAGACAAAAGGGAGACAACATCAGGTTGAACATTCATTGGCGAAGAAGAAAGCTGTCCGTGTAGAAACCAAGAAAAAGTCACTTTGTAAAAAAGAGACTAAGAAAGTTCTTACAAAGAAAGCTCGTCTTCTGGAAGCAAAAAGGAAGCTTGTATGCGAAATCATCGTAGATCACAAAGATGCGATCAAAAATGAAAGTAAACATAACCACATTTCTCCCGCGCTTGTTGTAGGAATTATTGCGACAGAAAGCTCCAATAATCCAAAAGCCGTGAGCAAAAAGAAAGCAAAAGGTCTCATGCAAACCCGAAATGTCGTCGATAAAGCGACCGGTGTTTCGTGCGACTCAATGAAAAGTGAATGTTCGATTAAAAAAGGTACGGCATACTGGAATCATCTTGCAGTGCAATATAAGATACATCCAATGTCGGAGCGTCTCGTAGCTTACAATAGAGGCCAAGAAGGGTTTAGAAAGTTTATTGAAGAACTTAACGGAAACCCCGAAAAGGACTCATTTGTAGTGACCGTCAAAGAGTATATGCAGTTAGCTCAAGACGAGTTGCGAGATCAACCATTATAGAAGTTTAACCAAAAAGAGTCCGATAAAAAGGACAGCCCGCTTCGAAAGAGGCGGGTTTTTTACTATACAAATAAAAATACCAATATACGAATGTATACGAATAATGCGAATGGCTACGAATACGGAAGACGGTCGTCGGCGTCATTCGTAGCCATTTGTATATTTGTACTGATTCGTATATTGGTATCGCTATGAATTTTATTCCGTCACTTCTCGGTATGACGGCAGCCAATCCATGAGACGTTTTCTGTGTTTGTCGATAGACCACGCTTCCCCTTTTTCGAAAAGTCCGGGGTAAGCGACACGAAAAGCCAAGAGTGCCTTTTCTGTCGCTTTCGGATAAGCGGTGGGAATATTTTTGTTGTAGTATTCAATAAACACGGCAATAGTGGTAAAAGCCTCGTTGAATTCCGCATTTATGTTCTTTTTTCCTTTCATGACCCCATAGTACCATAAAACTTTTTTAAAAGCAAGTTTTATGGTACTATTTGTATTTTGACAAAAAAAGAGGGTACGCTTAGTACCCTCTTGGTTATTTGTTGCTATTATTCTTGAACGGGTAATAGTATAGGATGATTTTTCACGATTGATTCTTGATGGCTTTTCCAGTTTTCATGACTGCAATCGAAGGACTCTTCTTCGTCAGGAGACAGATTATTTGGCACGAGATATGCCCAGTCAAATAATATCGCTCCAACCGCCGAACCATAGGCAATCTCAAGTATATGAACGTTCATAAAACCGATGCGCCGCGGAACACAACAATCTCCTGTTTTGTCCGCTAAAACATAAACAATGTTTTGGTGTTTAGGGCATGACGAGGTATGACGTTCGATCAGATCATACAACTCTTGGTCACCAGAGCCATAATCGGATGTTTCTTTTTCTTTGGTATCACCTACCATATAAAGAACCGGTACACTCTCACCATACAGCGGGACGTCTCGACAGGGACGTTCGGAAGTAGAGCGACCTTTTTCTGTAAGCTCATATACAACTGAACAGAGACCATCGTACGAACTCGGAATATTTATGACTTGATCTTTAAAACGAAGTCCTACCACCGGAATGTTTTTATATCGCCGCGTCGGTGCAGTAAGAAACCCCTTTTCGGTCAACTTTCGAAAATAAAATTCGAAATTCTCATTCTGGTGCTTCTTCTTCCAGAAGTGTCCGGTCATCGGGAAGTCATCACGGACGGGATGAGAATCAAGATCGCACAGAAGCGGATTATTGGTTTGACAACTGTCATACAGGTCGATTAACAATCTTGCCACCGGTGAATAATACTGCGAGCAAAACTTTCCCCATGATTTCGGGAGTATTACCCTCCTCGTATATACTCGATCAAAAAGCCCGTGGCTTACCAGACAGAGACCGCCTCCGGACATAGCGTCCCCTTCGGCGCGATATGTCCAGTGGTCAGCGACTGATTCGTGACCATTTGGGTCAAGTTTATCTGTACTGTTTTCAACAAAATGCATAAGCGCGCGAGCAAAGTCGTTTTCTGAAATTTCTTTCACTTTATTACTCCTCTTTTTTGATGTAAATAACGGAAGATCGATATATTGTAACTTTTTTCGATCTGAAGGAAAATCCTAGATAGAGTTTAACATAGATAGTACAATATGTCAAATGTTTCCGGTGTTGTGAATTTATTTCCAATGAATTATTAAAAAGCTCCGACCACGCAAGATCGAAGCTTAATTTATCTTCTCGTTACTTACATTCCCCATTTATCGGGAGAATATCTAAAAATAGGTTCATGTCAATTTATATGATTGAGACCTGGATATTTTCGTATTCCGGAAGTTCTGATACAAGCATGATCGCTTTGGCGAGATTGTCGGAATCGTGGCGGATGAACGAACGCGAAGCGGCAAGAGCGTCACCTTTGGCACGTTTCGCTTCCCCGTTTTTCAGGAAGTCACCCTGTACGAGACGATAGGTCCGGTCGGGATTTTTGTCGGTGTTCCATTCGACCCAGAAGTCTTTTCCTTCCTGCTCTTCATATTTTTTCATGAGACGCGGTGACGGCCGCTTTGTATTGTACATAACATAATCGATCCGTCCGTGTCCGATAACCTCTTCGACCGCATCCACGTAATCATCCACATCAAACCCTTCCGTCTGACCTTTTTTATTGGTGAGATTTACGTTGTAAATAAGGGGCGCTGTTGATTTTTTTATCGCTCTTGCCACTTCCGGAATGATCAAGTTAGCGAGTACTGAACCATAAATATCTCCCGGCCCGATTGTGATGATATCGGCTCTCCTGATTGCAGCGGTGGCTAAAGGATTCGCCTTTACCGGAGAATCAAAAAGAAGTCTTTTGACGCCGATCTTTTGAAACAGAGCATGGTCAATGTTGTCTTCCCCTTCGATAAAAGTGCCATCGAGAAGTTCCATACGAAGCTGCGCTTTGTTTTCGGTCACGGGTATGACGCGTCCTTTGACGTTCAAGATCTCCATTGCCGTATCTATTCCTTCGAGAAAACTTTTGTGAGTTTTTTCAAGCGCCGAAAGGAACAAATTGCCAAATGAATGCCCTTTCAGTCCACCCTCGGTGAAACGATAATTCATGAGCGTGCGCATCTCATCCGAAGCATCGGAAAGAGCCACGAGACATTGTCGCACGTCACCCGGAGGCAAAACGCCAAGCTCATCTCGAAGAACGCCGGCTGAACCGCCGTTGTCTGCCATCGAAACGATTGCCCCGATATCAAGCGGGTATTTTTTAAGGCCGGAGAGAAGCATAAAACTGCCCGTCCCCCCACCGATCGTAACTATTTTTTTCATAATTCAAATTACCTTTTTTGTTATACCATCTTTAATTAGCATCTTCATTTTACAGTCCCTCGTCATTCTGAGCCTGCGAAGAATCTCGTTATTAATCTTACTAACCACGAGATTCTTCGCTTCACTCAGAATGACGGTAACGGAAGCGGTTAATTAAAGATGGTATTAATTGGTTGGTCGATTAATCCTTCCGCACTATATATAAAATACATTAAAATTTCATGAAGAATAATTAATAGAAAAATAGTAAAATAAGAAAATAGGAAGATTCCACTATCGTTGCTAATTTTCCTATTTTTCTATTTTCTTATTTTTTAAGGTTACTCCACAGTAACAGACTTCGCAAGATTTCTCGGTTTATCGACGTCTTTTCCGCGCAGAACCGCCACATGGTAGGCGAAGAGCTGGAGAGGAACGACGGCGACGATCGGCGCCAAAAGTTCATCGACTTCCGGAATGAGAACTACTTCCGTTCCCTCATCGATGTCGATCTTCGTACCCGGAGAAGCGAAAATGAAGAGCTTGCCG
>Ga0172379_10005071_pt1 | contig 18737 bp, 16 predicted proteins | sample GrowelOW334metaG_FD_119756 | JGI IMG/M metagenome (GOLD analysis project Ga0172379, IMG submission 119756) | Groundwater microbial communities from an aquifer near a municipal landfill in Southern Ontario, Canada - Groundwater well OW334 metaG | ecosystem: Environmental > Aquatic > Deep...
AAACACCAGGAGATAGACGGTGATGGGCAACAGGAACCAGATAAGCGAACGGTTCTTCTTGGTCTTGATGAAAGGCGCGATGGTCCTCATCTCCGGATTCCTCCTGGCGCGATGTGGGGGGAACCGGATTCGCAGCCGCTTCCCCCGGTGTCTCCCGCGCGGGTGCGCGTCGTCAGTAAAGGACTATGCCAATCGGCACAGTCCTTTACCTGTCAATACAAGGCCTTGATCTCTTTGGCCGCTTCCTTGATGGCTTCTTCGGCGCTCAGTTCATGGGTGATGGCCTGGTTGACCCTGAGTCCAAGGATGGACTGGATCTGGGTGGCGTTCGGGTCCCGGGGACGGTAGTCGCCGTCGCCGTTCTCAAACACGGTCAGGATGTCGGTCACCCAGGGCATCGCTTTCTTCAGGTCCGGGTCGGTGAGGGTGGATCTCCGGATCGGGGCTCCGTCATGGAGCATCCAGGCTTTCTGCGCTTCCTTGCCGGTGATGTACTTGATGAAAGCCCAAGCGGCTTCCTGTTTTGCGGCGGAGGAGCTGGCGTTGATTCCGACGCCCCAGCCACCGAAACCGTACAGGGCCTTGCTGCCAGCCACGCGCGGGGTCACCGCCATGCCGGTCTTTCCCGCCACCATGCTGATCTCTTTATTCTCGTATCCGGCGCGGGCGATACTCCAGGAGGATTCCATGACAGCCTGTCCGGTGCGGTACGCGGTCTCGCGGTCGTCCCACCAGTAGCCGATGGCGCCCTTCGGAGCCCATTTGTCGAAAATGTCCACGAAGAATTTGAGCGACGCCAGGGCCTCGGGGCTGTCGATGCTGACGTTGCCCTTCTTGTCCACTATCTGGGCGCCGTAACCGCGCATGTATTCCATCCAGTCCTGGGCAACCGCCGATCCCCGGGCACCGTTGGCCACGAGTCCGTACAGGTTCTGGTCCGGGCGGGTAAAGAAGGTGGAGATGTCCCGCAGCTGGTCCATGGTGGCCGGCGGTGCGAGTTCATAGCCATACTTGGCCTTGAAGTTCGCCTTTTCCTTGGCGTCCTCGAACAGGTCCTTGCGGTAGATGAGGCTGTTGGCATAGCCGGCCATGGGGAAGGCGACCTGCTTGCCATCCCAATTGCCGAGGGTCCAGGTTACCGGCAGGATGTCGTTGTAGTCGATCTCGGCCTTGTCCCGGTTGGTCCAGGAAGTCAGATCCACCGTCCAGGCGTTCTTCGCGAATTCGCCGGACCACACGATGTCCACGGTGCTCAGGTCATACTGGGCGGTCTTGGTCGCGAAGTCCTGGGTGATTTTCTGGTACAGTTCCACGTAACCCAGGATATCCACCGATACCTTTGCGCCGGTCTTCGCCTCGAAATCCTTGGCGAGTACCTTCGTGTAGTCGGCGAACTGGTCCGCCATGACGGCGAAACGCAACTCGACACCCTTGTAGGGAAGTGCCGCTGGGGCCTTGTCCGCGCTCGCGGCGGGTGCCGCGCTTTCCTGTTTTCCTGCCGCGAAAAGCAGGGTTCCCGACAGCAGCAAAAGAGCCGCTATTCCCGTCATCCGTTTCTGATTCATCGCTACCTCCTGGTCAAACTATCGATACGGATCGCCACTCTGTAGGTGTCCGGTCGAAGCGAAGCAAGGAAAGCGTCCTGCGCTTTCTCCATGGGATACGTTTTTGAGATAAAGGGCGAGGGATCCACCAGGCCGTTGGAAAGGAGCCTGGTGGCCCGGAAGAAGTCCCTGGTGGAGGGGCTGTAGGAACCGGTGATGACGTATTCCTTGTAGTGGACCGCGTTGGGGTCCGTGGGGATGGGGTCATTGGGGTGGAACGACCCGTACAGGACGAGGGCCCCCATTTTCCGGAGCATGCCGACGGTTGAGGCCGCGACGGCGCTTTTGGTGACCGTACTGAACACGGCCTCGACGCCCTGGCCGCCTGTAAGCTTGCGCACCTGCTCCACCGGGTCTCCCGCCGCCGGGTCGATGCCGACATGGGCGCCCAGGCTCAGGGCGAGTTCGCGCCGGACAGGGTCGGGCTCCACCACCAGCACCCTGCAGCCACGCAGGCGGGCGAGTATGGCATGCAGCTGGCCCATGATGCCGGCACCGATAATGGTCACCGTGTCGCCCATGTTCAGTTCCACCCGCTCGATGCTGTGTAGGCAGCAGGCCAGCGGTTCAGCGAAAGCCGCCACCACCAGATCAAGGTCCTGCCGCACGGGCAACACCTTCGACACTTCGAGGGCAATGTATTCGGCCATACCGCCGCTGGCCGCAAGGGAACCGTAGACCCGCTTGCGGAAGGTTCCGCTGCACTGGTTGGTGTCGCCCTGGTAGCAGAAGGAGCAGTGGCCGCAATGGTCCAGGGTCTTGAACACCACCCGGTCGCCGACCTTGAAGGAGGTGACCGTATTGGCGGGAATTTCCGCGATGGTGCCCGACGCCTCGTGGCCCGGCAGGAAGGGAAGCGTCATGCCGGCCTTGCCGGAAAAGATTCGCTGTTCCCAGGTGCAGATAAGGCAGGTGTCTATGCGGATGAGCACTTCTCCGGGAAGCGCTTCCGGCCGTGGCACATCCATGATGGCAGTCTGATTGTCGCCGGAGACAACGACGGCTTTCATCGTCTTTTCGTTGCCGCTCACAGGTTTGCCCCTGTCTCGCGGGCGCTCTTGCCCAGGTGGACCAGCTCGACCAGGGCCTGCACGACGCCCATGGGGTCCTTGTGTTTCCAGACGTTGCGGCCTATGGCCACTCCTGCGGCACCCGCCTGCATCGCCTGCTCGATCACCTGGAACAGCCCCGCCAGGTCCGAGGATTTTTCCCCGCCCAGGATGATGAGCGGACGGAAGCAGCCGTCCACCACGGTCTTGAATTCCTTGACGCTGCCGACGTAGATCGTCTTGATGATATCAGCGCCGCATTCAGCGCCTATCCTGGCGGAGAGACGCATGTTCTCCACGGTCTTGGCCGGTTCGGGACCAAAGCCACCGGGCAGCATTTCCGCCAGAAGGGGCATGCCCCAGCCGTGGGCCTCCACCGCGTAGCGGGAGAGTTGGGTGAGGTTGGCGACTTCGTTGGGGGCGCCGGGAAAGCCCATGCAGGCGCAACCGTCGCAGCCCATCCTGAGCGCGTCCTCCGGGGAGAGCACGGCGTTTCCTGCGGTATTGGAAGTCAGGGACGAGTTGCCCCCGTCGAGCCTGAGTATCAAACCGGTTCCGAACAGTTCCCTCTCGAAGCGCGAGGCGATACCGTAACTGGTGAGCACCGCGTCGGCTCCGCCCTTCACAATTTTTTCCAGCACGCTCCCGGTGTCGTTCAGGTCCGGCAATACATTCAAACCCGTTCCATGATCCATCGCGACGATCACCGTGCGCCCGTCTTTACCGAATATCCTATCCATCCGCCTCATACCATTCTCCTTTCCTCAGCGAGCATTCTCATCTCATCCCGAACTTTTCCGTAGATGCGGCCATAGGATTCAGACAAGCGGCCGTATTGTTCCCTGTATTTCCATTCCGGTTCGATTTCCCTTTCAACGTGGACATATTTCCGGATCAGTTCCCCCAGCGACGCCTGTCCCGATCCGAAGGCTGCGATCAGGGCCGATCCCAAAGGGGCCGCGTCCTTTCGTTCCATCACCTGGTAGGTCCGGCCAGTGATGGATGCCTTCATCCGCACCCAGTGCAGGTTTTCCGCCCCGCCACCCACTGCCCTCACCGTGCAAGCACCACCAGGGGCGTCCACCAGCGCGACGCACTGAGCGACGGCGAAGGCTGCGCCCTGGAATACGGCCGCCATCAAGGTTTCCGCCGTATCATCGCTGCGCAGGCCCAGAAACAGGGCGGATGCCTGTTCGTCCCACACGGGGCTACGCTCGCCTATCAGGTAGGGCAAAAAGAGTATGGGGACCGGTTTGCCGTCATAGGAACCCGCTTTCCACTGCCGCACGGGCAACTTGAACACGTTTTCCGCCCACTGCGCGCTACCCCCGGTAAAGGAGATGGTCTCGATGCGGAGGGCCCGCTGCGGGATGACGTGTTCCAGCAGGGTCGAGGCGAACGGGCGGCAGGCGCTTATGCAGGTCGATGTTCCCGATCCGTCCACGAGCATGCCCGGCTCCACGGCGCCAGCCCCCACCGCCTCGCACCAGGCGTCTATGCCGCCGCCGAAAACGGGGATGCCATCTGCCAGTCCGCAGTTGCGGCTGAACGTGGTTCCCATCTTCCCGGCCTCCTCCCAACTCCCGACAAGGTCCGGCAGGAAGCGTGGGTCGATACCGGTGGAACCACAATTCCAGACACCCTTCTCCCGGTCGAAGTAGGCCGTTGTGGACGCCGTGGAACGGTCGACGACGCGCCTACCGCACAACAGGAACAGCAGATAGTCCTTGGGGTAGAGTGCGGTGGAGCCGTTCCAGCCTTCCTTGCCTGCGCTTCCCTTACCCTCCCGCCAGGCCGCCAATACCTTCGCCTCCCAACACTCGCCGGTCTTGCTGAAACCGGGGAAGAAGGCTGCCAGCTCACGGGCTTCCGCCGAATGGGAGTTGTCCTGCCAGGTTGTGACCAAAGCGGAAGCCTTCCCGTTGGCGTCCACGGTCACCAGGCTGGGGCCGTGACCGGAAGCGGATATCCCTTCGATGGGTTCCCTTTTTTCCTTCGACAATTTCGCGGCTTTTCTGAGCAGCGTGGCGCAGGCATTCTCCAGAGCACGCGTATTCTGCACGCCAATTTCGGGCACACCTTCATACTTTTCGGCTGCCTCAACCAACGAGCTGTCGGCCAACAGAAAAGTGCCCTTGACGCTGCCGGTTCCGATATCGATGCCGATGAACATGCCTGGTTACCTTTTCAGCCTTACTACATATTTGTACCGGTCGGCGCGGTACACGCCTTCCGCATATTCGATGGGGACATTGTTCTCCGTGAAAGTGGTGTGCTTGATGATGAGGATGGGGTCACCCTCGCGCAGGTCGAGGAAGGCGATCTCGTCGCCCTGGGCGCTGCTGGCCTCTATGGTCTTCTCCGCTCCGACTATGGTCAGGCCATGATCCTTCTCGAATATCTCATACATGGAGCCCGAGAAATCCTCGTCCTCTCCTATGCCCAGTCCGCCCCGGATATAGCTTTCAAAAACCGAGATCGGTTCGCCGTTAAGCAGGCGCAGGCGTTTCACGTAGATGACCGCGTCCTCCCCGGAAAGCGCCAGATGGTCGCTTATCCGCTGTGGGGGGGAAAGCCGTTCAACCTTCAGTACCCTGGTCTCGAAGGACTCCGGAGACAGACCCTGGCCCTTCATTTTTTCGGTGAAGCTGAGGAGGCTGGCGAAATCCTCCACTATCCTGGGCTTGGCGACGATGGTACCGTACCCCTGCTTTTTTACCAGCAGATCCTCGAAAACAAGCCCGTTGATCGCATTGCGGACGGTTATGCGGCTTACCCCGTACTGCTCCTGAAGTTCCTTCTCGGTGGGGATGAGATCTCCCGGCACAAACTCCCTGGCGGCGATCTTGCGGCGAAGTATTTCCTGCAACTGGAAATAGAGGGGAATCGGGCTGGTAGGATTAAGGCCGCTATCCTGTCGCATACGCACCCCGCATTCAAACTGAGGATATAATGTAATAACGTTATATCCTTTTAAGCAAGGTAAGTCCAAATCGGTGATCTGTCAAGCGCAATGGTTGTAAAAATGCCTTCGGTGGCCTTGCTTCACATGAGCTGCTGGTCCAAACTAAGGGCATGAAAATTTCAAAAGTCGTTCCAGGCGTATACCGCGTGTCGTTGGGCATGGTAAACGCCTATTTTATCGAGGCTGAGGACGGGTCGCTTACCCTGGTGGACGCGGGAACGCCATCGAATGCCCAGCGCATACTGGACGCGGCGGCCATGCTCGGGAAAAAACCCTCGGACCTGCGCAGGGTAGTGCTGACCCACCTGCACTACGACCATTCCGGTTCGCTGGCCTCCCTGGTGGAAGCAACAGGCGCTGCGGTATGGGCCCATCCGGCGGAAGCAGCCCTACTGGAGACCGGTTGCGCTGCCCGACCCTTCTTTCCAGGACCGGGAGTACTCAACCATCTGCTGGTTGCCCTCATGTCGAAGGGCGCAGAATCGAAGGTCCGCCCCTGCCCGGGCATCCTGCCGCTGACGGACGGTATGGAAATACCGGAAACAGGCGGCCTCAAGGCCATTTTCATCCCCGGGCACACCCAGGGGCATACAGTGTACCTGTTTCCCAATGCGGGTGCCGCCCATGAGGCACGACCCCGGGTGCTCTTTCTGGGGGACGAGATTTTCCACATCACGCGTTTGGCCTGGGGCTTCGTCTACGAGGATTTCCCCAAGGCCCGCGAGTCTTTGGGGCGGATGTGCGCGCTGGATTTCAGCGTCGCGTGCTTCGGCCACGGACGCCCGCTGGCGGTCAAGGCCGCCGAACGGATACGCGCCGCGTTCTGATCAGACTATCGTTGCCTTGGTGACGGTGATATCGGTCTTTGGGACGTCGCCGTGCATGCCTGCGCTGCCGGTGGGCAGGGCGGCCATGGCGTCCACGGTTTCCATGCCTTCCACCACCTTGCCGAACACCGCGTAGCCCCAGCCGGCACCGGTTGGAGCCTTGTGGTCCAGCATCACGTTGTCCACCAGGTTGATGAAGAACTGGCTGGTGGCCGAGTGGGGGTCGCTGGTGCGGGCCATGGACAGGCTTCCGCGCAGGTTCTTGAGCCCGTTTGTCGCCTCGTTGCGGATACTTTCGGTACCGCGCTTCTCCTTCATGCCGCTGGTCATGCCACCACCCTGGACCACAAAGCCCGGAATGACTCGATGGAAAATGGTGCCGTCGTAGAAACCCGAGCGGACATAATCCGCGAAATTCTTTGCCGTATTCGGGGCGTTCCCGTCATCAAGCTCGATAACGATGTTCCCCAGACTGGTCTCAAAAAGTACTTTTGTGTTGGCCATTGGTATCTCCTCTGCCCCTTTATACCCTTCTTGGTGAGGAGGGATCAACCCAAACCGGATGTGCGGCGGGCGGCAATGCCGTGGAACACCACCTGGAAACGCCCCTGTTCATCAACTGCACGCCATTGGCAGGAATACTGTGGGACGGAAAAGCAGATCCCCGCGATTCCACGTCACAACACGACGAATTGATATTGAAAGTCCATGTCCGTGCGGCTATCCTAGTGATATGGCTTCAACTTCGTTCAAGCGGATGAACATACTCATCGTCGACGATTCGGGTGTAATGCGGCGTATACACAAGAACATACTCATCGAGTACGGTGTCGAGGAAAGCGACATCATCGAAGCCGAGGACGGTAAATTCGCCCTCGACCACGCGACGGCGAAACCCATCGGCCTGTTCCTGGTGGACTGGAACATGCCCAGGATGAACGGACTGGACTTCGTCCGCAAGCTCAGGGCCATGGATGCATACCGGACCACGCCCATCATCATGATCACCTCCGAAGCCGCCCGCTACAACGTGGTGGAGGCGATCCAGGCCGGGGTGACCAACTACATAGTCAAACCTATCAAGGGAAAAGCACTTTTCGAGAAAATCGGAAAATACCTGCAAGCCTAAGGAGTTTTCATGCGTGCCCAGTATATAAATCCCTTCCTGAAAGCATCCATGAACCTGTTCAAGGAATACCTTGGGTTGCAGGTCACCAGTGGCAAACCCCATCTGCTGGACGACCCCCAGAACCTGGAAGAGGTTTCAGGCATTATTGGACTGGCAGGCGAGACCAGGGGGGCCGTGGTCCTGAGCTTTTCCAGGGAAACCGCCATACGCATGGTTTCCAAGTTGGAAGGAAAGGAATATAAAGTACTGGGCAATGAGGTACTGGACGGCGTTGGCGAACTCATCAACATAATAGCAGGGAATGCCAAGCAGGACCTGTTGGAGTTCCGCATAGAGATTTCCCTGCCCGGCGTCATCACCGGGAGTTCCTACAAGATACGCTGGCCCGACGGCATCCCTGTGGTACGTATACCCTTCACCACCGAGCTGGGCAAATTCTCGGTGAACGTCTCACTGCAGGATATCGCCTAGCTCATTCTGGCCCACGGTCGCTGGCGCGTTTCAGCGGGATGGTGAGCAGGAAGCTCGTCCCGCTGCCCAGCTTGGTCTGGACGCGGATGGTGCCGCCCAGCTGACGTACGCTCTCCTTTACCACGTCCAAACCGACGCCGCGTCCGGAAATATCGCTCACCGTATCCTTGCTGCTGAAGTCGGGCTGGAAGAGCAGGTTCATGAGTTCCCTGGTGGATGCGTTGCCGTCCTCGGGTATCAATCCCTTCTCGATGGCCTTCTTCCTGATGCGCCCGAAATCTATGCCCTTGCCGTCGTCCCGCACCGCGATATGGATTTCACGGCCCACTTTCGAGATTTCAAGCCCTATCTTTCCTGCCGTAGCCTTGCCGCTTGCCGTCCTTTCGTAGATATCCTCCAATCCATGGTCTATGGAATTCCGCAACAGATGGATGATGGGATTCTTGAGTTGCTTGAGGAAATACAATTCCTTGACCTCGACCACCGGTTCAAACACCAGTTCCTTGCCCAGTTCCTGCCCAAGCTTCGCGGTCATATCGCTTAGGGACGCAATGAAGGAATCAAGTTCCTGCTGGGGCGAGAAGGTTATATCCTTGCCATAGAAGACGGAGAAGCGCTCGATCGACTCACGTATATTGAGGATTCCCTGCTTCACCGACTCCGCCGATTTAAGGATTGCCTGCCTTTCCTCGCTGCCGAAACTCCCCTGCTCGCGGGCACCCAGGAGCAAGTCCTCGATCCTGTGGGCCGACGTGGCCAGGCGGTCCAGCTGAAGCGAGCGGGCCGAACCTTTGAGGGAATGGAATTCCCTCATGAAATGTGCCGAGGTTTCGGGGTCCGCCAACTCGTCCAGGGAAACGTGCAACTTTTCGATGAGAGCCTCCCCTTCGGAGATGAAGTCCCGGAACAGGGGCGGCCCGTTCTTAAGGATGGCGGCGATGGCTTCCAGTTCGGCGTCGTAGCGCTCACGCTCGTCTTCCAGTTTCTGCTCGGCCTCGCGGATACCGGTCTTGTCCTCGAAGATGACCATGAGGTTCTCGACAATCTCGTCCCGGTTGATGCGCAGGAAACGGGCATCCACGACTATGGGACTGCCGTCGAACGCGCGGAGTTCGCGATCCTTGAAGGGATTGATCGCGTCTATCATGTCCTCGTCGGCGGTGGTGTTTTCTATGAGGATGGAAAGGAAGGAGGCGAGCTCCTCCCTCTCCGCAGCATTTGCAGCTTCGTCGGGGTAGACGAAGTCCAGGAAGTTCATTCCCGTCGGTTCGCCCTCGAAGCGGAACAGTCGTATCAGGGATGCCGAATATTGCTCGCTTATGCGGAGCTGCCCGTCCAGCATGAGGAGTCCCTGGGATATGTTGTCCAGATATTTCCTGCTTTCCGCGTTGCGCTCGCTCTCCACCTTGGACTTGAATTCGGCTTCGGCTTTTTCCCGTTCCGCCGATACCAGCTTGTCCTGGTAGTCGACGATGGTCTGGATCATGTGGTTGAAGCTTCGTGCCAGGCTACCTATCTCGTCCCTCACCTTGATGGTCGAACGGGCTGAGAAATCGCCCGTACCGAAGAGATCGACTGTTTTACGCAGTGAGATCAGGTCCCGGGTCATGAATATGCCCATGAAAAGGGCTACGGCCAGCCCCAGCAGGATACCTGCCGCGGCGATGATGATGGACATCCTGGTGACATCCGCCAGTGCGTTCCGGGCGTTGCTGTCCGTCATGTCGATGCCTAGCACCGCCAACAAGCTACCGTCTTCATCGAGGATAGGTGCGTAGCCGGAAATTGAATTTACCTTGTACACCTCGTCCCATACATACTCGTCGTCGATGGTGGGAATCTTCTCTCTTATAGCGATCCGGGCTTTCTCGTACTCGGACACGTCAAAAACCGTTCCCGGCCGGGAGATCTCCTCCTCGTCGATTTTCTCGCCCGCAGCTACACCCTCCAGGAGTTCGAGCACATCGGCGTCAACCGCAAAAAAGGTGGTATTCGGATCTTCAGTGGGGACAAAAGTATACACGTAGCGGATGACATCCGGGTCTGTCCCGCGAATCTTGTTGAGTTGTCCGGATACGAAACGGTAATCGTCGGAGGTTTCGATAGAGGAACGCTGATCCCCTTCCATTTCGGGTTCCATCGACCCGACCAGCCTGGCCATGCGCGCTTCATCTATCGACTCGGCTCCCAGCCGGACCGTCGCAAGCAGCTTGGATCTGAGCTCCTGCGAAAGCTCCCGGTTCGCAACCTGGTACAGTGCTATGCTGATGAGCAGTGTGATACCCACGGTGAACAGCAGGGAAACGACGATCAGCTTTGCCTTGAGCCCAAATCCCACCGAATTGTCTTTCGACATCGAGACCTCCATCCGAAGTACAGATTCGAATATAAGCCAGGACGGGAGAAAAACAAATAGCCGGAAGAAGCGGTGGCCCGGCTATTTGTTGCTGTTTTTTCGGCTTATTCTGGGGTGCCACCAATTCCGCAGTAGTCCAGCACAGCCTGGTAACCCCATTCGTCCCACTCCTCCGAGACGCCGATACCCGGAAGATCGGGGTAGTTCTTGACGATAAGGCAACCGTCAAAAACACGGCACATCCTGAGGGTTTCCTCGCGTATATAGTCACGGTCGCCTGTGGGCAGAACCTTCTGGATATCGATGGGACTCCATAGAGCCACCCCACGCCTGCGGAAAAGTTCGGAGAGGTCGGCCATGTCGTAGACAGTGGGTTGGTCGAACTGGAACACGTCCACACCACAGTCGATAAGGTCGTCGAGGATGGCACGGTTCTGCCCGCAGCTATGCAGCAGGACTTTCATGCCCTTTTCGTGGGCCATGCCCATCAGGCGGGTATACAGGGGCTTGAAAAAATCACGGAACATGACGGGTGAAAAGAGCAGGCCCGTCTGGGTTCCCATGTCCTCGCCGATGTGGATGGCGTCCGCTCCTGCCTGTGCGGCGGCGAGTATCAGGCTTTCATACATGACAGCTACCCGCTCGTGGACAACACGCAGTTCGTCCGGGTAGAGCGCCAGGTCCAGCAGGTAGACTTCCAGCTTGCGTAGGTACCGGGCATTGTCGAAGATCCAGCCCCCGATCCCGGCAACCCGGTACTTGTTGTCCGGTGATTTGGCGGCCTCCGCGGAGAACCCGGCACGGAAATGGTCCGCAGTCTTGTCCACATCGTAATGGGGAGCGCGGAAAACCTTCAGCCCGTTCCAATCCGGCAGAATTGGCCGGTGTATCTCGCCCTTGATGGGGCCTGTTTTCATACGCTTCCAGATGTTGCCCCAACGGTCGTCGTAGTATTCCACTTCGCCCTCGGTCCAGCGTTTCTGTGTATAGCCTTCACTCTCGCAGGCCCAGACGAGGGCCATATCGTTGATGTGTCCCCTGTCGAAAGTGATACCTGGTCGTGCCGGACTTTCGTGGTTCAAGTTCGCAAGGATGATCTCCCGCCCCGATTGCTTTCCCGCTTTCCTCACAGCCATACCTGCCCTCCAACCTGTTTGTACTCTATACGATCGAAGTGGAATTGGATATGGATTTTGGTGTTATATATTTGTAATATAGTATCATGCGTGCATCCGATCTCATAGGGAAGATGATAGTCAACGCGAAGGGCACTTCGTTTACCCTTACCGCGCCTTCCACACTCGCCGTGCCTTCCGATGCTGCGATCCCCATCCTTGAACCGGTGCACGCGAGTTGGCGAGTTCAGGCTATTGCCGAAGACGCACGTCGGGAACATGTCCACCAGGTTTTCCATCTGGTTATGATTTCCCAGGGAAGTGGCAGTTTCCTGCTCGCAGGCCAGACCATCGGCTTCGACGGGCCAGCCTTGTTTCTGGTTTCCCCTGGGGTTCGGCATACGTTTTCTGTTCTGGGCACGGAACGGGTCCAGTACCACGAACTCACGTTCATCCTGCGTGGAACCGGGGCACCACGGGATTGGGAAAACCTGAACGGATTATTATTTGGAACCACCGTGACTCAGCCCGGACCCATACCCTTGCCACTCCTCCAGGATGACAACAGCAGGAGCCTGATCTCGGAGTTGACGCTGAAAGTAGTGGAAGGATTGGCTGGAACGAAACCTACCCCCGGATTGGCCCACTACGTCCTGTCGCTGGTGGCCTTGGCCTGCGAATGTGTCCAATCCGCGGAAAAACCAACTGTCGGCGATCCACTCATCAGAGCGAAGGATTATATCGAGAGCCATTTCACCGAACGTTTCAGCCTTGACCATCTAGCCATGCTTTCGGGCTATTCGCCCAAACACCTCTGCCGGGTTTTCTCCGCCCGCTTCGGTACCGCCCCCTTCGAGTACAAACGGTCACTGGCCATGAAGAGCGCGGAACAATTACTGGCCATGACGACCTACCCCATCAAGCAGGTAGCAGAGGCCGTTGGCTACCCCGACCTGTACCATTTCTCCAAGTCGTTCCGTTCCTGGAAGGGCATGCCACCAGGTCGATTCCGGACGGGAAAAAGCGGCTTTCAGTCACTGTGATGATATGCTCAGCTACGCAACTCGATAACGCGTCCCTCGCGCCGGGCCTGTTCGGCAGCAAAGGTTATGCGGTGGCTCTCAAGGGTAGCATCGGGTCCGGAATGGATGCCGGAGACGTCGCCGGTCGCGACCGCATGGGTGAAGGCTTGCATGAGGTAGTAATCGCCGCCTCCATGGCCACCCGCGGCGGTGGCGGATTCCCCATCGTCCGTGATCGAGGTGTCGTAGGTTTTCTCGCTTTCGCTCACGAAATCGAATACCTTGATCTTGGTAAAATCGGTCTCCAGATACCCCCGTGTCCCGAAAATCCGGATTTGCCGGTTGAGGGTGGGGGTGAAGGCGGTCATGGTGAAATTGACGGTCACCGGACCCTCGTATTCCAGCATGACGGTCTGGTTGTCCACGACGTCGTTGTCGCAGGCGTAGACGCAACGGCCGTAGGGTCCTTCCCGCAGGGCCTTTTGCGTATTCTCGGGACTGCCCCTGCCTTCGGTGATAACGTCCACCAGGTAGTCTGCCACCCAGTCGCGGCCGGAGTTGGTCACATAGCTGCGCACAGCGGAATACGGGCAGGCGGCTTCTACGGCCTTGGGGCAATCCAGGCAGCGGTCGGCGGCACCCGCAGGTTTTTCCGAGGCCTTGAAGTGGCGAAGGGATCCGAAGCTGGCCACCCGCTGACAGCGGCTACCCACCAGATGCCTTATCAGGTCCATGTCGTGGCAGGATTTGGCCAGAAGCATGAAGGATGATTCGGCCGCATTGCGCCAGTTGCCCCGGACGAAGGAGTGGGCCTGATGCCACCAGGCTACAGGTTCCAGGTGCTGGAGGCTGACAATGTCGCCTATGGCACCACCGCGAAGAAGTTCCCTCAGTCTGGCCGCGATTTCCGTGTACAACAGCACGTGGCAGACCGCGAAAAGATTGCCGTACTTCTTGACGCAGGCGATGATCGCCTCGCAATCCTCCAGTTCCGGCGACATGGGCTTTTCCAGCAGGATGGCGTAGCCTTTTGGCGCGAGGGCCTCCACCGGCCCCCGGTGCATTCTGTCCTGGGTACAGATGGCGACGGCATCCGCAAGCTTGGGCCGTGTGGCCAGCTCTTCCCAAGTGCTAAGGCAGTTGTTGCCCACTATGCCGAATTTCTCCGCCATGCGGGTACGCAGCTGTTCGCGGGGTTCGGCGACGGCGACAACTTGAAGCTGGTCGGGGTGCTGTCTCGCATACTCGGCGTAGGCTTCACCGCGCTTGCCGGCGCCGACTATGGCAATAGTGACCGGTTTCATTTGGCACCTCCAACCGGAATGGTCCACAACTCGTCGTTCAATGACGCCAGGGTGTTCACCGATTCCTTACCAGCTGCGCCGGTCTGGATGATATGGCGCACCATAAGTTTGGCCGGACGTGTATGGGGAAAATTGGTGACCCAATAATTCTGGGACACGATGCTGAAACACGAAGCGTTTTTGGGTACGAAGGTAGTGCGACCACTTCTGGTGGCCAGGGACTCGAAACAGACAAGCGGGGTGTCGATGGTGGAAAGCGCAATCGATCGACGTCGGTTCACGAATTCCACCCCCTCCCCCACGCAGGCAAACTCGCCGCAGGCTTTGGCCATCTGGTCGTGGCCCACACGGGTTTTGACACCCAGCGACCAATACCTGGCCTCAGCATCCGGCAACGCGAAGGGGAAGGCGATATAGAGGCCGAGGGGCTCGAAACTTTCACGCAGCCAGAAGGTGGTGGTGATTTCGATCCGGGGTTCCATGGCCGGAAAGAACCAGGACTGTTCGATGCGGCGGCAGGACGGATGGTCCCAAGCCCGCAGGTACCGCGATCCGTAGGCGCTCGGTTCGGCTTGCCAGGAAACCGCTTCCGGTTTTTCGTAGGTGAACGAAGCCAGACTCCGGTTCAGCAGTTTTTCCCGCGCACCGAAACCCTCGGCTTTTTCCACAATGACCTCGCCCAAGTTCCACGGAGACTGGGCATCCACCAGGGGCGATCCATCCGCAAGTCTCACATCAGGACTCACCACTGGACTGTTTCCGGCCCCGGCCCCGGCACCCGCAACTTCTGCGCCCTTCCCCCAGGACCAGGAAAAATGCACGTTCTTACCGGTGGCGGCGGCACTCGTGAAAGCCTGGGCGTATTCGGTGGCATCCATCTGCACCAACTCGAAGCGGCGCAATTCACCGGACTCCACCCCCGCGCACCTGAATCGCAGCTTGTGGGGCTGGAAGGAAAAGACGTCGTCCGGAACCTCGAAGGGACGCGGGGAGTTCTCGTCCGGAGCCGACCAGTTGGGCGCGAAAGTGGTCTCCAAGGGGAGCACTTCACCGGAAACAAGGTCCCGCGCGGCGTTCGCCTTCGTTCGCAGGGCTTGGGCCGATATTTCCGCCCAACCACTCCGAGGCTGTTCCCCAGGGTTGAAAACAGCTATGCGGGCAGTGCGGGAAAAGGTCCAGTACACCGAGGACTTCCGCACGACAACTGCCCGCGCCACCCGGGATTCCTCGTCCGCCCGGTAGGCGTAATCACTTTTTTGCGCGACCCCGCCAAGGTTCAGAGCCTTGTAGGGTTGGGCAAGGCTGTCCCAGCCGGTGGACGTGTGCTCGGTATACATCGCACTGTTGTACCAGGCGCTGGATGCCAAGGCAGCGACGTCCGCCTTTGACGACAGGAAACTGGCTCCAGGACGGAGGTCCGCAAGGCGTCGTTTGGCCTCCTGGGCAAGACTGGTCTCGAAGGGCATGGACGCGGGACCATCGGCCCACCAATTGGTCCAGTCGCCACGGTGGACCGGTAATTTGGCTCCACCCTCCGCTCGCAGGACATCCATGAAAATCGAAGGCGTCGAAAGCCTCAGACGCGGCGAATATCCGGCGGCATTCCAGGCACGCACGAAACGGCAAAGTTGTTCCGACGGAGGGTCGTTGTCCATGCGCCACATATTCGTGAATTGCAGGGCCAGCGCCTTGTGCGGATAACCCGGCAGACCCCGCGCAAGTTTCGTGTCGAGGTGCGCTTTTGCCGCACGCAGGGCGGCCGGCCTATCGTCGAATATTTCCCTGCCCTGGGGCGGGTTGAACCAGATGTCCGAGTAGGACGGGACCGGACCGCGACGCCACTCGCCATCGTAGAAGAAATTGTAGGCCGTGCAGTAATGATATCCTATCCAGGTGAGTATCCGCTCTCCCTGCGGTCCTTCCCACCAGAAGGCGGAGGGAATGGGAAAAGGCGAGCCGCCGGAATAGCCATTCATCCCCATCATCACGTTGTCGATGCCGCCGGCCTTGAACTTGGGAATCAGTCCCCAGGGAAGGCCATTGATGTCGTTCTGGAAACAGGTTCGTGGGTGGAAACGTTCGGTAAGTGGCCGCAACCGGTCCGCCAAGGCATCCCATTCAGCCTCTCCAAGAAGGGGAGTGATATTGAAGGGCATGGCGCCCAGCTCGAAGCGGCCAGAATCCACCAGCTCGCCGAACGCGAATTTTTCCCGGCTGGTGGCGGTCCTGAGGAAGGACTCGGCCTGCCAGGCAACCTCGCAGGTCCAGTGGAGTCGGGCTTCTTCCGGGAAAGTCGCGGTTTTTTTGGCTATGCGGATAGCATCCCTGACGTAGGAGCCCAGGAAGTCCAGGGCGGTGGATGGTAGATCGGTGTAGCCAAGATCGACGTGGGTATGATGGATGATATGGATTTCGGAAATGGACATGGGAACCCCTTTCAAGCTCCGTTTCCGGAGCTCTATAATCTTTGGAACGAACTAGCCTTTGAGCGCGCCGGCGGTGAGGCCGGAGATGAATTGCCTTTGCATGAAAATAAAGAGCACGATGAGGGGAACGATGGCCAATAGGAGTATGGCGAACACATCGTCCCATTTTTGGGTGTATTGGCCGATTGCCCGGTAAATGCCCATGGTAACGGTATAAAAACTGCTGGACCCCAATATGATCATGGGACTCACGAAATCGTTCCAGGTCCACACGGCTATATAGATGGAGACGCTGGTGAGTACCGGTCCCATGAGGGGGAATATTATCCGCAGGAAAATCTGGACCTCGTTCGCGCCGTCGATCTTTGCCGATTCATCCAGCTGGGGTGAGATAGTCCCGATGTACCCCACGAAGGTGAACACCGCGAAGGGCATGTACCAGCCTATGTACAGGATGAGCAGGCCCCAGATCGTGAACATGAGCTTTGCCACCCGGAGTATCTTCACGATGGGAAGCAGGATAACCTGGATGGGAAGCATGAGGCCCAGAAGCAACAGCAGGTAGGTATACCGATAACCTGCCCTTCTGTTGCGGCTGAGCACATAGGCGCAGGCCGAAGCCGCGAATATGACGATGAACACCGTAAGCACCGCCAGGGTGAGCGATGTGCCGTACCCGACGAAAAGGTTGAAATTGGGCGAATTCAGGTTGCGCAGGATGTTGTCGAAGGTGAGGCGTGAAAAAGGAATGGTCATGGGCGAGGCGACGATATCCAGCTTTACCTTGAAGGCATTGATGAAAGTGATATAGAAGGGTACGAGAAAAATGAACGATACGAAGGTGAGGATGACGTTCATGACCGCCAGATTGGCGCGTTCACGGGCCAGGATTTTCATGCAGGCATCCTCCTAGGAAATGAGTTGGGCTTCCCGCTTGCGCAGGACCTGGGTTATGACGACGGCGAGGACGCCGATGATGACAAGCATATAGATGGCCAGGCTGGAACCGTAGGAGAAGCGGTTCTGGTTGAACCCAACCCGTATGGTCTGGATGGCTATGGTTTCCGTGGCGCCGCCAGGACCGCCACTGGTCATCACGAAGATTATATCGTACAGGCGCATATAGCCGGTGAATACAAAAATGACGCAGGACGTAAGTGAGGGCGCGAGCCACGGAAAGGTGATCGCGGTGAATTGCTGGAGCTTGTTTGCGCCGTCGATGATGGCGGAGTCGTACAGATCGCTGGGAATGGCCTGTAGTCCCGCCAGATAGAGCACGGTCACGAAGCCGACGTCGTGCCAGGTGTTGACGAGCAGGATGGACCAGGGAGCCAGGGCGATGGCGCCCAGAAAGTCGATGGCCTCCACATTCCAATACGCCAACAGGCTGTTTACGACTCCCGAGTAGCTGAGCAGGGCTTTCCAGATAAAGCCTATGGCGACACCGCTTATGAGCATCGGGAAGAAGAAGGCCGACCGGTAGAAATTGGTCATCCGGGAACGCTTGTTCACCAATACAGCCAGGACTATGCCCAAGGCATTCACGATGAGGGTTCCGGGGATGGAGAAGAAGAAGGTGGTTTTAAGGCTGGTGAGGAAATTGACGTCATGTAGGGCTTTGACAAAGTTGTCCAGACCGATGAAGGTCATGTTGTCACGGATGCCGTCCCAGTCGAAGAAACCGAAATAGAAGCACATGAAAATGGGAAGGATGATGATGAGAACGTAGATGGAGAAGCCAGGCAACAAGAGGACCATATTCCAGAATGTTGACGTATTCCGATTCTTGCCGGACATGTCGGCTCCTTTTGGTCAAAAGATAGCAGTCAAAGGATAGCGGTCAAAAGGGTTCCGCGCCGGAGCCCAGAGGTCGGCGCGGAATCGGATTGGGACTACATCAGCAACTTACTTGAGCGAGGCTACGTAGTCGTCGAAGATCTTGGCGAGTTCGACCGGCTTTCCAGCCTTGGAACCTTCGGCCAGGATGAGCTGACCCACCTTGGTCATGGGGTCGAAGAAACCGTTCGCACCCGCGTCGCCCAGGCGATGCTGGAGATTGGCGAGTTTGGCGGTTGGGACCATCGTGGCCAAGTCCTTCTGGAGCTGGGACATGGGGTACTCGAGGGGAGGATTCAGGTTGGAGAACAGGCCGTCAACCTGGATGAATTTGGCGCCGTAGACCGGGTCCATCACGTAGAACTTGGCCAGCTTCCATGCTGCTTCGGGATTCTTGGACTTGGCGTAGACGGCAGGAGCGGTGCCATAACCTGTGGAGGCGACGAGGCTGGGTTTTCCGTCCCTGGTGGGGATGGAGAATACACCAACTTCAAAGTCTTTCTTGGCTACCGCTTCGGCGGCGGTGAACCAGGAACCCATCGGGTAGATGGCTGCCTTGCCGGCGAGGAACTGTCCTTCAAGATCGGCATAACCGATGGAGAGCGCGCCTTTGTTGAAGTAACCCTTGTCCAC
>Ga0172379_10005072_pt1 | contig 18734 bp, 20 predicted proteins | sample GrowelOW334metaG_FD_119756 | JGI IMG/M metagenome (GOLD analysis project Ga0172379, IMG submission 119756) | Groundwater microbial communities from an aquifer near a municipal landfill in Southern Ontario, Canada - Groundwater well OW334 metaG | ecosystem: Environmental > Aquatic > Deep...
ACGGCATGGAAGAGCAGATGAAGATACTGGGCAATGTGGGACTCCTGCCTCGTTTCATCGGAATGCTTACGGATTCCCGCAGCTTCCTCTCCTATCCGCGGCACGAATACTTCCGACGCGTACTTTGTGAAATGCTGGGGCTCTGGGCCGAGGCGGGAGAAATTCCGGCATCGCCTAAATTATTGGACAAAGTCGTCGCGGATATCTCTTTCGGCAACGCTGAACGGTATTTCGCGAAATAGGTATTCCGAGCCGGCCGGTTTCCAGGGAGTTCCCGTGGCTAAAGAAAAAAAAACCAACCCGAAAACGATCAGCGCGGTAGCTCGCGCTTTCGTCATTGTTGAAAAACTCGCGCTGGTATCCAGCTCCAACCTTGAGGAGCTGGCGCGTGCGACGCGTTTGGCAAAACCAACGGTGTATCGTTTTCTGTTAACCCTGCGCGAACTCGGATACGTGAGAAAAGATGACGCGGACCGCTGGTTCCTCACGATGAAACTATTTTCGGTCGGGTCAAAGGCGCTAGACCACATAGAACTTCCAACCGTCGCCCGTCCGATCGCGCAGGCTCTCTCCGCGGACCTCGGAGAAACGGTCCACATGGGCATCTTAGATGAAGACGATGCTCTCTATATTCTAAAAATTGAGTCGCGTTTTAATATTCGTATGTATTCTCGCGTTGGGAAAAAAATCCCTCTCTATTGTACCGCGATTGGGAAAACCCTCTTGGCGGATATGGACGAAGCCGCGCGAAAAAAGGCCATCGCGGCAATGAAGCTGGTTCCTTTCACCCCAAACACGCTCCGAAACGCGGACACCCTAGAAACGGAACTGGAGCGGATTAGGAAAGAAGGAATCGCGGCTGACGCAGAAGAACACGAAATGGGCGTCACTTGCCTTGCCGCGCCCATCCGCGACCATTCCGGACGCGTGGTGGCGGCACTCAGCACCTCCTGGCCGCTGTTCCGCTACGACGCTGCCCGGCGCGACGAATACGCGGTACGCATCAAACGCGCCGCCGCCGAGATTTCAGCAATACTCGGGGATGCTGTTCTCTAGCTCAGGAGGAATTCATTTTGAACGAAATAATTAAGACAACCAAAATGGCTTTCAAAATACTGATCACTCCCCGATCTTTCGGAAAAAACGATCCCACGCCGATCAATATGCTGAAAGAACACGGTTACGAAATCGTCATAAATCCCTACGGCAGGATGCTGACGAAAAGCGAAATGCTTGAACACCTTCGCGACGCTGACGGCGTAATAGTCGGGATTGATCCGATCGATGCGGAGGTTATCGCGGGAGCGGGCAAATTGAAGGCCATCGCGAAGTACGGCGTCGGAATGGACAATATTGATGTCGCCTTCGCCGAAAGCAGAAATATAGCGGTGACGAAAACCCTCGGAGCAAACTCCGACTCCGTCGCGGAATTCGCGGTGACGCTCATGCTTTCCGTCGCGCGGCGCTCTGTCTATTTCGACGCTGAATGCCGAAAAAGCAATTGGATTAAAAGCAGTACGATACAAATGACCGGACGCACGCTTGGAATTATCGGCCTCGGCGCCATTGGGAAATTGGTCGCAAAAAAAGTTAAAGGCTTCGATATGTCAGTGATCGTGTACGACGCGTTCCAGGATCAGGAATACGCGGCGGCAAACGGTGTGGAATACGTCGATCTTGAAACGCTTCTCAGGCGTTCCGATTTCATAAGCCTGCACGTACCTCTTATCGACAGCACGAAGAAAATGATTTCGACTCCGCAATTCGAGCTCATGAAAAAAACCGCCGTAATCGTCAACACCGCCCGCGGAGGCCTCATCGACGAGGACGCGTTGATTTTTGCGTTAAAGTCAAAACGCATATGGGGCGCGGGTATAGATGTGTTCGAGGAGGAGCCGAATATCAGGCCCGAACTCCTGACGCTGGAGAATGTCGTACTCGGTCCGCATTGCTCCGCGTCGACATTAGAGGCCGTCGACAATATGGGCATCATGTCGGCGAATAATATGATCCGTAGCCTGGAAGGTCGGAAATAAAAAAGCCGGCGCCTAACGTTTTCCACGTTAAGGCGTCGGCTGCATAGATTATCGATGAATCGATCTATCGGACGACGCGCGCGCCGCCACCCTTCATTACTTTTTCAACTTCGCTCTTGGTCGCCATGGTGGTATCCCCCGGCGTAGTCATGGCGAGCGCGCCGTGAGCCGCGCCGTAGTTGACCGCGTCCTCAAGGCTCTTATCGGCCAAGAAACCGTAGATGAAGCCGGAAGCGAAAGAATCGCCGCCGCCGACGCGGTCCCAGATTTCAAGATTCTCGTACATCTTGGCCTGCGCGAACTTGCCGTCCGCGTACGCTATCGCGCTCCAGTCGTTGATCGAAGCCGTCTTCGCGTTGCGCAGCGTCGTTCCCACGGCTTTGAAGTTAGGGTACTCCTTCACCGCGCGTTCGATCATCTTCTTGAAATTGGCCGGATCAAGGGAACCCAGGTGCTCATCGACGCCTTCCACCTCGAAGCCGAGCGCGGCCGTAAAATCTTCCTCGTTGCCGATCATCACGTCGACGTACTTGGCGATTTCCCGGTTCACTTCCTGGCACTTTTCCGTGCCGCCGATATCCTGCCACAGTGACGGGCGGAAATTGAGATCGTAGGAAACGATCGTGCCGTATTTCTTGGCGACCTTAACGGCCTCTATGATGACGTCGCGGGTCGTTTCGGAGAGACCGGCGTAAATGCCGCCGGTATGGAACCAGCGGACGCCCTCTTTCCCGAAAATCCGCTCCCAATCGATATCGCCCTTTTTAAGCTGCGACGCCGCCGATAAGCCTCTGTCCGAACAGCCGACGGCACCGCGGACACCGAAGCCCCGTTCCGTGAAATTAAGGCCGACGCGGCACTTGCGGCCGATACCGTCGAACTTCATCCATTTTACGTTGCTGATATCCACGCCGCCTTGAAGCAGCAGATCCTCAAGAAGCCTGCCGACCTGGTTATCGACAATGGCCGTTACAACGGCCGCGCGCAGGTTGAAGCAACGGCGCAGGCCGCGCGCGACGTTGTACTCGCCGCCGCCTTCCCACACTTTGAAGGTGCGGGTGGTCCAAATGCGTTCATTGCCGGGATCAAGGCGGAGCATAACCTCTCCGAGAGAGAGGATATCGTACTTGCACTCTTCCGCCGGTCTGATTTTAAGCGCCATGTTTTACCTCCCTTATTTCTTTTTGTTCTGTTTGATTTCTTGAACCAGCGCGACGGTTTCACGCACTTTCTCTTCGATACCTTTCCAGTTTTTCGCTTTAATGTTATCCGATGTAATGAGCTCCGAGCCCATGCCCATGGCGACAACGCCCGCTTCTATCCACTCCGTCACCGATTCCCGAGTCGGCTTAACGCCTCCGGTCGGCATCATGCGCGTCCACGGCATCGGGCCGAGAATCGACTTGACGAATTTCGGACCGCCGACGCTCTCACCCGGGAACACCTTCACGATCTCACAGCCGTATTCCTGCGCTTCGGAAATTTCGGAGGCGCTGCCGCAGCCCGGGCTATAAGGAATCTGACGTCTGTTGCAAATCTTGGCGACTTCTGGATTAAACATTGGGCCGACGATAAAATTGGCGCCCACATTAATATAAAGAGCGGCGGTGTAGGGATCGACTATTGAGCCGGCACCGAGAATGAGCGAGGGATCTTCCTTGCGGAAATGGTTATCCAACGCGCTGAAAACTTCAAACGCGTGGTCGCCCCTGCTTACGAACTCAACCAATTTGCAGCCGCCGCGGGAAACCGCGGCGACGACATTGATCGCCGTCTCAAGGTCGGCATGATAGAAAACCGGCACAAGGCTGATTTCATTCATCGCATTCAGAACTTGCAAACGAGAAAAACGGGCCATACATACTCCTTCAACGCGAAAATTATGCTTTCAAGAACTGTTTGTTCACTATGAACTGGGGAACTTTGCCGGAAAGGACCTCGGCGACGGCGAGCGCCGCCTTTGTCTGCAGATCGACCTGAGACTCTTCCGAATACCAACCGACATGATCGGTGAGCACCACGTTATCAAGGGCGAACAGCGGGTAATCTTTCGCGACAGGTTCCTGCTCATGCACGTCGATGCCCGCCCAGGCGATAACTCCGCGTTTAAGCGCGTCATATAGCGCGGCCGTATCGACAATGCCGCCCCGAGCCGTGTTTACAAAAATGGCGGTTCGCTTCATTTTAGCGAACTGCTCGCGGCCGAACATGTGCTTGGTTTTTTCGGAGAGCGGAACGTGCGCCGAAATATAATCCGATTGCGCCAGCAGCGTGTCGAGGTCTACGAGTTCCGCGCCGGCCGCAGTCACGATGTCTTTGCTTACGAACGGATCGCTTACTAAAATTCGCGCGAAACCGAAACCTTTCAGCTTGCGGTGCAGACACTGGGGAATACGGCCGTAACCGGCTATGCCCATCGTCTTTCCCTTGAACCGGAACATCGGTCCGCCGCTTCTGATGTTCCAATTGCCTTTGCGGACTTCGCGGTCGTGCAAGGGGGTCTGGCGGGCGCAGGACATGAGCAGCGCGAGCGCCTGGTCGGAAACGTCTTCATCGCAGTAGTCGGGAACGTTGACCACCATGATGCCCTTTTCACCGGCGGCTTTGATATCGACGCTGTCGAAACCGACGCCGTAGCGGACGATCACCCTGCATTTTTTTAACCCCGCGATCACTTCCGCCGTTATCGGCGCGAGGTTCACGGCGATGCCGTCGGCGTCCGCGGCTACCGCTAGTATTTCCGACGGCGAAGACGCCTTGCTTTCAACAATAACCGCGCCTGTTTTCGCGAGCGCCGCCTTTTCATAGTCGTGGTGGGTATAGCGATCCTCAAGCAAAACAACCTTTTGTGCCATGGTCGTGTACGCTCCTTATCTTACCGGCATATTCTGTCTTTAGAAAAAGCCTGATCTCTGTTTTTTGGAACGGTGTTCCAAAATCGATATTTGCTATTTTATCACTTTTTTTGAAATTGGATATCAAAAAAGCGCTTTAAAGGCGCTTTTTTTGATGGCGCGCCCATCGTTGCTAACAATAAAAACGCCCGGCTTTGTGCCGAGCGTTTCAAGCGATGCAAGGAATTCCGCTATTTCGATCGAGCGAAATAACCGTATCTCGTCCAGTGTAGTATAGACCTACTTATCGTTTCAGTTCTGGTCGAACCGAACCAGGACCTTGCAGACTTCTTCCGGTTTGGTTCGGACCAATTCGATCGCATCCTTGACCTTCGCGAACGGGAACTGGTGCGTGACGATGGCTTTAGGCGTTAAAGAACCATTCTCAAAGCCTTTTACCACCTCCGGGAAACGATAGTTGCTCAAACGGGAGCCCATCACGTCCAATTCTTTTTTGGTGATGTTCACCTGCGCGATCGGCGTGGGTTTGTTGTCCAGACCGAGCGAGATGACGCGACCCGCGGCGCAGGCGAGCTGCAGCGCGAGAGGAAAGGACTCGACCGAGCACACCGAGTCGGCGACGATCGTCGCGCCTAAACCCTTGGTGAATTCCTTAACGGCCTGTTCAAGATTCTCGTTCTTCACATTCACCGTTCGGTCGGCGCCCATTGCGCTTGCCCTTTTCAGACGCGCGTCGAGAATATCCGTCATGATGACTTTGGCGCCCCGGCTCTTCGCGACTTGCATGATGCACAAACCGATGGGTCCGCTGCCCATCACCAACATGAGATCGCCTTCGCCGGTCCTTGCGCGGGCATTTACCTGCGCCCCGATTGAGAAAGGTTCCGCCATGCACGCGAATTCCTTCGGCACGATCGAAGAGTCCAGCTTGTAGACGTTCGCGGCGGGCGCGAGCACATACTCGGCGAAACCGCCGTCCCGGTGCACGCCGGTGACTTCCAGCTTCTCGCACACGTTATGCCTGCCGATAGAGCAGGGGTAACAGACGCCGCAGGAGCGGACCGGATCTACGGCGACGACATCTCCGGCTTTAAGGCCTTTTACGCCCTTGCCGATCTCAGCGACCACGCCGCCGTACTCATGCCCGATCAAACGGGGATAGGTTGCCAAGGTGTTGGTACCGGTAAAAATATGAATATCTGAGCCGCAGATGCCTGCCCCGACAACCTTGATCAGTACGTCGTCATCGTTTCGGATCGTCGGTGTGGGGACTTCTTCAATGAGAATCTCAAAAGGCTTCGGTACGATAATCGCTTTCATGTGTATTACTCCATGGCGTCAATATGCCGTGTTTTCCGCGTAAGCTTCGTACATTGCGAGAGTATTGTCTATCGGGAAAATCGTCACAATGATGCGGCCGACTTTCATTTTGTTGCGTTGTCCGAACCGCGACGATTCACATATCCGCCAGCCATTCGCCGATGAATTTCCGCACGTCCTGCGGCCATTCCGTGATGCACAAGAAAAAGCGGCCGTTGTCGCTCGCGTACAGCGCCCGGACGGCGTCTTCAAAATTCGGGAGATTGCCGGCTAGGGACCTCAAAATGGTTTCAAGCGCTTCTATCCTTTTTTTCGGGCTGGCCGCGTCTTTCGCGCGCGCTTCATCCACCAAACGGCGAAGCGTTCCGGAGGCTTTCAGGGGTTGGGCGGCAAGCCACTCCCAATGGCGCGGAAGCAAGGTCACCTCTCCGGCGACGACGCCGAGCTTGGGGCGACCCTTTCCTGATTTCTGGGCTTCACCGGGCGCATCCGCCGCGGCCTTATCCGGCATCGCGCGGGAGAGAACGTCATCGAGCGTACCCCGAAAATCAAAATCGACCTGCCGACCGCTTGAATGGTCAAATATAAGAAGCCTTTCGGCTTCCCCGTCGACAAAAGGCTTCACGGCGGTAAGAACCGTTCCAAGATCACCTGTGGAAATTCTTCGGTAGCCGCTGAAAGCGCTATACGTGTTATTATTGTTCATATCGCATTATTACCCGGATAATATTATCGTGTCAATATCACCCGGGTAATATTGTTGTTCTTCAGAAATTTTTATTATGTAAATAATTACCAAACAATCATTTATTTAGTAGGTTCACCGGCATCGGCGCCAGGCGGGACTCGAATGCGACGCCGAATGCTTTTTCAAGAATTCCAAGATCGAAGGCGCGGCTTGGTTCGTCCTCGGCGACAGCGCGCCCTTGGCGAAGGACAAGCGCGCGGTCCGCCACCGCGGCGGCGAACGCGAGATCATGCGTCGCGAGCAGCACTGCCTTCCCGCTTTCCGCGATAACGCGGACGGCGCGGGCGACCGCGGAGGAATGTGCCGGATCAAGCATAGCAGTCGGCTCATCGAGCACGAGGAGAGACGCTTCCTGGGCGACGCAGCGGGCAAGCCTGACCAACTGAAGCTCGCCGCCGGACAGTTCAGTCACCGGCCGTTCAGCCAGGGCTTCCACACCAAGCGTTTCCAACGCTGACCGCGCGGCTCGGAAATCTTCGGCCCCCGGCGCAGCGAAGGGCGAACGTTTATGCGCTCTCGCGAAAAGCACGAAATCGAGGCAGGAAAAGTCGAACGCTACCCGTTCCGCCTGCGGCAGAACCGCGATACGGGCCGCGCGATTGAAAGGCGAAAGCCGCGCGATTTCCGCTTCACCGATTCGCGCGGTGCCGGACGCGGGACGTAGTCGTCCCGATGCCAGGCCAAGCAAAGTCGACTTTCCCGATCCGTTGGCCCCGACGACAACCTCGATCATACCGACTGAAAGATTTAAGGAGACTTCGTCCACCGCGCAACGATCCGCAACGCGGTAGCGGTAGGAAACCGACGCCAACCGAAAGGCGTTCATCGTATGATCCTCGTTCGACCGGAAGCGAGAAAGCCGACGAATACGAAAGCGCCGAGAGCGGATACCGTTGCGCCCAACGGAAGTTCTCCGGCAAACATCGTCCGCGCGGCCGCGTCGCACACAACGAGAAACAAAGCGCCGAGAATCATGGAAACGGGAACCGACGCGCGGGCGTCCGCCCCGACGATCGCCCGCGCGACGTGCGGCACGACGAGCCCTGCCCAGGAGACGACGCCGCTTGCCGCGACGGACGCGGCAACTCCCAGCGCGGCCGAAGCGAGAATGAAAGCCCGTTCGGCTTCCGGCCGCGCGCCGAGCGACCGAGCTACTTCATCATCCAAGGATAAAAGATCGATGCGACGGCGCAGAAGCAGCAAAAGGAGCAAGGATACGATAACCGAGGGCGCAAGCAATCGGAAAGACGTCCAATTAAGACCGGAAAGGCCGCCAAGTGTCCAATACGTGATATCCGGCAATTGCGACAAAGGATCCGCCGTATATTTTATGATCGCGATGCCCGCGGAAAAAACGGCGGAGACGGAAATGCCCGCCAGCACTAGACGTAAGACGGAGCCGCCGTAGCGGAATTTGCGCGCGAGAATCGAAGAAATCAAAAGAGCGATAAGCGCAAAGACGAATGCCGACAAAGCGGTTAACGGCCCTAAGCCGGCCCCTAAAATCATCGACAGCGCGGCACCGAAAGCGGCGCCTTGTGAAACGCCGAGAAACCCCGGTTCCACCAAGGGGTTGGCGAACACAAGCTGGAACGCTGCCCCGGCGCCGCCGAGCGACGCGCCGATTAGGACCGCGCCGAGGATTCGCGGCATCCGTGAACCAAAAACGACGGCGCGTGCGATGGGATCATCGCGCAACGCAAACGGCGGCAGGAATCCCGGCGCTGGATAGCGTCCCAGAAAAAGCGCCGCGCCACAAACCGCGACAAAGAGGCCCAATAGCAAAAGAATACGAAGGGCCTTATTTGACCCCATGATCTCCCTTCAGACGCGGCGCAATCACCGACTCGAATTTCATTTTATCTATTCCGTACAGAATCCGGAAGAACTCTTTGGCCTCGCCTCCGGCATCGGCGTTGAAAAAACTAGAGGGATGCAGAAAAGCGCCGATTCGTCTAAGACCGAGAACCCAACGCGTATCGGGTTGATCCCATGAGTAAAAATCCTGGGGCATCGCGAACACGTGAGATGCTTTAACCGCGGAAAGGTTGGCGAACCGAGGATCGGTTTTGAAAGCGGACGCGGACTTCGCGGAATCCTCACGATACGAAACGACAATGACGACCTCGGGATTCCAGGCGGCAATTTGCTCCACGTTCAGTCGAGTCCAGCCGTTGCCCGGCGTAGCCCCAACCCACACGGGGTCACCTCCGGCCATTTTTACCAACGTCGTTTGCATCCAAGCCGCGGGCGGCGCTTCCCAAAGACCCGCCCCGGAGGCGGCTTGCACGAGCAGCGTTCTCGGTTTCGGTTGCCCGGAAACCCGCCGCACGGTATCTGCGACGAGTGATCGATAATAGGATATCAACGCGTCTGCCCGTTTTTCATCACCAAACGTTTTACCGAGAGCGGCAAGATCGCGGAAATAATCTTCAGGAGTCTCCAAATCAAGGTAAAGGGTACGGAGAGAAAGAGCCTCCAAACTTTTACCGAGGCTGCCCTTCATCATGCTTTTCAGGATCACGAGATCCGGCTTCAGCGCCGCGAAGGATTCCGCGGTAGCGGAACGATCCAGGGCAGGCTTCTTCACGAACGAGGGATCAAGAGCGCCCAGGAAAGCGCCAAGCCCCTGATCGGTCCCCGCAACGGAAAGAACCCGATCGACTACTGAAGGAAAGGCGTATACCGCATCCGCGACCATGATCACGGCGCGTCCGCCTAACACGACTCGGGAAGGAAGGCCTGCCTCGTTTTGCGCGAACGCGGAGAAGGTACAACAAAGAAGCAACGCCGCCAATGAAACTATTCGATGAAAAATATTTTTGCTGTTCATAAGTCGAGTATACCATCCTTAGATCGCAGTCGTTCATAGTCTTCCGGCGTATCGATATCGACCAATACTCCTTCATCCTCGCATTCGACCAAGACCGGATTATAACGGGAAAGGTGATCGCGCATCTTTTCGGACCGCCCCGGTAACGAAACGGCCCCAAGCGCGATTTCCCGCCGTACGAAAACCGGATGCCCCGCCTTTCCCTGATAGGCGGCGAACAGCGGAACCTCGGGCAAACCTGAGACCATTCTGCGTTCGGCTTCAGTCGAAAGCTTTCGGTAGGTATTCGCGCTGACCAAGGGCTTGTCGCCGTTCATCAAGAAAACGGTCCGCCCTTCGCATGCCTGCAAGCCCTCCAGTAGCGAACCAAGCAGGCCACTTCCCCATTCTGGGTTTCGAACAACGATGACCCGCGGATGTCCCGCGAAACGATCCGCCAATTCATCACCCCGATATCCAACCACTAAAATCACGCGGAGCTCGGCCGAAAGCGCCGTTCCCACGACAGTTTCGATAAGGGTGGAATCTCCGAACTTTAAAAGCGGTTTCCACGTTCCCATACGGCTTGAAGCGCCGGCGGCGGTGATTACACACTCCTGGGTCATATGTTCATCCTAGCGAATAAGCCTTGCCGCTGAAAGCTCCGCTTGCTAAAGTCAATGAATGTCTCCCATCACCGATTACCGTACACGAATCTTCCGTGCCTTGGAATACGCGCGTGAACATTTGGACGAAAACCCAAGCCTATCGGAACTTGCCGATGCGGCAGCTTTTTCGCCCTTCCACTTTCATCGTATTTTCGCGGCGCTGACCGGGGAGACTCCCGCCGAGCATATCCGTCGGCTGCGCCTGGAAAAAGCGGCAAATTCACTCCTCTACAAACCGACTATACCAGTTACGCGCATCGCTCTCGATTGTGGTTTTGCCACGCCATCAGCTTTTTCCCGCGATTTCCGCGCCCGTTTCGGTATAACGCCGCAAAACTTCCGCAAGAGAAAACTGGGGCGAGATGGAGCAGCCGGCTATTCGGCACCAGCGGCGTTCGCTTTCCGTACCACCGCGGACACGACCATCGACTACCGATACGAAACACTTACGCCTTTGTGTGTCGCCTATTGTTCACACGTAGGGCCGTACGGACCGGGGATCGGTAAGGCCTGGGGCACGCTCATGAGATGGGCCGGACCGCGCGCGCTGATCGCTCCGGAAGCTCGCATTTACGGCATTTCCTGGGACAATCCGGACATCACCGGCGACGGCCAACTCCGGTATGACGCTTGTCTGGAAGTTCCGCAGGGAACGGAAGGAAGCGGGGACATTCATATCCGCGACCTTCCCGCCTTCCGCTGCATCGTACTCCCCTATAAAGGTCCCGAACGCGGACTTTCCGCCGCTTACTCGCGTCTATACTACGAGATACTCCCGCAAAGCACGTGCGAACCGGAAGACTTTCCCGCATTCGAACGTTATTTGTCGATGCCCAAGGGCTTGTTCAGCCGGCGCTTCGATTTGGAAATTTATCTGCCGGTTAAGCCGCTGACTTAAGCGGTCAAACTATTACAAAAGCAAGATTCGGACATCGATCCGCAAGAAACGGAAGGTTCCCGCAAACCTCCCTGGATACAATTGGGTTTGAAAACGGGAGGCTATCATGAACAAACTGGCATCTATTCTCATCGCGAGTACTATCGGCGGAACCTTATTCGGTTGCTCATCTCTTGATAAGGCGCTGGAGGGACGAACCGGGACCATTCAGGCGCGGGGTTCCTCCGCCGTAATCAAAGGCGGCCATTGCGAAAGTTCGGCCTTGACGAACGCGTTGCGCGCGATCGGTTACGACATTGTCGAAAGCGACATCATCGGCGGCGGCGGCGCCCCATCCTTCATGTTTTCCGCCGACGGCTTCCCCTTCCTGGGCGGTCGATCCTCCCGCATGCGAGAAGTCTTTTTTGTGGCGAGCGGCATTCCTTACCGCGTCGTCGTACCCGGAACCGCGGCGAAAAATTCGGGCGAAGTTAGCGACGCTTGGAAACCGGTGTTCGCGCTTCTTGAGTCCGGCATCCCGGTGCCGCTCCGCGTCGACATGCGCTTTCTTCCCTATCTATACGGCGGAAAATACGGCCCGAGCTATATGGAGTTCGGCTGGCATTGGATCACCCTTTTCGCTGTGGATTTTGACAAGCGAATAGCGCTGGTTTCCGATACCGAGCATTCGGGTCTTCAAGAGATCAGAATTGTCGATTTGGACAAAGCACGACACTCCAAGACCAAAGTCTGGCCGCCGCGTGCGGAGTTCGTGGAACTTTCCCGCCCCGCTTCCCCGACGGCGCCAACGATAAATCGACGATCACTAATCGATGCCGCGTTCAAAACGATCATCGACAATTACGAAGGACGCGACACTTGGACCGACTCATCCACCGCGGCCGCAAAACCTCTTCCGATTCCGACCGGACTAGCAGGGATTGAAGCTTTCCCCGCCGCGCTTCGCGACTTTGACCAGTACGCGAAACCCTGGATCGCAAGTCCCGCCCTTTCACTCCTAGCGGGTTGCATCGAACGCAACGGAACCGGAGGCGCGGCTTTCCGCGTCCTATTCCGCGATTTCATTGAAAAAAGCGCCGCCGCGTTGAGCGATACCGATCGGGCTGGCGGCGATCGCCTCCGAACCCTCCTACCGGCCTTAGACTCCTCTATTGCCGCGTGGCGCGCCCTCGCGGTCGAGTTCGACGCGGCCGCGGCGGCCGTCACCGCGAAAATGAAACCCGCGGAACGGAACGTTTTTTATGAACGTTGCGCCGCAAAGGCGGAAGCCCTTGCGAAAGCCGAACGAGATTTGTACACGCAGATCGTCACGCTTTGATGAAACGCAGAACCGTATCCTCGATATTTTTCCTGACGTCGGGACGTGTATCGGCCCAACGATGGATCGGATGAGGGCAGCTTTCGATAACAAAGGCCTCAAATCCGTTCTTACAGGAAAGCGCTTGCGTATATAGATCAATCACCGGTTTCGGGATGATCTCGTCTTCGGAACCGGTGATCAGCAACGCCCGACCTTGGAACGATTCCAACGAAGCGGCGATATCCGTCCTCAAGAACGAATCCTTTTCCCTAATTATCTCGGTAAAACCTGAGCCGAATTCCACGTCCCAGGCATCGGTCGAATACGCGGCCGGACAAAACAGGATCAGGTTTTTGATGGGGATTTTTCTCGCGATGGCGGCGGCTATATACCCGCCCATGCTCGTGCCGATTACCGTAAGTCCTTCATCCACACCGAAAAAGTCCAACACTGTAAGAGTCTCATGGAAGCGTTTTTTTAAACTGGACTTATGCATCTCACCCGAACTGTCGCCCTGGCCGGAAAAATCGAATCGGACGACGCTTTTTCCCACGTTCTGAAATACAGAGGAAAGATATCGGGTCGTTCTACGGGAAGACGGTCCGCCGCCGTGTAGACTGATGACCGAAGGTTTTAGCCTATCGGCGGAATAGTCGACGCTGCACGCGAGCGTTTCTTTTCCTGACTCGATTCTGTATTCAACGGTGTTCATCTAAGTACTTTAGAAAGAAACGCGGCCGGCGGTTCCCATGCACGTTCCCCGTACCCTCCTGCCATAATCCAAGCGGAAGGGATTCCCCGTTCGCGCAGAAAAGCGCGCACAAATAAATCCCGTTCGACGCATTGTTCAAGGGTGAGCGACAGATCCGCGCTGGAGGCAAGCCCATCGTGCTCATAGGGATCGGCGCCGTCCACGACAATAGCCAGATCGGGCCGGATGCCGCCGGAAAGTTCCTCTAAACGAACAAGACCGGCGGCAAGCATTTCAACGTACAGCCCATCATCGCCCCGCTTGATCGGAATTTCGACCTCGCTGGGAACGAACGGCGCTTTATCGTCACCGCGTCCTTGGCGCCGCGCCGTCTCAAGGCTTTCCGGGTCCAGAGGCCAACCGTCCGCCATGTGAATGGAGAGGGTAAGCATGTCCAGATCGCCTAAAGCGATTTCGGCCGTCCCATCGCCTTTGTGCGCGTCCAGATCAATGATCCAGATCGTTCTAACGCGTTTTTCGGCACGCAACCGATCGACCGCGATCATTGAATCGTTGAGCAGGCAGAAACCCGAGCCGCCGTCGCGCCGGGCGTGATGCATGCCGCCGCCGAGGTAAAAGCAGAAACCCCGATCCAAGCCTATCAGACAAGCCTGATAGGTCCCCGCAACCTGGAGTAGAATCGTATCGAACAAAGCCGACAGTGGCCGCGTCGCTTTGTTCGGTTCGTACCGGTGAGGTAACCCGTCCGAGCCGATTAATTCATACGTTTTGAGCAATTCCGTCTCTAACGATTTCCCGCCCGCGAACAAACGAGTCACATACTCCGCCGCATGGACGCGGACCACGTCCTCCCTCGTAATGCGTTCGGAGACACCGACACGCAGCCAGGCGCTTTCCGGGCCGAGGTCCGCGGTCCGCAGTTTCTGAACAATAGAAGCCGCGCGGGAATTGAGGGACGGTATGAGAATGCCGTACTCAAGGAAACGCATTGAAACCAACGGATCGTAAAGGACCATAATGAGGATAAGATACGTTCGGCGGGCCTATCGAAACAAGCGGTCGACGTTTAGTCCATGTGCGATCCGCCGTTCACGTCGATCTCTTCGCCCGTGATGTATCCCGCTTCATCGGAAGCAAGGAAGCATACGGCGGCGGCGACGTCCTCGGGTCTACCCATACGGCGACAAGGAATATCAGCCGTCATCTTCTTCTGGGTCTCTTCATCCTCGACCCCGCCGCGGATGTCGGTGGCGACAATCCCGGGCGTGATCGCGTTGATCGTTATGCCGTTTGGCGCAACTTCTCGGCTGAGAGCTTTCCCGAAAGCGAGGATACCGGACTTGGCCGCTGAATAGTGGGCTCCGCCGAATACGCCGCCGCCGCGCTTGGCGGAAACGGAACTCATATTGACGATGCGACCGTACTTGTTCGCGATCATGTTCGGAAGAACCGCTTTGGAGAAGAGGAAAGTACTCTTCATATTAACGTCGACGATGCGGTCCCAGTCCGCCTCCGTCATATCCAGGACCTTCACCGGCTGGGTGATTCCCGCGTTGTTTACCAGGATATCGACCTTCCCAAATTTGGCGATGGTCTGTTTTACGACTTCGGCAATTTCCTTCTCAATGATGACGTTGCACTGGATCGCATCGGTCTTCACACCCTTAGCCGCGACTTCGGCGGCGGTCTCTTTGGCGCCTTCGAGGTTCATATCGCAAATGACGACATTCGCGCCTTGTTCAGCTAGAGATAAAGCGATACAGCGTCCGATTCCGCGTTTGGAACCGGCTCCGGTAACAATGGCCGTACGGCCTTTCAAATTAAAAAGCATAGTAGGATCTCCTTAAACCTATTTATTTGGCGAATATAACGCTTGGAAGCCACGTCACGAGAGACGGAATATAGGTGATCATTACTAGAACAATAACTAGCGGAATGATGAAAGGAATGATGGCGACACAGAGTTTTTCCAACTTCACGTTACCGACCTTACTAACGACAAACAGGCTCATACCCACCGGCGGCGTTATGAGACCGATCATCAGGTTAAGAACGAGCACAACGCCCATATGGAGCGGATCAAGATGTAAGGCGGCCATTATCGGCATCAGCACCGGCACGATGATGATCAGGATGGAGAGTGCTTCCATAAAACAGCCGAGAATGAGGAAGAATACGTTGAACGCAAAGAGAAACAGCCAAACCGGCATGTTGACACCCGATATCCAGTTTGCGATGTCCTTCGGGATACCATCTATCGCGATAAGCCAAGCGAAGGCAGCCGCTCCCGCGATAATGAAGGTAACGGTGGAAGTCGTCACTAGGCCGTTGAAGATAATCTCCCTCAATCCTTTCCAGTTCAGTTCGTGATAGACAACAAAGCCGAGGAACATCGCATATACAACGGCGATGCACGCGGCTTCGGTGGGAGTGAAGATACCGCCCATGATTCCGCCGATGATGATCGCCGGAGTCATAATGGGAAGAAAGGCTTTATAAAAGGTGATGCCGACTTCTTTTATGCTGAATCGTTCAAGCCGCGGATATTTCCTCTTAACGGCAATGATGTAAACCAGGATGGACATCATTATGCCCATGAGAAGACCGGGGATCATGCCGCCGGCGAAGAGTTTACCAACGCTGACTTCGGCGGAAACGCCGTAAACGATCATCGGGATACTCGGTGGAATTATCGGCCCGATCGTCGACGATGCCGCGGTTACCGCCGCCGAGAAGTCGTCGTCAAAGCCTTTTTCCTTCATTGCCTTCATCTCGATAGCACCGAGACCGCCGGCGTCCGCAACCGCGGAACCCGACATGCCGGCGAAGATGATGCTGGCAAAGACGTTCGCGTGTCCGAGTCCGCCGGGGATGCGTCCAACGAGCTGGTTACAGAAATCGAAAATGCGCGTCGTGATCCCGCCGGAGTTCATAAGTTCGCCCGCGACGATGAAGAACGGAATTGAAAGCAGGATGTAGCTGGTGAGGCCACCGGTCATCGTATGAAAAACCGTTTCGACCGGGAAGCGACCCTGCGCGATGATCGCAGCCAATGAAGCGCCGATCAGAGACATGCTTATCGGAAGGGAAAGGCACAGCAAAAGTAAGAAAGAAAGGAGAAGTGCGGCACCCATTTATGCCTCCTTGCTTTTCCGCGAACCAAAATTGGCGCGGAGGTCGGTAAGGAATTCCTCAAGATAAAAAAGAACCAAAGGGATGAATGACACCGGAAGGGCTGCGTAAAGGGCGCTGACGGGCACGGGAATTGTCTGGAACTGTTGCGCCATCGTTTTAAGGACAACCTTGTATCCGAAATACATCCCGGTACCCGTAATCAATATGAGCAGAATAAATTTCAAAATAACCAAGAAACGTTGCAATCCTACCGGGACCAAATTGATGACGGCATCGAAATTGACGTGGCTTTTTGATTTAACACCTGCCGCCGCGCCAAGGAAGCAGACCCAGACGAGAAGCAGGATGGACACTTCATAGGCCCACGTCATTTGAGTCTTTAAAATATAACGGGTTATGACGCCCACGAACGTGAGCACGATCAACACGAGACCGGAGAAAATTAGGATTTCTTTGATCGCGCGATAGAGGATCGCGTTGACGCGACCCAGTGTGCTTTTCTCCATGCGGTATTCCTTTTCAAGGTATATGCCGCCGATTCATTTCTACGGAATCTTGAAACGATTCTGAAGGGGCGAGTCGACGGCGGCGGAACGACCCTTATTGAACCTTGTGAATCTTCAACCGATTACGGAAAAAGACACACAAGGAATCATAAAACCTAGGAACCTGGATGCTTAGTTCTTGGAAACTACGTCCAGAACCTTCGCTACGAAGTCCTTGCCGAAGGTCGGCTCGAACTCGGCATACACTGACTTGGTCGCCTCACGAAGAGCGGCAACATCAGCCTGGTTCTTCTTCATTCCTTTCGCCTCAAGGTCGGAGAGAAGGTCGTTGTTAAGCTTGCCGTTCATTTCGCGGTGAACCGCGGCATACTTCAGCGCGGCGTCTTTCAGAATTTTCTGATCCGCGGCGGAGAGTTTGCCCCAGGTCGCTTCTGAAACGATCATCGGACAGGTCTCGTATTTGTGGTTGGAGAGGGAAATGAACTTCTGGACTTCGTAAAGTTTGGCGGAGTGAATGTTCACGACGGGATTCTCCTGACCGTCGAAAACACCCTGGGAGAGAGCCATCGGGAGCTCACCGAATGCCAAAGGAGCCGGGCTGGCGCCGAGAGCGCGGAAGATCGCCAATGTAACCTTGTCTTCGGGCGTGCGGATCTTCAGGCCTTTGAGGTCTTCGGGCTTGTTGATCGGGCGCGCGTTGTTGGTGATGTGGCGGAAACCGTTCTCCCAGTACGCAAGAACGTGGAAACCGCTGGGAACGAGTTCTTTGGAAATCTGCTCACCGATTTCGCCGTCCAGGACCGCGTAAGCCTGCTTCGGAGTAGCGAAAAGGAAAGGCATACCGACCATGAGAAGTTTCTGATTGTAACCCGCGATCGGTCCCTGGGAATTGATGCTCATGTCCAAGGTTCCGAGAGCGACCTTTTCCGCCATCTGGCGATCGCTTCCGAGACTTTCGGAGGGATGTATCGCGATGGTAATGCGACCGTTCGTCTGAGCCTTTACATACTCGGCAAATTGAAGCGCGACGATGTGTCGGGGATTTGTGGTCGCGGCGCCATGACCCAAGTTGAGCGTTACCGGCTTGGATGACGCGGCTTCTTTAGTTCCACCCGCAAACGCGGCTCCGGCGACCAACGCGGCCGAGAGAATTACGCAGACGATTTTCTTTCCGTTCATAGTTCCTCCTCTGAAAATTCAGATCTGAAAAAGCCCTTGTTACGAATGCCGCCACACCCGTCCCGAAGGCTCGCCCGGTTATCGAAAAACGAATGGCCGGGCGCCGTATCTCTGATCGTCGCATTCACACGAACACGCGACAGGATAAGCACAAAGTATTGCGCTCGATATTTTGTATTCATTATTTTATCAATTATGGAATCTGTCAATAAAATTCGTTTCTATAAAAAAAGCGGGATTAAATGGAGATAAACTACAGGATGTAAAAAGCATCGTCCCGGGCCAGGACGATGTCAAAAAAAGACTAAAGGGACATCAAAAAGCTGATGTTTTTCGATGTCCCCTATTTTGTATCGCGGAGCTTAGCGATCAATACTTTTCGGCTGGCAAGGTGATGCTTCGTCATGAGTTCGCCGGCTTTGAGCGCGTCGCGCGCGCGGATGGCGTCCAGAATCGCATAATGTTCAAGAAGAGAATCGGTGGGAGGGCGAACAAAACCAAATTCGTACGACCGTAAGGTATACCCGAAATTCGCGTTGATTTCCTTGATGAGGTCTACACCGGC
>Ga0172379_10005073_pt1 | contig 18733 bp, 16 predicted proteins | sample GrowelOW334metaG_FD_119756 | JGI IMG/M metagenome (GOLD analysis project Ga0172379, IMG submission 119756) | Groundwater microbial communities from an aquifer near a municipal landfill in Southern Ontario, Canada - Groundwater well OW334 metaG | ecosystem: Environmental > Aquatic > Deep...
ATTGCCCGGAACAGATTGGTACGGATGTTCCTGCGTTTGAATGTTGATGAATCGATCGAAGAGATCAACGCTGCGGTTCTGGAGTTTTCAAAGAAGAAACAGGGAGCGCTCATCATTATTGCGCGCGGTACCGGGATGAAATCGTTTACCGAAACCGGTGTGACGCTTCACGCACAGATCAGCAGATCGCTACTTCTTTCCATCTTCAATCCGCGCTCCCCGTTGCATGACGGAGCGGTGATTGTCAGCGACAGGATCATTGAAGCGGCCCGGTGCACGCTTCCCCTGTCGGCTACGCTCCGGGTCGATGAACGGGCGCTCGGGACGCGTCATCGCGCAGGATTAGGAATTACCGAACAAACCGATGCCGTCGCCGTTATTGTTTCGGAAGAAACCGGCGCGATCTCGATCGCCGATAACGGCGAATTGACCTACAAAATTCCCGTCAAAGAACTGAGGAAAGAATTGCGCAGACGTCTTGTTCTCTCAATGGAACAGTCGTTCAAGAATGTTCGGGGGGCAATACGGACGCAGTAAATAATATTGCGCTGCTCATTCCCGCCTACAACGCCGGTGAATATCTTCCCGATCTCCTTCATTTGGCCAAAGAGTATATTCCATCGCACGATATTATCGTTGTGAATGACGGATCGAACGATGATACGGAAAGCGTCGTACGGCGCTCGGGCTGTACGTTGCTTTCCCACGCGAAAAACAGAGGAAAGGGAGCCGCTCTTCGAAGCGGGTTCGATTTCGCGAATGAAAAGCTGTACGATGCCGTGATAACGATGGATGCGGATCTGCAGCATCAGCCGAAAGATATTCCGCGGTTCATCGAAGAATACTCATTGTATCATCAGGACGTCATTGTGGGAAACCGGCTCGGCGACAAAAAAAAAATGCCGCTGCATCGAGTGCTGTCAAATACGATAACGACATTTCTTGTACAAGCGAGGACCGGGGCAGCGATTGCCGACAGTCAATCCGGATTTCGCTGTATCGCCTCAGGAGTATTGCGGAAGATTCGTATCACAACCGACGGGTTTGAAGCGGAGACTGAATTTCTTATTAAAGCGGCGGCGAACGGATGTACGTTCAGTTCCATTCCCATCGAAACAATCTACGCCGGGGAAAAAAGCAGTATGACACATCTCGCGACGACAATTAATTTTATTAAAGTATTATTCAAACAGTATTGATATGGGCAGATTCGACATTGAACGAAAAGAAATGATTGAAGTATTGAAAGAGAAGGGAATTACCGACCCCGCAGTACTTGACGCGATGAACAAAGTGGAGAGACATTTATTCGTCGATGCGATGTTCGTCAACAAGGCGTATGATGACAGCGCACTCCCGATCGGAAGCGAACAAACAATTTCACAACCATACACCGTTGCGTTTATGACCCAGGCTCTTCATCCGCAAAAGGAAATGAAGATCCTGGAGATCGGAACAGGTTCCGGTTACCAGGCGGCGGTGCTTGCCGTCATTGGCTGCAGGGTGTTTACCATAGAACGGCATCTCAGTCTTCTGAATAACGCCCGCACCCTGTTCGATAAATTGAAACTGCGCGTTCTTGCCAAAGGAGGAGACGGAACGATCGGATGGACTGAACATGCACCGTACGACGGAATTATCGTCACTGCCGGCGCACCCTCCATTCCTGAGCCGCTCCTGACGCAATTGGCAGAGGGGGGAAGAATTATTATTCCGGTGGGATCGAAAGAAACTCAAAATTTGATCTTAGGGATCAAAATCAACGATGAAATTCAATTCAATGAATTTGACGGATTCAAATTTGTTCCCCTGATAGGAAAGAATGCTTGGAATTGAAATTGTAGATCCTTCGCTCCCGGTCGTGCTTGTCATTGCCGGCCCGACTGCCTCCGGGAAAACATCGCTGGCATTGAACATTGCCGAACGGCTCCCGTCGGAGATCGTCTCTGCCGATTCCCGGCAGGTGTACACACTTCTTGATATTGGGACCGCTAAACCGACAGAGGAGGAATTGAACCGGGTTCCGCACCACTGTATCAACATTAAAGAACCGGACGAAAAATTCAATGCAGGCGATTTTCAGGAAATCGGACGCAAGAGCATTGCTGGAATCGTCGAGCGGAAAAAACTGCCGATCGTTGTCGGCGGCACCGGATTGTATCTCCGTGCGTTGATCGATGGGTTCTTCGAACAGCCTCAAATTTCGGGAGAAGTAAGGGAAGGGCTTGAGATGCGGATGAAGAAAGAAGGGAAAGAGATGCTTTATTCCGAGCTTTTATCCGTTGACCCTGCTGCCGCCTCGACGATGGATGCAAGCAAGTACCGGCGTGTGATCAGAGCTCTTGAAATATACTACGAAACGGGTATTCCAATCTCGCAATTCCATTCACAGCATACCCCGGCTGTTTTCTATAATACGATCTTCGTTGCATTGAATTGGGAACGGCAGGCCCTGTACGAACGGATCAACCGGCGCGTCGATCGAATGATCGATGGCGGATTGTTAGAGGAAGTGAAGCGGATTCAAACACTCGGGTTCGACGACAGATTCCAGTCGTTACAAACGGTCGGTTACAAAGAAGCTTTTTCGTTCCTTCGAAGCGAGATCTCGCATGAAGAAATGGTGGCGTTGATAAAGCAAAATACACGCCGATTTGCAAAGCGGCAGCTCACCTGGTTCAGGAAAGAGAAAAGAACGCAATGGGTCGATATCGCCTCGGAGACCATGATCGACGATGTTCGATCACAGGTGGCAGTACTTCTGGCACCGTACCTTCAGAGTTGACAGAGCGGAATTTTTGTTTATCTTTGAAATAGAAACCGCGGAGCATGTATGGAACAGTTGAACACATTTTTTTCATCACTCGAACAGTTCTGGATTCAGCTGCGGGATCAGCTGCCGAAAGTGATCGCATCGCTGCTCTTGCTTATTGTCGGATGGATCGTTGCCCGGCTGATAGAAAAATCTGCCGCCAAAATATTTCGGATGATCAAGCTCGAAGATCTTGCCGAGAAAGCGGGGATCGAGGATTTCCTGTACCGCGGCGGGGTGAAGTTTACGACATCGACACTGCTCGCCAAACTGATTTACTGGTTCGTGATGTTTACGTTTACGCTGGCGATACTCAACAGCATCGGACTGCAAACGGCGGCCGAGTTGTTCAATAAGATGGTTTTGTATATTCCCAATGTCATTGTTGCCTTCATTGTCCTTTTATTCGGGACTCTCTTTTCCAAGTTTTCACAGACGGTTTCCCGCGCCTATCTGAATAATATCGGCATTAAGGGGGCAGACGGAATGAGCATCGTAGTGAAGTACGCCATCCTGATTTTTGTCTTTTCAATGGCGCTTGAACAATTGAATATCGGCGGCCAAATTCTGATCTCTGCGTTTCAAATCGCTTTCGGAGCATTTTGTCTGGCGTTAGCGCTGGCGTTCGGATTGGGAGGAAGAGAATGGGCGGGAAAAATTTTGGAACGATTTACTAATAATCCAAAGTAACACTATGATCATTGATTGCCATGTTCATCTCAACAACTATGCGGATGAACGCACAGACCGGTTGAAAGAAAATTTGGCTGAATTGAAATTCCAGATGCGGCGGAATCGGGTCGACATGTCGATCATCTTGACGTCCTATGAGGTATCACCCGGCCGACCATCGACGAAAGCTGTGGTCGAAGCGGTCCGAGCAGCTGATAATCTGTTCGTAGTTGCAGGAATCAGTTATCTGAATTTTGTGCAGCACGATCTGGATGAAATCCGCGAGTTCATCGTCGAAAGGAAAGTTGTCGGGCTGAAATTATATCCCGGCTATGAACCGTTCTATCCCAGCGATGAGCGGTTGAATCCCGTCTACCGGTTGGCAGCCGAAACCGGCATCCCGGTCATGATCCATTGCGGCGATACGTATACTCCCAAAGGAAAACTGAAGTTCTCTCATCCATTGAATGTCGATGAAGTGGCCGTCGAGCATCCTGATGTGAATTTTCTCATTTGTCATCTCGGCAATCCCTGGGTGCGCGATACGATGGAGGTCGTTTACAAAAATGCAAACGTGTATACGGATATTTCCGGACTGGTCCTCGGAAATTTTTCGGATCGTTTTGAAAAATATATGAGCAAACAGCTCCAGGAGATGTTGATCTACGGGGCTGAACCGGATAAATGTCTCTATGGAACAGATTGGCCGATCTCATCCATGGAATCGTATATCGATTTTATGGAGTCGCTGAATATCCCTGAGAAGGACAAAGAAAAAATGTTCTACCAAAACGCCATCACGCTGTACAAACTCCCCGTTCAATCCCCCCCGGGATCCGGATTTTTTACCAGACGGCCATTCTTCGGTTCGAAGGAATAACGTTCCGCCGAATTGTTGTACGATCCATCCAAAGACAATGCCTTGGTTCAATGAATCCGCCGAAATAGCATAAATCGTTACGGTCAGTTTTAAGGGAATTCACTAAAAGAGTTGAAACTCTTGAGAAATTTTACCGTAAGGGTGAATGTCATTGTAACCATTGGAGTCCGAATGAAGAAAAAATACCTGTTTTTTATCCTTACTGCCGTTGTTGTCGCTGCCGCTGTGTGGTTTGTTGCATTCCGAAACGATTCATCCAAAGACGAAGAACTACCAAAAGTAAAAGTCGAACGTGGTACCATCGTCGACAAAGCTCTTGCCGTCGGCACCGTTGAGCCGGAAAACGAAGTGTCGGTAAAATCCAAAGTTTCCGGAGTCGTGAAACGGATATTTGTCGATGTCGGCCAATTCGTTCATGCCGGAGATCCGCTCCTTGAAGTAAAACCGGACCCGACACCGATTGAACTCGCCGATGCCAAACGTCAGGTTGAACTTGAAGAGGTCCAGTTCAACGCGCTGCAGCAGGAAAAAGTCCGCCAGGAGTCGTTGAAGCAAAAAGGATTGATCTCGGAAAAAGAGTACGAAGATTTTGTCCGCCAGTTCAACGATCGTGACCTTCGCGTAAAGATCGCCAAGGAAAAACTTGCCCTTATGGAGAGCGGAAAAGTGCAGATTGGTAATACGGAGATTGAATCCATCGTGAAAGCTCCTATCAGCGGATTTCTTTTGAACAAAACGATCGAAGTGGGGGACCCGGTCATTCCGCTGACATCGTATCAGGAGGGAACAGTGCTGATGAAAATGGCGGCGATGGAAAAACTATTGTTCAAAGGGACGGTTGATGAGATTGATGTCGGAAAATTGAAGGAAGGGATGGAAACCCAGATTAAGGTCGGCGCTCTTCCCAACGATACCATTCAGGGTAAATTACGGAAGATCTGGCTGAAAGCCGAAAAGAAAGAGAACGCCACCGTTTTCCCGATTGAAATTACCATTCCTCCGACCAATAATGCCACCCTCCGTGCGGGATATTCGGCGAATGCGAATATCATCATACAGAAAAAAGTGAATGTCCTGATGATCCCCGAACGTGTAGTGACGTTTCGGAACGATTCCGCGTTCGTGGAAGTAGCGGCGGAAAAGGATTCCAAGAAAGAAAAATATATAAAAACCGGTCTGAGCGATGCGATCCACGTCGAAGTGGTCAGCGGATTGAACGAAGGTGATGAAGTCTTTGAAAAGCCGGTGAAGAAAATAGAGTAATATGCAGCATGTACTGAGTATCATTTCGGAATTTATTACGGACATGAAAGGACAAAAACTTCGTGTCTTTATGACCCTGTTCGGGATTACCTGGGGGACCGTTGCCATTGTGGTCCTGATTGCGTTTGGCGTCGGCTTTAAGAAACAGCTTTCCGTGAACATGCACGGCATCGGAGAACAAATTGCGATCATGTTCCCAGGGAGGACGACAAAACCATTCCAGGGATTCGGGACCGGCCGGGGAATTTCATTCACGGAAGACGATACCAAACTTATTGCATCACAGGTGCAAAATGTCCAGGCGATCAGTCCCGAGTACTCCCGCGGGGGCGTTCCCGTGCGGAATGGCGTGAATATTATGAATCCCCTTATTGCGGGCGTTTATCCGATTTACGGCGAAATGAGAAACATCATCCCGCGCGAAGGCGGACGATTCTTCAATGATCCCGATATGAAGGAACGTCGAAGAGTCATTGTGCTCGGCGATAAAGTGGAAGAACTGTTATTCGGCGCCGGAAAAGGTCTCGGAAATTTGGTGTATGTCGGTGATGTGCCGTTCCTTGTCATCGGCGTGATGCAGAAAAAAACTCAAAACTCATCGTACAATTCCAGAGACCAGGACAGAGTGTTCATTCCGGCAACGACGTATTCCTCGGTTTTCGGGGAGGTATATTTAAACAATATTATCTTTCAGGTGAAAGATCCGCAAATGGCTGATGCGACGGGAGACGAAGTTCGCTCGGTTTTGAGCAAGAAATACAGGTTCGATCCGACCGACCGCGATGCCGTGTGGATTTGGGATACGAATGAATTTGATAAATTTCTTTTTTATTTCTTCCTTGCCTTCAATATTTTTATGGGGCTGATCGGCAGTTTCACTCTTGGCGTCGGCGGCGTCGGAGTAGCCAATATCATGTATATCGTTGTGCAGGAACGTACCAGAGAGATCGGTATTAAGAGAGCGGTCGGCGCAAAAAAATCGAATATCCTTGTTCAGTTCTTTTTGGAAACCCTCTTCATCATTCTTATCGGCTCAGTATTCGGCTTCCTGATCTCTGTTGGTTTGATTCAGGCGCTGCAATATCTTCCGATCAAAGATTTTGTCGGAACACCTGAGTTTTCCTTTGAAGTAGCTCTTGCTGCAATATCAGTTTTAGCAATTGTCGGTTTTACGGCGGGTTTAATGCCTGCACGAAAAGCAGCCAGTTTGGATGTTATAGAATGTTTACGGCAATAGAATGATCCTCGAACTCTTAAAAGAATTTTTTCATGACCTTCGTACGCAGCGTACCCGCGCTTTTCTAACCCTGCTGGCGGTTACGTGGGGAACGGTTTCGGTAATGCTGTTGCTGGCATTCGGAGAGGGACTCGGGAACCGGTTGACCGCAGGTCTGCTTAATGCCGGCAACAGAATTCTTATTGTGTACGGAGGCGAAACATCCATTATTCACGACGGGTTGCCGAAAGGAAGGAGAGTACGGTTTACTGAGGAGGATATCTCTTTATTGCGTGAATCGATCCCCGGAATTGCAATGATCAGTCCGCAGTATCGGGGGAACGTTTCCTTGACATATGGGAAAAAGACAACGACGACGGAATGCGAAGGAGTGAATCCTGATTTTGAAGAAATGCGCCGTATGTTCCCGGCAGGGGGTGGGCGGTTCATCAACGAGTCGGATGTCTTGTCCCAACGAAGAACATTGTTTATCGGAATTGAACTTGCCGAAGAATTATTCGGGAGCGAAAATCCGGTGGGGAAAGTGGTCATGATGGACGCCGTTCCTTTTACTGTGGTCGGCGTTATGCAGAAGAAAATACAGACCTCAATGAATAACGGCCCCGATACTTGGAGGGCAATTATTCCGTACACCACTTTTCACACCAGATATGGAAATCTCTATGTGAATTCCATTGTCATCCGGCCGACGGACCCATCGCAGCAGGCGAGGCTGAAAGAGAATCTTTCGCAATTCCTCGGCAGTAAATATCACTTCGCTCCGGAAGATGAACGGGCATTATTTATTTGGGATTTTCTCGAAGCAGAAAAAATTAACAATAAAGTCTCCATGGGGATAGAAATATTCCTTGGTTCGGTAGGATTTTTAACGCTGCTCATTGCCGGAGTCGGGGTAGCGAATGTGATGTTTGCGGTTGTTAAAGAGCGGACCAGGGAGATCGGAATTAAAATGGCTATCGGAGCGCGCAAAAACTACATCCTGGCTCAGTTTATTTTTGAAGCATTATCTATTGCCTTTATTGGAGGGACAATCGGAATAATGATCACATGGGCCATCGTTTTTATTGTGCATTTATTTCCCGCCGACAGCGGTCCGATGCAATTTTTAGGACGCCCGGTTATATCCACCTCAATCATGTTTCTCACCGTCGGAATTTTGGCACTCGTGGGATTGCTTGCCGGGTTTTTTCCTGCACGGCGCGCCGCCAATGTCGATCCTGTCGAATCGCTTCGATACGAATAATAACATTTTTTTTTGAACGGAATCGAAAAATTTGTATATTTGTTCACAAAATTCGGTGAGTTGGCAGAACGGCTATTGCACCAGTCTTGAAAACTGGCGTCCGTAAGGACTTCTGGGTTCGAATCCCAGGCTCACCGCAGATGTTTACAGTTTATGTATTATATTCACCCGCCTTTAACCAAGTCTATACCGGACAGACCAAAAATATCCAATCCCGCTTAGAACGACATAATAAAGGAAAGGACGTATCAACCCGTCGATATTGTCCATGGGACCTGGTGTACACCGAAATATTTACGACCCGGTCGAAAGCGATGGAGCGTGAGAAATTCCTCAAGAGCGGTATCGGCAGGGAATACATTCGATCCTTGAATTTATTCTGAGGCTGTGCATCCGCCGCAGGCGGACGTCCGTAAGGACTTCTGGGTTCGAATCCCAGGCTCACCGCAGAGAAAGCCCGTAAATTACTACGGGCTTAATTGTTTTAAATTTTATTTGTCGGGATTTAGGAATTTCTAATGGAAGAATGCCTTGTTGTATCAAGAAAATATCAATATATTCCCATACCGAGTAAGTTTTGTTGTAATTTGACAAATTCCCCATCTTTCTCGGCAGTGCCAGCTACAAAATTGTAGAATAATTCGCGAAAAATTCCTTGAAGGAGCGTTGAATTCTCAATGTTCCTGACTACAAGTTGTAGTTTTAAATTATGCCTCCAAATACTGATCAAGTAAATCAGAATAAACTCGCCGCACGACAATGCCTTGTCGCAGCGGATAAATATATTAAAGAGGGCCATTTTGTTGAGGCACGAAAAGAAATTGAAAAAGCCAAATCATTGGATCCATCCAATGTCTACGTAGGTGCTTTTATCGATCGTATCAATTTCTTTGAAAAAGAACGAAAACTTGAAGCCGGAACATCTGCAAAAGCACATGAATCAAAAGCGGCTCAAGCCGTTCCTAAGCAGAGTGTTTCCCATGCCGTCTCCGCGCCTTCAATTCAACCGACAAAAGTTAATGAAATAAGTTTTACGACCGAGCAGTCCCCAAAAATCGTTCCGACGGTACCTGCTGCCCAGCCGGCGTCGATGACCGAGCATACACCGGAAGCCTTTCCCAAAGCTGCCGCCGCTGTTTCAATGCCGAAAATATCGCCGCCGGTTGAACAGCGGAGAGAACCGGATGAACAAAATATTCCTTCCTCCGGAAGCATTCGAAATTCTCAGACGGAACGGAGCTACACCGAATCTCAGCTGGCGGAGATGAAAAAACAGATCGAACTGTTATCTCAGGCATTGGAACAGGAGAAAAAAGCCCGCGAAGAGATGAAGAAAAATCAGGTGCAGCAATCTGTCGCGCAGCTGCGCGCTGCACTCGAAAAGGCATGGATCAATGGTGCCCCGCAGCCGGTTGCTTCGGAAGAACTTCATACTCTGGCTGTGTCGCTGTCGATTCCCGAAAATGTCGAAAAGACCATTCAGCGCGAGGTGAAAGTTGAAATGTACAGTAAGGCGGTGAAAGAGGTGGTCTCCAAGAGACAATTGCTCCGAAGTTCATCGTCAACGCTGGAATGGCTTCGAAAAGTGTATCAGTTGACATTGGAAGAATATTTGGAATATGAGTCGAAGTTCCTGATGGATCTTGTGTCGAATCAGTATAAAGGAACTTTGTTCCAAATATCATCCGATGAAACGACAAAAAGTGAAATTGCGTCGAAATTAAAATTGATGGGGTATGCGGTCGTAGTATCGCCATCCCCCGAGCATGCGCTGGAAAAGATTGAAAAACTGAACCCCAATGTGATCGTCTGCGAAACAAGTTTCGACGCCGGCAGCCTTTCGGGAATCAAATTCCTCCATATCCTGAGGAACAGTTCAAAATTCAATTTTATACCGTTCGTCCTCCTTGCCGGGAAGGATGATCTTTCCTTGATTGAAACATCGGACCTTCGGCCGAACGAAGGCATTATCAAGAAACCGGTCAACATTGATGAACTTTCGGCTATGATCAATGAAAAATTAGTGTGGTTTAGAGAATATATATCGTCACTGACGTAAGTCGAAGAATCGTATTACCGTATTTTGAAAGGGGAATGTTATGGCTAAAAGAATCCTTCTCGCTGAAGACGACGAAGATAATCGCGATCTTGTTGCCTTTGTGATGCAGCGCAGCAGGCTGGATGTTGAACTGCTCATTGCCGAGAACGGGAAAGAGGCGGTGGAAATTGCAAAACGGGAAATACCCGATTTGATCCTGATGGATATGCAGATGCCGGTCATGGATGGGTATCAGGCAACGGAAGCGATAAAAGCCGATACGTCCATTGATCATATCCCGATCATCGCCTTTACCGCTCAGGCCAAACCGGAAGATAAAATTCGAACACTGCAGATCGGCTGTATCGAACATTATTCAAAACCGATGGATCCGGAGGAACTCCTGAACATCATCCAAAAATATTTGCAATTCTAAAATAGTCTCAACGACAATGTACCGAATTCAGGGAATGATACAATGAAAGCAAGATTATTTTGGAAGGTCCTTGGCAACTTTTCGCTGCTGCTTGTGGTTCTCACGGCCGTAACGCTGTTGACGCTGAATATCCTATCGCAGATCGAACGGCATTTTGCAAAAGCGACCAGCGATTCCAGGCAGCTCGTCGTTCTGGAACAATTGAATAAATATATCTCCGAACTTCCCGAGGTGACCAACTATTATCTCTACACGGGAAATGATTCGGTCAGATCCGTGTACGATAACACGTGGAAACAATTTGACGGTTTGATTGCCGAACTGCAGGAGAATGCAAAAGATACTTCCCAGGTCAGCCAGCTGGAGAGAATTCGCGAATCGTACTATAGGTGGATCTCGGATATCGGCGAAAAGAAGATGCTGCTGCGGACCGACCTGGCAGAGGGACACGATGTCCATGCGGTGATTGATTCTTTGTCGCAATTGGATGCACGCACACACTATCTTGCAATCTCAAGAGATCTGTTGTCCGAATACATCAATAGCGTCATCATTTCTCAGCCGACCACTATCTCTCTTGCGAGAAACCTTACCTCTGAACTCAAAACGTACGTGATCGTTGTGAATTTTTTGCTTGCCATCTTTGCCATCGCGCTTGGATTTGTCCTTACCCGTTCATTGACCAATCCTATCCAAATGCTCAAAGAGGGAACCAAAGGAATCATGGAGGGTAATTTTACACCCATCATCCTGCGTCGGTCGGATGAATTAGGCGATCTTGCGATAGATTTCAATAAAATGTCGGTCATGCTTGGAAACAATTACACCCGGCTGCAGGCGTATTCCGAATTGGTGACGATGTTGAATTCCCAGGAAGACCTTTCGGATATTGAAACGAAGAGCCTGGACCTTCTGTGCTACCATTCAAACTCGGCGATCGGTGCATTGTACTTATTCGATGACGATAACGATGCAATGGAATTGGTCGCGGGCCACGGCTTGAAATCGAGTACGATGAAAAAAGTGTTCAAAATCGGGGAGGGACTTCCGGGAGAATGCGCAAAGGAACGGAAACCGATCGAATTGTTCGATATTTCTTCCGAAGGCGGTTATACTGTCGACACGGGATTGGTCGAACTCATTCCTAGAAATATCATTGCGTCGCCGATCTTCCTCCAGGAGAGAGTCCTTGGAATCTTAGTCCTCGGCTCCCTGTCGACATTCACAGAGCTGGACAAAGAGATCATCAAGAATTCGCTGCCGCAGCTGGGCGTTGCCATTGCCAACGCAAAGAATTTTGAAGAGACACAAAAACTTTCCCGTGAAGTCACGGTAAAGAATACCGAGCTCAATACAAAAAATAACGAATTAGAAAAAGCGTATAAAGTCAAATCGGAATTTTTAGCGAGCATGTCTCACGAACTTCGCACGCCGTTGAACTCCATTATCGGATTCAGTTCGGTCTTACTCGGACCCAACGGGGATCCCCTGACTCCCGATCAGAAAAAAGCGCTTGAGAAAGTTCTGAAGAACGGCAAACATTTGCTTCAACTGATTAACGATGTCCTTGATTTTTCGAAATTGGAATCGGGCAGAATGTCCGTCAATATCGAGGCGGATGATATCGAAAATGTCGTTTCGAGTTCGGTGATGACCGTTGAATCGCTGGCAAAAGCAAAAGAACTGCAGCTGGTTCAGGATATCGCTCCCGGATTGCCGCTGCTGCAGACCGATGTACTGAAGATCAAACAAATTCTTGTGAACCTGCTCAGCAATGCCGTGAAGTTCACCGAAAAGGGAGATGTGACGATCACCGTTCGTCAAAAAAATGATTTCATTGTATTTGCCGTGAAAGATTCCGGGATCGGAATCGAAGAAAAGAACTATGGAAAAGTTTTCGAAGAGTTCCAGCAGATCGACAACAGCAACACGAGAAAATACAAAGGCACCGGACTCGGCCTGCCGATTTCACGCAAACTTGCCCGGCTCATCGGGGGAGACTTAACGGTTCAGAGCGTTTACGGCCAGGGGTCAACATTTATTTTAACCGTTCCATCGACGTACGTCGATCCTGAAAATCCCCCTGCGGCGATACCGGCTGTGTCGATTTCGCACAGCGAAAGACCGTCACCGTCGATTCCGGCACATTCCGTTCCTGTGGGTGATGTAAAAAAACCGGTACCGCTGCCGGCCGCCATTTCACACATCAACGGAGTTCAGGTGTTATGCATTGATGACGATCCTGAAGTCATTGAGATATTGCGGAGCTATCTTGTCCCTGAGGGATATTCAGTGATCGAGGCAAATTCGGGGAATGATGGGATACAGAAAGCGGAAGACCTTCAGCCATCGGTGATTACGCTGGATATCATGATGCCGCACAAAGACGGCTGGCAGGTGCTGCGGGAATTAAAACAAAATCCGAAGACCAAAAATATTCCCGTTGTTATCCATTCGATCATCGAAAACAGGCCGCTGGCAATTTCGCTTGGCGCGGTTGATGTCGTAACAAAACCGACCGATTCGGAAAAATTACTTTCATTGATCAAACGGGAATACAACGCAAAAGAGCAATACATCCTTTTGGTCGATGATAATGAAGATTTTACCCTGGCGATGCAAAAAATTTTGGAAGCGGAACATTTCAATGCCAAAACAGCCAACAGCGGCGTGCAGGCATTACAGTTGATCGCTGAGTCCGTTCCCGCGGTTATCTTTTGCGATTTGAACATGCCTGAGATGGACGGATTTGAATTCGTTCATCGATTGCGGGCAGAAGAACAATGGAATCACATTCCCGTGGTTATTCTCTCGGGCAAGGAGTTAACGGAAGATGAATGGAAAGTCCTCAGTAAACAAATAACAGAGTATGTAAAAAAGAGCGATTTTTCTCCCGAATCGCTGACCGGTGTCGTCAAAAAAATATTAAATAAAAAATAATCATTGTTCTTATGGAAGATACTAACCCCAAAATTCTTGTCGTCGATGATACGGAAGACAACCTCGATCTTCTGGAGTTTGCAATGAAACGGAAGCCCTTCACCATGCTCCGTGCGATGAGCGGTAAAGAGTGTTTGCAAATTGCGAGGAAAGAGATCCCGGATATCATCATTCTCGATATTCAAATGCCTGAAATGGACGGATTTGAAACGCTGAAACGTTTACGCGCCGAGCCGGTGACCGCAGGTATTCCGGTCATCTTTTTGACCGCGCAGCGAAAAGATCCGCAGAGCATCGAGCGGGGACTTGAACTGGGGGCAGAGGAATTTCTTACAAAACCGATCGACACCGAAGAACTGCTTGTCCGGACCAGAATGCTGCTGAAACTGAAAAAACTTGAAGCAGAACTGGAAAGGACCAAGGCGGATTTTATGGCAATGCTGGTGCACGATCTGCGCAGTCCGTTATCCGGTATCAAGAGCGTCATCGAATATTTCCGGGAAATTTTCAAACAAAACAATAATCTCTCTCCCGATCAGTATTCGTTGTTTGAGACCATCGACGATTCTGCGGCACGGATGCTGGCGCTTATCAACGATATCCTCGATCTCTCGAAATTGGAATCGGGCAATATCAATCTCGATAAGCAGCAAATCGATTTTCATCTCATTGTTGAAATGGTTTCGCGGGATTTTAAGATTCAATTCAAGAAAAAAGAGATTCACTTTGAAGCGGCGATCCCGGAAAATATCCCGATGGTCAACATTGACATCAACAAGATCGGCCAGGTCTTGATGAATCTTATTTCCAATGCCCTGAAGTTCGTCCCCGTGGGGGGAAATATCACGGTCACGGTCGATGTGCCGAAGGATGCACCGGAGTATCTTCAAATATCCGTTATCGACAACGGCATGGGGATCCCGAAGGAAGAGTTGCCGGCAATTTTCGACCGGTATAAACAAGCATCAAGCGCCAAGAAGATCCGCCAAAAAGGGACGGGGCTTGGTCTCGCTGTGTGCAAATTATTGGTCGAAGCTCACGGCGGAAAAATCAGCGTTGAAAGTGAAGTGGGGAAGTCCACGACATTTTCGTTTACGCTTCCAATTGTACAATAAAACGATAGACTATTAATCAATTTACGGATGGGCGTATGAATCAGACAATTTTAATCGTTGATGACGAGGAATCCCTTCGTCTGACACTTCGATTGCGGCTAGCGGCTCAAGGATTCAATATCCTGCTTGCAGAGGACGGTGAAGCGGCGCTGGAGCAATTAAAAACCTCAACCGTTGATCTTGTCCTTCTCGATATCAATATGCCTCGGATGGACGGGATCGAAGCGCTGGGCCATATCACGACAATGTATCCGAATGTCGAAGTGGTCATGCTGACAGGGTTCGCTGATTTTACCACGGCGATCGATTGCCTCAAGAAAGGGGCAAAGGACTACCTCGTGAAACCGATCGAGGTTACCGAACTGATCACCCGCGTGCGGTCGATCCTGCGCGCCCACTCGTCCGAAAAAGCGCTGAAAGAATTGCAGTTGAAGTTCATGTCTGCCTTTTTACATGATATGCTGAATCCGTTGAAAACGGTCGGCTCTACGGTCGAACAGGTTCGAGACGGTGCGGCAGGGAAATTGACCGACGACCAGAATATTTTGCTCGGATACGTCAGCGAGCTTTCCGAACGCATGGTTAAAAGGGTGAAAAATCTGATCGATCTCTCGCTGTTTGAGGAAGGAAAGATCGTCCTGGACCGCCATCCGCTCGATGTTGAGATGTTCATCAATACCATTTGCCTCCGGTATGAGATCATTGCAAAATCAAAGAACATTAAATTCCATAAATCGCTCGAACCCAAATTGCCGCCGATGCTCTGTGACTTCGACCGAATTGATACCGTCTTAAATACATTCCTTGATAATGCAATAAAGTATTCGACCGAGGGAGGAGAAATCGTCATCTCCGCTTCAAAGGCGAAATATTCAAAAGAGGGGAAGGAACTTAACGGAATTATGGTTTCCGTAAAAGACACCGGCAAGGGTATTACAAAGGACCATCTCCAGAGCGTCTTTACGATCTATAAGGATATCGCTTTAAAACAACCGTTGGAATCATCGATATCTTCATTCAGTTTGGCGATAGCAAAACACATCGTTGAATCCCACGACGGGGTCATTGCGGTACAGTCTGAGGCCGGCAAGGGGAGCACATTTAGTTTTACCATACCTGTGTAGCCTATGCATGAACGATCGGCACACAGCACAGTATCATTCAGATATAAATTCTCGTTCGACAACGGCGAAAAGAAAGAATTTGATATTGTTTTAAATGAATCTTCGCTCGAAATTGTATCGGAACCGCAAAGGGAAATTCCGGAGTGGGCAAAACTGGATTATTTCCCGTGCGAAAATTGTCCGTTGATCGGAAAAGTCGAGTACTGTCCTGTTGCCGTGAATCTTGCAAATTTTGTCGAATCCTTCCAGGATATTGTCTCATACGAGAATGCAACAATGAGCGTGGAAACGCTCGAGCGGACCTATGTGAAGGAGACGTCGGTCCAAAAAGGACTCAGCTCGGTCATCGGGATCGTCATGGTAACAAGTAATTGCCCGGTGATGGATGAACTTCGACCGATGACCCGGTTTCACCTTCCGTTTGCCACAACGCAGGAAACGCTCTTCAGGGCCATTTCGTACTACCTGACCCGCCAATATTTTGTCATGATGGAAGGGAATGAGCCGGATTGGAAACTTGAAAAATTAATTGAGATTTATAAAGAAGTTTCCGTCGTCAATCTGGGAATCTCGAAAAGGATCGCGCAGGCGTCGCAGAAAGATGCCAATGTCAACGCCATCGTCATTCTTCACAGTTTCGGTGATTCGATCGGATTCTTTATTGAAAACGGATTAAAAGAAATGAAATATCTTTTCGAGAAATATTTATAGCCGGTATAACCGGTACGAAATAAAAGAGCCCTCTTGGTATCGAGGGCTCTTTTTATTTTTTGGTGTGGATCACTTTATCAAGAAAATCGATCAATTTTTCAGGCGAGACACGAGGCCGGTAATTGTCGTTCGTCGTTAAGTAGTTGACAAACTTTCCGTCTTTAAATAACGACGGGGGGCTGGGACTCATATCGTTAAAGGGGGAGAAAACGCCGTCCGGTCCGCCGTACGGAATTTCGGAATTGAACATGCTCGATGGCGATGTATCCAGTCCGTATTGCCCGAACAGGTTCATGATCGATTCCGGGTTTACCGTATCCGCAATCACCGTTCCAAGGTAGACGCCGTCCGGAGCAATGATCCTTGCCCCCAATAGTTGTGAATAGTCGTCCCCGGCGGCAGCTTCGGATGTACCGTTACCGCTGTTTTCTTTTACTGCCGTTCGGGCAGCAGTTGATTCTTCAACAACTCCATACCGGCTGTAGTTATATTTAATGAATTGTGCAGGCTCGTTGATCTGGTCGTACACGATCGATTCGATGATGTTACTCCGCGAGTCATATTTATGCGCTGTCCTGAATTTTCGCCCTCGGTCCGTTCCTGATTCTTCGATCACGTTGCCGTTCTTATCGTAGAGATACATCCGTTGATACGCCGGTTTCAGGTCGCTTCCAATTTCATTCTCCTTTACGATTTTTCCTTTATCGTCGAGCATGTATTGAAATCTGACTCTCAGTGTACTGTCCGCCTTATAGTGGGATATCTCGGTGAGGTTCCCGTTTCGGTCGTGCGATAGTTGATAGAAATCTGTGAGATGATAGGCGGACTCATTCGCCGTCTTGAAATACCGGCTCGATTTTTTGATCTCCGATACATTGCCGTCATCGTCGTATGAATACGAGAATTTATTTAAATTATTTTTCAATTCCGTAACCCTGTTCTCTTCGCCGTAATAATACGAATCGTTCATGTACCGGCGTCCGTCGCCGAGATACCCGGCGACTTCCAATAGCAAGCGGCGATCATCGTACGTGTACACGATCTTCTTATCGATCGCACCGGCGGAATTGTAGATTACGGTTTCTTCCAGCAGATTATCGGCGTTATAGCGGTGCGAGGTTTTGATGATATTGTCATCACGTCCGACTGTCTCTTCAACAATGTTCCCTTTTGCATCGTACCGGAATGTCGATTTTGTGACAATGCTTCCGTCAATCGGATTGTAGGAGGTCTCTTCGATCCTGTTTCCGTTTTTGCTGAACTTCCGGTAATATTCCGGAATACTTTTCTTCTCGGGTTTCCCGAATTTATACTGGAAGACGTTCTTGGTGACGGAAAAGATGTTCGACGAAGTTATTTTTTTACGCTCTTTCTGAAGGGATATCTTTTCCCGGTCAATTTCTTTTTTGCTCTTCGGGATAAATTCGCTTTGCTGGGCATGTAGCACACCCGGGGCGGCTATAAGGGCAATGGAAATAATGAAAAGCAGAAGAGAAGACTTCGTATTTTTCCCGGTGTGCAGACGTGTCGACAATTCTTTACTCAACAGATTTCCATTGAAATGGTGATTTAAACGGAGGGGAGAAACGATGATGCACGGTAATAATCTCTTTTCCCCATAAAGAAACTTCACCAAAGTAGATAAATTGATATAAAATTGCAATAAACCGTTGAAGAAAACTTGAATGACTACAGGAAGATGTTAGAGATTTTCAGAGTACGATCTGGAGATTCTCCACCGGCCTTTGTTGTAATTGGCGATCGAGGTTGTCTTGATAGTTTTCGTGTCTGAACCGGTGATGATCGTTGCGGTTGACGTGATCTGACTTTCGGAAGATCCATACGGAACGGCAGCATATGTAACTGTTCCACCCATTACGGTCTTCTGTGTGGAGGCAACAGTCTTGGTAGAAGAATTATTTCCCATCACAACCAATGCCATGGAAACGCCTGTCTGTGAGAGTTGTTCAGTCTGAACACTCACGGCAGATGCCGTTGCAAGCTTGCTGCTTGCATCGTCGGCAGAATTAAATCCAAACGTATATAACCCGAGGATTATATAAACGCTGGAAATAACTGTTATTCTTGATGAGCCCATGGTGATTAGTAGTGAGTTTACCTTCTATACCTTGTGTTCAATTTCCCGCTTTATCCCTTTAAAGTCAATGGATTAACAGTTAGAAAATTTTAATAAGTGCATATTGTGACACAAGTTACAGGAATAAAAAGTCCGATTTACTGCAGATTTTTGGGAAAAATGTG
>Ga0172379_10005074_pt1 | contig 18733 bp, 14 predicted proteins | sample GrowelOW334metaG_FD_119756 | JGI IMG/M metagenome (GOLD analysis project Ga0172379, IMG submission 119756) | Groundwater microbial communities from an aquifer near a municipal landfill in Southern Ontario, Canada - Groundwater well OW334 metaG | ecosystem: Environmental > Aquatic > Deep...
GAATGGTAATGAAGTGTCATGATAGCTAATCACCTGTCGCCACATCTCTTTATTCTCATGACAGTTATGAGAAAGGTAATGAAGTGTCATGATAGATAATCACCTGTCACCACTCTTCTTCTTTCTCATGACAGTTATGAGAATAGTAATGAAGTGTCATGATAGCTAATCACCTGTCACCACATCTCTTCTTTCTCATGACAGTTATGAGAATGGTAATGAAGTGTCATGATAGCTAATCACCTGTCACCACTCTTCTTCTTTCTCATGACAGTTATGAGAATAGTAATGAAGTGTCAGAACGAGTAATCACCTGTCACCACTCTTCTTCTTACTTGTTCCACTCTCATGACAGTTATGAGAATAGTAATGAAGTGTCAGAACGAGTAATCACCTGTCACCACTCTTCTTCTTACTTGTTCCACTCTCATGACAGTTATGAAACGAGTAATGAAGTGTCATGATAGCTGTTTACAAGTAATCACCTGTCACTGCTCTTCTTCTTACTTGTTCCACTCTCATGACAGTTATGAACCAGGTAAATGTCATAAGAACCCTCTACTCCCCTATCCTCTACTCCCTACCCTTTATTCCACCCTACCCAACTTCCTCAACATCCCCACCACGTACATCGGTATCTCGTCAGTCGGAACAGTATAAGGCACCACCATAAAGTCTAAACCTCTAGCTAACACCGCTTCCTTCTTCACCTTATCTCTATACACCTGAGACAGGAAATCTGCTCGACTCTTATGGAACCTCTCTGACTGGATGTAGTGTTGACTCCCTGATACCTCTACACATAAACCTAAAGCCTCATTATAACAATCTATCTCTAGGTTTCTGCCAGTCTTGGGATTGACGATCCACTTAGGTCTGACAGTCGGGAAAGGGGAACTATACAATGTCTCTAACACCCTTCTAGTTATTCTTTCTCTCTTCTTATCACCCCTAATATCTCTGAAGTCCCAGCGGTCGGGAATGGTGATGTGATCTTTAGAGGGTGAGACTTCTTCTACTTTTACTTTACTCTTCTTGACAGGTTCCTCATCGTCGCTATCATATGCCAATGAGCTCAGATACTTCTTTGAGTCTTTAAAGCTTCCTATAAGAGGAGAGAGTCCGATGAAAGGGATTTCCTTGGTTCCTGTCACAAATAGAGTTCTGATATAAAGGAGGAGTATTAACACTACCACTATCAGCACTATCCACATGAAGAGACCCATCCTTTAGTGTCACCTTTATTTTACTTCTCATAGAGAAGTAATTACAAAGTAATCACAACCTCTTCCTCACCTCTGCCAGATTCTCTAGCATGTTTGGAAACACCACCCCATACTTCACCCCGATCGCATCCACCCTCTCTTGGATGTTAGGGATTAGCTTCTCAAGCTCCAGCACTTCTAACTCAATCTCTTTCCGATACTTCTTCACCCCTGCCTGTAGTGTCTCACGATCCCGATTAGCACAGTCCTTGTACAAGAATAAGGTTTCAAGTGGTACACCCTCCAATGACCTATGAGAACACTCTTCAAAGTCAATGATGAAGGCTTGCTCTTCTGTGACAAGGACATTCTTCATATGGACATCTCCGACCCTCAAGAGAAACATTCTTAACATGTCTCTGAAGATAGACCAGAAGTAATCTCTCACCCACCTGTCAGGATCCCGATACATTGACACCAACCCCTCAACAAATCCCAGACTCTCTCTGACTACTACTGTGAAAGATCCTAACACTTCGGCTGTTCTGACCTCAGTGAGCCATTCTTCTCGGGGTGTCGTGGCCACCTGTGGGAAGAAGAGCCACTCACCTTTGGTAGTCTTTCTAAAGGAAGGTAAGATGATAACACGAGTCTGTAAGAGAGTGAAGACCTCGGTTCTGGCTTTGACGAGTGAGAGAGTAGTACCTGGTTGATATGGCCCCTTAATAGCGTGAGTGGCAGTCATATAGACCGCTTTCTTACGTTTGCTGGTGGGGATTTGGCCTAAGGGGGAGGTGAGCCAGTGTTCTTCCGATGAAGAGCTTGTACTAGCCTTCAGCATCATTGACGACTTCAATCCCCGAGTCCCCTTCTCTTCCTCCAACTCAAGGTAAGCACTCACTCCCACCTCCTTATACACATTACTCACTTCACTCTCAGGCTCGACAATCGCACAGTACTTGAGAAAGTGGCTCATAGTCCCCTGCTCTGGACTGACTGCCTCACAATGAGACTTCTTCAAGTCCACACTTTGTAATGAGGGATAAGCCACCAAGAACTCAGTCATCCACTTCAAACCATTAACTCCTTTCCCCACTCTTGTGTGTTTGTCTCTTATAAGACTAGAGTCAATAGTCATGATACGTCTCTGACTCACTTCACCTTCATCAGTCAATGAATGAGGAGTCAACTGTGCCTTATACCACACCGGTGTCTCTGATACATCTTTGATCGCATACTCTTGTAAGGCCGAGCCTCTGGCAATCCACAGTGCCAAAGTAAACAACACTAACCGAGACTCACCCGTGGCTTTGCTAAACTCCAGTCTCTCACGATCAACACAGTGATACAGCACCATTTCTCCCGCTGACTGTAGGCTCGGTATGAGATAGTTATACATCAACAATGCGAGTAAAGACAGTGGTTGCTTCCAAACCTTCTTACTGGTGTTGAGACGGCTCTGAGGTGGTAAGAGAGTGGTTGGTAGGTGTTGTTTGGACGAGGCCTTCCATTCTTCTGTGATGAACTGGTAGAGATGCTGTAGCTCACTCAGAATCCTTCTTTCATTTGTAGAACGACAGGCACAAGCCACTCGCCAGAAGCCTTGTCTAACCTCTTCGTTGTGAGAGCCACTGGACAAAGAGAGTAGCTGGTGTACCATTGTATGATCCTCATGTGTCCCCATCACCAGTTTAGGAATGGGTAGTTCTTGAGTGAAAGCAAACATTGACATGTGAGCCGAGATACGAATCTTACTACCTTTCACCAACCATCTCACTAATTCTAAGAGTAGAGGTGGAAAGTCTGGATGCTTGATTAGCTCTCCAGCCAGACCTCCACACTGCTTTTGAAGTGAGTCGAGCCGGTCAATGACCTGACACACTTTGGTCAGCGTTTCCACTTTATGATACCCAATGTCCTCAAAGAAGATAATCAGAGCACGATTGATAACGTGGCCTGGCTTTCCTGAGGCTGAGATCTCGGCTGAGGCGAAGAGAGCCTGTTCGAAGTTAGAACGACGGATACCCTTCTGAAGGAGTGAGATCATCTCGTCATAGAAATAGAGGCGAGGTGTGAGCCACATGTGAAGGGTGGGGGCGGTCATTGTGAAAGGTGAAGTTGAAGGGGGAGTTGTAGGGAGAAAAGAGTTTCAATAGGAAAGATCAGAGAACTCTGAAGGTATGTCTTTTATACTCTACAGTTGTAGAGTAATATTCACGGACGACCTGCTCTATCTCTGATAGCTTGGTTAAATGCTAGAACTACCTTCTCTCTATAGGAGAGTTTTACCTTGGCTTTACGTTCCTTCTGAAGTGCTAAGATCTTCTTCTTGTTCTTTTCATAATAACCCTTATAATAATCTAAGAGGGTATAATAATCCTTATTATAGGCTTTCTTTTCATCCTCGGTTCTATGAGCCTTCTTCATATTCAAAGTAGGCTTCATAAGACCCATGTGATACTGCTCACGCTTACATAACTCTTCCTTACTATCGCAAGGCCAGTCTTCGATAAGCACGATCTTGAAGAACCTCATCCCTATATCCTTCATTAAAACATGTAGTTTCTTAGTAGGATCGTCCTGTTCAGCATTAATCTTATGCTCTCCAAACCGTTGCGATAGTCTTGAGATAGTAGAACCTACATACAAGTCATCCTTGTAGTCCTCATGAAGAACGACAATCTGATAAATCTTACCCCGTTGATATCTAGAGTCTTTGATAGCAACTAGAGAGGGAGAAGTCGGAGTTAATGGTAGAGATGATGAAGAGGAGGTCATTTACGTTTAGTCAGAAAATTACAGTTTTAATCAGTTATTAAAACGAGATATTTGGCTTCCCTTGTATCGCTCCCAGTTATGTCGGAACTTCAAGACCTCTTCCTTAGCCATAAGATCAAGTAAAAAAAAGCGATCAACTTTACCCGTTTGGCAGGAATTGAACACAGTCCATAAGATCTTTTAAAGGATAACTCGTTACAAACTCTCTAATCTACGTGCGAACCAGCAGTGTAAGTTGCTTCAAAATGAACTGAGATTATCTCGTCATAGACGTAGAGGTGATACACATGTGAAGGGTAGGAGCGGTCATTGTAAAAGTCGAAGTTGAAGGTGGAGTGTATAGAGAAAAGATTACCGAAAGAGTAGTGATCGAGAGAAGGACGAACTCTGAAAACCCCTCCTTTTTGAGAAGGAAAGTAATATCCGCATACAAAATGGAAGCTACCTCTCTACAAAAGAAGACGGTAGCTGAGTTGAGAGAGGTGTGTAAGGTTCTTCACTTGAGGGGCTATAGTAAGCTGAAGAAGGCTGAGTTGATTGAGATGCTGACTGCGAGTGAGGCTGATAACACATTAGAGGGATTGTCTCAGTTGAAGATTGATGACACTGTGAAAGCGGTCAGACTCCCACCTCGGTCTCCTATCAGAGTTGAGAGGAATAATCTATCTGGAGGAAATCCGACTCCACGCTCACCTGTTGCTTCTGGTAGAGTGATATCTGAAGTGTCTGCGAAGCCGTCACAAGTACAAGTATCAGCTTCAGCTTCAGCTTCAGCTTCAGCTTCAGCATCTACTTCCTCAACCCCAGACAAGCTGTATTTCTTTTCCAAGTCCAAATCCACCCTCCCCGGCAAAGGCACAAACGAACACGTCTCCAACCCAAGTCATTATTCTACTCTAGCCTCGATCAAAGACTGGAGGAAGATCCTCTCTAACTTCCATGTCTGTCCTTTCGAGTATCAAGAGAGAACATGGAACAGTATCGAGCACGTCTTTCAAGGGCTGAAGATTGCTATTGCCGATCCTGACAAGGCTGAGTACTTCACTATGGATAGCGGTCACAGTATCGGACAGGGTGATGGACTTGAGGTCAGAAAGCATCGAAAGCTAGTGACTCTCACACCACAACAGTTAAAGACTTGGAGCCTCGAGAAGGACGATGTAGTGTTTGAATCGGCGTTGGAAAAGTATCGAGTCTGCGAGGAGGCGTTGGAGGTGCTACTTGCTACGAGAGATGCTGAGTTGTGGCATATTGTGAGTCGGGGACAACCAGTGAGGTTTGAGCATTTGGAGAGGGTGAGAAGGATGCTAAGAGAGGAGTAAGTGATACTCTACAATCGTAGAGTATCAGTCGGTTTGACACTTCATTAAGAGATACCTCTCACTGCTTACTACTCAACTGTAAAATTACACCCTATACTCATAATTTCATATTACCACACCTGATACAGGCTCAAAAGTTATGACTTTTCATACCATTTTGATATACTCGAAATACTGGCGAGCTAACCCCTTCAAAGCATAAAAATCGTGTAAATGTAATGACTACATACCCTACAATTGTAGGGTATGATACTTTGAGGACATCGTCGATTTTGTTCATGAAAAGGGAGATTTGGAATGAGGATGTATGGTGCGAGTAGAGGAGATTACTCGTTCCGGCATTTCATTACCATTGTCATACGGGTTACAGGTTATTCTACTTGTAAACAAGTAGTAATCTCAAGCTTGACAGTACCTCAAAGCCCTCCAAAAAAAAGAACTGAAGAACTTCCCTCTCCCTCAACCTTTGAGATACCTCCTTCACCAAACTCTTTCTCTCGTCATGTCCAGCTACAACATCATCCTTCTCGGCAGTCCCAAGACTGGCAAGACCACCTTCATCTCCCGCAACCGAGATCTCCTGGCCACCAACATCCACGACAAAGCCTACCGCTCGGCTCCCTATCATCCTACCACCAAGTCAGCCACGAGTCATCTCACCTTCAAGTCAAACAGAGGAGAACTCAAGTTCACCATCGCTGATACTGTGGGAGGTGCTCTTCATCCTCAGGATGTCAACGCCATCGAGGCCTTGTACGTCTGTGACGCAGTGCTGGTGTTCTTTGATTTGACTGATCTCTCCAGTTTCGTTCAGGCAGTCTCCTACTGTACTGCGGTCAAGACCATCCGCCCCACTACTCCAGTGGTGTTGGTGGGTAACCACATCAACTCTCCAAAGGTATCAGGTCAGTTGTACCTCAAGGAGCGTGAGGTGATGGATGAGACTATTGAGAAGCAGTTGACTGTCTGGAGGGAGCAGTTGATCGATGTGGCTTACTACAACGCCTCGACTAAGCCTACTGGTAGAAAGATGACGGATGCTTTCAGACACGTGGCTAGAGAGTTGAAGAAGGATGCGAGTTTGATGCTGAGACATGAGGAGGTGCTCAGTGGAAAGAAGGCGAAGGCTTGGCTTGCTTCGTCTCCTGCTTCCTCTTCTAGTGATTAAACTCACTTCACCCTATTACTACTTCTCACTTCAGAGAAGTATTACACCGCCCATTCATTATTAGAGCATTAAACCCACCGTCTCTTTATTTCAGATTGAAAGTCGATCTCTCATTTCAGGAGTAGTACAACATCGGTCATCATGTCTTCTCCCTCTTCTCCCTCCACCTACAACCTCCTCGTCCTCGGCTCTGCCGGTACTGGTAAGACCACCTTCATCACCCGCCACCTCACCGGCGAGTTCACCACGGCTTACCGACCCACAGTTGGAGTGGATAAGAAGTCGCTCGCTTTCCACACCAATGATGGCATTCTCCTCTTCAAGACACTTGACACAGCCGGTCAAGAGACACCTCCTCACACTGTCTCTGATATGAAGCATTCTCCAGATGCTGTCATGGTCTTCTTTGATGTGACCAGTAAGACCAGCTTTACTCAGGCTGTCTCCTACTGTAACTCCGTCTTGGCAGGAGATTTCACCATCCCGGTGGTGCTGGTGGGAAACAAGGCGGATCTCAAATCTCGCAAGGTTCAGACCGGCGTCATTCACGAACAGCTGACACTCTGGAGAGAGTTCATGATCAATATCCAGTACTATGACATCTCTGGCAAGTCTAACTACAACTTTGAGAAGCCCTTCCTGTATCTGGCTCGCAAGATCAGCGACAATGCCAACTTGGTCTTTGTTGAGGCTCCGGGGGTGATGCCCCCGGAGGTGGTGTATCACCCTCTCCCACAGCAGTAAAATGCTGGTCTCTATCCTACTTCTCTTATGAGAAGTATAACCCTAGGCTACACATGAAACTACTGAAAATCGAGAGGTTCGATCGATGTGAGTGTACGCTCATAGCCAACATGTCTTCCTCCATCACTCACGACCTTCTCATCCTTGGCTCATCTGGTTCAGGCAAAACCTCCTTCATCACCAAGGCCACCAGTCAACTGCTAGACTTTCCTGATACCATTGATTTCAACCCCATCGACACCAATGGTGCTGAAGACCACCCTCATCGCATCTTGGCTCATCCAGCTCTCCACACCGCCAAGGCGGTCATTGTCATCTTTGATCTCACGGACACCTCTAGCTTTACTCAAGCAGTGGCTTACTGTAACGTGGCCAAGGCCATGTACTCCGAGCTACCTGTTGTCTTGGTGGGGAACAAGACAGACCTCACCACTGTCAAGCGTGTCCCCATTGTGGACATCAGTCATCAGTTGTTGACGTGGTCAGTACAAGCCATTCCTATCATGTACTATAACATCTCAGTCATGACCGGACAGGACTTTGAGAAGCCTTTGATCCATTTGGCCTCGTTGATGGGAGACGCCGACCTCCTTCCGTAACTTACTTCTCATGTGAGAAGTATTCATTTACACCCTTAGCGTCCAGTAGCCAATAGCCACTTATTACTAATCACCTTAAACGACTGCTGTGGCACTCCTTCACCATCAGTCGAGACCACCATTCCCTCTGCCGGCACTCCCTCAGCATACTCCAGGGTTTCCACGTATTTCAACAGCTCCTCTACGTTCTCCCACTCCTTCTTGAAGCGACCTCGATAGACGATAGGTGGTCGATTGAACCCCCAGCCTCGACACAACCTATCCGTCTCATTATAGGATAGCTTTCTCTGACTGTCAATGTCCCAGATATAGAAGACTCTGAAGTCGTTAGGTGTGCCTTTGGGGAATTTCAAAGTGTTGCCATTGATCTTAACTCCTACAATCTCTCCTTGAACTGCCAGATTCCGACCTAAGGCTCTCAACTTAGACTCCACTTGGAATCGCTTGGAGATCTCAAAGTAATGAGACACCTGCTTCTCCGACTCGACTCTGGTAGTGCGATGACCGCAGACATAATACTCACCCTGAGTAAAGACGAAAGAGGTAGAAGTTCCATCTTCCTTACGAGTAGCGATTACCTCTGTCTCCGCTCGAGCCAGCTCTCGCAGTAATCCCTTACACTCTTGGACACGGTTCTCATGGGTCTTACGCACTCCTGGAGGGAGATGAGGTTCTCCTACTTCATCACCCTTAAACGCATACTTCTCCACTTTCAATGCCTGAGTTAGGTCTTGTCCCACCTCTAAGGTGTAAGGATCCAATCCATAGTAGGCACATGAGTCAAGTGGGGCGATCAAGCCTTGGCTCAACTGTCCCAGCATCTTGACGGTCTTAAGTCTCTTACCTTTGAGGTGGTGAAACGCTGGGTTAGTGTTATCAAGTACCGAGTCAATGGCGAAATAAATTACCAAATCTCCCACCTGGTGACCGTCAACCTTAAGAGCTACACACTGCCAGGTCGGATCTTCCAAGCGAACCAAGACCACATTGGAGGCGTACTCAGGTGGGTCTGAGTTGGGGACGAGGATGCTACTGACTTCGGCCACTCTGGCCACTTGAGCTAGTTTCCTTTCAGAGGCGATAACAAGAGGAGCAGACATATCTATGATCCTCAGATCGTCGGTGGGAAATTGCTTTCAAATGTTCGAAGAATTATTTATAACAGAACTAAAGATGGCAACCCCCGCACTCGAAACCCTGACTTCAGTCGAACTTAAATCCCTATCTCGTGCCTTGGGTATTCCCCAGCGAGGCTCAAACTGCGACATGGTGTTTGCTATTCGCCAGAGTGGTAAAGACATCAGTCACGTTTCTCCCGATATGTACCTAGTTAGTAAAAGATCTAGAACTTTTGTTAGCTGTGAGGGAGCCACTGGTTTTGCTAGCCGAAGAGCTAATATGAGAACATATGCCAAATCCTACGCAGGTGCTCCCAATAGTATCTCTGCTAGTGCTTATCCAGCCTCACCTCCGTCTCGTCCCCGTCGCCTACCATCTCCCATCCGTATTCCCTCTGATTACAGTCCCCCTATCGACCCAACTCAATACGCCATCGCCCAAGCACAAGCTGACTCAGCCACTCTTCAACTACAGATCCAAGAGCAGAGACGAGTCCTGGCTCTGGAGCAGGGTCAGCTACAAGTCCAAACTGAGGCCATTGCTCTTCAACAGGCCTCACTACAGTCACGAGTACAAGGTATTCTGGCTGAGCAGGCCACCCTCCAATCCACTTCTGTCAATCTAGCAAATGTGGAAGAGAGGATCCGACAGGCCTCCTCAGCTCTTTCACAGGAGGAGGCACGACTCCAGGCCATCGCTGAAAGTCAAGCCCGACAGATAGCTGACTCAAACATGAGTCAGCTGGCACAGTCTGAGGCTTTGGCTGTGATGAAGGCTCAGCTAGAACAGGCACAGCTAGCTCTTACTACTGATAGACAGAGACTTCAAGTCGAACAGGCTCAACTATTAGCTCAACAACTACAAGTGGAAGAGCAGACTTCGGTATTGGCCACTGAACGAGCTAACCTACAAGTCATGAGTCAACAGGTTCAACTCGAACAAGTCTCTCTACAGCAGGCCAAAGACCTAGTTCATCAAGAGCAGGAAAGACTCCAAGTACAAGCTAGTCTTCAAATGAAAGAAGAGACTAGACTCCAGACTCAAGCTGTTTCCTTAGCCACTGAGGAGGCGGTCTTGAGTTCTCGAACCAATCAGGCTCGAGTGGGACAGGAGCGACTGCGATCTCAGGCTACACTCCAAACCGATCAACAGGTGAACCTCAACCTCCAAGCCTCTGCCATTACCCAGGCTCAACAGGATCTGGCACTTCAGGCACAGGAGATGGCACTTGAACAGCAGACCCTACAACAGCAGATGAGTGCCTTCAATACTTCTCGTGTGGATCAGGGTAGACTCCAGCTACAACTACAGGAACTGGCACGAGAGCAGGCCTTACTCCAAGCAGAACAAGCTAGACTTCAACAACAAGAGGCGACTCTAGCTACCAGAGCTAATCAGGCCAGAGCTGTCCAAAGTAGACTCCAGACTCAGTCTCAGACTCAGGCTCAGCAACAGCTTAATCTTAACTTACAAGCTGACGCCATCATTGCCTCTCAAAGAGATCTACAGATAGAGGCTGAAACTATCGCTCTGAAACAACAGAGTCTCCAATCCCAGATGCTGGACTTTAACACTTCTCGAGTGGATCAAGGACGACTTCAGGTACAGTTAGACGAGTTGGCACGAGAGCAGGCCATAATCCAACAGGAGCAACTCAGACTTGATCTCCTCTCTCAAGACCTCAACTCTAGAAGTAATCAGGTACTGGCTCGCACCACTGCTCAATCCGAGCAACAGGTGAGTCTCAATCTTCAAGCTGAAGCCATTGCCACGACTCAAAGAGAGCTACAGATCGAGGCTCAGGCTATAGCACTTGAACAGCAGACCCTCCGACAACAGATGGAAACCCTTAACCTCTCTCGAGTGGATCAAGGGAGACTTCAGGTACAGTTAGAGGAGCTGACTAGAGAACAGGCTGTAATCCAACAGGAGCAAGCCAGACTTGATCTCTTGTCTCAACAACTACAACAGAGAGAGCTTGATATTACCCTTCGCACCACTACTCAAGCCGAACAGCAAGTGAGTCTCAACCTCCAAGCCGATGCCATTATCAAGGCTCAACAAGACTTAGCTCTTGAGTCTCAAGCCTTAGTTCTTGAAGCTCAGGCTTTGGACGTGAGACAACGAGAATTAGATGGGCTTGGGGCAACTCAGACCGGAGTGGCTACTCTCCAAGCTCAACTTCAACTACAACAGCAGGAGATAGCTCAACAGCAGGCTTTCATTCGAGAAGAGGAGATTAGACTTAACCTCCTCTCTCAACAACTACAACAACAAGAGATACAAGCAACTTCTGTACTGGAAGCCCGAACCTCACAAGTCCGAGCCTCACAGGCTCAACTTCAGAGTCAGACTCAAGCTTTAGCACTCCAACAGGAGGCTCTGGCAGTCCAGTCTCAGACCTTAGCTCAAGCACAACAGGACGCCCAAGTCCAGGCCTTTCAGCTTGCTAGCCAACAGCAGGCTCTCTTGGAACAAGAACAATTACTCCAATCTCAAGTGATTACGGCTCGTGCCAGTCAGGCATCGGCTCAAATACGTGCCAGCCAGACATTAGCCCAAGAACAGCTACTTCAGCAACAGGCATTGGCTCTGAATGCTGAACAGAGTCGCTTGGCTAGTATCACTACCTCTCAAGCACTCGAACAGGAGAGACTACAGACATTAGCTATGGAGTTGGCACGAGAGCAGGCTGAGATTCAGGTACAGACTCTGAGACTGGCAGAGGAGCAGTCAAGACTACAAATGGAGGCTCTGGCTCAGGCCACTACTCAACAGGAGTTAGCAGTGGAGCGTCAGAACCTACAACAGGAACGAAGTCTCTTTGAGACGGCTCGAGCAAATCAGGCTATTGTTAAGGCTCAGTTACAGGAGATCGCTCGGTCGGAGGCCTTGATCCGAAAGGAGAAGATTAGCGAGGAAGATGCTAGGTATTTGAGACAGACTAACGCTTTGGAGGAACAGAGGTTAGCCCTGACTCAACAGCAACTTGACCTCGAGGCTCGAGCTAACCAAGTGCGGGCAGGACAGGCTCGAGTCAGTCAAGTTCGTGCCAATCAAGCAATTAGCGGTAGGGTTCAGCTCAATGAGATTAATATCGCTCAGTTACGAGAGATTGAGAAATTGAAGGCTGAGAATAAAGCTATCAGACGGGCATCTAGCCCTAGACGTTAAGCTCGATTTTATTGACATTCGAACTTATTCTTCATGTGAAGAGTACATTTGACAGAATGTCGTCTTCATACGAAGAGATGTCGTCATGGATTTCCAAGCACAAGACGGGGCGAGATGACGAGGATCTCGCCAGTCTGGACTCAGAGTTGAAGAAGTTCTGTAAGAGACAGGAGAAGGCTCGCTCTACCACTCCACCGCCACCGCCACCTCTTCCCCAATCCACCGCCACTCTCCCACCCTCACTCCCCGCACCCCAAAGACGTCCACGCAAGGGAACAAGTATGGATGAAGTCATTCAAGCCTTCTGGAAGCGTGCCTCTGAACAGGAAGAGGAATACCTTGCGGATGAAGAGTACCAAAAGAGTCTGGAGGCCATTCCTCTCAAGTCAACCTTGACCGGCCAGAGTTGGTCAAAGTTGGTCAGTACCTCCTTGACACCTCAGTAAAGGGTCATTTCACTACAGTTGTAGTGAAATAAACATTTAGATCATCTAAAGTAGATGACTGTGGCTCTCTACTTTCTAGGACTTTACTCAGTCCAACCTACATCATCTATCCTATTAAGCTCTATCACCAACACCAGTGATTATAGCTTCTTCACATCAAATACCGTCAGAGAGTATCTCATCTTTGCCTCACGAGAGATAGCTCAACGGACTCCTGTCAACACTCGTCAAACCTTAACACTTGAGACCTATCCCTTTGCTATCCATTGTTATAGTAGAAAAGATGGATTAGTGAGTGTAGCCATTACTCAACTGGACTATCCCACTCGTCCAATCTATCATCTGTTAACCATGACTATGAACCAGTATGAAGTCCGCTATGGTAGCTGTTGGAAGATTCAACTCTCAGATACACCTACCTCCTCAAGCGAGATGACTGACAACTTTAATCTGTACCAAAACGTTCAAGAGGCAGATAAGCTCTATGCCATTCAGACCCATATCACTGAGATTCAAGGTATCACCAGAGCCAACCTTGAGAAACTACTTCAGAGAGGTGAAAACATCGAGAGCTTGGTGTCTCGTTCTCAAGACCTCTCTAATACGTCTAAGGGCTTTTATACCAAGTCCAAGAAGCTAAACAATTGTTGTTATCGATGGTTCGGGATTTGATCCACAACTATTTAACTCCTTTCTCACCTCAAATAAAGCAATGCGTCTCAGCCTTGTCAACTTTCGTCATCACCGGGATCGTACCTTTGAGCTTCCCTCGCAAGGAGTGATATTACTTAGCGGTGCCAGTGGTACCGGCAAGAGTACTATTCTTTCAGCCTTAGAATATCTGTTGTATGGTAAGCTAAGAAAGATTAGTAGCTTTGAACAGACTAAAACCATCGTAACTCTTGAGTATGACGGTATCGCTGTGAAGGAGTTTGCCGATGGGGAGGGAGTTCACCCCGACTCCATCACTATTATGAGACGACGAGATCCATCAATGTTACAACTTGACTGTGGTGATCGGATTTACAAGGATGACGAGGCTCAGGCTATCATTGACAAACTGTTTGGTACTGAAGATGTGTTCCTGGCTTCTTCGTACTTGAAACAAGGAGAAAGGAGTATCCTTCTGGATGGTAAGAACGCTGACAAGATGCTGTTAGTGGAGCAGTTTGCCTTCAATGACGATGACATCAGTAAGTATAAGGATGTTTTATCAGAGGAGTTGAAGAAGTCTACTCGGAGCCTTGACATTGGAACGAGTACCGTAAAGATGCTTGAGGGTCAGGTTGAGAGTTATCGGGTTTTGAACGAGCGAGCCTTGTCGCTATACGCAGAGGAGGTAGATTTGAAGGCTCTCAAACCAGTCTTGACTCAAGTCTCGCTTGAATCCGAGTTAGAAGAGCTGTCTCTATCGCATGATCAACTGTGGTCTCGTAAGAATGACTTGGAGGTACGTGACAGATCTCGTACCAGCATCTTAGCTTCCAATACGGATATCTCACAGCAGATTCTCTCTCTTCAGACGGGGTTGAAGGTGGCTTTTGACACTGATGCGATTGCCACTATAGAAACACAAGTTCAAGACCTCCAAGAGCTAGTGGTTAGTACTCAGGTACAAGAAGAGTACATTACCTTGAAGCAACAGGACACCCATTCACTCACTCAGTTCCAGGGTCTGTATGGTATACAGTGTCCCAGTCTGCCTGTTGTCTCCGTTTCCATAGCTGAGAGAGATATCGTCTTCTCTGAGAAGGAACATCTGGAGAGGCAGGACAGAGACAACTTGGTGATTTCTATGTCCAATCTGACCATCTCGGCTGAGCTGGAGTCATTACCACTCTCAGAGTCCTCAGTAGACGAGTTAGTGGCTGAAAAAGAGACATCTAGTCTCTTGAGAGAGTATGTGACGCTTCGTGACAAGGATACCTTGAGAAGTAGCAGTTTCAAGCAGAAGTATGGAGAGGTGGCTCCTGCGGTACCGTCACCATTGGAGAATGAGGATGAGTTGAGAGTGGAGTATGCCGAGCTACAACGCTTACAAGGAGTTCATAGCAAGTTAGTTAAGTTGCCTCCTTCCAGACCCATGGAAGTGATCGAAGAGGATCTCACTGTGGCTACTCTACTCCAGCAGTATGCTCCAGTGAGACACTTGGTACCAATCACACTTCCTTCGACCGATTATCCTCTTGACCTTACCCAACTCTCTGACTTAAGAGATGAAGAGAAGCAACTCCTGATTACTCTCACTGGCGTCTTTGAGAGTGTCGGAACCTTGGATCCCTCAGAGCTTCAGACCCAGTTAGAGGCTGAAAAGCAGAAGCTATCACTCTGCGGATGTAAGGTGGAGTGTCCCCAATGTAATGCTGAACTACTCTATATGGATGGAAGTCTCAAGAATGCCGTAGTCCCAAAGAAGTCCAAGTTAGCTCCTAAGCTCTTACCTAGACTTGGAGCGAGAGGAACGGCTCCTGCTCCCACTTCTCCAACACCCAGTATGGCTCCGATGTCACCAGGTATCCCCATTGCCTATTGTACTGATCCACCGGAGAAGATCCATCAGGCTATTGGTAAGCTACAGCAGAATCTAGAGGTGTTAGCTTCACTACCCTTGTTTCGCTCACTCGAGGAGTCTAAGCGGATCATTGTTGAGATTGACGCTTTCCAAGTAGCCCTAACTCGCCAACAAAACCAAGCTAGAGACTTAGAGTTGAAGGTGAGGTTGGAACGGGAGTTGATGGGTCGCACTACTGAGCCCAGTCTGGAGTCACTCAAGCAGGAGTTGTACCAGAGTCAAGAGTATCAGAGACTACAGGCTGAGACAAAAGACTTTAGCCTGGATCGCTTTGAGTGGGTTCGGGACAGTATTACGGCTCTGACTACCAAGCGTAAGCAACACGAGCTAGTCCAGGCCTTTGAGCTACAACGAGAAATGGAACAAGAGGCGTTGGATCGGCGTCTGGAGGTGCTAGGTAAGATCTATCCTGACTTGGAACATCCTCAGCTACTCTTGTTTGATTCTCAACCTTTCACTCTTCAGTATCGTGATGTAGGTGTCATTAACTTGGAACTTCAGCAGTCTAAGCGTCGCATGGAGTGTATGACCAAGCTTCAGACACTCCATACAGTTGATACTGTTAGACTCAAGGAGTTAAGGCAGAGATTGTTAGACATTGATCAACAGCGATTAGAGTTAGAGAAGATTACCAAGATCATTGATCTTTTCGTAAGGCAGGCTGAGGCAGATGAGCAAGCCTTACAAAGACGCTTGAAGGTCTTAGTCAAGTTGTACCCTCATCTCCTACCCGAGGAGTTAGCGAGTATTGATCAGACTAATACAGTCGCAAGACCATCAAGGTCATCTTTACAACTTAAGGTAGAGTTAGTAGCTCTGAAGGCTCAGTTAGCTTCAATGCTAAAGTCTCGGGAGGTCTTACATCGCATTGACGGCCTCAAGGCTTCATTACAGGTGGTACCAGAATCGGTAGTGAATGACCTGAGCCTGATTAAGACTGAACTTGTCGTAGTTTCCAAGCGACAAGAGAGACTGAGACAGCTCAGAAGTAGCCTCTCAATTCAGCTACAGTTACAGACCATAGAAACCCAGCTCTTGACACAGAAGGGAACAGTGAAGGATGAGACTAAGAAGTATGCTGTGTTAGATAAGCTACGACTCAAGGCGTTAGAGACTGAGACTCAAGCTCTTGACTCAACCATTGCTAGTATTAACCTGGAGATGGCTTATCAACTGGAGAGGCTCTTTGATACTCCCATCACCGTCAGGTTTGAGACTACCAAAGCTTTGAAGAATGGCCAGTCAAAGTATTGTATTAACCTAGCAGTGAACTATAGAGGTGTCATGTACGACGACATTAACCAGCTCAGTGGAGGTGAGGCTGGTCGTGTTAGCTTGGCTGTGACGTTGGCTCTCAACAAGACGGCTTCCTCTCCAATACTGATGTTAGATGAGAGTCTAAGTACTTTGGACGAGGAGTTAGTGGATACGGTGGTGGACGCTCTAAAGGAGGTGAGTCAGAGCTATGCTATCCCGATCTTTGTGGTAATGCACAACTGTACAACTGGTGGGTTTGACTATGTGGTCGAATTCTAACTTACATCATACTAAAATGATGTAACAGTACCTAAAATGGAACGTGTCGTCAGGGTAGTTCATGACGACACTCCCTACTCACTCGTATATTATCCAGCTGTGGACGGAGAGGAAGACCAGCTTTCATTAGAGGGAGATGGATGTGAGACTATTATCATTGGAACCCAAGGGGTAGATGAGGACGAGATGATGTCCGACGAGACCACTGATACCTTAAGAAAGAAGTTATCCTATATCTATACTAACACCACCTTTGAATACGATGAATTACTTAGAGCCTTCATGAATGAACTTCTCATTCGATTAGTTGATGGGAGACCATTGGCTTCCGAGTATTACATCAGAGACTATGATGTCTGGATTCCAGGCGGTAAGGAGGGAAGCTTACATGCTACTCATGACATGAGTACCTTCCTTGACCGGCTCAACGAGTAAAATTGACCTTTCTTCTCGATTGAGAGGAAACATAAATGACCATCTGTCTAAGTTTTGCGGGTGTCGCTGGCTGTATCGCCTTTCATGCCGGTGCCACAAGAGAACTACTCAAACTTGCTCCACCCAATACCCAATTCATCTACGCTGGACTTTCCTCTGGTAGCATTATCGCTTCCATGTTAGCACTAGGGTATGATCCAGATACGATGATTGAGAAGTTTGAGCACTTTACTACCTTCTTTGATAAGTGGTACCATCACCCTGTCACCTACTGGTTTACTCATGTGCGTCGTCTCTATCTTGAGTTGTTAGAACCTGATTCTTATGAGAAGGTGAGTGGTAAGCTGTTTATCGGCTACAGCGTGGTGACACCGTTTGGCTTGAAGGCGAGAGTTGTCAATACTTACACTAGTAATGACGACTTGATAAATGCCATATTCGCAAGTTGTCACCTCATTCCATATCGATTGTTCCCGGTGGGACTGTATCGTGGGGAGGTGGTATGTGATGGAGCCTTCAGCTGTGGGGTCATCAAACCACCTGGAGTAGTGACAGTAAGTATCACAGCCTCTATCGTCCATAGTAATGCCTTCTGGAGTGATTGGGTATTATGTACCTGTCTGGAAAAGACACATAGATTATGTGAGGCTGGATCTTCCTTTGTCAAGCGTCATGAGTATCACTTCCTACAACAGATGAAAGGTGAAAAGTCATACATCTCACTACCTAGATTCTTTAATCCTCTCGTATGGGTGAAAAGATTTGGATATGTGTGGCTGCTAGTGTGGTTGTTGAGAAGACCTCAGGTGAGACAGTGGTTCTTACGGCTGAGAGTGCTATAAATTACTCTTCCTATGAAGAGTGATTGGGTTATAATATGACGGAGTATTAAAATGACAACGGAGACAAATTACTTTGCGGTATGTTGTTATGAAAGGGATAGGGATGGGGATAGGAACGGGATAGTGTCATGTATGGATCTAAGACCTCCTATAATCAGACCTTTACCAACTCCTGAAGAAATTAAAGATGCTATAGTGGCTGAATTAATTGGGAAGATTAAAGGGATTACTGGAGCTACTGGGATTACTGGAGCTACTGGGATTACTGGAGCTACTGGGATTACTGGAGCTACTGGGATTACTGGAGCTACTGGGATTACTGGGATTACTGGAGCTACTGGGATTACTGGAGCTACTGGGATTACTGGGATTACTGGAACTACTGGGATTACTGGGATTACTGGAGCTACTGGGATTACTGGAGCTACTGGGATTACTGGAGCTACTGGGATTACTGGAGCTACTGGGATTACTGGAGCTACAGGTCTTACTGGATCTACTGGGATTACTGGAGCTACTGGGATTACTGGAGCTACTGGGATTACTGGAGCTACTGGAATTACAGGATCTACAGGTCTTACTGGATCTACAGGTCTTACTGGATCTACAGGTCTTACTGGATCTACAGGTCTTACTGGATTAACAGGATCTACAGGTCTTACTGGATCTATAGGATTAACAGGATCTACAGGTCTTACTGGATCTACAGGATCTACAGGTCTCACTGGATCTACAGGTCTCACTGGATCTACAGGTCTCACTGGATCTACAGGTCTCACTGGATCTACAGGTC
>Ga0172379_10005075_pt1 | contig 18728 bp, 12 predicted proteins | sample GrowelOW334metaG_FD_119756 | JGI IMG/M metagenome (GOLD analysis project Ga0172379, IMG submission 119756) | Groundwater microbial communities from an aquifer near a municipal landfill in Southern Ontario, Canada - Groundwater well OW334 metaG | ecosystem: Environmental > Aquatic > Deep...
AAAGAAAGCTTGGTAGGAACAAAAAATATAAAAGCCTAGGGCTCCGATGGTGGCAGCGAGCAGAAGCGCGGCGCCGCGGAAAAGCCATTTCTGCGTGGGAATGGTTGGCAAGATAGTCACTGCGTTCTCTGGGTCCGTATGTCGGCAGAAGGGGAAACAGGGGCAAACCCGTTGGGGGATTCCAGGGGAATAGGCGCCAGCCGTCCCCTGCGTTGGCAGCGGCGCTGCGCTCCTTTGAAAAACACCTACCCAGGCTGGATCGTCCTGAAATAATACAAAAAATTTCCCAGGACTGTCAAGGGGAATCAACAGGCATGCTTGGGCCTGACGTCCCAGGAGACAGTAGGGCCGCGACAGCCCGAACAACGGCGGCGTCCCTCGCAAAAACACCCATATTCGTATCGTTACCTGCATCCGCCATTGTCATTTACAGCCATTTGCAGTATATAGAGCGGTTTGCAAGAGTCAGTGCCCCTTATCTCCACAAAGGGTGCCGAAAATACCCATGTTTTGTAACCATGCAGCCGTGCCGCAGATGCGGTGCTGCTGATTCTACCTTCATTGCACCCAAGGAACCATCATGATCACCGCAGTCAATATCGCCCTCTCCTACGGGAAAAGGATTATCTTCAAGGACGTCAACATCAAGTTCGCCCCAGGCAACTGCTACGGCCTCATCGGCGCCAACGGCTCCGGCAAATCCACCTTCCTCAAGATCCTGGCCGGAGAAAAGGAAGCGGACAAGGGCGAGATCGTGGTCGGCCCCAAGGAGCGGATCGCCATGCTGCGCCAGGACCACTTCGCCTTTGACGAGGAAACCGTGTTCGACACGGTGGTCATGGGCCATAAACAGCTCTACGAACTGATGCACGAACGGGAGGCGCTCTACGCCAAGCCGGAGCTCAGCGAAGCGGACGGCATCCGGGCCGGGGATATCGAGGCGGAGTTTGCCGAGATGAACGGCTACGAGGTGGAATCAGAAGCAGCCGTTTTACTCAAGGGGCTCGGCATCCCCGAGGAGTTCCGCGAAAAGAAGATGAAGGAGCTGGAGGGCGGCGACAAGGTGCGGGTGCTGCTCGCCCAGGCCCTGTTCGGCAACCCGGACGTCCTGCTGCTGGACGAGCCCACCAACCATCTGGACCTCAAGTCCATCACCTGGCTGGAGGATTTTCTCTTCCGCTTCCAGAACACGGTGATCATCGTCTCCCATGACCGTCATTTCCTGAACCAGGCCTGCACCCATATCGCCGACATCGACTTTGGCGAGATCCGGGTCTACGTGGGCAACTACGATTTCTGGTACCAGGCCAGCCAGCTCTTCGTCAAACAGAAGCAGGACGAAAACAAGAAGACTACGGCCAAGGCCAAGGAACTCACCGACTTTATCCAGCGCTTCTCCTCCAACGCCTCCAAGGCCAAACAGGCCACCTCGCGCAAAAAGCTGCTGGACAAGCTGACCATTGAGGACATGCCCTCCTCGTCGCGCAAATACCCCTTCGTGGTCTTCAAGCCCGAACGGCCCTGCGGCGACATCATTCTCGAAGTTACCGGGTTGGGCAAGGAACTCGACGGGGTCACGGTCTTAAACGACTTCAACCTCACGGTCCACAAGGGCGATAAAATCGCCTTCATCGGCGCCAACTCCGTGCCCAAGACCGCCCTTTTTGAAATCCTCACCGAGGGGATGGCCCCGGATCGCGGCAGTTTCCGCTGGGGAATCACCATGTCCACCTCTTACTTCCCCAAGGAAAACAGCGCCTTTTTCGACAAGGAGATGACCCTGGTGGAGTGGCTGAGCCAGTACACCCCGCCCAGCGAGGGAGAAAACTTCGCCCGGGGATTCCTGGGCAAGATGCTGTTCTCCGGAGAAGAGGCTCTGAAAAAAACCAGCGTGCTCTCGGGCGGCGAGCGGGTGCGCTGCATGCTCTCCCGGATGATGCTCACCGGAGCCAACGCCCTGATCCTGGACGAGCCCACCAACCACCTGGACCTGGAATCGATCACCGCCTTAAACAACGGCCTGATCGCCTTCCCGGAAGTGATCCTCTTCGCCTCCCACGACCACCAGATGGTCGCCTCCACCGCCAACCGGATCATCGAAATCCTCCCCAACGGGATCATCGACAAGAGAATGGATTTTGATGATTATCTGGAAAGTGCGGAGGTGATGGAACTGCGGGAATCGCTGAGTAATGGAGAGGCGGCGTTGAGTCTGTAGTTGTAGTGGCAGTTAAAAACCCCATTGGCCCGCAGCCGAGCACCGGAGAGGCTGCCGAAAAAGGGATTTGCACTGTTTGAGCGTAGCGAGTTTGCAAAGCCCCGGCAGCATCGAGGAGCGCAGGGACTCCCGCCAACGGCGGGACAAGGGACACAGGGGGCCCTTTCTTTGGTTCGTTTCTTTGGGCAAGCAAAGAAATGAACAGAAGAGACTGCGAGGGAGAAACGCTATTTTCCTGCCATCTCAACAGCCTCGCGAGCCAACTGACTGATGCGAGCCCAATCGCCCTGGGCCACCGCCTCGGCAGGGGCCACCCAGGAACCACCCACACAAGCCACATTCCCCAACGCCAAATACTCACGATAATTCCCCAAACCAATCCCGCCGGTCGGACAAAAGGTCACCTTGGGAAACGGCCCGGCAATGGCCTTGAGCATGGCAATACCGCCCGCCGCCTCGGCGGGAAAAAACTTGAAATGATCGTAGCCCCGCTGCAACCCGATCATCAATTCGGAAACCGTGGCAATGCCGGGAATCAGGGCAATATCCCCCTGATTGGCACCGTCCAGCAGCTCCGGGGTAAGCCCCGGACTGATGGCAAAAACCGCCCCAGCCTCGCTCACCGCCGCAAGATCCTCGACAGAAGTCACGGTCCCAGCCCCCACCACCGCCTCCGGCACCGCCCGGGCAATCTCCCGGATGGCCTCAACCGCAACCGGAGTCCGCAGGGTAATCTCCAGCACCCTGATCCCGCCGGCCACCAGAGCGCGGGCCAACGGCACCGCGTGGGCGAGGTCCTTAATCACCATGACCGGCACCACCTGCCCCTGTGCGAAGACCTCGGCAGGCTCCATCTTCCAGTTTCTTATAAGCGCCATCCTTGACTCCCTCGCAACATGCCATCACGATGGCGAACATGTTTTATAAGCACGTCCCCGTGTGTTCCCATGCCTTAGTCAATCAACGAATCAACAACGCCCCCCTTTGCCCCTCTTGGTCATGCGATTTCGACGTATTCCACCTCAAAATGCGCAAGAGATTCATCATCAACAGGTTGGGTCATAACGGTTATATTACCTTCAAGCTTGTGCTTAGAATTATGTTTTTCTTTTCCTATATCAGCATAAGATAGCTCAAGCTCTATTGCAGGAACTTTAATCTCAGAAAATGATCGCTTTGCTTTTGCGCAAAGTGATAGATAGGCGGAAACTAATAGAACATAAGATGGCGGCAGAAAAATGTCATGCCCATTTGGTTGATTGGCAATTGGCAATAGATATTCGAATTGAAAATAATCCATCTTATTGTTCGCACTATAAACGCCTTTTCCTTCTGACATAATTGAAAGAAATGAATCTTTTTCAACTAGGAAAAAAGTTTGAAATGTCTGTTGTGCCAAATTATTTACTTCATCTATAATCGTATTAGAATCAAATTTCCATTTTGCTTTAACTTCTTTTGCTACGCCAAAACCAACATTTACGATATGAATCGTAGCCCATGTGGCTGTTTCTAGCTGAGATAGTCCTTGCGGCACCCAATCAATGGCAAATGGCAAAGACGACATCTTCCCAACTAGGCCAAGCTTTATATTAAATCGATTTTTCAGGACACATAAGTCGGGCTTGTAAGTAGATTTTCTCTGCCGAGATAATTCCAGCAATGTAAATAGGGCAACTAGGGCAGCACTCATTGCACCAATGCCAGAACTCAATGAAATCCATTCTCCTGTAGTCATAAGGTTGCTTCCTCATATTTTGGCACACAACTATGCGATTATCCGAAAAGGAACAAAAACGGGACGCCCATGATTTCATGCATTTTTCCCGCTGAGCAGCGGGAAAAATGCGGCCAAATTTACGCTGCGGCGACCCTTTTTTCCGGCTGGATGGTTATTTTCAGCCCCATGCCGTGCAGGATGGCCAGAAGATTCGACAGGGCCGGATTGCCCCGGAGCGAAAGCGCCCGGTAGAGGCTTTCTCGCGGCACCTGGGCTTTTTCCGCGACCGAGGCCATGCCTCCCTGGGCTTGGGCTATCCGACGCAAGGCCAGCAGCATGGCGTCTTTATCCCCCTCTTCAATGGAGGCGGTAAGGTATTCGGCGGCATTGTCAGGGTCTTTCAACCATTCACTCAAATCTTTTTCATAATGCGTCATTTCTCTCATGATATTCTCTCCCGGTGGCTGGCCCAGTATGCTTTTGCCGTCTCAATATCCTTGGCCTGGGTTGACTTATCACCACCAAGGAGCAACAGGACAACGGTCTTACCGCTGATGGCGTAGTAAACGCGATATCCAGGGCCATAATCAATTTTCAACTCGAACACGCCATTACCGACGCTTTTGCAGAAACCAAAATTCCCGAGTTCCACCCGGTCGAGACGGACGGTAATCCGGGCGAAGGCTGCACGATCACGAAGCCCGTAAAGCCAGTCCCGGAAAGGTTCTTTTCCCTTCTCGTCGGCATAGTACTCAAGACAGTATGTCGTTTCCGGCATGGCTCACTGTAGATTATATGTTACATTATGTCAATCTTACACAGATATCAAGAACACAGGACATCCGCCACCCCTACCGCTCCACCGAAAAATTCACCTTACACTTCTCATGAACATAGGTGAACAACGAACTCGCCCCTTCCTCGGCCCCCAGCAGATCACTGCGCAAGGCAGCAAAAATCTGCCTCCCCACCCCATACCGCTGCTCCCCAAGCTCGGCCTCGGCATACTCCCGCTTGGCAAGCTCCGCCGCATCCACCAGCAACTCCAAACTCCCGGCCGCAACATCGATCCGAATCATATCCCCGTCCTGCACCTTGGCCAGCAACCCGCCGCACAACGCCTCCGGGGTCACATGGATGGCGGCGGGCACCTTACCAGAAGCCCCGGAAAGCCTGCCGTCGGTGACCATGGCCACCCGAAAGCCCCTCCCCATGACCACAGCCAGCGGGGTGATCAGCTTGTGCAGCTCGGGCATACCCGTGGCCTGTGGTCCCTGAAAGCGGATAACCGCCACGAGATCACGGTCCAGCTTGCCTGCCCGGAAGGCATCTTCCAATCCGGCCTGGGTGTGGAACACCATGGCCGGGGCCTCGATTTTGGTGGCCGCGCCGTCCGCCAGGGAGGAGACCTTGATCACCGCCCTCCCGAGATTGCCGTCCAGCACCTTGAGCCCGCCGGTGGGGGAAAACGGCTGGGCCACCGAAGCGATGACCTCGGGCTCCAACGATTTCCCCAACCCTACGGACCATTGGGGTTTGCCATTCACCAACACCGGGGCCTGGGTGTACCGTTCCAACCCCTCACCGGCCACGGTCATCACCTCGTTGTGGAGGAACCCCCCGGCTAGCAGCTCGCCAATCAGCACCGCCATGCCGCCCGCGGCCTGGAAGCTATTGATGTCGCCGGGGCCGTTGGGGTAAATCCGCACCAGGAGCGGCACCGCTTCGGAAAGCTCGGAAAAATCATCCCAGTTGATCCTGATCCCGGCAGCCCTGGCAATGGCCACCAGATGCATGGTTTGGTTGGTGGAGCCGCCCGTGGCCAACAGCCCGACGATGCCGTTGACCACTGACCGTTCGCTCACCACCCAGCCTAGCGGGGTATAGTTTTCCCCCAGATGGGTCAGCTCGCACACCCGTGCCGATGCCGCATTGGTCAACGCCTCGCGCAGCGGGTCATCCGGGTTGACAAAGGAAGCGCCGGGCAGGTGCAAGCCCATGATCTCGGCGATCAACTGGTTGCTGTTGGCCGTGCCGTAAAAGGTGCAGGTCCCGGTCCCGTGGTAGGAGGCGCACTCCACGGCCAGCATCTCCTCCTTGCTGATCTTGCCCTGGGCGAACTGCTCCCGGGCCTGGGTCTTTTCCCGGTTGGGAAGCCCGGTGCGCATGGGCCCGCCCGGCACCAGGATCATGGGTAGATGGCCGAACTGCAACCCTCCCATCAAAAGGCCGGGCATGATCTTGTCGCAGATTCCCAGGAGCAGGGCGCCGTCAAACACGTTGTGGGACAAGCCGATCACCGTGGACATGGCGATGACGTCCCGGCTGATCAGACTCAAATCCATGCCCGGCTCGCCCTGCGTGACCCCGTCGCACATGGCGGGCACCCCTGCGGCCACCTGGGCCGTGCCGCCCGCTGCGGCCACGGCCTTCTTGATCATGGCCGGGTAGTGCTCGTAGGTGTGGTGGGCCGAGAGCATGTCGTTGTACGAGGTGATGATAGCGATATTCGGCGCTTCTCCTCCCCGCAGAGCTTGGCATGCACCGTCCTGGCAGACCGCCAGACCATGGGCCAGATTGCTGCTCGGTAGCTGGTGCCGAAACGGCCCGGTCACCCTGGCCCACTCCATATGGCGCAGATAATTTTCGCGATGGGCCAGGCTGCGGTTGATGATCCGGTCGGTAACCTTTTCGACGATGCTGTTCATGACTGCTCCTTTTTCATGGGGCCCAAAAAACCGTAACCGGCGAGGTGGTCTGGCCCAGCACCGCCCGGATGGGCATCTCAGCCACCGGTCCGTTGGCCAGCGCCCTTTCGTACACATCGCGCTTGCCTGGCCCGACAAGGTGCAGGATGATCCGGCGGCTTTGCAGCAGGGCGGGCAGGGTGAGGGTCATCCGTTCGTGGGGGGCGGCTGGCGGGTTGATGGCCATACAGAGCTGGCCGGAGTCTAGGGCAAGAGCCTCGCCAAGCCGAGCCGCCTGAGGAAACAGCGAGGCGGTATGGCCGTCGTTGCCCATGCCCAAAATCAGCACGTCAAAGGGCCTCGGCAGCAAGGCAAGACGGTCGGTGCATTCCTTTTCGCCTTGCACGGCCGTGGCCGCCGCGGTTTTGAGGCCTACGAAGCGAGCCGCTGCCGCCCGATTTTGCAAAAGATGTTGCCGCACCAGATGTTCATTGCTGTCCGCAGCAGCAGGGTCCACCCAGCGTTCGTCCGCCAGGGTGATCGTCACCTGTTTCCAGTCAAGCGTCAGCTCCGAAAGGGCCGCGAAAAAAGGCACCGGGGTAGAGCCGCCGGACACCAGCAGACTGGCCTTGCCCCGCTCCCTGATTCCGGCCCGCAGCAGCTGGGCAATCTGGGCGGCCAGCACCGCCCCCAGGGTGGCGGAATCTTTGAACTCCTTGAATTCAGGCCTCCCTTTATTCATCCCAGGCTCTCCCATCCCGTGCCATAAGCGCCACCGAGGCCACCGGCCCCCAGGTGCCTGCCGGATAGGGCATGGGTGCATCGTTGCTGGCCTGCCAGGCATCCTGGATGGAATCGACCCAGGTCCAAGCCTGCTCCACCTCGTCTCGCCGAATAAAAAGGGATTGGCTTCCCTCCAGGGCGGCTAGGAGCAGGCGTTCGTAGGCATCGGCAACATGATCCGCCTGAAAGGCCTCGGAAAAACTCAAATCAAGGGTGGTTCGTTGCAGCTTGAGCCCCGAGCCAATGCCCGGCACCTTGTTCAGCATCTCGATCTCTACCCCTTCATTGGGCTGGAGACGGATGATCAGCTTGTTGGAAGGCAGGTTCTTGTAGCTTTCCCGGAAGATGTTGTGGGGTAGCCGCTTGAAATAGACCACCACCTCGGAGAGCTTTTTGGTCAGGCGTTTGCCGGTCCGCAGATAGAAAGGCACCCCGGCCCAGCGCCAGTTGTCGATATCCACCCGGAGGGCGACAAAGGTTTCCGTGAAACTTCTGGGGTTGCCTGCTTCCTCCTCGTGGTAGCCCGGTACCGGCCCGCCCTTGAGAAATCCGGCGCTGTACTGGCCCCGGACGGTTTTTTCCTCGACGTTGTCGCGGGTGATGGGACGCAGGGCCTTGAGCACCTTGAGTTTTTCGTTGCGGATGCTCTCGCTGCCGAGAGTGACCGGCGGCTCCATGGCCACCAGAGCAAGGATTTGCAAAAGGTGGTTCTGCACCATGTCGCGGAGTTGGCCGGACTTGTCGAAATACCCCCAGCGGCCCTCGATTCCCACCTCCTCGGCCACGGTGATCTGCACATGGTCGATGGTGGTGTTGTCCCAGTTGGTGGTGAAGATGGAGTTGGCGAAGCGCAGGGCCACCAGATTGAGCACCGTTTCCTTGCCCAGGTAATGGTCGATCCGGTAGACCTGTCCTTCCTTAAAAAACTCGGCCACCGCGTCGTTGATGACCTTTGAGGAGGCCAGATCGGTGCCCAGGGGTTTTTCCAGCACCACCCTGGTCTGCTCCGTGATCAGCCCGGCCTGGGCCAAGCCCTTGCAGATGTCGCCGTAGATGGAGGGCGGCACGGCGCAGTAGTTGACCAACACTCGTTGGACCGGATCAATAATCTCGCAGAGCTTGTTGTATTGATCATGGTTGGCAAGATCCATGGGCACATAGCGCAGACGCCCGGCAAACCGCTCCCAGACCTGACCATTCACCTCTTCCTTCATGAAGGTTGCCAGGCTTTCCCTGGCCATGGCAACATACTCGGCGGCGGCCAACTCCTTGCGCGCCACCCCGACAATTCGCAGCCCCGGCTCAAGGAGTCCGGCCTTGTCCAGTTGGTAAAGCGAAGGGATCAGCTTCCGGGTGGCCAGATCGCCAAGGGCTCCGAATAAGACAAAATCGCATGGTTGCATTTTTTTCTCCCTGATCTTCTCGGTGTTTTTAGTGGAACACCCCGGCAGACTCCTGTTTCTCTCAAAAGACTACGGTTGTTTCAAAAATGAAGTCAAGGAAAATATGGGATGGTAGGCCTGGGTTGTGGACAGGCATTCACTGCCTTCAGGGAGGGGCCGGAGGTTTTGCGCGCAAACGAAATTGCGGGCGATCGAGCCAGTACGGGTCAGCTACCCCGCCTCGGTAGGCGTCAAGGGCCTCGGGGGAGGAATTGACCCGGAGATTGCTGTAGCTTCCGTCCGTGTTTTCCCAACGCTCATGCCAATAAACCGCAGCCTTGACCCTAGGGTATTTTGTCGGTAAATCAGCGAAGGTCTTGGTGATGAATTCGGCCTTGTTGTCCGGGGGAAACTCCCCCACGCCCCATTCCGCCAAGATCACAGGCTTTTGCGGGTCCAGCTGACAGATTTCCTGATAAGGGGCATCCATCACGTGATCAAAAGAGTTCCAGTCCTCCGATTTGAGCATTTTTCCGTAAACGCTTAAACCCAGCCAGTCCACATAGCCCGCTCCGGGATAGTAATTGGCCATCATGTTCCATGGCGCATGGGGCATGGTATAATGGTTGGCCTGAAAACCCCAGAGGATATTGTCCGCCTTCCGCGCCCGGACCCGATCAACCACATAGCGGTAAGCCTGCTTCACCAGCTCAGGCCCGGCATAGATGGGCCGGCCGTCTTTCTGGCCGATAACCTTACTCCCCCCGTAATAAATACCTGACCAGGGAAACCAGGTGCCGTTCATCTCGACCCCCCAGGCCACCAGCATGGGTTTTCCGTAGATTCGGGCCGCATCCGCCCATTGGTCGATATAGGTATCCCACTTGCCCGCCAGGATATCGGGCAGGTTAAACCGGTCGGGCCCGTGGTTTTCATCATAGGGCCGGTCCCATGGTGACCAATAGATCAATGGGATCGCCCCATATCCCGAAACGATGCGTACCGTTTTTGTGGGGAAGGCCTGTTCGCCCCAGAAATTACCAAAGGCCACAACGGCAAGATGCTTGCCGGTCATTTTTTCAAAAGCGATTATGGCATCAAAGGTGACATTGTCCTCACCCTCGCCGAAATCCACATACGCCCCGGTGTAGGCCCCTTTGCCGGGCATTATGAGTTCTTGCGGGCCTTGGTTTTTGGCCCTGGCGGCCTCCTCATGTTGGCAGCCCGCACCTAGAGCCAAAGAGAAGAGCACAACAGCGATACAGCCAAGAACGGTTTTCTTTCCGGCGCTTGAACCTCTGGTAAGCATTGCCTTCATGATCCCTGCCTTTTCTTCAAACTTTATAGGTGACCGAGGCGGTACGGTCGAGTTTGCCCCAGCCGACCAACACACCTTTGCTCGCTTTGACGATGGCCTGTAATACCGCATAACTCAACACCGGCCGATAGATGAACCGCATGGGCAGGACCAGCCAGATCTGGGATAACGGCTCCCTTTCGATGAGACAGGCAACTGCGGCCAGCAGCAGGTCGGCCCCTAAAAAGACCAAGAAATAAAAATAGAGAATATTGTTGGCCGGACTCATCAGCAGCGAGAAGAGCAGGATTGCATCGATAATCGGGCCGAGCGCCACCAACAGAATATTGAAAAACCAGGCGCTTGGCAGACTGAACCAGCCCAGCGCCCTGTATTTTACATCGAACAACATCTCCCGGTGTTTCCACAGACACTGCAAGGTGCCGAAAGCCCAGCGGAACCGCTGCTTGGCAAAGGCCCGGATGGTTTCCGGCGCCTCGGTCCAGGCCACGGCCCTGGGGGCATAACAAATCCTCAGTCCTCGTTTGTGCAGACTCAAGGTGAGGTCGGTATCCTCTGCCAGGGTATCGGTACTGATCCCGCCGGCCGCGAAGACCGCGCTCTTCTTGAAGGCGCTGACCGCCCCCGGCACCACGGTGATGCAGTTGAGCAGGTGATAGGCCCGACGATCCAGATTAAAGCCGCAGGTATATTCAAGGGATTGGAACCGGGCGACAAGCGTTTTGGGATTGCCAACTCTGGCCCGCCCTGAAACCGCAGCCACTGCCGGGTCGGCAAAAGGCCGGACAAGCTCGGCAATGGTGTCGGGGGCAAATTGGGTATCGGCATCCAGGCTGACCACAATCTCGTGGCGAACCGCGTCAAATCCGGTTTTCAAGGCCATGGCCTTGCCAAGATTAATTTGCCGGAGCAGATGGAGGCGCCCCTCGCTGTGCGCCATCCCGGCTACGATTTCGGCGGTTGTGTCCCCTGAACCGTCATCGACCACCACCACCTCGATCTCGCCGGGGTAGGTGCTGTCCAATAATGCCCGCAGTGTTTGGGCGATAACCTTTTCTTCATTATAGGCGGCAATCAGGATGCTCACCGGCGGCCATGCGTCAGGAGCCGGCAGCCCGGCCTCGCCGGCCCTTCGGCTCCTGATCGCCAGCCAGGCCACGCTCAAGGTCCTGGCCACAACCAGAGCGGTGGCCACAATCATAAAGGCCCAAAAAAATTCCGCCACCGCATGGATGGCCTTGAACCCGCTTTCGCTCACCACCCGGTTCATGGACCGCTGATTCTGGGGAACCGGCGGCATCAACTGCGCCAGCGGAATCCCAAGCATGGCGGACAGGCTGATAATGTTGTCCCCCCTGGCCTGTAGGTAATCGATGATTTTGGGCAACGCCTCAATGGTCTGGCGCCGATCCCCGCCCGCATCATGGAGTAAAACGATATTCCCGCCTTGCTGGCGCCCCCTTTTGACGTTCTCAACCATGGCCGCAACCCCTGGCTGTGCCCAGTCTTCCGGGTCGATATCCTCGGTCACCGTGATGTAGCCAAGTTTTTGGGCAAGCTTGATGGGGACCAGCTCTTCCGGGTCATGGGGGTTGGTGTCCGCGTTATAGGGCGGTCGGAAGAGAATGGTGGAATGATTGGTTATGGCCTCGATCAACCGCTGGGTTGCATTGAACTCCAGGTAGGCCCGCTCTTCGGAGACCAGGGCGATATTCGGGTGGGTATAGGTGTGGCTTCCCACCGTATGGCCCTCGCGGACGATGCGCCGGACAAGGTCGGGATATTTCTCCATGTTCGCGCCAACCATGAAGAACGTGGCGCTCACCCCCTTGTCCTTGAGAATATCGAGGATCTTCGGGGTCCACTTGGGATCCGGGCCGTCATCAAAGGTGATGACCACGGAATCCTTTGCCCCCCTGCCCTGATGCACGATGGTGAGGTAGCTGGGGAATTTCTCATAGCGGGCAATCATCTGGGGCTCGGGATCAGCGTTTCTATCAAGCATAAGCCGTCGCGCCCCATCACCGCGTTCATCCGCCATGGTGATGAAATTTCCCCTGCCGATATGGGCTATGGCCGCGCCGGGCCGAATGGTCTCCAGGGTCGCGAGATTCGCCCTGGTAAGGGATTTGGTGGTATCCAGCTTCAGAGCTTGCCAGATGCCGGGGTCCTCCGTACCAAGCCGCGAGATGGCAACACCCCCGACATGCTGCGCTCTTCCGGCTTTGAGCTGGTTCAAGAAGGTAACTGCGTCCAAAAACCAGAGGGTATGGGGTGCGCCTGAGTCCTCGTAAACGAAATGCGGATTATAGGTCGGGGCGTCAAAATCACAGGAACTGAGCGAAGAGCGGCCTGCTCGACTCATCACATCCTGAAAGCGAACGGTTTCCGCCTCCTTTTCCCCCTCGGTCCAATCATAGCCATAGGAGCCAAGGGCCAGCACCCACTGTGACGATTCCCCGTATTCAATAATGGTCTCGAGCCAGCCATTGAACCATTCCGCTGAGGCAATCGGCCCTGGCGGGTCGGACTCGGAATTCTCGTCATGGAGCATGGCGACGAAGTGATCGACATGTTCGGCCAGGGTATCCAGGTCAAGAACCTTCAGCTCCCGGCCCATGGGCACGCAGAGCCACAATTCCATTCCTTCGGCATGGAGCGCCAAAGCAATCCTGTGTAGTAAAGCGGTCATGGCGCCCCGATAGGAAGGATCAACCTGTTCCCAATCGATAACGACCCCGCCCGCGCCCATGGCCTTCAGGTGCCCTTTGAGGTTGGCGACAAATTGATCTTGTCTGGCAGCGGGCCCGTTGACCAGCCCTTCAACCGCCTCGGGGAGCCAGGCCCCTTCGCCGCCCATGTTGCGGAGAAGCGGCAGCACGACAAGGCCCCGATCCTTCACCAAGGCAAGGACTTTTTGTTCTGTAACCGCCTTGATGTTCCCGCGGCCATCCTCAATGGTGAGCCAGTCCGGGCAGAGGTGGGTCAATTTATCGGCGTTGGCCTTGAGGGAATCAAAGCTGCCTGGGTCCCAACTTTCATAAAAACCCAACCGGATCTCCTGAACATAGGCGAGTCCCGGCCCCGGTGTTTTTTTAAAGGAAGAAACAACACCTGATTGATCCATCATGAACGGGAAGGTCGCCGCGCCGCTGCTATTGCCTTTGGCAAAATTTCGCCACAACGGCCTGGTCGCCAGCTGTCCGGCCTGATGTTCCTTGGTTTGTAAGCTCTTGAGCCGGGACTTGAGCTGCTGCACTGCGGGGGGGAGGGTAAGCTGCGAGGGGAGCAATAGGGTCTGCGCGAAGAGGATCATCCCGACAAACAGAAGAAGCCCCGCGACAAACAGGAAGAGTCGGAGCCTGGGCCAGCGTTTTCCACGCGCATCCAGAAAAATGAAAGAATCCGTATTGGCGGCAGGGGAAGGGCGTTTCACCTGGCGAGGATTATCCGTTATTTTCATTCACCGTACCTGCGGAGTGCCCAGCCACGCCATGGATATTCATGTGTCGGTTCAATCTTCGACAAGACGATGTGCGTAAGGGGGTGAAGATATTCCATGCTGCAAATTATACGCCAATCGCCACGGAAAAGCTAGCGGCCTGAGGGCGGGAATCATTGCTTCCCGAGAAAAAGCCTTCCCAAGCCAGCGGTGGTTCCCGTATATAGACTCCATGCACATCACTGACCATCGTCCTGGCTTTGCCCAGCGGATGACCAAGGAAGAAATTAACACCTGTCCCGTGCGGAGATGGGAGGGGCCGGTCCACGTGGTCCGCACGGCAGAGGAGTTGAGCCAGGCGGTCCGCGCCCTGGCTAATGAAACTATCCTCGGCTTTGACACGGAAACCCGACCCGCCTACCACAAGGGAGAAAGTTACTTGCCCTCGCTCCTGCAGCTGGCCGGGGAAAACGAGGTCTACCTCTTTCAGCTGAAACAGCTCGGCCTGCCCATTTCCCTGCGCGAAATTCTTGCCGACCCCAAGGTGATCAAGGCGGGGGTCTCCTTGGCATATGATCTCCAAGAGCTGCACCATCTGGCCCAGTTCAGACCGGCAGGTTTTGTGGATCTTGGCAACCTCGCGAAGAAGGCCGAGATCAAAAATCACGGTTTACGAGGGATGGCGGCGGTGCTGCTGGGTTTTCGCATCGCCAAAGGAGCCCAGACCTCAAACTGGGCCAGAGACGTTTTGGCCCCGGCCCAGATTCAGTATGCCGCCACCGACGCCTGGGTCGGGCGAGAGCTGTATTTGCGCTTGCGACAGGATGAGGGGTAACCTTCAGTCCAGGCTCGTTTCTATCTTGAGCCAAAAGCCCCGGCTGGGATATCAGTTCGATATTTTGCATTGTCTTGAATCCTTAAATGCCTATGGCGTCCCCTTTATTCGGGACTTCGCCCAAATGAAGTATTCTGGATGGCTGCTCATATGGTGCACATGCAATTTGAATTCACCAAAACGTTACGCGCGATTTTGGTAAGCGTGTTGCTCGCCAAATTTGACCGCAGGAGACTTTTGCCTTGACAGCAGGCGGCTGCCTGCTAGAATTTACCCTTCTTGATGAAGGCATGAAAAATTCAGGACAATTTATGGGAATCTATCTATGAAAAAGATGCGCAGTGATGCATTACGGAAAGGGGTGGAGCGGGCGCCGCATCGTTCCTTGTTGAAGGCCATGGGGTATACCAACGAGGAAATCAGGCGGCCTCTGATCGGGATTGCGCATGCCCACAGCGAGATCGTTCCCGGCCATATGCATCTTGATAAGATTGTGGAGGCGGTGAAAACCGGGATTCGTATTGCCGGGGGCACCCCAATCGCCTTCGGGACCATCGGGGTCTGCGATGGTCTGGCCATGAACCATAAGGGCATGAAGTATTCCCTGGCCAGTCGCGAGATCATCGCCGACTCGGTGGAGATCATGGCCACGGCCCACCCCTTTGACGCCATGGTGTTGATTCCCAACTGCGACAAAGTGACGCCCGGCATGCTCATGGCCATGCTGCGGGTCAATATCCCGGCCATCATGGTGAGCGGGGGCCCCATGCTCACTGGACGTTTTCGTGGCAAGGACGTGCATCTGGTCAGCGTGTTTGAAGGGGTTGGCCGGGTGAAGGCCGAGACCATGAGCGTGGAAGAGCTGGACGAACTTGAAGATCACGCCTGCCCTGGCTGCGGTTCTTGCGCCGGGATGTTTACTGCCAATTCCATGAACTGCCTCACCGAGGCCATTGGCCTTGGCCTCCCGGGCAACGGCACCATTCCTGCGGTGGCTGCGGCCCGGATCAGGCTGGCCAAGGAGGCAGGCATGGCGGTGATGCACCTGCTGGCCGAGGATATCCGGCCGCGGGATATCGCTACCCGCGCGGCCTTTGAAAACGCCATGGCCATCGACATGGCCCTGGGTTGCTCCACCAACACTGTCCTGCATGTGCCCGCCATTGCCCGCGAGGCTGGGGTGGATTTGCCTTTGGCCCTGTTCAATGAGGTGAGCGAGCGGGTGCCCCATCTCTGTAGCTTGATTCCCGGCGGGCCGCACAGTCTACAGCAGTTGGACGAGGCTGGAGGAGTACCGGCGGTGATGCGTGAATTGATCAACACCGAGGCAGGGCTTAATCTGGAGGTCATGACCGTTACCGGCAAGACCCTGGGCGAGAATCTGGAAAAGGTCCGGGTGCGGGATGCCGACATCATCCGGCCCGTGGATGAACCATACCACCCATTCGGCGGCATCGCCGTGCTCTACGGGAATCTGGCTCCGGACGGTTGCGTGGTCAAGCAATCGGCAGTGGCGGAAGAGATGCTCAAGCACAGCGGTCCGGCCCGGGTGTTCGAATCCGAAGACGAAGCCCAGGCAGCTATTTTGGGCGGCAAGATCAAGGCCGGTGATGTGGTGGTCATTCGCTACTGCGGCCCCAAAGGCGGACCCGGCATGCCGGAGATGCTCTCCCCGACCTCGGCCATTGTCGGCATGGGGCTTGGCAAGAGCGTGGCCCTGATAACCGATGGCCGTTTCAGCGGCGGAACCCAAGGGGCCTGTATCGGCCATGTTTCGCCGGAAGCGGCGGATGGCGGACCCATTGCCTTTGTTGAGGAAGGCGATAAGATCACCATTGATATCCGGCACAAGTCCATTGAGTTGGTACTGGCGGAAGGGATTCTGACCCAGCGGCAGCACAATTGGCAGCCGCCAGCGCCGAAGATCACCACCGGCTACGTGGCCCGTTATGCCAGGATGGTGACCTCCGGCAGCACCGGCGCGGTTCTGAGAGATGATGCCTGCAACCGGTAGGCGGATTAAGGGCAATGGCAGAGCGGGGAGCTGAAATGCAGCCTCCGCCTTGCCTCGTTCCTGACGGGGAAGATATGGCAGACAGACGGATAACTCCAGGCGGCGTCCTGTGCAGCATTGTGGTGACCCTGGCCGCCCTGGTCGGCCAAGGTCCCGCTCCGGCCTCGGCTCGGCCTATTCCCTGGGAGATTACGGCGGACAGCCTGGTCCATCTCAATGACCCGGACAGTACTCTGGCCGAGGGCAATGTTATCGTGATTCGGCCCAAGGGCCAGGGACCAGGCGGGATGTTCATCAGGGCGGACTGGGCTCGTTATGATAAGGAGCGCGGCACGATCAAGGCCCGAGGCAATGTCTACATCCTCTCGGGCGCAGACGAAATAACCGCCAACAGCGCGGATATGGATCTTGAGACCGAGACCGGCACCTTCACGGATTTCACCATCTTCATGGCCGAAACCCACATGTTTGTCACCGGGGAAGAGGTCGTAAAAACTGGGGAATTCAGCTATACCCTGAAAAAAGGCTGGGCTACCGCCTGCAAACCCGAAGCTGGCAAAAGCCCCCCCTGGTCGTTTACCAGCTCCACGACCAAGCTCACCGTAGACGGCATGGCCCAGATGACCAACGCCGTCTTCCATGTAAAAGATGCGCCCCTGGCTTACACCCCATATATGACCTTTCCTGCCAAAACCAAGCGGGAAAGCGGCGTGCTTTTCCCGGAATGGTCGAACTCCAGCCGGAGCGGGTTCGGCCTCATGGTGCCTGTTTTTCTCAATGTCTCGCCCAGCACGGATATCACCCTTTATCCCGGCTATCTCTCCAACAGGGGCCTCCAGTATGGCGGCGAGTTCCGTTATGTGAAAGGGCCTGAGTCTCATGGGACATTCATGCTCAGTTATCTGCACGATGATCTTGTCGACGGCGCGGATCTCACGAACGAATATAAAAATGACGGACTTATTCGGAGAGAGACCAACAGATATTGGCTTCGGGGTAAGGCCAACCATGATTTCGGCGACCACCTGACCGGCAGGCTTGACCTTGACCTTGTTTCCGACCAGGATTACCTGCAGGAATTCAAGGAGGGCTCCATGGGGTTTACGGCGAGTAATCTCCTGTTTCTTGATGAGTTTGGTCGAGACCTGCGGGAGGAAACCATTTTTGAGAGGGAGTCTTCTCTGCAATTGGTTAAATCCTGGGCCAATATGGTTGCCAGCGCCGAACTGCGGACCAGGCAGAATACCGCCCATGACATCCAGCTTGGCGCGGATAACGGAAATGACGTGCTGGAAGCGGGGGAATATTCCTTTCTGCCCCGGACGACCAGCCCCTTACAGGCGTTGCCCAGGCTTGATTTTACCGGGCGCATACCTGTCAGCGGGACACGGATGAGCACTGCTTGGCAGTCGGAGTACGTCAATTACTGGCGTTCAGAGGGGGTCGGCGCCCAGCGTCTGGATTTGCATCCCAAGCTGATTACCTTTTTGCCTCGGGGTGGATGGCTTGAGGGCAAGGTCAGCGGTGGGGTGAGGGAAACTGCCTACCAGCTGGAATCCTTCGGAGATTCCTCTTGGGACCAAGACAGTTTTCAAGATAGACAGGCCTATGATTTTACCGCGAATATGGCGACCATCTTCCTGCGCGATTTTGATCTGGGAAATACGGGTTGGCTTGAGCACATGGTGCGCCCCAATCTTCTGTATGAATACATAACACGAACCCAGGAGTTGCCAAGTCTTGATGGCACCCTGGGTCTGAATAGTTATTTTGACAGCGTGGATCGTCTGGAGAGAAGAAATTGGTTGACCTGGCAGCTCAATAATTACTTTGCGGGTGGTGGCGCCAGCGAGCGTGGTGGCTTATGGAATCGTAATCTTGGCATGTTCAAGATCTTGCAGACCTATGACCTGCGGCAGAAGAACCCGGAAAGTCTCGGTTTGTCCTTGGAAGAGAAGCGGTATGACTGGTCCGATCTTAGGTTCGAGACGGCAGTGTATCCGGTGCCGAACTGGGCGCTTGGTTATCAGACCAACGTGAGTGTGTACGGGAAAGGCGTGACCCGGTATGAGTTGCTCAATCAGTACAGTTTTGCCGGAGGGCATGCGATTGGTCTCAATTACCGGTATCTGAAGGACAGTGACATGCTTGCCCCCTATTTTTATACCGATCTCGGAGAGTCGACCCATGACCTGATCGGCATGGTCGGGCTGCGTCTTACGGAAACGCTCACCGCCTCAGCCTATCTGAACAGGTCATTCTCCGAGAGTCATACGGTGGAATCCCGTGCTCGTCTGATCTATCAACCCGCTTGTTGGATGATGGAACT
>Ga0172379_10005076_pt1 | contig 18723 bp, 17 predicted proteins | sample GrowelOW334metaG_FD_119756 | JGI IMG/M metagenome (GOLD analysis project Ga0172379, IMG submission 119756) | Groundwater microbial communities from an aquifer near a municipal landfill in Southern Ontario, Canada - Groundwater well OW334 metaG | ecosystem: Environmental > Aquatic > Deep...
ACGATTTTTTTTACCGGCTGTAATTTAAGGTGCGTTTACTGCCAGAATTATCAGATTTCTAGAGAAAATGTGGGTAAAAAATACAGTCTCGCGGAACTGGCGGAGATAATGATAGAACTGCAAAGTCAGGGCGCGGCCAATATTGATTTGGTTAGCCCGACGATTTGGGCTGAGCCGATTAAGCTGGCGATTAGATTGGCTAAAAAGCGGGGTTTAATTTTGCCTATAGTCTGGAACTCCAACGCCTATGAAAGCGCGGAGATGATCCGCGGGCTTAACGGGTTCGTGGATATATATCTGCCTGATTTTAAGTATGGCGATGACGAGTTAGCCTTAAAATATTCGGGCGTAAAAAATTATACGGCTAAAGCTAATGAGTCAATCAGAGAAATGTTTAATCAGGTTGGAAATTTAATAGTATCGGAACAGGGGATAGCCGAGAAAGGCGTTATTGTCAGGCATTTGATTCTGCCAGGCAACGTGGAGAACAGCTTAAAAGTCTTGGCGCGGCTTAAGGAAATTAATAAAGATCTCCGCGTCAGCCTGATGAGCCAGTATGTGCCGGTTTTTTTAGCTAAAGATTTTCTGGAAATTAATCGGCGCGTCAGCCAGGAGGAATTTCAGAAAGTGTTTGATTATCTTTTGGAATTGGAGTTGGATAACGGCTGGACGCAAAGGCCAAGCGACCAGGTTGTTTTTTTGCCGGATTTTAGTAAACCGGAGCCTTTTAAGAATGAAACATAATTGACATGATGCAGTATATATTATAGATTATCTTCAGGGTAGGCTCCAAAAACGGAGAAAACCCAAAGACTAAAAATGAAAAGATTCATGATTGTGGCTTGCTGGGTTTTTGAGAATTACCCGGAATTTTATTTGTTATTGCCCCTTATTTTGCTGTTTGCGTTAGCTTGTCTCGAAGAAATAGCCAAACGCAACTAAGACGCGCGAAAATTCTCACCGCCCGCGAGAAACAGAAATTTTCGCGGGCATTTTTTATATTTGTTTATGATTTCCCAAGCAGGCAAGACATTTTCCAGGTCAAAAATTTTTTTAATCGTCTGCTTAGTTTTTATTTTCGGTTTGGCCGCGGCCTCGTTTTCGCCGCTAAATTTTTTTCAGTTTGAAATATGGTGGTTCGGCGTTGCCGTATTTTTTTTGGTTTTGACTTTTTTGTCTCGCGCCGCAGCCGAAACTTCAATCACGGACGGCCGACAACTCGCCCTACCGCTTAATCGCGCGGCCGGACAAGCGGATAATAAATTTTTTATTGATAGCGGCTTGAGCCTGAAGTCAGCCGCCTTTTATTTTTTGCTGGCGTCAATCTTATTTTTTTCTTTTTGGCGTTACGGAGTCAGCCTGCCCGAGGACGCGCCGGATAAAATCTGGCATTATAATCAGTCGGCGGACGGGTCGGGCGGCAGAGCCGTAATCGCGCGGGGGATTATATCTAAAGAGCCGGATATAAGAGAGTCTAGCCAAAAACTGGAAATAAACGTTTCGGAAATTTGCCTTGATAATGAAAGCGGAGGCGAGTGCCGTGGCCTGAAAGCGCGGGGAAAAGTCTTAGTAACCACAGCCCTATATCCGGAATATAAGTATGGCGATGAGCTGGTTTTTCAGGGTGAGCTAAAACAGCCGGAAGAGTTTAACGGTTTCGCTTATGATCGCTACCTGGCGCGCTACGAAATTTATTCGGTTTGCTATTATCCGAAAATTTTACCCCCTCTTAGTCTCCCCCTTAGTAAGGGGGAGAGCACGCACCCTGACAATTGGTTTTACGGAAAAATTTTTGTTTTAAAAAATTTTTTAACCGGCTTGATTGACGCCGGGTTAAGCGAGCCTGAATCAAGCCTGGCTCGGCCGGTGGTTTTCGGCGGGCAGAGGGGGTTGGAACAAAAAATTAGAGATGATTTTCAGAAGGTCGGACTGACTCATATCATGGCGGTAAGCGGCTTTAATATAAGTATTATCGCGGCCATAGTTATGGCCGGCCTGCTCGCCTCTGGTTTAAACCGGCGCCAGGCTTTTTACCTGGCGGTGATGTTTTTGGCCGTCTATATAATTATAGTCGGCGCTCCGGCCTCGGCCATGCGGGCCGGCTTAATGGGTGTTTTAGTGCTTTGGGCTTTGAAGCTGGGGCGGCTTAATAAAATAACCAACTCATTAGTTTTGACCGCGGCCATACTACTCTTGATAAATCCAAAATTATTGCGGGACGACGTGGGTTTCCAACTATCTTTTTTAGCCATCGCCGGCTTAGTTTATGTTTATCCGATTTTAGAAGCGCTTTGGCAGAAAATGAGACTGCCAAAGTTTAAGGGCGTGAGCGACGCGCTCTTAATTACTTTAGCCGCGCAGGTTTTTACTTTGCCGATTTTAGCCTATAATTTTTCTCAAATTTCTTTAATCGCGCCTCTGGCCAATTTAGCCGTGCTCTGGGCCGTGCCAATATTGACAATTTTAATTTTAGCGGCTCTGCCTTTAGCCGCGCTTTTGCCAAATTTGGCGTTTATCTTTTTTCTGCCCAGTCTGATATTGACTAAATATATTTTGGCGACCGTGAAATTTTTCGCCGCCTGGCCGCATAGTTATCTAACAGTTGATTATCTATCGCCGCTTTGGATAGTTTTATATTATTTTTTGGCGATTTTTTTAGTCATAAAAGCGCGGCGATCAAAATTGTTAAGCCAGGAAATAAGTGGTAAAATGTAAGTAAGATACTATTTTTTGTTAACTAGCGCCCTTACGTGAATTCATTCGCGGAGTTTTTTTTATAATATAATTTATTCATGTCTTCTCGGTTATATAAGCTACTCTTAATTTTAGGCATAGTCGCTTGTTTCGCGGCTATGCCTTTGTTTTGGCTGACTTACCATCAACCGAGCCGGCTGGAAGTTGATTTTTTAGACGTGGGTCAGGGCGACGCGATTTTAATTAAAACTCCGGGCGGGCAGAATATTTTAATTGACGGCGGACCGGACAAGACCGTGATTAAACGGCTGGGCGAGAATTTAGCCTGGTGGGACAAGCAAATTGATTTAATGATCTTAACTCATCCGCATGATGATCATGTTACCGGCCTCATAGAAGTTTTAAAAAGATACGGGGTCAAAAGAATTCTCTACACCGGCGCGGCGCATAACGCGCCAAATTATTTAGCCTGGTTAAAAACCGCGCGGGATAAAAAAGTCCCCTTAACGATTATTGATAAAGCGCAAACCGTAAATTTAGGCGAGCAGACTAAGCTGGAGATATTATATCCGGGTCGGAGCTTGTTAAATAAAACCTTGGCTGATTTAAACGACAGCTCAATTATCATAAAATTAGTTCATGGACAAAATAAATTTTTATTAACCGGCGACGCCGGGCTGGAAGTGGAAAAAACTCTTTTAGCGGGCGAGGCTGATCTGGCGGCCGATATTTTAAAAGTCGGGCATCATGGTTCGGAATATTCCACCAGCCAGGAATTTTTAGAAAAAATCAAGCCGCGAATCGCCGTAATTCAGGTCGGCGCAGGCAATGATTTCGGCCATCCGAATTTAAGAATCATCAAACGATTAGAAAGAACCGGCGCGGAAATTTTTCGGACCGATTTGTCCGGCACCGTTAAAATGATAAGCGATGGAGAAAAGATTGAAATAAATTGATTTTTCTTGCCAATTTCCGAATAAATGCTATAATTTATTTAAATCACCTAGAGGAGGGCTTGGTTAATAAACTTAAAAATTCGTTATGGCAAAAAATAAAAAAAGAATTTTAGTGGTGGAGGACGAGGCGATGATCAGCTCAATCTATAAAACAAAATTTGAAGCGGACGGTTTTGAGGTTTTAATCGCCGCCGACGGAGCCACCGGGCTGGCGCTGGCCAAAAAAGAAAAGTTTGATATCATAATTTTAGACATAATTTTGCCCGGCTTGGACGGCTTTTCAATTTTAGAAGAAATAAAAAAAGACAAAGTGGCTAAAAATACTCCAGTAATCATGCTGACTAATTTAGGCACCGAAGACGATAAGGCCAAGGGGCAGAAACTCGGCGCTCTGGATTACTTAGTCAAAGCCAGCCTAACGCCAGGTCAAATCAGCGATAAAATTAAACAAGCTTTAAAGATTAAATAACTTTAAAAACTTTTTCCCCCTCCGGGGATAAACAAAAAAAGTTTTTAATATTTTCCCCCTCCGGGGATAAACAAAAAATATAATGTATCAAATTAAAATTTAATAAATAGCGCCCCGCCCCGCAAAGTGCGGGGCGGGGCTACGGCCATTAAATTTTAATTTGATAAAATAAATATGGAACATCCTAAGCATGAAAGAACCTTGGTTTTAATCAAACCGGACGGAATTCAAAGATCATTGATCGGCGAAATCATCCGCCGCTATGAAAGAACCGGGCTTAAATTGGTCGGTTTGAAAATGGTTATCCCGACCGAAAAAATGGCGGTTCAGCATTATTATGAAGTCGGCGGCGACGCCTGGCTTGAAGAAGTCGGACGAAAAGCGCGAGCGGCTTATGAAAAGAAAGGCTTAACTTCTCCCTACAAAACCAACATGGATAACGGCACGGCCGTGATGAACAGCAATGCCAAGTATTTAAGCTCCGGGCCGGTTATCGCCATGGTCTGGCAGGGTAACGGCGCGGTCGTTTTGGTGAGAAAAATCACCGGCGCGACCGAACCGCAGTCCTCGGACGTGGGCACGATCAGAGGCGACTTAACGCTTGATTCCTACGCCATAGCCGATCTGGATCAGAGAAGCGTCAGAAATCTGATCCATTCTTCCGGCACCTTAGAAGACGCGGAAAAAGAAATAAAAATCTGGTTTAAAAAAGATGAACTTAATAGCTACCGGTTAATCCAGGAGCAGATTCTCTATGATGTTAACTTGGACGGATTGAAAGAGTAGACAAGCCCTCCTTCCAAAGGAGGTCCGCCAGCTGGCGGAAGGGGAGGTTTTTGCCCGAAGGTAGTTCACTTTGGAGAAAAATTAAACCCCCTTAATCCCCCTTTATAAGGGGGATAAAAGGCAGAGAAGTTTGACAAAAAATAAAAGTCTGCTAAAATCGTTTAATATGAATCAAGCAACTAAACCAACCATAAAAATCAGCGCCATTATTATTAAGGGCATTATTAGCTTTGGTTTGGGGCGGCTTAGATAAGTTAAAAACAGATTTACATAAAAAGCCGCCCCAAAATCAGGGCGGTTTTTTTGTTCTTTAAAACAGTTTGATTTTCGGAAACGGATAATGACAAGTTCGTTGGTCGTTTTCGGGAATTAAAATAGCAATTTTTTTAAGAGGGAATAAAAAAATGAATGGTCTTTTTACTGTTAAAGAGTGGACGATGTTAATCGTCAGAATCACCAAGCCGGACGGGAAAATCCGTTGTTGCCAAGGAGGGGCGATGGTGGTAATAACGGTTGGCGATATGTCGTGGCGCGCTGTCAAAATTGGGAGTTCGTTTATGACAAATTCGCGCGACGCCTTGCACGACGCTTTAAGAAATCATTTCCCAGGATTAAAAAAAGTTGTAGTTCCTAAAGGCGAAATCAACGAAGTTTGTTGGGCCGCCATAGTAGACGGCTATCACCGGCAAATCTCTCCGTAAAGTGGTGAAAAGGGGTAAGCGGCAATAAGCCAATTACCCCTCTTTTTTTCTAAAGTTAGCTTTTTAGGCGGCGTTTTTAATAAAAAACTTGCTTTTTATACGGTTTTTGCTATAATTATCCACAGGTAGTTATCTAACTGCCTTAAACAATTATGAATAAGACCACACAAAAAACTGCTTTATTCTTTAGTTTCTATTGGTTCTCGCGCGGGAGAGCAGTCTTTTGTGGTGTTTTAGCTAATTGATAAAGTTAAAACTCACTAGGGAAAACAAAAGCTGGCTCTCCGCAAGGGGAGCCGGTTTTGTTTTTAGCCCATGTTCTTTAAAATTTTTTATAGGAGGAAAATATAGTTAAGGATTAAGCTCAAAAGTTTTTGCCACAAGTTCCATATCACGTTTTTGTCTTTTACTCCCATAAGTTTGAGAGCCGATTTTTTCGATTGATAAAGGACCTACGCGATTCCTGTCATCCTGAACTTGGTTCAGGATCTTCTATTTTAATAAATCCAAGATTCTGAACCAAGTTCAGAATGACAAAATAAGTTGGTTTAATAATTTAACAGGAAACGCGTAAGTTCTATGATGTATTTATAATCAATTAGAGAAATCGGTTCTCAAACAGGTCGTTATATTACGACGTCCGAATTTGGGAGAAAGTTTCAAACAACATGGTAAACCAGGTCACGAAATGAAAAATACGAAGAAAAAAAGAAAAAGCAGCGGCGGACAAGACCTAAATCGCTTGAAGAAAATGCCGGTTTTGCACACATGGTGCAGAGCAAGCTGTTACAGGTTGTACACTCAACACGGTCAGATAAGGTGCCGGAAGTCCAAGCGCATTATTGACCCGGCGGTGCGGTTGCAGGTCGAAGAGGTAAGGGAAGTCCCAAATGGGGTTGGTATGATGAGGCTGGCTCGCGTCAGTTTTATCGGTCGGAAAAATAGTCGGTCTGTGCTAATTTGGGTTGGGCATATTAGCAATCCAGGGCAATAAGAAAGAAAAAGGAGGAAAACATGGTAACACAAGAATTATGGCCAGGCAATAAGTTGGAATTAGGTTGCTGCCAAGAGTTCCCGTTGGAGGGTTCTCCCCGCGGAGGAGTTGAATCCAGTAGGATTCTACTGGCAAAGGAGGGAGACCCGGTCATCGTGGCCAGACATTGCAGACCGGATGTTCATTTCATCGCCTTCCTTTTTGCCGAAGGACCCTCGGAGCATAGAAGCGGGCCGCCATTTTATATCCAAAGGTGTTGCCTGCGTAAGCCCGCAGATGGTCAACGTCCATAACGAAAGTCCAGGGCCGATTAAGCTTAATCCACAACCCGTCGTAGCGTAAAGCAACGACGGGTTTTTTTATTCTTAATCTATTCTTAATTAGGAGAGAATATGATATAATATAGTTGAGATGAACTTTAAAATTCGTCTATAAAAAAGCTTCACTAAATAGAGCCTGTCTTATAAGGCAGGCTCTGACTGAACAAGATTTGGATTACAAGAGATTGGCTGCCAATATTTTTTTAGGCCGTGGCCTAAAAGTGCGGTAACAAGGGTAAAATTTATGCTTTAACGTATTTAGGCTTACGCTTGAATACGCTTAAGAACATAACCCCGTTTAGGGGACCCATTGTCTATTAGCCAATTCTTGGTCAGTTGCGCCCCGGTTTACCGGGGCATTGGTGAAGCTTTTTTGTTTCCGGAGTTTTTTTCTTATATGAAAGCCGTTAGAATATTTTAAATTTTTTTATCCAGCCATCCAGCGCTGGATTTTTTGTTTTTGGCCTTAAAGAGGAAAAGTGTTAAGATCATAGCATGGGGGACCGGGACGTTCTTTTAAAACATGATCCGTTGGCGGATTTGTTAAAGAAGCGGAAAAATTTAAAAAAAGGCGATATATGGAAAAAATCAAAAACGCGGTGATATTCCTTTTGTTCACATATCCCTTCGGCATTTTTCTTGGAATCAGTTTCTGGCTTTTTAGGTTTTTAGGCCTGGCCAAAGTATATGGCTGGAAAAATTTTCCCAGCCGGCCGAAAGGGATCTTGGCTGTTTCCAACCACCCCTCGCTTTTAGAGCCGATAATTCTCATAGGACTGTTTTTCCATAAGTTTTTTTGGCGGCCGTTTAAGTACGCGCCATGGAACATGCCGGACAAGAAGAATTATTATAACAACCCTCTCTTTTATCTGATGAGGCCGAGGCTGATACCGGTAGACCGAGGCGACAAACATTCGGAAGTCCGGGCGCTAATCCAAGCGAAAAGAGTTCTTAAGGCCGGCGGGGTGATAATTATCTTCCCTGAAGGAGGGAGAACTTCAAGCGAAGAGCCGTCTTTACGGAGCCGGGGAGGAGAAAAAATGAGAAGCTTTAAGCCGGGTTTTGCCTGGCTGGCGATTAAAACCGGGGCCACGGTATTGCCGCTTTGGGTCAGAAGAACCGACCAGGTTTTGCCGAACGGCGCCAGGGTTTCGTATTTATATTTCCTTAGATTCTGGAAGCGGGTAACCATAAGATTGGGACAACCGTTGCGTTTTGATGAGACCGCGAGCGTGGAAGCGGTGGCGGAAGAAGTGCAGGCGGCCGTTTTAGGCTTAGCCGACCAACGGGGAGATTGATTTAAGCCGTATGGTTGTTTGGCAAAGACAACAGCCACGGCTTATTTTTTATTCATTAAGACTTGATAAAATGGTTTGATGCGGATATAATGGTAAAATATAAACAATAGTGTGTTCATTTCGGGCTGTCGCCCCGTCATCCGACGGGGCGAATATAACGGCCTGGCGGCAAGTTTCGCATAATGACAAATGAAATTTATTTCGGGCTGTCGTATAACGGTAGTACGCATGCATGGGGTGCATGTAGCCCGGGTTCAATTCCCGGCAGCCCGACCACTAGGATTTCAGAATTTAGATTTTCGAATTACGAATGAAAAATACTGATTTAAATCAGTATTTTTCATTTTGACTTACCGGGCTAAAGTTATATAATAAAGCTATGAAAGCATAATCAAATAATGGCTTAAATTAATAATTTTAGAGAAAATAGGAGGGATATGAAAATTAAAAATTTACCTAGGCACGAAAGGCCCAGGGAAAAACTAATTGAAAAAGGCGCGACCGCGCTAAAAGATAAAGAGCTTTTAGCGATATTGTTGGGCACGGGCAGAGAGGGGAAAAATGTTATTGAAGTGGCGGCTGAAATATTAAGCAAGCATGAAATGAAAAAATTGCTGGCGCTTTCTTTTTCTGAAATGTCTAAAATAAAAGGCATTGGTCCGGCTAAGGCCACGGCGCTTTTAGCCGCCTTTGAATTAACTAAACGCGCGCTTGAGGTGGAAGATAATAATCTGCCGACCATAAACAACGCCAAAGACGCCATGGCGCAGTTACAGGAATTGCGAACGGCTAAGAAAGAACATTTCGTAGTCTTGTATTTAAACGCCCGCAATCAGCTAATTTGCAAAGAGACTATTTCAATCGGCACTTTAAACGCCAGTCTGGTTCACCCGCGGGAAGTATTTAAACCGGCCATAGAGCATCTGGCGGCGAGCGTGATTTTGGCCCATAATCATCCGAGCGGAGAAGCGGAAGCCAGCCAGGCTGACGAGAAAACTACGGCAAGATTAAGAGAAGCGGGGAAATTATTAGGGATAGAAGTAAAAGACCATATAATTATTGCCAATAACTCCCTCACAAATTAAAATTATTAACTTATGTTCGAACAATCATTTAAAAATATTGATAACATTCTTCATACTGATTCTGGCTGCGGAACCGAGCTTGATTATGTTGAGCAAACTTCCTGGATTCTTTTTTTGAAATATCTTGACGACTTGGAAGAAGATAAAAAGAAGGCGGCAACTTTGGCCGGAAAAAAATATAAATATATTTTATCTCCGGAATTTCGTTGGAATACTTGGGCTTGCCCGAAAAACGGCGACGGTAAATTAGATCATAATAAAGCGCTGGACGGCGATGACTTAAAGGATTTTATAAATAATAAACTTTTTCCCTATTTAAAAAAATTTAAAGCTGAAGAGCCGAATACGATTGAATATAAAATCGGGGAAATTTTTTCCGAACTAAAAAATAAAATTTCCAGCGGCTATAAAATGCGGGAAATTTTAAATATCGTTGACGGCATGCATTTCCGGCTTTATGAAGAAAAGCATGAGCTATCGCATCTTTATGAAGCCAAGATTAAAAATATGGGCAACGCCGGGCGGAACGGCGGCGAATATTATACGCCGCGTCCGCTGATTAAGACTATTGTTAAAGTAGTGGCGCCAAAAATCGGCGATACGATTTACGACGGCGCTTGCGGGTCGGCCGGTTTTTTAGTTGAAGCCTATAATTATCTGACGGAGAATCAGTCCAAACTTTCTTCGGGTCAGATGGCCATCCTGCAAAACAAAACCTTTTTCGGCAAAGAAATAAAATCCCTGGCCTATATTATCGGCATAATGAATATGATTTTGCATGGTATTGAGGCGCCGAATATCAGGCATATGAATACGCTGGCGAATAATATTAATGACATTCAAGAAAAAGACCGCTACTCAATAATCTTAGCTAATCCGCCTTTCGGCGCCGGTATCGGCCGGGAAATTCAGCAAAATTTTCCGATCAAAACCGGCGAAACGGCTTTTTTATTTTTACAGCATTTTATTAAAATCCTAAAGGCTGGCGGCCGAGCCGGTATCGTTATAAAAAATACTTTTCTCTCCAATACGGACAATGCCTCGGTCAGTTTACGCAAACTGCTCTTAGAAAGCTGTAATTTACAGACGGTTTTAGATCTGCCTGGCGGAGTTTTCGCCGGCGCGGGTGTAAAAACCGTGGTTTTGTTTTTTGAAAAAGGCACGCCGACTAAAAAAGTCTGGTTTTATCAGCTTAATCTTAACCGCAACTTAGGCAAGGGCAATCCCTTAAGCGAAGCGGATTTGGCGGAGTTTGTAAAATTACAGGAAACAAAAGCTAATAGCGATAATTCGTGGAGCGTGGACGCTAAGAGTATTGATCAGAAAACTTTTGATTTGTCGGTGAAGAATCCGAGTAAGGGTGGCGAGGTGGTATTAAGGGAGCCGGAGGAGATCTTGGAGGAGATGGGGAGATTAGATAAGGAGAGCGGAGATATTTTGAAAAATATCCAAAAATTTATTTAAAAAATATGAATGACCTTATAAACATCAAAGTGATTCAAAAAGATTTTAATGGCGAGAAGAAAAGATTTGTTAATGCCCGGGAACTGTATAAATGGCTGGGCGTGGGCAGAGATTTTTCTACTTGGATAAAAGACAGGATAGAAAAGTATGATTTTGTGGAAAATCTGGATTATTTTGTAGCCTTCCCCCAATTTGGGGATGGACTAAAACCTAATAAAACAGGCAAAATTGTGAATTCTAAGACTGGCGCGATTTTACCGAAAGAATATGTTTTGTCTGTGGATATGGCCAAGGAGTTGGCTATGGTGGAAAACAGCGAAATCGGCAAGAAAGTCAGAAAATATTTTATCAGAGTGGAAGGCGAGTTTAAAAAAGTAATGAGTATCGCCGCGTTGGAACCAATAGTTATCAACCAACTATCCGCTCAATTTTGGGAAACCAGAAAAGAAACAAAAGATTATAGAAAAGATTTTACCGATTGCGTCAAAAAATTCGTGGCAGTTAAAAATTACGGCACATATACCGATATGTTGTATAATTTTTTGTTTTTAGAGAGAGCCAAAGAATACAGAAAACTTTTGGAATTGGCCAAAAAAGATTTTACCCGTAATTATATGTATGAAGAAATTTTGTTAATCATTGGCGCGTTTGAAACCGGCTTGGCCGGCGAGGTTGAAAAAGAATATAAAAAAATAAAAAGATCTTTAAACCAGAAAGAGTTTGTGAAAATTTTTAATGAATTCGCCGCGCAAAAAAATTGGCTGGTATATCAAAAAAGAGCCAGAAATATAATGGCGACTTATGATGAAGAGTTGAGAAATATCAAACATCCGAAATTGATTGATTATAAAAAAGAATTCAGCCAAGAAGATATTCAAAAGCTTATAGGGTAAATTAAACATCTCACGGGAGCCGGGAGATGTTTTGGAGGAGATGGGTAGGTTAGATAAGGAAAGTGAGAAAATTTTAAAAAGCATAGTTACGCTCATTTAAACTCTTATGGACAATAAACATCAAAAATCTAAAATCATTTTTCCGCCCGGTGAAATTTTGCTTGAGGAGCTGGAAGCGCGCAATCTATCTCAATCGGATTTCGCGATAAGACTAAATCGTCCGCTCGAGACGGTAAGCGAGATCATAAAAGGGAAGAAAAGCATAACTCCAGAATCAGCCAACGACATAGCGGCCGCGCTCGGCACCAGCCCGGAATTATGGCTCGGCTTGCAAGAGGATTATTATTCATACAAAAACCAGGGCTGACAGAGCTATATTTTGGCTGTGGTTTTTTAAAAAGAGAAGATTTGAATGTCCGCCCCGGCAGATTAGTCGGATTTTACACCATAAAGGACTTTTGTCTTACGCACAGTATCGTTTGGCGCTGGAGAAAGTTAAGGATAAAATACCGGCCGGATTGATTTAGAAATAAGTTGTTTGAGTCGAGGGGGCGGAGGCATCGTGAGTGCTAAAAAAGATGTATGCCAGTAAAAATACTTACAGTTGAAAAATTAAATGAGATAATTAAATCTAAAAGATTCGAGCAACTAATTGGGTATGCCGAAAATAGTTTTTTTGATGCAAAAAAAGATTTTTATAATTTACGTGATCCGAAAGACAGGCATGAATTATGTAAAGATATAACCGCCTTTGCGAATAACGATGGAGGTTATCTGCTTATTGGTTGCGAAACAGATAAATCCCAGACATATCAATTGGAATATGTAAAAGCGGCTGATGGGATATCTGATTTTCCAGACCCGAGTACCGTGTGCTCTATACTTTCGGTATTTGTTTATCCAAACACTATTGGTACTTTTGTTGATTTTCAGCAAATAACCACAGAGAATAATAAGCGTTTCTTTTTAATTACAATTAGCAAAAATTTAAAAGAAAAACCTTATTTTGTTAAAAGAGATTCAAGAGATAACGAGTTTGCAGCTTATTACATAAGAACTTATGATAGGGGAGTAAGATACCACATAGAATATTTGCATGAGCTCGTGCATCATGGTATTTACTTTGAAAAATATTTGAAAAATATAATAGGAGTTACCGAGAAGACGTTGGATAACACGGGAGCATTGCTTAAGGATAAACGCAGGGCGGCGATACCATCTGGAACGCATTATAATTTTAAAAAAGATTTATGACGAAAGAAGGTGATACAATTTTTGCTCAGCCGTTTTACTATGTTAGTTTTTCAATAACCGATGAAAATAGTGTTGAGTCCAGGTTTCAGTCTTTGTTTTCTAATAAAAGTGGGTCTTTAAAACATTTTTTAGAAAATGAAGCTTATGGTTTTCGTCGGGGCGGTTGGGGCCTACCTAAATACGCACAATATATTATTCAATTGAATGGATTAGAATATAATAATAAAGTAAGTCGTGTTAAGATTCTGGAAAATGGCCATATAATAATTCAAGCTGCCGTTTCAGAAGATTTTTTGTGTTGGGCAAATTCAAACTCATATAGCTCTGTTAAAGGGAGTAGAATACAAATTAATACCACGGCCCTTATTGAATTTACTTACAATTGTGTCGTTTTATTAAAGAGATCGCTTGAAGATACGGAAAATTCGAGACATATTGTCTGCAACTTTGGTTTTATCGGGATGACCGCCGACTATGTTTTAGGGGATGTAAAAATGCCAGATATACATGGTTATAATCTTAGCAGAGAGATGAAAGCTATCGGCGAAGAATCAGAAAAAAGTATTAATATTAAGTCGACCGACGTATCTAATGCGGATGGTGTTGCAAAAATAGCTTATATTATTTTAGAGAGGGTGTTTAGAATGTTTGGCTATTCAGAAGATCTTATTTCTTATGTTCATGCAGACGGTAAGAAAATAGATATTAATTTAATAAAAGGGATATAATGGGTTAATAAAATAGAGTATGCTGGCTATTTGGCAAACAAAAAAACTCGGTGAAGTTTTAAAGTTGGAGTATGGAAAACCGCTTTTAAAATCACATAGAAAAAATGGGGGCTTGTACCCAGTTTATGGCGCTAATGGAATTAAATGTTTTTCTGATAAATTTTATTGTTATAGACAAAGTATAATTGTTGGGCGTAAGGGTTCGGCTGGAGAAATAAACTTAACGGAAGAAAAATTTTGGCCGTTAGATGTTACTTATTTCGTAACTTTTGATGAAAAAAAGTACGACTTGATGTTTCTTTATAATCTTTTAGATACGCTTAAATTAACTAAATTAGCAAAAGGGGTGAAGCCGGGCATTAACCGAAATGATGTTTATGGCATTGATGTTAAAATTCCACCCCTCCCCGAACAACGCCGCATCGTAAAAATCTTAGACGAAGTTTTTGAAAATACGGCGAAGGCGAAAGCCAACGCGGAAAAAAATCTGCAAAATGCCAAAGAGCTTTTTGAATCGTATTTATGGGGTGTGTTTACTGATCAAGGGAAGGGTTGGGAAGAGAAAACACTTAATGAAGTAGCAGATGTTGAATATGGATATACTGATAAAGCCAGATCTACAGGCAATTATCGTTATGTGAGAATCACTGATACAGATGAAAATGGATTTTTAACACAAGAGAATAAACTGTACATAAAATCTTTTAAAGAAAAAAATAAATTTATTTTAAATCAAGGAGATTTATTGATGGCTCGAGTTGGAGCTTCTTTTGGAAATGTTTTATTTTTCGAATCTGGTGAGCCTGCAGTATTTGCCTCGTATTTGATTAGAATAAAATTTAAAGAAAAAATAGAAAATAAGCTGTATTGGTATTTTTCAAAATCAAAATTGTATTGGGATCAAGTTATAAAATTGTCTTCGGGTTCAGCTCAACCTCAATTTAATGGTGGCGCGTTAAAACAGATTGTGTTTTCATACCCAAAATCCCTTCCTACACAAAAATCCATCGTCGCCGAACTTGACGCGCTGTCCGCTGAAACCAAAAAATTAGAAGCGATATATAAGAAGAAATTGGCGGATTTAGAGGAGTTGAAAAAGTCGGTTTTAAAGAAAGCTTTCGCTGGAGAATTGTAAATTCTTTCTGGATTCCCCGCCTACGTCCGCCTCGGCTTCGCCGTTAGGCGAGACGGGCGGGAACGACAATAAAAATTTTAAGGAAATGGATCCCGGATCAACCGCCAGCTGGCGGTCCGGGATGACAAATAGGCGAGTGTTTTGTAAAAAATCCCCCTAACACCTCACCCTAACCCTCTCCTTCGCAAGGAGAGGGAATCCAATGGGGGCGAAAATTATGTTTAAAATGTCAACATACATAGTTTGACATTCTGACATAATTTAGCTATGCTCTTATATATGACTAAAGACTATTTAAAATTTATCAAAGAATTAAGAATTAAGCAGGGTCTGGCGCAAGCCGAAATCGCGGAAAAAATCGGGATTTCCCGCTCGTCTTATATCAGCTTTGAGCAGGGGAAAACCGAACTCAATATGAGCGAAGCGGCCAAATTGGCCGATGTTTTAGGCGTTTCCTTAGAAGAAATGAAGAGCGGACTGAAGCCGAATTATATTAAATACAAGCAAATGATTCTGGCCTATTTGCGCGCCAATCAAAGCAGAGATGGCAAGGTGCCAAAAACCAAATTGGCCAAACTGCTTTATTTAGCCGACTTTGCCTGGTTTTATAATCATCTGGAAAGTATGAGCGGCATGGCTTATCGTAAAATTCAATTTGGACCGGTGCCGGATAATTATTTTCGCGCGATTGACGAGTTATATGAAGATGGCGTCATAAATGTGGACTGCGCCACCAAGGAGGGGGCCTTTTTAATTTCGCTTGCCAGGCCGGGCGAGAGGAATAATTTATCAGAATTAAATACAGACGAAAAGTCGCTGATAAAAGGCATTTCCGCTAAATGGAAAGACAAAAGAACCCAGGAAATCGTTAAATTTACGCACGATCAATTGCCTTATCAAATCTGCGAAGATAATGAAATAATTCCTTACGGTTTAATCACCCAGGAAGACCCGGATCATGTCTATTAGATATTCCGTAAACATAGAACAATACGCCGAAAGGCATTATATCAAAAGTTTCGCCAAAAAATACGGCCGAGCTTGGGAGATTACGATTGATACTTTAATCAGGGAGCTCATGAGTTTTGATATTTTATTAGAACGGAGAATTGCGGAAATGATCACTGAAAATGCTAATATTAAAATTTGCAAAGTAGAATTTAAAATCGCCGGCGCTAACCAATCGCGTTATGGTTCGGGCAATCGCTGTATCGCCGTGGTTCATAAAGAAGCATGTTCAGTAAAAGTTTTATTAGTCTATCATAAAAATCATTTAGGCGATGGCAATGAAACCGCCAGATGGAAGCAAATTATTAAAGATAATTATTCCGAGTATCGCGGATTATTATAAGTTTGGAAGAGCTGAAAAAAGCGTGCTCAAGAAAGCGTTCGCAGGAAAATTGTAAGAAAAATTCCCCTAACCCCCTTTATCAAGGGGGTAAAAATGTGCGGGAATGACAAAAAAGAAGGAGGCGTTTAATGGGGAATTGCAAGATAGTTCAGTTTGCTTGCGTAAATAGTAACTAATTCTTGATTTAGTTATTTAAAATCATCCCGTTGACTAATCTTATATAATCTTATATAATCATATATAGATATAATATGAGCTAATTAATAAAGAAAAATGATTAATTTTAATAAAAGATTGGAAAATATTACGCCTGAAATTTTGTCAAAGATTGGCAGAATTGATGAAATAAAAGGCCTATGGACCGGAGGGGTGAATCTTTCACCTCAGCTCTTGGGGCGTCTAAAAAAATCAGTGCTTATCACATCTTCCGGTGCTTCTACCAGAATTGAAGGCGCGAGATTGTCCGATGAAGATGTAGAAAATTTTATTCAAGGCTTGAATATAAGCAAGTTCCGCGACCGAGATAAACAGGAAGTAAAAGGCTACTACGAGCTTTTGGAAAATATATTCAATGCCTGGGCAACGATTCCCTTTAACGAGAGTTCAGCTAAGCATTTGCATAAAGAACTTTTGAAATATGTGGAAAAAGACGCCAGACACAGAGGCGATTATAAAAAAGTTGAAAATGATGTCGTAATATTTGACGCGGCCGGCAAGCCGATCGGCGTGGTATTTGAAACTACCCGGGCATATCTCGCCCCGAAACAAACACAAGAACTTATGGATTGGGCGCAGGCAGCGATAGCAGAAAAAAAATATCATCCGCTTTTAATCATCGGTAATTTTGTCGTGGAATTTTTAAAAATTCACCCGTTTCAAGACGGCAACGGGCGTCTTTCCAGAATTCTTACTAATTTATTGCTGTTAAAATTCGGCTATGGCTTCGCACCTTATGTGTCTCACGAAAAAATAGTTGAAGACAATAAAGCTGAATATTATTTAGCGCTAAGAAAGAGCCAGAAAACATTTTCCGGTAAAAAAGAAGACATTACCGCCTGGTTGGAATATTTTCTAAAAATCTTAGAAACGCAGGCGCAAATGGCCATAAAGCTACTTTCAAGCGAGAGGATGGAAACGCTCCTTTCTCCTAAACAACTCTTGGTTTGGAATTATCTATCGGAGGTTAGGGAAGCAAGCGCAGGAGAAATTGTTAAAAAAACTAAAGTTTTAAGGCCGACCGTTAATCAGGTGTTGAATAAATTGTTAGTCATAAAAAAAATTGAAAAAATTGGGCTGGGAAGAACTACAAGGTATAGAATTGTTAATAAATAATTTTATGAACGAAGCGGAAACCAGAGCAGAATATATAGACCCAAAGCTAAAGCAGAGCGGCTGGGGCGAAACCGAAGGATCAAAGGTCCTGCGCGAGTTTCGCATTACCGAAGGAAAAATTCAAACCGGCGGAACGCGGGCTAAACCGGAGATCGCCGATTATATTTTAGTTTATAAAAATCGTAAAATCGCCGTCATAGAAGCTAAAGCCGAAAGTCTGGAAGCGACCGAAGGCGCGGCGCAAGCCAAGGCTTATGCGAAAAAATTGCAGCTTGATTATACTTACGCGACAAACGGCAAGGAGATTTATGAAATATCCATGGAAACCGGCCGGGAAGGAATAATAGATAGATTTCCAACGCCGGAAGAATTATGGGATAGAATCAATCTTCGAACCAACGAATGGAAGGAAAAATTTTTTAGCGTACCGAACGAAGGCGAATATGGCAAGCGCTATTATCAGGAAATCGCCATTAACAATGTTTTAAGCGCCGTGGCCGAAGAAAAAACGAGAATTCTCTTAGCTATGGCGACCGGAACCGGAAAAACCGCCATCGCTTTTCAGATTGCTTGGAAACTTTTTCAAGTTCGCTGGACCTTAAAGCGCGACGGCGCGCGCCGGCCGAGAATTTTATTTTTAGCTGACCGGAATATTTTAGCCGACCAGGCGTTTAACGCTTTTTCCGCGTTTGATAAAGACGCGCTAATTAGAATTAACCCCTTAGATATTAGAAAAAAAGGTGGCGTTCCGACGAGCGGGAGCGTCTATTTTACAATTTTTCAAACTTTTATGAGCGGCCCGAATAGCAGCCCTTACTTCGGGGATTATCCGGCCGACTTTTTTGATTTTATTATTATTGATGAGTGCCATCGCGGCGGCGCCAACGATGAGGGTAATTGGCGCGGGATTTTAGAATATTTTTCTCCGGCGGTTCAACTCGGCTTAACCGCGACGCCAAAACGAAAAGATAATATTAATACCTATAAATATTTTGGCGAGCCGGTTTATATTTATTCGCTTAAAGAAGGCGTGAATGACGGTTTTTTAACTCCGTTTAAAGTGAAAAGAATTCAGACGAATATGGATTATTACACATATACATCTGACGACCAAATTATTGAGGGTGAAGGAGAACAAGGTAAAATATATGAAGAAGCTGATTTGAATCGAATTATTAAAATTACCGAGCGTGAAGCAAAGCGCGTACGAATTGTATTGGATGAAATTAACCAAAATGAGAAAACGATTATTTTTTGCGCTAC
>Ga0172379_10005077_pt1 | contig 18723 bp, 19 predicted proteins | sample GrowelOW334metaG_FD_119756 | JGI IMG/M metagenome (GOLD analysis project Ga0172379, IMG submission 119756) | Groundwater microbial communities from an aquifer near a municipal landfill in Southern Ontario, Canada - Groundwater well OW334 metaG | ecosystem: Environmental > Aquatic > Deep...
CTTTTGGGCAGCCTGCGTTAAAATTTGCTCAACTTCTTTTGGCAGTTTGCAATATTTTTTAATATGCGTATTTTTCATTTGGCTGTTTGAAAAAATCGCTTCCTCTGCAAATCTATTTTTTTGCTTTTCTCTGGCTTTTATAACTCTTTCTTTTATATTGCTCGACGGTTCTAAAAATTCTGAATTTTTTTGATTGTCTGAAAATTCTGCTGTATCTACTGGCATAACAGAAATGTGCAAATCAATTCTGTCTAAAATTGGGCCTGAAATTCTTTTTTGATATTTTAAAATTTGGTTTGGCCCGCAGGTGCAAGCTTTTTTAGGGTGCATTGAATATCCGCAGGGGCAGGGGTTGGCACTGGCTACAAGCATAAAATCGGCAGGGTAAACAACTCTTTGTTTTGACCTTGAAATTGCAAGATAACCGTCTTCTAAGGGCTGGCGGAGCGCTTCCATAATTGCACGAGGGAATTCATTAAATTCGTCTAAAAATAAAACTCCTCTGTGCGCCAAACTAATCTCTCCTGGCTGAGGTTTTGATCCTCCGCCAACTAACCCCGGCAAAGAAGCTGTATGGTGTGGCGACCTAAATTGCCTTGTTGTAATTAAACTTCCGCCTGGCGGAATTCCTCCGGCGGCTGAATAAATTTTGGTGACTTCCAAAGATTCTGCATCATTTAATGGTGGCAAAATTCCAGGCAAAGCTCGCGCCAGCATTGTTTTGCCAGACCCTGGACTGCCTATCATTATAATATTGTGGCCTCCGGCTGCAGCAATTTCAACTGCGCGCTTGGCCTGCTCTTGGCCTAAAACTTCTTTCATATCAAATTCCACTGGTATAATATTCTCTTGTGTAACTTCTTTGTAATCAACTGGAAAGATTTTTTTCTGACCCAAAAAATGCTCACAAATTTGCGTCAAGTTTTCAACTGGAAAAACTTTCAACCCTTTAATTGCAGCAGCTTCATTTGCTGAATCTTTTGGAACATATAAATTTGAAAATCCAAATTCTTTTGCAAAAAGCGCCATTAAAAAAGCGCCTTTTGTATGACGCAAACTTCCGTCAAATGACAGCTCGCCTAAAAATAAAGATTTTTGTGGAATCGGAAATTCTAAAACACTGCTTAAAATTCCAAGTGCAATTGGCAAGTCATACATTGAACCTTCTTTTGGAACATCAGCTGGCGCCATATTTACAGTTATTCTTTTCTGCGGAAAATCAATTTCAGAACTTAAAATTGCAGTGCGCACTCTTTCTTTGCTTTCATCTACGGCTTTATCTGGCAGTCCAACAATTTCAAATCCAGGCAGGCCTTTATTAGCTAAGTTCACTTCAACATCAACTTTTATTGTTTCTAAACCTCTATTGGCCACCGAAGGAATTTTTATAAGCATATGTTCGAAAATTTACAATTAACAATTTTCAATTTTCATTGAATGTTGCAATTATACAATTTTCATTTTTAAAAATTATTTTTAGGTTTTTCCTCTTAATGAATTGGTAATTTTTTGAAAAATCATAGTTAATTCTTGTGCTTCCTGCCACATTTTCCTCAAATCTTCTGTTTTTTCTGGGTTGCACTGACTCATCATTCTAAACCAATGCTTTGTTTCTTGTACTTCTTTTTTACAAATAAAAATTTTATTAGAAAAATCCTTTCTAGAACTTGCCCCATTCGCCTCCATATAGTTTGCACCTACACTTGTAGCTGACCTTATTAGTTGATTAATAATTGGTCTATTTATCGTATCCTGTGTTAAATTTTTGCAAAACATAATAACACCCTCCCCAAATTTTGCAGTTCTTTCTTCTAAATTATAATTATTTGGCAATTGGCTCATTGAAAATTTATTGAAAATTATAAATTGATAATTGAAAATTGATTTCTAATTTAGATAATATTTTCTGCCTTCTTGGCTTATAAAGCCTTTTAGCTGCATCAAAGAAAGCGTGGTTCCAATTTGCGAAACGGGAAGCGCCAAAACTCGCGCCATTTCATCGGCTTCCATGGATTCATTTTTCAGGTGTTCAATAATTTTATCTTCTAAAGTGTTGCCTGTAACAAATTTTTTATCTTGTTTTTTTGCTTTTGGCAATATGCCAAAAAAATCCAAAATGTCTTTTGCATCTGCAACAGGTTCTGCTCCTTCTTTTATTAATTTAAAAGTTCCTTTAGAAACTTCACTTGTAATTTGCCCAGGCAAAGCAAAAATTTTTCTACCATATTTTTTAGCATAACCGGCGGTAATTAAACTTCCAGATTCTAAAGCAGCTTCTGTAACTAAAACTGCTTTTGAAAGCCCCGCCACAATTCTGTCGCGCTGCACAAAAGAATAATTTACTGGCTTAAAACCTTGTTCGTATTCTGAAATAATTAAACCGTTATTTTCTAAAATTTTATTATAAAGATCTTTTTGATTTGGCGGAAAAATTAAATCAATTCCACAAGGCATAACAGCAATTGTTTTGCCTCCGCATTTTACAGTAGCTGAATGCGCTGCTTCATCGCCTCCATACATAAAGCCAGAAACAATGGTGATGCCAGCAGATGCAATTTCTGTAACTAATTGCTCGGTGGCTTTTCTGCCGTAAGAAGTTAAATGCCTTGAACCTACTACGGCTAAACAATTTTCGAAAATATCATCCCCTTCGGCACAGCTCAGGGCGGGCCAGTTTCCTTTGTAGTATAATTTTTTAGGACCCAAACTTAAAACAAGTTTTCTTAAAGCCTCTTTTAGTGTTTTTGGATATTTTTTGTTGTTAGGTTCTATACAGTTTATGCTCATTGTTGCAAACTGCTTTTCCACAAAATATTCACAAGCCAAATCTTCTCCTAAGTTTCCTAATTCTTTTGTGGTCATATTATTGTTCTGGGGGCAGAATTCCTTTTTCGATATATTCAGGGATCTTTTTGATTTCGCTTATTGCCTTACTAGGTAAAACAATTCTGGGATTCGAAGGATAAAGAACTGCCTTTTCCTTAGTAATTTTACTATCATCGTTGCGTAAATATCTTTTTACTCTAGGTAAATGGTACGTATCGCTCACAATAACTATCTTCCTATTATGTTCAGCTAATTCTTCTGGAAAATCCCTAAATTGATGACCTGTATGTCGTATCCCAGAATTTTGTGAAATAATTAAATTTTCTCGGGGAAAGCTATATTTTTCTTCCAGCAATCCATCCTCCACTTTTTTTCTTAAACTATCGTTTACTTCATCTTCAGCATTCCAATAAATTTTAGGCCCACTATTTAAAATGTCATCCATATTTATCTCATCTATACTTTTACCCAATCTTAAAGCAGTAACTTCACGAGAAATGTTAAAACCAGTTTCTAATCTATCTTTACTCTCATTTCTTTCACCATCAATCTCTTGTTCAATATCTACTGGTGGTCCAGATAATACCCAAACTAGGTCCCAATCCTCTTCGGTTTTCGGACTTTCACCACGACCAATTTCTTTCATGTCATTTAAAACTCTTCTTCTGACATCCTTGCCGTCGATATTAGGTATCTCTTCGGGCTCGCATTGACCTAATTCTGGATTTACCATATTGCTATTTTTTTATTGTATTTAATGGTGGATAAAGTTGTTTATCAATTGTTCTTTCAAAACAAACCCTGCCTACACCATGCTCCCAATTTTCATTCATTCCAGATCCCATCATATAAATATTCGATGGCGTTTTTTGGCTTAAATTATTGAATGTAGCGCATAATTCAAAAGACAAATTTTCTGCATCTTTTACGTTATATTCATAACTTGCATTTGATTGCGGATCTAAAGGAATCTTAAATCCAGAAATTGGATCGTTTAAAGCAGATAGGGAATTAGGTAAACTTCCCTTTCTCTGCCAATAATTTACTATTTGAGATTGTATTTCTTGCAGTCCTGAAACCTTTTGCTGATCAAATTCCATCAATCTTGCAGTCATAGGAGAACCAACTATAAAAAATGCTCCAATCACTGCTATTAAAATTATAATAGATGTCACACATGCAAAATATTTTGCTAATTTTGTCGGAGTATCTCTTCTCACGTCATCTAAATAATATACAAATATAACTATTGCAACCAAAAGTATTGAGAGCGCTTTTAAAATAAACCTTATTTTAATTTCACCTCCTAAAAAAGTATTAATTACTGAAACTAAATCTCCAATTATAACTAATGACGTAATAAATAATGTTAAGTATATAAGCCACTTTCTTATTTTTGATTCTCTCACCTGCGCCTCTTTTCTATATATTTTATTCAAAAACCAAGAAACTAAAATAAAAATTGGAAAAACAATAATTAATGAAGCAATGGCAAATCTCATTGGCTCATTAAAACTTCCTGGATAATAATTCAAAACATCTGGGAAAAAATAATTTATATATTGCCAGAGCATAGTAACAAAACTTACCGCTGACCAATACAATGTGACTATTGCCAAAAGATGTAAAAATAAATCTCTTGGAATATTTCTTTTTATTATTTCTGTGTTTTCCATATTTTTGTTGTAACGTAACATGTTACGTTACAAGATTAATTATTATTTTATATAACTAATAATTTTCAAAACAAAATAGGCAATAGCAGCCCCAGCAATTGCTGTTACTAGCTGAGGCCAACTTATAATTAACATTATATTTTTTGCAATTCCATGTAATATAGAATTTGCCAAAATCATGCCAGCTAACCAAATAAAAATAAACTTAACAAAAGCAGCTGGAATAGCCCCCACCCAAAATCCTCTCGTCCTGAGCGAAGTCGAAGGGCTTGTTAAAGAAGAGTAAGTCAAAACCAACAAAGCATTGCCTATCATTATAAAAGGAATTATTGGAGCTAAAATCAAGGGTAAAAAACCTGTGTATACAGAAATTAAACTTGGAACTAAACACAAAATTATTGCATATTCAACCCCCATTATTGTGGTTGCGATAAAAAGCAGGGCATTAATAATTGACCCTGTTAATAGTTGATTGCCAAAGTAAGGAGCTATTACAGCTAAAGAAATAAAAACACTAAATTGTGCTACTTTTGTTAAAGCCTTCTTCCAATCAATTGAAATTGCATTTTCCTGCTCTTGTACCATATTCAATATATTTTGTTATTTAAAAAAGATTCTATTCCTATTTTGCTTGGAGGAAAAATCTTTTCTGGGAGGTTATTTAAATCATACCACTTCCATTCTGTTATTTCATCTGGCTCCATAACTTTTAGCTCTCCCTTGAATTCTTTGCAAAGAAAAACTATTGTAACAAAATGATTGTCTTTCACAATATTATCTGACACGCTAATCACTGTTATTTTTTCTTTATTAATTTCAATATCTGTTTCTTCTTTAGTTTCTCGAAATGCACAATCTCTTAAAGTTTCGTTAAAATCAAGTTTGCCTCCTGGCATTGTCCAAGTGTCTTCACCATGCAATAGGCTATCTGCTTTTATGGAGTCTTCATTTCTATGACCCAACAAAACTTTATTATCTTTAAAAATCATCACCCCTACCCCAACTCTTGGTCTTTTTGTTTCCATAATTAAAACTTTAATTTGCGCAAATATTTTCACTCTTTACGCATGCGCTAGCTAAATCAAAACACGTTTGAGATGGTTCTGGCTCTCCAGGAAACGGCATTCCGCCACAATAACTAATTACTTTTAAATCTAAATCAAAATATCTTGCTGGGAGATCTAAACATCCATAATCAACGCGATAAATTGTGGATTTTTTATAGCTACATGAAACAACCCTGTTAGCCTTACATTCGCTGTAGATATCATCGCATAATGATAATGCTAGCTTATGATTTTTTTGGCTGATTATATAATTATAGCTAAATAAAATTAATATTAATAAAATTGCAATCACAATTAAAACGGCTATCGCGATTATTATTTTTTTCATATTTAATTTAAAATTCATAAATTTATTATTTATATTAATTTTATAACTTTTCTCGCACCCTTCATATAGAGGTTATATAGAAGGCTGTTAGAAATTAACCATCTTTGCTTTAATGGATTTTTTATTTTCTCCATTTTCTTCATCTGCATCGTTTCCAATATCTAATTCTTCTAATTCATCATCTTCGTCTTCCAAAAACCCACCTGCTTGCAATTCCCAAAGTTTTTTATATAAACTATTTTCATTTTCTAAAAGTTCTTCGTGACTCCCTTGCTCAATAATTTTACCTCCATCAATGACAACTATTCTATCCATTTTTTGAATAGTGGACAATCGATGGGCGATTACAATTGTGGTTTTATTTTCCATTAAATTTCCTAAAGCATCCTGAATTAACATCTCAGAATTAGAATCTAAACTTGAAGTTGCTTCATCTAAAACTAAAATTGGAGCATTTTTTAAAATTGCCCTTGCTATGGCAATTCTCTGTCTTTCTCCACCGGATAATTTTATCCCTCTTTCTCCCACAAAAGTATCGAAGCCAAAAGGCAAGTCTTTAATAAATTCATCACAGTGCGCAAGGGTGGCTGCTTTCTTAACTTCTTCCATTGTTGCATCTTTTTTCCCATATGCAATATTTTCTGCCAAAGTTCTGTGAAATAAAATCGGGTCTTGCGGAACCATAGAGATATTGCTTCTTAAACTTTCTTGAGAAGCCTCTGCAATATCTTGCCCATCAATTAAAATTTTTCCAGAGGTTGCAGAATACAATCTTAAAAGCAATCTGACAAATGTTGTTTTGCCAGCTCCCGAGGGGCCGATAAGTGCTACCTTTTCTCCTGGTTTAATAATTAAATTTATATTTTCTAAGGCTTTTCTAGTTTGGTTAAATGAAAAAACTAAATCTTTAAACTCTATCTCTCCTTTTTCAACAACTAATTCTTTTGACTGAGGAATGTCTTTAATTTCATGGGGCAAAAGCATAATCTCAACCATTTCCTGTGAATCAGCATAACTTTGATAGATGTCTCTTACCACCCTCGTAAAACCCCAAAGCTGGCTAATTATATTCAACACATATACTTGTAATAAAACAAACACACCAATTGTTATTAATCCTTCCTGCCAATATTTTATTGCATAAAAAAATAATACAAATTCTATTGCAAAACCTAAAAATGCCTGTCCGGCCTCCACCACCGCGTCTAGATTCCAGGCAAATTTTGTTGTTTTTGCCTGTTCATCTGTAATTTTTTTGTACCCTTTTGATTCAAACTCATATCCATTAAAAAGCTGTATTGTATTTTGATTTCCTATAGTGTCTGCCAAATATCCTGTTGCTTTTGAATCAATCTCAGCAACCTTAATGTCATATTTTAGTTTCCACCTCGAAAAAGTAACATTAAAAGACAAAAAAATTATAGTCCAAATTAAAATAATCAATGCAATCCATTTATTTATAAAAAATACCACTACAAATATTGAAATAACTCTAACTACCAATGGCAACAAGTTCCATATTAAATTATCCGTCATTCTTTCAAAAGCTCTGGCAAAACGATTAACCCTTTGGACTAACGAACCTGCAAAATTATTAACAAAAAATGAATAAGAATGAAGCATCAAATAGTCATATGACTGCTGTTTCAAATTTGCCATGACTTTTGGCTCAAAATTATTATTGGCAATAGTGGCAATTCTGTAAAAAATCCAAAAGACCATATTAAGGCCTAATATATAAAAAATTAACACGAAAAGTTGTTGTGCAATAATTGTTTTGTCTACATTGACTGCTATTATGTCAAAAAATCTTTTATAAAAAAGCGGGGTTATAACAGAAATAACGTTTCCTAAAATAATAGATACAACCATAATAAACAACTGCCATTTTTGTGGTTGTATCCCATGCCAAAAAGCAGTAAAAACATCTTTCAGTCTTACTTTTGGATAAATAATATTTTTTTGTAATTTTTCTGAAGGCATAAAATTATTAATTTTTTAAATTACCATCCACCTCCACCGCCACCGCCTCCACCGCCTCCTGAACCTCCTCCACCTCCAGCCCCAGAAGATCCTCCGGTATTATTAGATATGCTGGCGGTTATGCTATTTAATTGGCTAGTAAAGCTATTCAAATCAAAATTAGCTGATGCTACCCCGACAAGCCAAACTGGATGATAGTTTTTAAAATAATCTTCGCCATATATTAATTGCATTTTCTTTGCCCATAGTTCAGCGATTCCAAAAACTATTGCATATGGCAAAAATTTATCAAAAATGTTTTCTTTCTCATAAAACTGCTGCCTGTAATCTTCGGCCTGTTTCATATAGCGTTCAAAACCTTTAATCTTAAAAAGAAGGTCTACACCTTTTTGGGTTCGTTTCGGCATCACTAGCCCAAACAAAATTAAAATAATTCCTGAAAGTAGAACGCTTAAAAACAACTTTACAGAAAGCGCATTGGCCCAAACAGAGAGGCACACCACGATAGAACCTATAATAATAAAAGCAATTGAATATGTGCTGCTCTTTGCTGCGGTCCAACCATTATCTACGGCATCCTTTTTTGCCAATCTCCCAATTTCTAATGCGCTTTGATAAAACATATTTGCCTTAAGAGATGAAATCTTCACATTGTCCTTACCAGAAAAAAGAGCTCCGATTAAATATTTTTCAGTTTTTGATAAGGCATCTATTTTATCATAGTTTTCCGATTTTTCTAATTCATAATCCTTATATTTAAAAAACAAAATTTTTTCATCAAGCTCCTTTATAATAATAATTTTTTTAACAGCGAAATTTATAATCATAGCTGTTATGAAGCTATTTTTCCAAAATCCATGGGACAAAACCACGCCCATTTGAGCCGGAGTTATATTGTCTGGTATTCCGAATTCTGGAGGAATGGGTTTTTTCATTTTTGGATCTTTGCCATATTTCCTCCACTTTGAAAAAGCAAAAATAAAAATTGCTAATGGAATTGAAAAGGTCAAATACCAAAAATAATCTCCATATTTTTCCCAAAATGTCGGCACATACGGAGTAAAAATATTTTTAGGAAAAGTTATTGAGGCTGTAATCCCTTGGCCAGGATAAAATGGCTGCGTTGCTTTAAAGTTTAAAACATTATTGTCCCATGAATATGTTGCATCCTGCCCTTTAGCACCTAAAAATCCCGTATAAAAATTTACTTTTGCATTAGAACTATTTATCTCCGAAGGGAAAGATATTCCTGCTGAAAAATTATCTATGTCAATTGTCCAAAAATTGCCTGATAAATTCCAATATAATTCATCAAAATTAGTATTGCCAAATCGTACTGCATTTTTAACTTTATAAACAATCCTATAATAATTTACTCCTTGAACGGTCATATTTGGATCTCCAATTTTCCAAGTGACCGTATGTCTTGAATAATCATTTATTATGGAATATTTATATGGATTGCCGTTAAAATCTGTGATGCTGACTAACTTTATTGGTGTCTTGTAAATTCCATTGTCTGTTTTAGTTTCAGTTGGCAAAACTCGAAAAATCCCGTGCTTGTCTAGCAGATTTCCGCAGTCGGCCGTGATATTTTCTGTGATAAGCAAAGATGAATCTTTGTTAACTGAAATGTTTGTATCAAAATTTTGTATATACCAATCAGCGATTTCGTCAGGGTTTCTGGCATAAGCAAATTGGCTGACCGATAAGAAAATAAGAATTAAAGACAATATAATAAAATATTTTTTGAACATATAATGTTTTTAATTATGTGGACCTGGGCAGAATCGCCCGATGTGGACTCACCGGGAGTTGAACCCGGACTTCACCCATGCGAAGGGTGCGTAATACCATTTTACTATGAGCCCAAACTATTTTTTATTGAGCTTTCGTGCAGCTTCCTTATCTAATATAACAATAACATTTTTATGCCTTTGTATAATAGAAGCTGGAACTTTTGTAGAAGCTTTGCCTTCTAATGCATTAAAAATTGCTTGGTTTTTTTTCTCACCGCTGGCGATAAGAATAATTTTTTTAGCTCCCATGATTGTATCTATACCCATTGTCACTGCTTTTATGGGAACATCTTTTATGCTCTTAAAAAATCTTGCATTGTCTTCAATGGTAGGTTTTGCCAAAGAGATTTCTCTGGATTTAGAAGAAAATTTTGAACCAGGTTCATTGAATCCAATATGGCCGTCTCTGCCAATCCCTAAAAGTTGTAAATCTATTCCTCCTAATTCTTTTATTTTTTTGTCATATTTTTTAAAATCCGGCTTAAAGTCTATTGGGAAAAATGTATTTTTAATATCAATATCGGTTTTAGAAAATAAATTTTTATTCATAAAAAAATGATAACTTTGTCTGTCGGCAGGAGATAATCCTGAATACTCATCTAAATTAAAAGTTTTCACTTTTTTAAAACTTATTTCTCCTCTACTACATTTTTTTGCTAGCATCTCATAGGTTTTTTGGGGAGTAGAGCCTGTAGGCAAACCTAAAACAGCTGTCGGCTTTTCTTTTAAAAACGAAGCTATAATATCAACTGCCCTTTTTGAAAGGGCATCATAATTATCTTCTATATATATTTCCATATGTCGGGGAACTGGGAATCGAACCCAGACCACGAGCTCCCGAAGCCCGCGTACTACCACTATACTATTCCCCGTGTTGTTATTCTGGTTGCCGTGATGAATCTATTTCTAAATAATCCATTGCTTCTCCGGTGTCTCTCCAGTTTTCTATTGTACGAAAATATTTCGCGCCAAATTTTTTTTGTAGAAGTTTACTAAATCCATTTGAAATTCTAGCATAAGTACTCACTTTTTTATATCCATCATGTGCGGCTTCTTCTGCAAAGGCTTTCAAAAGTGCGTTAAAATTTCTTAAACCACGATTTGCTGGCTTTATCCCTATTGAATGCAAATATATAGTTCCATCCTCCGGTGTAAAATTAGGATCACAATCTTTTAATAATTCTACTTCGTGCTCTGGTTTTAGAGATGTTATATATCCCACCATGTCTTCACCATTTATCAATCTTAGATGAATTCCGTTTGGATTTTCTAAAACTTCTTTTAACTCTTCTTCTGTTTCTGCCATGTCTTCTGGAAAACAGGCGTCCTCAACTCCTTTTATTTGCTTTAAGGTTTCTTCATCAAATCCAATAATTCTCTCCACTCTTGTTGTGGGTTTTATTTCTTGAACAGGATTTAAATTTTCTTCATCATGCCTCAATGTTTCTGCCATATTCTTTAAAACTATTTTTCTTTTCTATGTCTTTGAGGTTTGGTTGGTTTTGTTAAATCAATTTCTAAATAATCATGTGGCCCCATTTCTAGCCAATCATCATGGTGACGTAAAAATTCAGCTCCAGCCATTTTCTGAAGAAATTTACTCATTCCATTTTCTACTTCAGCATACATGGTCAACCTTTCATACCCCGCTTTTTTTGCCTCTTCTGCAAAAGCCTCACATAATTGTCGCAATGCTTTTGCTGTAAAAGTTCTAGCGCGCGGGTCTATATCTAAATTTTCCACATAAAGCGCTTTGGCAATTTCTCTGGTTTCTGGATCAAATTCTTTAAAAAATTTGACCTCTTCATTGTGGGGTATAGCATTTATGTGTCCAGTAAGACCTTGCTCATCCTTTAAAAGCATATTTAAAGCTTCTGGGTGTCGCAAAACTTCAGCACACTCTTCTTTTTCTTCTAAAGCATCTTCTTTAAAACATCTCTTTTCTAATTCATATATTTCATCAACATGTTTATCTGTTACCTCACCAGGCAATAATCTTTCTGTTTTAAATTCTTTCCATTTTTCTTGCTTTGCTTTATCGCCCTCTAAAATTGATGTTTCATGTAGCTCCAAGGCTATTTCTTGCAGCTGTTTTGTCGTTTCATCTACCACAGGATTTTTTAGTTCCTCTTCGGGATCCTTTAAATCTTCTTGTTTTGTCATATTTTTTAATAAATTAATAATATTATTTTATGATACCCAATATTTTTCTTTTGTCATTTTATCCTGTTTTGTTTCTATTTCTGATTTTTCTTCTTTTGATTTTTCTGCCAATGTTTTTAATTCTTTGTCTGATAATTTTGAAAGCTTTAAAGCTTCTTTTTCTAAAAATTCTTTTGCATTCTTTTTTGGGTCATCCAAAACATAGCCCAATAAAACATCTAATATTTGGCCAATTTTTGGCCCTGGTTTTATTTCTAAAATTTTCATTAAATCATTTCCATTAATTTTCAGCATTTTAGCTGAAATTGGATCTTTCGAAACTTTTTCAATTAAATATTTTAAGTGCCTTAATTTATATGGTTCTGCTTTTGGTACGCCACTCCCAATTCTGTCTGCTTGTCTTACTTGCAACAGCTCTTCCATATTTTCAGGACCCATATTTTTTACCAACCTTCTCACAGATGCTTCTCCAACCTCATCTACATTATAATAGAAGAGGTGAAAGCGAACCAACTTTGTAATCTTTTCAACATCTTTTTTGGAAAACTTTAAATTATTTAAAATGTAAAAAGTCATTTTGGCTCCCACAATTTCATGATTATAAAAAGTTGCATCTTTGCCTTCTCCTGCTTTTACTTTTGGTTTTGCAATGTCGTGAAACAAGGCAGCTAATCTTACATGCATATTAAATTTTTTCTTAGCACTGTATTCTAAAGATTTTATGGCATGCTGATAGCAATCATAAATATGATGTTTGTTTTGTGGAACGTTATAATTGTCTAATAATTCTGGCACAATATATTTTAACAAATTCAATTCTCGCAACAACTCAATGCCTTCTGCTGCGTTGTCAGCCATAATAATTTTTATAAATTCATCACGAATTCTTTCTTTTGAAACAGCATCTAACCAAATACTATTTTTTTTAATGGCTTTGGCAGTTTTTTCTTCTATATTAAAATTTAAAGTAGTTGCAAGCCTTACAGCTCTGAGCATGCGAAGAGCGTCTTCTAAAAATCTTTCTTCTGGATTGCCAACTGTTTTTATAATTTTATTTTTTAAATCTTTCCTTCCATTATATAGGTCTATAATTTTTTTGTTTTCATTCATGGCTAAAGCATTTACAGTAAAATCTCTTCTAGCTAAATCATCTTCTAATTTTTTTGCATATTTTACTTCATCGGGATGTCTCTTATCAGAATATTTAGCTTCCAGCCTATAAGTTGTAATTTCAATTTCTGCTAACTCTGGTTTTTTAGATCCAGTGCGAGCTGTAACAGTTAAAAAATTGTTTTCATAAAAACTATTAGGGAAAACTTTTTGAATTTCTTCTGGTTTAGCATTTGTAGTTACATCCCAATCTTTGGGCTCAACTCCAATTAAAAAATCGCGCACGCACCCGCCTACAACATATGCCTCAAAACCTGCTTTTTGCAAGTTTTGAATAATAGATTTTACTTCTTTTGGTATTGTCATATTTTTTGCTTACACTGAGCAAAGCGAAGTGTGCCCCCGGCACGATTCGCCCGATGATAAACATCGGGCGCCCAGTGTTAATCATTGGGCGAACCTTTGTGCCCCCGGAAGGAATCGAACCCTCATCTCTGCGTTCGAAGCGCAGCATTGTATCCGTTCAACTACGGGGGCAAGCAATTCATAAATTTTACCACAAAATCTTAAAAAATCAACGAGTCTTTTATTCTTTACATTTTTGTGTTATAGTTATCTTAAAATAACCCTAAATAATACAATAAAACATGAATAAATTTTATTTACCAATTATCTTATTCTGTTTACTAGCAATAATTTTTGTTCCATTTTTAATAAAAGCTGAAATAGTACCACAGTCATGTGGTGTCGGTAATATACCTGCTGATCCTAGTAGTTGCCCAGGTGACCCTGGATGCCCCTGCGGTATAAATGATTTTTTTACTATGCTTGGTAATATTTATAGTTTTATTGTTATAGGAATAGCCACGCCACTAGCAGTTATAGCAATTACAATTGGAGGAATTCTTATAATGACTTCTGCTGGCAACCCAAACCTAATGGGAACTGGTAAAAAAATCCTTTATTCTGGAATCATCGGCTTAGTTTTGGTTTTCTGCTCATGGTTAATAATAAATTTTGTTTTAACGGCACTGGGATATACGGGAACTTGGTCAAGTCTATAATAGGCTTATTTAAAAAAACTAAAAAAGCCCCCATAGCTCAATCTTGTCATCCTAAATTTATGCCTTGCCCTTGTAGCTCAATTGGTAGAGCAGTTCCCTCTTAAGGAATTGGTTCTGAGTTCGAGTCTCAGCAAGGGCACAGAGAGTTCGCCCGATGATAAACATCGGGCGCCCAGTGTTAATCACTGGGCGAGTCTCAGCAAGGGCACAAAGCTTTACAAATAAAGAAAAATAGAGTATTATAAACTAATTAATTAACAAAAGCGCCGGAAGCGCTTTTATACTACAAAATGAGTTTAACAACCAAGGAAAAGACAAAAATAATAAAAGATGTGAGTTCAAACGAAAAAGACACCGGTTCTGCCGATGTGCAAATTGCATTGCTGTCTAAACAAATAGACAAGCTAGTTTTGCATTTTAAAAAATACCCTCAAGACGTGCACTCAAAAAGGGGTTTAATTAAAATGGTTATACAAAGAAAGAAATTATTGGCCTATTTAAAAAAAATATCTGAAAAAAGATATTCAGCTATTATCAAAAAAATTGGGCTCAAGAAGTAATAGATGATACAACCAAAACCAAAAGAACAAAGAGTAGAAGTATTAATAGATGTACAGAATTTATATCATTCAGCAAAAAACCTTTATCATGCAAGGGTTAATTTTCAAGAGGTTTTAAAATCTGCAGTAGCTGGAAGAAAGTTTATAAGAGCTTTTGGTTATGTTATACGCACAAAAACTGGCGAAGAAACGCCATTTTTTGATGCCTTGTCAAAAATTGGAATTGAGACAAGAGTTAAAGATTTGCAAGAATTTTATGGAGGAGCCAAAAAAGCAGACTGGGATGTTGGAATTGTAATTGACGCAATTCGCACGGCTCCCGCTTTAGATGTTGTTGTTTTGGTTTCTGGTGATGGAGACTTTATTCCATTGGTTGAATATTTAAAAAACCAAGGCAAGCGTGTTGAAGTAATGGCATTTGGCAGAACAACATCTTCAAAATTAAAAGAAATTGCTGATGAGTTTGTTGACTTAGATGAAACAATTTCAAAATTTTTGTTAAAAAACAAATAAATAAAATTTATGAAAATTAAAATTTTTACAGCAGGAGGGACAATAGATAAAATTTATTCTGAGGAAAAAGGAACTCTTAACTTCTCTTTTGGAGACCCATCTGTTAAAGAAATCGGAGAAAATAAAGTTAGGTTGAATTTTGAATATAATATAGAAAGTCTTCTTGCAAAAGACAGCCTTGAGATGACTGAAAATGACAGACAAATACTTTTAAAAGCTTGTGCCGGTGCAATAGCTAATAAAATTTTAATAACTCACGGAACAGACACAATGATTGATACTGCAAAAGTATTAAGTGAAATTAAAGATAAAACTATTGTTTTGACCGGAGCATCTCAACCATATAGGTTTCGCGAATCAGATGCAGAGTTTAATATTGGAGTTGCAATTGGCGCTTTAAATGTTTTAGAAAATGGAGTTTATATTGCAATGAACGGAAGGGTTTATGAATGGGATAAATGTCAAAAATTAAATAGCGGACTTTTTGCAGAAAAATAATAATTAAAAAATAAAGTAACCGTGTGGGTGTGATATGTCGGATGTCAGCCGAGTATTCTGAAAATTATTTCAGGCTAATCGGGTGAAGATTCGGGTTATCACACTGCACAAAAAAATGGCAGTAAAAGATACATTCGAAATCAAGGTTGGCGAAAAGCCAATCATAATTAAGACTACAAACTGGACCGAGCAAGCCTCGGGCTCTTGTTTGGTTCAATGTGGAGAAACAGTGGTTTTAGCAACCGCTGTTTTGTCTCCATTTGAAAGAGAAGGAATAGATTTCTTTCCTTTGACAGTTGAATATGAAGAAAGGTTTTATGCAGCAGGGAAAATATTTGGCTCAAGATTTCAAAAAAGAGAATCAAGGCCAACCGATGAGGCAATTTTAACTGCAAGAATGATTGATAGGGCAATAAGACCATTATTTCCGAAAGATTTTAAAAAAGAAGTTCAGGTAATTGTTACTTGTCTTTCTTGGGATGGAGAAAATGATCCAGACATTTTAGGAATGATTGGCTCATCCTTTGCTTTGGCAACTTCAAATATTCCTTGGAACGGACCTTTGGGAGCCATAAGAGTTACAAAAAATGGCGAGTGGACTTTTAATTCAAATTACGCCCAAAGAAAAGAAACTGACATGGATTTAACTTTGTCTGCAATTGAAAAAGACGGAGAAATTTTAGTCAATATGATTGAAATGGGCTCAAAAGAAGTTTCAGAGGATGATGTTTTAGAAGCTTATGAAGCTGCCAAAAAGGAATTGAAAAAAATTATTGAAGTTCAAATTGAGGCAGTCAAAAAAATAGGCAAAGAAAAAGATGTTTTTGAACCTGCAGTAGAATTAGATATTGAAAACGAAATAAAAGAATGGCTGGGAGATAAATTGGAAGATGCAATAAATAATGCTGAAAAAGGAGAAAAGAACTTGGGAGCCACAGAAATTTTAAAGAAAGAATTAGTAAAATATTTATCAGAAAAACATCCTGGTGAAGGGAAAGAAAAACAGGTTTTAGCTTTCTTCGAAAAAGAAATTGAAAAAATAATTATTAAAAATATAATTGAAAAAGACCACAGACCAGATGGAAGAAAATCAACCGAAATAAGACCCTTATCTTGTGAAATTTCTGTTTTGCCAAGAGCTCATGGTTCTGCTGTTTTCTTTCGCGGTTTGACAAGGGTGCTTTCAATTTTAACTTTAGGCGGACCTGGAGACCAACAATTATTAGAAGGAATGGAATTTGTTGGAAAGAAAAGATTTATGCACCATTATAATTTTCCTCCATTTTCATCTGGAGAAACAGCTCCAATGAGAGGGCCAAAAAGAAGAGAAATTGGGCACGGGAATTTAGCTGAAAAAGCATTATTGCCTGTCATTCCAGATCCTGAAAAATTTCCTTATACAATTAGAATTGTTTCTGAATGTGTTTCTTCAAACGGCTCTACTTCAATGGCTTCAACGTGTGCAGCCTGCATTGCTTTAATGGATGCAGGAGTTCCAATTAAAGAACCAGTTGCTGGAATTTCTGTTGGTTTGGCAAAAGATGAACAAACAGGAAAATATAAAGTGTTAACCGACATTCAAGGGCCAGAAGACCACTATGGAGATATGGACTTTAAGGTAGCAGGAACCAGAAATGGAATTACAGCAATTCAACTTGATGTTAAAATTGACGGCATTGATAAAAAAATTGTTGAAGAAGCTTTAGAAAGGGCAAAAGATGCAAGATTTAAAATACTTGATATAATAAAGAAAGAGATTGCAGAACCAAGAAAAGAATTGTCACCTTATGCTCCAAAGATAATTTCATTTATGATTAACCCTTCAAAGATTGGCGAAGTAGTTGGGCCAAAGGGAAGTGTGATAAACAAGATAATTGAAGAGTGCAACGGAATTGCAATTGATATTGAGGATTCGGGATTAGTGTGTGTTACTGGCCAAAACCAAGAAGATGTTGATAAGGCTGTAAACTGGATTAAGTCTATTGTAAAAGAAGTGGAAATTGGTGAAATCTTTACAGGAACTGTTAGAAAAATAATGGATTTTGGCGCATTTGTTGATATTTTGCCAGGACAATCTGGAATGGTGCATATTTCAAAATTTGTTAAAGATAGAATTGATAGAGTTTCAGATGTTGTAAAAGAAGGAGATAAAATTCCAGTAAAAGTTATTGGAATTGACGACCAAGGCAGAATAAATTTATCAGCAATTGATGCAGGATTTAAACCTGTGCAATCAAAAAACCAGCCAGCCAAAAAAGGATTTTTCAAATAAAATTTAAAATTAACTAATACGTATTTAAATACGTAATTAAAATAATATGAATAAATATTTCAAATTTTTATTAATTGCGTTAATTGTTGCTTTTGTTGTGCCACAAATGGTTTTGGCTGCATGGTGGAACCCATTTTCTTGGGGAATATGGAACAGAATATTCCATTTCCAGCAAACAGAACAAAAATCTGAACAATTAATTGGCGGAGATAAAGATGCTCACGGATGTCTAGCTGCGGCTGGTTATTCTTGGTGTGAAGCAAAATCAAAATGCTTACGAACATGGGAAGAAAAATGCGAAATATCAACAGACAAGTATTCTTTTATTGCCATTGAAAGTAGAGATGGCATGAAGCAATATCCAGACGAGTCAATAGAAATTTATAAAAATCAAAAACTAATTAAAATAATCGTAATAAAAGATTCTTTTGAAAAACCATCTCTTTTTGCGGTATCTCCAGACCAAAAATATGTCGCATTCAGAACTGCTACCTATGGAGGAACTTGCGTTTATTCTGCATCACCAATGGTTATTGATTTGAATAATTTTTCTATTATTAATTTAGATAATTCAGATATTAATAAAAAATTAAACTCTGCTTTGGGTATAGACGTTAATGGAGTAGGTGTAAAATTCGGAGCAACCCAAGAGATAAAAAACATCAAGTGGCTATCTAATAATACATTAGAAGCTTCTATGCAATTTGGCAATGAAACATGTCATATAACATGGGCCGATAAACCAGTAAATACTCCTATAGAGACAAGTGCAAACGTAACTTTTTCAATAGTTGAATAATCAACTAAAAAATATAAATTATGGCAACGGAAACAGAAGAATTACAAGCTAAAGAATTTTTAAAA
>Ga0172379_10005078_pt1 | contig 18722 bp, 14 predicted proteins | sample GrowelOW334metaG_FD_119756 | JGI IMG/M metagenome (GOLD analysis project Ga0172379, IMG submission 119756) | Groundwater microbial communities from an aquifer near a municipal landfill in Southern Ontario, Canada - Groundwater well OW334 metaG | ecosystem: Environmental > Aquatic > Deep...
AACGATCCGGAGAGAATTATTGCCGAACGACAGTTTTCCTTCCCAAATCCCATCGAGCGATTTCTGCTTGTCGAGCATGAACGGACTCATCGCGACGAACAACAGCAGGACGGAAGAGAGGATGGGATAGATGAAAGAATGTTTCTTGATCATGAGTGTTCCTTCCAAAAAAAAGACCTTTCGAAGAAAGGTCTTTGTGAATTGCAGTCGACCGTTACATGGATCGTTCTTTATCTTCCTCCGCCATACGTTTTTTTGCGATGGTGTAGAAGGTGATCAATCCCAAACCTGCAAAAAGAAAGATGATACCGGCCGTGATCTGTTCCTCGTGCAAATAGAATATCTGCGAGAGGAATGTGCTGACCAGAATGCCGACGCCGATGAAAGCAGCCAGCATGCCGTATTTCAGGGAAGAGTACGGATTGGTCCTGCTGGAGAAGCCTGCATACAGATGCCGCAGATTCTCGTCCACTAATCCTTTTTCGATGATGGTCATCCGTTCTTTATGACGGGAATCGAAAAATTTCCAAAACACTGCCGCTGTGCCGCCGAATAAAAAGATCGGTATGATGATCTCGGGTTCCATACTGCCTCCTGTGAAGATTATTGATTGTTGATGTTTGTTCTTTGCTTTCTTACTTTGACTTGAAGTTCTTACACAAGGTTTCAGAGTTTCTGCATCAAAACCGTCGCACTGGACGTATGGACCGCTGTGAAACCCATGCAGCAGAAATCAAGTCTAACTACATGCAAGTTCTGCAGAACAATGAATGAAAACCACAGACAACGACATCATCCGGCGCGTGCTGGACGGAGACCAGAAGGCGTATGCCGAGTTGGTGGACCGTCATAAAGAAAAGGCGATGACACTGGCGATGCGCATGCTGAAGAACCGCCACGACGCCGAAGAGGCGCTGCAGGATGCGTTCGTCCGTGCATTCCGGGCTCTTCCGGGATTTGAGTGGAAATCGAGTTTCCCCACATGGTTCTATCGAATCGTTTTTAATGTCTGCTCCACAGCTTTGAGCAAACGGGGGGAGATGAGATTCTTCTCGATCGACGAAGAACAGGGTGACGATGTGAAAATCGAAGTACCGTCCGACGATGAGGAGCCGGATATCGCGTTTGAAAGCAAAGAGTTTTCCGCGATCGTGCGGAAAGAGATCGAGACAATGGAAGAAAGTTATTCAACGATACTGACGCTCTTCTTTCTGCAGGACTTGAGCTATGAGGAAATCGTTTCAATTACCGGTCTTCCGCTTGGTACAGTAAAAAACAGATTGTTCCGCGCACGGATGCTGTTACGCACCGCCGTGCTGCGGCATTTTTCCGATATGCAGCAAATGGTGAATGTATGAAAACCCCACACAACGGCCTTCAGCCCACGCAACAAGAATTGATGGAATTTGTCGACGGAACGCTTCCTCCGGCTCGATATCGGGAGGTTGAACAACTCGTCGGGCACTCTCGTCGATTACAGCAAGAGGTTGCATTGTTTCAGTCGATGCGGAAAATGGTGCAGATGGAGACAGTTGTCGTCCCCTCCAAAAAATTTACGACTCACGTGATGAACGAGATCCTTCCGTTGAAGCATGAATCGCTCTGGATGCGCCTTGCGAAAAACTCCTCCAATCTGTTCGCCATGATCCTGGTCCTCTCCATGATCGGTATTGTGATGGTTTCCGGACCAGGCACAACAAAGAACGATGCGAACATCGTTACAAAAAGTATCGAATCGTATTCCACCGCATACTACTCTGCTCTCGAGACTATTTCCGGCTGGACCAAACAGTTTACCCAACCTGTTCATCAGGTCACCGCCACCTCATCGGGGAAATTTTTCCTGATGGGGCTCGCAGCCTTTTTTCTTGTCATGATCGTGGATGAGGTGTTTGGAAAAAAGTTCTTTCATACGCGGATGAAACATTGATGCTGTAAGTGTTTTCATCGCCTCCAATAACGATTTCAGCCAATCCTTGCACAGCCAAACACTTTTTAGTATTTTGTCCTATACTTTAGAAAGTGATTGTGTCGTTCAATGTCTAAAAAACAGCCTTCCAGGACTAAAAAAGAGAAAATCCCTCTTCCCGACATTTCCGTTTTTCCGTTTTTCAAAGAATATCTTGAGCACCGCTTCGCCGGTGCAGTGATTGCCCTTTTCTATTTCATTGTGATGCTGTATATCGGCATCACGTATCATGTGGTGGGGGATTATCATGTCGAGACTGACTTTTTTCAAGTGTATGTTCCGACGGCGAAAGATATTCTGAAAGGAATTTGGACGATTGAAGATTTCCGGGGCCCTGCATACCCGGCATTGCTGGCGGTGTTTGGGCTCGGAGTAAAAGATTTTTTTACTGCAGGAATTGTTGTTTCTGCGATGACGGCCGCTCTGACATTGTTCTTTACGTATGAACTGCTGAAAAAACTGTTTCGCAGCGATATCGCGTTTGTTGTTATTCTTCTGACTGCGGTGAATAAGACATTCGTGCAATATGCGTATACGGCAGGGACGGACATGACGTTCAACTGTTTTGCTGCGGCGACGGCATATTTTCTCTTTAAGGATGAACGCCGTTCATGGCTGAATATTATCCTGACCGCACTCTCCGCGGCATTGGCGTATCTCACCCGGTATAACGGTGTCTTCGTCATTGGTGCCATTCCGTTCGTCATTGTACTGTTCAATATCTATTTGACAGATATGAAACAGCGTATCGTCGATTCTGTAGTATTCGTTCTGTTGTTTTTTGTTATTATCGCTCCATGGGGGATCCATTCGCTTATTGAAAAAGGAAGCTTCTTCTATAATAAGAACTATCTGAACATCGCATACGAAATGTTTGCAAAAGGGAAGATCGGCTGGGACCAGTACTGGAATGTCGAATCGACGCGGTTCCATTCCCTCGGTCAAGTGATCCTGACAGATCCGGGATTGTTTGCATCGACTCTTTTTAGGAATCTGGTGGAACATTTTCTCAGTGATATGGAATTGCTGATGGGCTGGGGGATCGGCATTTGTTTCTTTGCCGGTGTTGTTGGACTTGTAAAGATCCGTCCCGCTCCGCGGCAGGCAGCGTATTTCACTTTCGGTGCACTGATGTTTCTGGTATTACTGCTGGTGTTTTACGGCGAACGGTTTTCCATGTATTTGATCCCGGTGTATTCTACTTTTGCAATCGTTACATTAACGTGGGAACGGTGGAAGGGAATCCCGTTCTACAACGGCACTATCGTTGCCTTGGCGCTCATCGGTTGGACAGCTGTCACGTCGTACGATTACAACAAAGTGAACATCGATTCCGGTCCGAAAGAGATTAAAGTGATTGCCGATTGGTTCAACGCCAATATCAAAGACACAGATGACTCCAAAGTAATTGTCTGCCGGAAACCGCACATTGCGTTCTATATCAATAAAACGATGCGGTATTTCCCCTACGTGAATACAATTGAGGAATTGGAAACAGAAACAAAGAGACTCAAAGCGGATTATTTCTTCTATGGTATCTTTGAAGCAAGCATGCGGCCGGAGTTTCGTCCGCTGCTCGATCCACGGAATGCTCCGGCGTGGCTGGAACCGATCACCTATACGACGAATCCGCCGTCGGTGCTGTACAGAGTGAAATATTGATCCTTGGAAGGTCCTTCGACTCGTCCCGATGAAATGCATCGGAACTCGCTCAGGGTGACAGTAGATTTTTACTCGTAATATTTTTTGAAAGTGAATTATGGCTTCAACTATCAATATTTTGTTCGTCGGCGATATCATCGGCAAGCCGGGACTCGATCTCATTGCTTCACTGCTGAAAGGGTTGCTGGAAAAACATAAGATCGATTTTTGTATCGCTAACGGAGAGAATGCTGCGGACGGCAAAGGGATCGAAGAAGCGCAGGTAAAACAGTTGTTTGATCTTGGCGTGCATGTGATTACCGGAGGAAATCATACGTTTGACCGGTGGGATATGCGGAAAGTCTATACTTCGTTCAAACATCTGCTGCGTCCTTTGAATTTTCCCCACGGAACTGCCGGCGCCGGTTACACTATTTATGAATTGAAGAGCGGTGTGAAAGTGGGTGTGATCAACCTGCAGGGACGGACCTACATGCAGCCGATCGAAGATCCATTCCGCACAGCGGATTGGGCACTGAGCAAGATCAACGAACAGACAAAAATCACTTTCATCGATTTTCATGCCGAAGCGACGGCGGAAAAAATGGCGCTTGCGTGGCACCTGGACGGCCGTGTGAGCGTGATCGTCGGGACGCACACCCATACTCCGACAGCGGACGCACGGATCCTGCCGCGAGCGACGGGATTTATCACCGATGTTGGTATGACCGGTCCTTATGATTCTGTGCTCGGAATGAAAAAGGATCTGGCAATCAAACGCTTTTTGACACAAACACCGCACAAGTATGAAACAGCATCGAACGATGTCCGGCTTTGCGGCGTGATCGCGGAAGTGGAAGTGGAAACCGGGAAGTGTGTAAAGTTTGAACAGTTAATCTTCCCGAAGTTCTAAAGATTCTCACGCAAAGACGCGAAGAAATAAATGGATGAAAATTCAATAGCAGAAATTATTGTTGATGTGGCATTTAAGCTTCACTTGAGTTTGGGACCGGGTTTGCTAGAGTCTGTGTATTAAGAACTTTTTGTCTATAAACCAAAAGAACGTGATTTATCAGTAGAATCTGAAGTTGAACTTCCTCTTGCATATGAAGGGGAACAGTTTTCATCGACATAGAGAAGAGATATTCTTATCAATAACAACGTATTTGATCAACGATGGGGTGAGGAGAATTGTGAACACTCTTCCAGAATGATTTTTATTTAATTTTTTAGCGACTTTGCGTGAGATTCCTATGATTATTATTGACGGTAAAAAGATCTCTCAGGAGATCAAAGAAGAAGTAAAAATTGCCACGGCAAAATTCAGGCAGGAACGCGGATTTGTTCCGGGACTTGCCTTTATTTTAGTCGGGGAAAATCCGGCATCACAGTCCTACGTGAAGAGCAAGGGAAAAGCGTGTGAGGAAATAGGTTTCCATTCCATTACGGAAAGACTCCCTGCAACAATCTCCGAAAAAGAAGTGTTGAAGATGATCGACGGATTCAACAACGATCCGATGATCCACGGAATCCTAGTACAGCTGCCGCTTCCCAAGCATTTCAATGAACAGAAAGTGATCGAAGCGATCTCCCCTGCAAAGGATGTGGACGGCTTCCATCCCGCCAGCGTCGGGAAGATGATGATCGGGATCGATACGTTCTTTCCCTGCACGCCGTACGGCATTGTGGAACTGCTGAAGCGGAGTAACATAAACCCGTCAGGCAAACATGTGGTTGTTGTGGGACGAAGCAACATTGTCGGGAAGCCGATCGCGAACATGCTGGTGCAGAAAAAAGAATGGGCAAATGCAATCGTAACAATAGCGCATACCGCGGCAAAAGACATTTCTTATTATACGAAACAGGCGGACATCCTGATCGCCGCGATCGGAAGGCCGCACGCGATCACCAAAGAGATGGTGAAACCGGGAGTGGTAGTGATCGATGTCGGCATCAACCGCATTGACGATCCTGCTGCAAAGAACGGTTCACGGCTTGTCGGCGATGTTGATTATGACGGAGTGAAGGAAGTTGCTTCGGCTATCACTCCCGTTCCCGGCGGTGTTGGTCCGATGACGATTGCAATGCTGATGGTAAATACACTGAAAGCGGCGGGAGGGAAAATTTAATTAATTGAGACTTCTGAAATATTCAAAGATAGAGTCATTGCCCCAAAGGGGTCACTTCGTGACGAGCCGTTTTTTGACGAAGCAATGACTTTTTCAGAGGTCACTAATTAGTTGTTGCTGTGAAATAAGTGAATACGCCAAATGCCCGCAATGCCTGCGACTGGGCGTGCACCGTTCCGACCTCATCCACCCCGTAGCCATCTTCGCCGCCATGCGGATTCCATCCGTTGCGGATCGCATGATCGAATTCCCTGTGCAGCGTGACTGTTGCTTTCCCATGGTTGTTCGTCCAAACGTGTTCCAGCATTGTCTCAACAATTGTTGGGATGTTTGACAGTTCGTGCGGTGCAATCTCATACGCATCCAATAGAAAATGGACGAATGCGCCGTTACCGTCCATGTGGATCTGAAAACAATCGATAGAATCAATCCATTTGTTTTTTGGATCAAGAATATGTTTTGTCGATGCAATTGCGATCGTTTTGTATTTTGGATCCTTCGTTGCTTTATACAGTGATGCCAATACCGATAAATAACTGGCAGATTCCCACGGAAGCTGTTTCCCGAATGCCGCGCGGCCTCCTTCGCCCTGCCAGACGCCGTTTCCGCGATAAAACGTTTTTTCAATTCCGGGAGTTATACCGTCTCCGTTCCACACTTTCAACGCATCATCCAGAAAACGCCGATCGCCGGTTGCTTCGAAGAGTTTACATGCGACAGAAACGAGCTGGTTCATATTGCTGTTGGTGATGATCCGTTCATTCACATTGGCGTTGGGAGGATAATTGTACCAGCTCCAGAATCCGTCGTGACGAGAAAGTCGACCTTCATTTCGCGCTTCCAGATACCGTTGTGCAGCGTCATTCACCCACACAGTGTTGGTCTTTCCCGAAAACTCCCACCAGTATAATTCTGCAAGACAGATCCATGCGCGGTCATCCACCCAGGTGCCGTTGAACATTTGCGTCAAATCGAATTGATGAAGGTAGCGACGGAGAATGGAAGAATCGTTTGTTGCCCGGAACAGGTACGCATCACCAATGGCACCGTTGGCTCCTTCCCATCCTGGTGTGTACACTTTATAAAATTGTGCTGCGATCACTTCGGTCCGGTTGATCCACCGTTCTTCTTTGTTGAGCGAGTCTTGCACACTGGAGGAATTCGCCGGTCGATGCTGAGAGTTGCACGAGCAGAGAATAAGGAAAAGCAACGGGAGAAGTTTAATCATTTAATGAAACATAAAGAACACATACTCTATCTATGTGTTCTTTAAGTGCCTATGTGTTTAAAAATACTACTTGAGAATTCCGTCAATGGTATTGTACGTAACGGAATGATAGCCGGGACGGGCTTTTGCATAAACATCTTTTGCCCACGCTTTTCCCTGTTCTGTTTTTGCCAGTGCAGTGTACAGTGGCTTCACCAGTTTCCGTCGGCCGACATTCAACAGATAATTCTTCATCGGACCATATGCAGTTTCATATCCTGTTTTGATGCAGCGTTGGAACCATTCACACAGGATTTCAGAATTACCGGATCGAGTGAAATTAAATGCATAATCGAGCTCAATTATTTTTTCCAGCTTCAGTGTATCCGGAAGGGAACTGAGGAAGTAAAGCCAATGATGGGTTGTCCAGCCTTCGGTGTTCAGTTTTACTGCGGGAGTTCCATGCAGGAATGAATCGACCTGTGCCGTTACGTTGCCGAATTCGCTGGAATTCGGTTTGGGACAATTCTCCGGCAATCCTGCGGTGTATATCCACGCATCAATCGACAGTTTGTCTGACAACTGTTTGTTTGCGCTGATCTTGAAATGTTTGTCCAGACGTTCCAGGAACATTTCTGTCGTCATCGGCACAAAAGCATTTTTTTCGAAATACTGTTTTAAAAATCCATCCCACGCATCGCGGCCGAATGTCTCTTCACACAATCGCAGGAAGAAATATCCTTTATTGTAGGCAATATCAGTCATACCATCATCGGGATCCCTTCCGGCAAGGTCTAATTTCAGTTTTGTGTCCGGATTCGTTGCTCCGAGGGATTCGATCGTGCTGTTCAGATCCCGCAGTGTGAGCGTCGCAAGCATTTCCGAATGTTCACGGCCGTACAGTTTTTCCATGATCCGCTGTTCAAAGTAGACGGTGAATCCTTCGTTCAGCCAGAAGTCGTTCCAGGTTGCATTCGTCACAAGATTTCCGGACCAGGAGTGCGCCAGTTCGTGTGCCACGAGTGCAACAAGCGATCGATCTCCGGCAATCACGGTCGGCGTGGCAAATGTCAGGCGTGGATTTTCCATTCCTCCAAACGGAAAACTGGGGGGAAGGACGAGCAGATCATAACGCTCCCAGCGATACGGTCCGTACAATTCCTCCGCAGCGGAGACCATTTTTTCCATGTCGACAAATTCATACGCAGCTTTTTCCGCCATGCTTGGTTCAGCGTAGACGCCGCACCGTTTTCCGAGAGAGCGGAATTCAAGGTCGCCTACTGCAAGAGCGAGCAAGTACGAAGGGATCGGCTGTTTCATTTCGAATGTATAGATGCCATCTTCATTCTTTGTCGTCGGATTTCCTGCGCTCATTACTGCCAGCAAGTCCGGACGCGTACGGATAGTCGCCGAATAGGTCATGCGGACTCCGGGACCGTCCATACACGGAACCCATGTCCGTGCGAGGATCGCTTGTGACTGTGTGAACAAGAACGGTTTGAGCTTTCCGGCAGTCTGAGAAGGTTCCAGCCATTGTAAAGCGCCCGCCGTGGGAGAGGTGAAATACTGTATTGTGACGGATTTCGTTTTCGGCGTAATTTTTATGGTCAACGGAGCGCCCAGAAACTTGTCTTCCTTTCCAATGGTGAATTTTGCAGGAGTTTTTTCCCCATCGAGCGTTACCTTTTCGATCTCCAGTCCGCGATTGTCGAGCACCAGTGTGTTGGTCTTCTTCTTATGCTGCAGATCGAGTACGGCTTTTCCGGATAAGATCTTTGAATCGAAGTTGACAGTAAGGTCCAGGTGCAGGTGTTTAATTGTCACTTCCTGAGAGTTTGCGTACGAATGGATATCGTTCATGGTGTTTTTCGATTGAGCATGTGTAAGGACGGTTGAGATCATCAGCAATCCTGCCACGGTGAGGGACAGCTTCATGCGGCACTCCTGTTATACATGGATGATTATTTCGATGCAACAATATACAAATTCAAAGGAAAAATTACCCCTTTTAAAATAGCAATGCCATGATTGTGGGTCATGGCATCGTAGAGACAACCGACCTACGTGTTGGAGAGTTTCCATTAGGGTGATTTGTTTACTGGAACCCATCCTATATACCGCCACGAAAGATAGTTTGTCAGAATCACCCAGAATGCAAGAAGCAGGATGAGCAGTCCCCAAATGACGTAACCATTTGCGTGGGAGCTTTTCAACAAAGCAACCAGCGGTCCTGCAATGACAGCAAGTGCAATCATCATACCGACAAGATAGAGAAAGACTCGAGGACTCCGTTTGAGGGGGGTGTTGCAGTTGCCGCACGCCGATATTTTGAAGGGCTCTGCTTCCTTCAAAAACCGTTTGTACGGCATCACTTCTTTTCCGCAGTGAGGACAGATATTAGGATTCATAATATTCCTTAGTAGTTACTCATTGACGAACCAATTTGCTTCATATTCAAATTGATATCCCGGATCTGCCCCGCGCACGGTGCCAATGACGCCGCCAATGATTACGCCGGCGGCCATTCCGACTCCCGCACCGATACCCGATGCATCTTCTCTTCCACCTCCGGTATTTTGAGAGGCGCTTCCACTGGAGATTCTCGACAGTGCAAATCCCAGGAGGCCTCCCGTCGCTCCTCCTCCAAGCACACCAATGCAGAATCCTTGCAAACCACCGAGCAGCGGATAGCTTGTGATCAATAATTTTATTTCCTGTGTTTGTGTGGTAACGGAAACGCCGGTGCGCAGATCTGTCCACCGGCAGGAGTCACGGCCCAGCATAAAATGCCCGGCGTCGGCGCGATGTCCATCCTTGAATTCTATCGTGACCGTTCGGTCTTGAAAATAGGCCGAGTCTTTGATCCATCGAGTGTGATTTTTATTCCGTCGCTGATCCTGCGCATTGTGAAGAAGTGCATTCTGCAAACGATTGTCGGCATACTCATCAGCTTTTGACTGTGAATACACCTCGCGCAGGGAATGCTCCCCCGGAATATATTTTCGCTGTTCAATCTTTTCAATCAAATCAGTTTGAATGTTCATTCGTACGCTGTCCCGCAAGATCGTCACAACCATTCCGGATGTATCAACGACAATAACATTTGTATAGAGGATTCCATTCTTCAAGTAGAGATCATCGGCATGCACTTCCGCAACAACGAGAAAAAGAGTAAGAAATAAAATCAAGAATCGATGCATGTGTATGTTTGAGTGATTGAAGTATTGAAATACAATAAAGAAAAGTTTATTGAAGACAAGTTTGTCCTGAATTTTAATGAACTACTACCGGGCAATGCCGGAGAAGGAAGGAGGGAAAAAATGTAAGGAATCAACGGTTAAATTCCGGGATCCAATTCGCGGCAAAACACTTACGAATTACACGGTATGTCTGGTGCGAATGTACTTCGAATACCATATCCAGTCAAGAAGAAAAAAAGCCCGGTTGCCCGAGCTCTATGGTTACTTGAGCAGCAACATCCGTTTCATTTCGGAATAGTGTTCGGTCTGCATCCGGTAAAAATAGATACCACTCGGTAAGTGATAATCGCTCATCGAAAATTGAACGCTGTAGCTTCCGGCATCTTTCATTTCATTCACGAGCAATGCTACTTCGCGTCCCAGCAAATCGTACACTGTTAATGTGACAAAACTGTTTACCGGTAATTGATAACTGATGACCGTGGAAGGATTGAACGGATTGGGATAGTTTTGTAACAAAGTGAATTCCTTCGGAACAGTCAAAATCCCCACTTCAATCTCCTGAGAATAGAAATATTTTCCGTCACGGTCTAGTTGTTTGAGTCGATATCCATACCAACCGTATTGCAGATTCCTATCGGTAAAAAAATATTTGTTGCGTGTATCCGTCGTTCCATGCCCTTCCACAAAACCAGTACGAGCCCAATCATCACCCGGAGATGCGACTGCCCAATTTCCATTATGGAGTTTATGGTCAACAGGATGAATGGCTTTTCGTTCTACCTCGAATCCATAATTGTTCATTTCTGTCGCAGTTGTCCACCGTAAATCAACATTCGTTGCGTTACAGGTTGCTGTGAAGGATTCCAGTTGGACCGGAAGCGCTTGTCCTCCGTTTTGCCCTGCCAGTGTATTATTGTTACCGCTTGCATCGGCAAAGGAAGTGGAACCTGCTGTTTCATCGAAATGCCACAACGCCCGCGTATTGCCATCATTGGTAAATGGCGAGGAAGGGACTGTATATGTCGTCCCGGGATACCGGATGATATCGGACACCCTCATTTCATCGATCTTCTGATAGAACATATTCAACGCATTGCCGGACCCAGCGTAGAACGTGCCAGTCGAATTATAAATGCCCGGAGTGATCTCAAAGTTGTTGGCATGGAAGATCCGTGTTCCATCAAGAAAGACCTGCATCGCATCCCAATCTGCCGTGTACTCGTTGTCGTACGATGCGGCAATATGATGCCATCCGGCAGTGAAATTAAGATAATTCACCGTGTAATAGTAATCCGTGCCCACGGGAGAAAAGTTCATCCGAAAAATGATGCGATCCATCTGAGTCGTGTATAAAAGAAGATACAAGCCATAGGAAGTATTCTTGAATATCAATGTCCTGGTGCCGGTGATATTCGTATCCGGATAATAAAAAAAACATTCTATGGTGAAATCATCCGTGGCTCCATTCCCAATGTCTAACGTTGCATTGTCTGCAATCATGGCGTAATCATCGATGCCGTCCAATTCAAGCCATCCTGAAAATCCTTCATGAGTAATCTGAGCGTGCACCGGTGACATCCATAAACAGAGATATGCCACGCTTAGAATGATGATAGAATATTTGTTTCTCATATGCTGTTCTCCTTTCAGATCCACCGCTGATCAAAATGCGCTGTAGCTATGAAAACGCTATTTGAGTATCACCATTTTTTTTACATCCGAAAAACTTCCTGCAAGTAGTTTGTAAAAATATACATCGCTCGGCAATGGATAAGCGCGTGTTGAGAACCGCACCGTGTATGTGCCGGCATCTTGTCGTCCGTTCACAAGCAACGCTACTTCGCGTCCCAGCAAATCGTACACTGTCAATGAAACAAAACTGTTTACCGGCAACTGATAACTGATTACTGTTGTTGGGTTGAAAGGATTCGGATAATTCTGTGCAAGCGAAAACAGAGCCGGAGTGGAACCATAATCTACCTCGATGCTATTGCTGTAATTGAATGAACCGTCATTGTCCATTTGTTTCAGGCGATAAATATATGTTCCTTTCTCAACCGGCTGATCGATACAGAAATATTCATGCGGCACATTGCTTGTTCCATTACCGCGCAGGAAATGGATTTTCATCCAAAGCGAGCTATTGGCATTCTTTCTCTCCACTTCAAATCCATAATTGTTTATCTCGGTAGCGGTTGTCCAGGTCAATTCCACTCCTGCAGCGCATATGGCTCCATTAAAGGAAAGAAGTTCCACAGCAACCGGAGTCGTGGATTCGGAAGTGAGGGAAAGATTATCGATAGCCGCAGGCGGTTGTGATCCGGCAAAATTATTGTTTTTCCAACTGAACACAAGTCGTTTTACTGTTCCGGCATTATTGTCATTGATGAGTATTGTATCGGTAACATAGAAAAATTGTCCTATATAACTTGCCTCTCCTATTTGTCCGGTTGATAATTCAGCGCCGGCCATAGGAAGGGTTGCAGTATCAACGAGGAAAATTTTCATAAAATCATAACCGCTTTGTCCATACCCTTTCCAATCAAAGATCAGCGTGAACGTATAATCGGTTGTTGGAAATTCGATATCGCGATATACATGGACAACCGCATTGGTAGTGGTTGTATATTGATGTGTTACGCCATTATCATTGGAAATATATGCAGCTCTGCTGCCGCCGTTGCTGGTCGCTGTGCCAATATTCCATGTGTTGACCTGGGAACCGTTAACCGCTGTCCATCCATTTTCGGCAAAAGTGGCGCCGGACTCAAATCCGCCGTCGCCGTCTGGATCGATCAGTGTGTGGTAGTAAAATGATGCCGTTGTGAAGTGCCACGGATCCGACCATGTCCATTCGCCGGAACTGCCAGCACCTACACGCCAATAATATGTGGTTACTAGATCGAGTGGGCCTATCTCTTTTGATGTTCCCGTGAGGGTTGAATCATCAACAATAACTGTTGCGAACGTAGAATCCGTTGAGACCTGGAGCCTATACTCTGATGCTGCACTGAAGGCACGGCGCCAGGTCACAGTCGGTGTGATTGATGCAATGGTAGTGTCGTTGGAGGGCGATATATGGCCGGGAGAGAATAGGTCAATCGATACCAAATAGATCAATCCTGTGGTATAGACAAAATTTGCGCAGCCGTTGGTTTTGTCAAACGTAAACCATTGTGGTCCAGCCGATGTGATACCGTACTTATCATAGTCTGTAGGGGAAATATCTTCAAATCCGCTGCCGTTATTGTACATGAATCCGAGCGATTGATTCGAACCTGCCTGCTTATACGCAGCGTATTCCGTTTGATCATTCCCTACATTGATGGCGTACATTAACGAGACTCCTGTGTTTGTCGGCAGTCCTGTTGCGGCCGAATATGTTCCAGCGATTCCCTTGACATATTGCATTTGTGTGGAGAGGTTAGTATTGCGAAAAACGACATGAAGACTGTCGTATTGGTCAATTGCAAAAGCACTTTCATTGGCGAAGGTGCTGCCGGATGCAAAAAGAATGTCCGGCGAAGAAAATGTTTCACCGAGAATTTTTGATGTGACCAGATTGACATTCGATGAAGACGATGAGGTGTCGGAATTGATCCAATACACCATATTCGGAATGCCGTCATTATCGAATTTGATCGTCGGCTTGCTCGATCGTTGTGCATAGGTTACGGGCATGGTAAAATTTCCGTCGAGTCCTGCCGAATATCGGGCGCCTCCGTTGCCCGTGCCGCTATTCCCTTCAAAGACGATATGGATGCTGTCATTATTGGGGTTGGCGGCGAGCATAATAGTATTTCCATAACTGTAATATTTTGAATCCGTGTGGAGGGGATCATAGAACAGAAGGTGCGGGGTGGAAAAATCTCCTCCGCTGTTGTTTGTGTAACAGATCCAGGCTGAGCCGTCCAACTGTGTTTCCGTTCGATAATATGCCACATGAACAGTGCCGTTGGAATCGACAGCAATAGTTGGCTCCTTGGAATAATAAAAATCTGCTTCAAACAACGGCGGGAACGGAAGAACTGCCTTTGGGAGCGACTCTGGCTCCATGAATGTTCCGCTGATGTTATTCGTATAGAAAATTTCGCTTGCAACATCGTCCGGAGCGCCGGCTTTGTAAAACCATCCGACGAACACAATGTGCAATTTCCCGTTGTGATCGAGCACTGATGCTGCCATCGTAGACGTCATGTCCGTATTCGTTGATATTAACAACGTGTCCGAATAGAATGAATTTTGAGAATACGCAATGGAATGGAAAGCGCACCATACCAACATCACGCTTGTCAGTATGACGTTCATGATTTGTCTCATGATCTCCTCCTTGTACTGATGCTCAAGAATGTGCGTGATTCTTATGAAGGAAGGTGTTGACGTGCAATCGCATTGTTGACGGACGGTGCATTGTCCTCCACGCGATATACGGTCGTTCAGGCGGTCAAGCGATCACAACACATTCCAAAACGCCATGCAACTGCATCCCTTTGCAAGGCAATTGAATGCAGTAACACGGTGAATATAGGGAATGGATAAAGTTGTCTTGAATGATGTTAGTAGTTTTTCCGGCAGTGCCGGTGGATGGAAGGAGGGAAGAGTGTTAACGGGAATCTTCGGAAAGATCCCAAGATCCAATTCGCGGCATGGTGCCGACGAATTATTGATATTTCTACAATGCAACGTACTTGGAATAATTCCCGTTGTCAAGAAGAAAAAAAGCCCGGTTGCCCGGGCTCAGTGCTTATCTGACCAACAACATTTTTCTTACTGCAGAATGTTGCCCTGCCTGCAAGCAATAAAAATAGACGCCGCTTGATACTTGATACTTGCTCATGGAAAATTGTACGCTATATCTTCCGGTCTCCTTCTCTTCATTCACCAGCGTTGCAATTTCACGGCCAAGCAGATCGAATACTTTCAGTGCAATCAATGACTGTTTTGGAACTTGATATTCGATTGTTGTCGTCGGGTTGAATGGATTAGGATAATTTTGAGCAAGCACAAAAGATGATGGATTCTCAAATTTGTAGTTCCCTGTTTTTGTCAAAGTAGTGTCTTCAATTGCTAGGCCGATACTTTGTGTTGTCCATTCGCCATTGACGCCGGTGTAATATAACAGATAGCGCCCATCCGGACGTTTCACCACCATCGGATAGATAGTAAATCCTGCATCCCATGTTCCCGCATCTCCCTTAATTATTGGATTGTCTTTATGCGTTATCCAATTCAACCCGCCATCAGTAGAATGTGCATATCCAATGCAGTAGGGAGCTTGTTGCTGATTGTCATACCACATTTCAAAGAGGCTGCCATTCTTTAGTACAGTGCCCGAATTCTGGCTATACTGATCCCAGGCTCCCATCACACCGCCGCCAAGCACAGGATTCCCTGAATCCGGACGAGTCCAATGAATTGAATCTGGTGATGTGGCAAATCCTGTAAACCACGAACTCGTTGTGGACTTCCCCGTGTAGAACATTTTCAGCACGGAATCTTCTTTGATGACTGATCCGATGGCAATATTTTTTTCATCCCAAGCACCCACCGCTCCCTTTTCAAATACGTATGTCGGATGTTTTGTCCACTGTATTCCATCAACGGAATACGCGTACCCAATTCTGGTAGTTCCTGTATTAGTCCCATTATAATACATGTGAAACTTGCCGGAGTTAAAAAGCACGAAACATCCGCCGATACCAGCGTCAAAATCGCCCGCAGCGCCTGGTGTAAAAACAGGATTGCCGGAATATTTTGTCCATGAGGTACCGTCGTCAGAGTATGCGTATCCAATTGCACCAACATTGCCCTTATATCCGCCATACCACATATGATATTTTGAATTGTGGTATATAACAGAACAACCATAAATACCATCCACGTTCTCATCCCACGATCCTGTCGGCCCGGCAATGAGTACTGGATTTAGATCGTATTTTATAAACTTAGTTTGGCTCACCGCACTCTGTGAACATAGTATCACCAACAAGAGTACAATGCCGGTGATTTGAAGAACTACTCTGTACTGCGTATGGAATATAATTGTGTTCATGGTTTGTCCTCCATTGTTGAATGGTTTTTGAAAGATGATCGATACGAAGAATCCAGTACGTTCACCTGTCAATCATCGCAATTGCAGTGCCACCAATTCCATTGTGATTTCAGGCCACAAGTGTGGTTGTTGTGTTGTCACCGGGTGATTTCGCAGGGCACGGCGGGTGAAAGCGCCCAGTGCTGGGACCTTATCAATCAGCGGATATGGAATACTTTGTAACGCGGCGGCGCATTGCCGTGCGTTCAATGCCGAGGAGGTCGGCGGCGTGTGTGATATTCCCTTCTGTTTGTGTCATCGCTAGACGGATGAGCTGCTCTTCGATTTTTTCAAGAAGATTCGTCGAATCAGAATTCGTTGCAATCAATATGTTCAGCATTTTCCCGAGATCCATCAATTGATCATTTGCATCCGTCATGGCAAATCTACTCACGTCTGAAATCTCTATTTCGGTGGCCACCGACAGGATGGCAATACGTTCTACGACATTGCGAAGTTCACGAACATTGCCGCGCCACTCCAACGATTTCAAATAATCCAATGTTTTTTTGGGAAATCGTTTTTTATCCGACGATAATTCTTTTAAGAATGCCTGTGCCAACAGCGGAATGTCTTCGGAGCGCTCTTTCAGCGGGATTAAATGCAACGGCACTACATTCAATCGATGGTACAGATCTTCCCGGAACTCTCCATGTTGTACCATCGTAGGTAAATCTTTATTTGTTGCCACAACAATACGCGCAGCAAAATGTATCGTAATGGCCGAACCAATGCGGTTGAAACATCGGTCTTCTAACACTCGCAAAAGCTTTGGCTGAAGGTCAAGTGGCATTGCTGAGATTTCGTCGAGGAAGAGTGTTCCGTTCTCTGCCAGTTCGAGTTTTCCTTTCTGGAGAGTATCCGCGCCGGTAAACGCACCCCGTTCATGTCCGAATAATTCTGATTCTGCCAGCGCAATTGGAATAGCAGAACAGTTGACGGCGATGAATGGTTTGCTCGAACGCGGACTTTGAAGATGGAGCAATCGCGCCACCAACTCTTTCCCTGTTCCGGTTTCACCGGTGATGATTACTGTAGCATCGGATGGCGCAACACGCTGTACGCGGTCCATCAATTCTTCCATTGAAGGGTTTGTACTGGGAATCCACCGTTGATACACTCCGCGGCTTTGATACGACTGAAAGAGCGCATTGTCGAATGAGAGCTGCTCATACAATCGGGCACGTTCGATGAATTGTGCCGAGAGGGGAGCAATAGTTAATGCAATCCGTTTTGCATCTTCGGTAAAGCATGCTCCGCCGCGATGGTTTACCATATTCAGCACACCGATGATTGTATTTCCCATCATCAATGGCACGGCGAGCGCCGCCGCAATACTCTTCTGCCGTTCCGATGGAGAGAAGATGTTCATATCGCGAATGACATCATCCGTAAGCAGCGGTGCCCGATGTTCATGAATCCAACCAGTAACCACGGCATTGATGCCGTGATCTATTGTATCATTTGTCGGATCAGATGTTCGAGCGATGGTAATAACCGATTCTCCGTGAGTCGGTTTGAGCAGCACGATTGCGGCAGAATCTGCATTGCAAAACTTTGCGCACCACTCCGCAATCTGTCGGAGCGTATCGGGCACATTCTGAGCTGCGCTTAAGGAGTTTGTCAGGAGTTGAAGCTCTTCAAGCTCCTGGATCTGTTTTTTCAATGAAGTGATATCGTCTGCCATATAGTATCTTTTCATTCAGAAGGAGTATTCACCTGTCCAAGATAGGTGTCAAACCAATCCAGCGTTTCTCGTATTTGATCCGCTCGTAAGACAACATGATCACTGTTGGAAAGGAAGTGCTTTTTATGCTCTTTGGGAGTTCCCAAAATATCAAAGAACGGTTGCTGGGATTCCTCAACCGGATAGATACAGTCATAGCGTCCATTGAGCATCAATACAGGAGTTTTTACCCGGTGACCAAAGTTAGGCAAGAATATCTCCGGATACTTGGACGTTTCAAGTGTCTGTCCGAAGCCGCAGCCCATGAAAACGGCTGCTGTGATGCGTGGTTCGAGAGCAAGAATGATATATCCCATGTTCCCTCCAAGGCTAAGGCCATTATACCCAATCTTTTCTTTATCGAAATCGGAACGGGTCATAATGTAATCGACCGCTCTCATTGCATCTTTGCACATCATCACACGGAGGTCACGGATTCGCGACCACGTATCCGTTTCGAAGGGACCTCGTTCATAGGTTCCTTTATAGATAGGATATACAACCGCACGTCCGCTTCGGATGATGAAATCGATCATATGAGTTTGCAGCCATCGAGAATCGCGGTCTTCGAACGCGCCGCTGCCGGGGAAATAGAGAACCGGCTGCAACGGGAGAGCTGTATTGCGCGGAATAAAAATATCTATTGGCAGGCGTTCGTTGCTGTACGCGGCATCGACAATAACGCGTTCCTTGATCCATTCCTTGGATGTGCTGTCTATCGATTCAATCACCGAACGAAGGTTGCCCTGATCATAG
>Ga0172379_10005079_pt1 | contig 18721 bp, 16 predicted proteins | sample GrowelOW334metaG_FD_119756 | JGI IMG/M metagenome (GOLD analysis project Ga0172379, IMG submission 119756) | Groundwater microbial communities from an aquifer near a municipal landfill in Southern Ontario, Canada - Groundwater well OW334 metaG | ecosystem: Environmental > Aquatic > Deep...
CGCTATCGTCGCGATGAGATCCATCTCGACGGACTCCACGCCCGCGAAGAACGGCCGCCTCCAAGTCCGGCTCATCACCAAACCCGCCGACTGCCAGCGTTTCGACCAACTCCTCCAGTGACTACACTTTTTCGGCCCCGCCCCCCGCGCGGTGACGCTCTCCGTCAAGTCCTCGCCCGCGACGGCCACTGGGTGGCCTTGCTGCTCTGCTGCTCCAGTGCCCTCTGCCCCGGCAGGCCCGCAGCTTCTGCCAGAGGCCGAAACGGCGGGCAAGGGCATCACGGCCACCAGACCGGCATGGATGGAATGATCGGTGTTGGCAACGACCTGGAGCTTGGGGCGCGTTTGCTTCTTGGTGATCGCAGGCATGTCTGTCAGACAACACCCCGCGGAAAGCATTCATCACCCATTGCAGGTTCTCACCTCAATCGTAACGTTTCGGGTGCAAAAAGTTTCACTGGCCGGTTACGTCGCATCCCGCTAAGCTAATAGTTTGTTATTCCGGTTCCTGACGGAGAACGCGCCGCATACGACGGCAGGATTCCGAGGCCGGCTGAAGGGCAAGCAGGATGAAAACGTGGTTGGCTTTGGTTTCGGCATACGCGAGCTTTGGACTGAACACTCATGGAATTTGTTTTTAACTGCCCGCACTGCAACCGGGAACTGGCCGCCGCCGACAACGCGCACGGCCAAGCGGTGGTGTGCCCTGCCTGCAAACAAGCACTAATCATCCCCGCTCCTGCCCCCCTTGCGTCGCCAACGGCAGGATACAACGAAGAGATTGTCGAGGTGCTGGAGGAATTCAGGTCGCCGCAGCCCGTCGAGCCGCCGCCGCTCGCGATCCGTGACGCTGGCGGGCCGGCGTCGCTCCTGCCGCCTGTCAAGCAGCGCCAAATGTTTCCGTCCGACTTGACCGAACCGACACCCATGATGCGCGCACAGTTGGAGCGCGAGCAGCGCCACCAGAGTTTTCCGCTACAACGGCGGGCGCACCTGCTCGTGTTCGGTGCTACGGTCATCTTCTGCTTGCTGCTCGCCACTGTCATCGTGCTCATCACCCAATTGCCGGGCGGCAACCCAGCGGCGACGACGTCGGCCAAGGCGTTTACTGCGACCACGCCCAGCACCACGCCGGACTTGAGCCGGCTCTCGCTTGAGGAAAAGCAGGAGCTGGCCCTGTTGATCAAGCGTGCATTTGACAACCTGCCGCCGGAGGAAGGCCGCGAAGCCAACATTATTTACTCGCGGATCAACCAGCAGCAGCCGACGACGCAGGAGCAGGTGGCGCGATTCAATTCGCTGTTTCAAAAGGGCGCCAACCTGTTGACCGCCGAACAGCAACAGCGGCTGACGGTGCTCTTCGCCAAGACCATCCGTGCGCCGGGACCATAAGGCATTGTTTTGGCACCTCCAAGGGGTGAAACCCATTCGCAAGTTGACCGTCCCGCCCAAACGCGGGAAGTAGTTGCGAAAGGATCTTACTGGAGCAACTTTCCAATCCGTTGAAATGATACTTGTCCTTCTAGCAGCAGCGGCCGCGAGCATCACAGCGGCAGCGACGACCTTGCCGTCGTCGTTGCCGGTGCTGCCTTACAGCTTCCGCCAGACGACCGTTGTGGAAACGCTCGACCGCGCGCACAAGACCAGCGAGCGCGACACGAAGGTGGAGGAAGTGTTTCCCGTCGAGGGCAAGCTGCTGTTTCACCGGCTGATCAGCCGCAACGGCAAACCGTTGTCGCCCAAAGAGGAGGAAGCCGAAGCAAAACGGCTGGAGGCGTTCCGCCAAGCCATCCGGGACGGCAAGAAACCGAAACACTCCGAGCAGGTCACCGACCTGACCGCGCGGTTCAGCGGCGAGGAACTGGAGCGGGCGTTCATCAGCGAGGAAATCGGCCGGGAAACCCTGCGCGGACGGCGATGCATCCTTTACAAGTTCCGCGGCCGACCGGGCCGCTCGATCAAGATTGGCGGCCAGTATCAAAAGTTCTTTGACGTGGTCGTGGACGGCGTCGTCGGGCGGCTCTGGATTGACGAAGAGGACCGCAAGCCCGCGCGCGGCGAGGTCCGGCTGAAAAAACCCGTAAGCTTCGCGTTCGGGCTGCTGGTTTACATCAAACAGTTCGACCTCGATGTGGACTTCGAGCGGCTGGAGCCAGGCGTGTGGTGGCCGCTCAAGGCCGAGGGGATTGCGGACGCCCGCTTTCTCATCTTCCAGCCGTGCGTCAAACGCGGGCAGGTGCTGAACGAGAACTTCAAGCGAATGCCGCCACAGGAATCGCCAACCGCCAAGGCCGCCGCGGTGGCTCGTTAGAAGCTCTTCGTGAACCGTGGCGGCCGATGTGAAGGCAGCTCCAAAGCGCCAGAGGACTGGCGCAGTTTAAGACTGCTCATCGTCTCGTCGCGTCAGACGATAGCGTTTGCATCCGCTGCAAGAACTGGGCACGGTCTGCTTCCGCCAACTTCGGGTTGTCTGCGGCCATGCGATAGACCTGCGCGGCTTCGGCGGGCTTGCGCTGCTGTTCGTAAATCTCACCGAGCAGCGCGTAGGCGGCGGGATGGGCGGGGCGGTCGCCAAGCAGCCGGCGCAGAGTCTGAATCGCGTCGTTGGTCTGGCCTTGCTGGCGCTGGTAGAACGCGAGCGTGTAAGCGTATTTCGGTTCCTGCGGCGCGGATTCAGCAGCGCGGCGGCAGAGCGCGACGGCTTCATCGAGACGACCGGCTTGGCTTGCGATGACGCTGAGGTTGTAGGCGGCGACGGCGGAGCGCGGGTCGCTTTTGAGCGCCGTGCGGAACGCGGCCTCGGAGTCACGCGCGCGGCCCATCTCGCCCATCAGCAGGCCGAGGTTGAGGTTGGCGACGGCGTTGGTGGCGTCGAGCTTGATGGCGCGCCGCAGGGATTGCTCGGCCTTGTCGTTTTGGCCGAGCGCGTTGTAGGCGAGAGCGGCGTTCACGGCCACGGCGAAGTTCTCCGGCTGGAGCTTGGCGGCGGTGTCGAACGACGCGACCGCCTGCTCATGCTCGCGGCGGGCCATGTAGAAGTTGGCGAGGTTGTAATGCGCCGTCGCGTCGTCAGGCCGCGAGCGGTGCGACGCTTCAAATTCATCAATCGCCTTCTTGACGCTCTCACGGTCGGCTGGTTCGAGATAATCCGGCGAGTAGCCGGCGAGCGCGGCGGCGGCGCGGACGCGGACGAGGCGGTATTCGTCGCGCGTGGCGGCGGCAAGCGCGGCGAGCGCCTCGGAACTGCGGTTGTCCGTGAGCGCCTCGACGGCTCGCGCGCGGACGAGCGGCGAAGCGTCTTTCGTCGCCTTCAGGATCACCGGCCATTTCCGCTCGTCGGGACAATTTTCCAACATGCGGATTAGCGACGCGGCGTGAATCTCGCTGCGATCCGGAGCGGCGATACAGGCGAGCATTTCCGGCAACTTCGACCAGTCGCGTTTGCGCGCGGCGTCCATGACGCCGGCAAGCCGCAGCACTGGCGCCTGGTAGTCGCGCGGATACCACTTACGGACCCAGCCGTCGGCCCACGCGGCGTCCTTGTCGGCATGGCAGAGGTTGCAGGCGTTCGGCGACTTGAACACGAGCGTCGTGGCGGGCGTCGGCGCGCGCATCGAGTGGTCGCTGCGGCGCATCCGGGCGAACTCGGTCGTCGGCATGTGGCAGGCGACGCACTGGCTGCCCTCGCTGCCAGCGACATGATGCGAGTGAGCGGCGGGATTGGCGACGTGCGTCTTGTGGCACGGCAGGCAGGCGTTGTTGGCGTTCGCGCCAGTGAAACGGTTCCGGCCGCTGGAGGTGTGGCAATGCGTGCAGTCGAACTTCGGGTCCTTGAGGCACGGGTTGGTTCGCCAGAGTGTGAAGGTGTAGTTCTCGCCGAGGTCACGCGCATCGGGATAGAAGTCGCGGTCCTCCAGCGTGCCAAGGTCGAAGTGGTCGAAGTAGCGGTCGCCGGGCCGGAAGCTCGTCGTCACCGGCGACATCTTCGCGTGACACGGCGCACAAGTGTCGTTGCGCTGCTGCGGCGTCATGGTCGTTACCCGAATAAGCTTCCAATCCTGTGGTCGCTTCTTGCCGCCGAGCTCCTTGAAGAGGCGGATGTGTTCGCCACAAGGGCCGTGGCAGGTTTCGCAGTTGATGCCCGGCTCGAACCACGTGGTGTGGTAGGTGTCGGTCTTGAGGTTGTAGTTGTTTTCGAGCTGGCTGACGTGGCAGTTGTAGCAAGCGGTGTTGAACGTCAGCGGCCACTCGCGCCAGTCGAGCGCCTCGTTGGGCACGTCCTGGAAATGCCGCATCGCGCTGGCGGTGGTGTCATACCATTCCTTGCGGCGCACGTCGTAGGCCACGGGCAACACCTGCAACCGCCCGCGGTCGAGCGGCGTCAGGAAGTAATAAACGTTCTTGCCGCCCATCACCTCCACCATCGGATATTTCTTCTCGCCTTTCGGTCCGCGCTCGACGACGAAACTCTTCGCTCCGGCGATCTCGGCGCGATAGCGAACCCCGCGGATGACGATGTCGTCCTTCTGCGGCTGCAGTTCCTTGCGAGCCAGTTCCGCCGTGAACGGCTGCATCGCCAGGCCGTGATGCGACGTGGACCAGAGCCGGTAGAAACGCTCGTGGCATTCGCGGCAGCGGGACGAGCCGGTGAAGGCAGTGGCAGGCGCGGCGGACGGCGCGTCAACGGGCTTCGTCTGCTGCACAAGCCGCAGCGTTGCCGCGAGCGCAGTGATGACGAGGACCGCCGCTGTGATCCAGAATACTTTCTTGCTCATGCCGGTTTCTATCGCCGCCCCGACAAGCTATCGGCAAACGCCTTGGCTGGTAAGGAAAAAGTTCGGTCGCGCGCTGTGAAAAAATCAAAGTGCCAACTTTCCGATTGGCGCGGGGTTTCGTATGGTATCGTCTTTGAAGCAAATGATATGAGTGACGCACGTCCAACGAACCCCGAAGCGCGCGGCGCCGCCAAGGCGAAGCCGCCGCGCATTGCCGTCATCACCTGCGCCGTGCTGGAGATCGAACTGGCGCACTTCGCGCGCGGTCTTGACCACGTGGTCCGCATCGAGGTGCTGGAGCAGGGCCTCCACAAGGAACCGGACCGGTTGCGGCGCGAGTTGCAGGCGGCGATTGACCGCGTCGAGGCGGGCACCACCGCCGAAGCGATCGTGCTGGGCTACGGCGTTTGCAGCCGCGGCACGGAAGGCGTGCGCACGAGCCGCTGCAAGCTCGTCATTGCCCGCGCGCACGATTGCATCACGCACTTGCTCGGCTGTAAGAAACGCTACGCTCGCTACGTTGCAGAGCATCCGGGCACCTACTGGTATAGCCCCGGCTGGAACCTTCACCACACGCCACCGGGCAAGAAACGCCACGACGATCTCTACAAGGAGTATTCTGAGAAATACGGCGAAGACAACGCGCAGTTCCTGATGGAGACAGAACAGCACTGGTTCAAGAGCTACGATCGCGCGACCTACGTGGATCTTGGCGTCGGCGTGACACCGGAGGACATCGCCTTCACACAAGAATGTGCTACATGGCTCGGCTGGAAATTCGACCGCCAGTGCGGCGACCCCAGTCTGGTCAAGGCAATGCTCGCCGGCGATTGGGACAACGAACGATTCATCGTGCTTGAGCCTGGCCAGACATTCCGCATGACCGCGGACGAGCGCGTGATCGAACCTGCCAACGGCTCCGCGACACCGTGACCGCGCAACGCTTCCATCTTGAAGTCGAAACCGCGAAGGGCGCGCACACCATCGTCGTGACGGCGGCACAGCGCAGCAAACGGCTGGTGGAACTGCTGCGCCGCGAGCATTTGCCGCTGAATACCCGCTGTGGCCAGCGCGGCCTTTGTGACGGCTGCGTCGTGGAGTTACTCGGCGGCACGCTCGTCCACATCGCTACCGGCAAGATCGTTACTGCCGGCGACAAGCCCATTTCGGTGCGCGGCTGCGAACACCGCCTCGGCGAGGGCGATGGTGTGCGCATCCGCATCCCACCGCGCTCGCTGCTCGCCTACGAGCCGCAGGTGGTCAGCGAGTTCCGCATCAACGTGCCGCGCGCTCATGACCCGCTGTGGCAACAAGTGGAGCTCGCCGACGGCATCACGAGCGCCGAGGAACTCTGCCGCGTCGTCGCCAGCCAACAAAAGCGTCGTCGGCCGGTTTGTTTGGATCCGCGGCTGGCCGACTCTTTCGCGGACCAGGCCGCCAGCCAACAGCTCCGCGTCACCACCGAGTATCACGACGACCGCTGGCTCATCACAAACGTGAGTGCCAAGCTACAGCCCGCGCCGCTCGGCGTGGCGATTGACATCGGCACCACGACAGTAGCGCTGTTGCTGGTGGACCTCGCCAACGGCGGCATTCTCGCGCACGGTGCGGATTTCAACGCGCAGATTCACTACGGCGAGGACGTGGTCACGCGGATGAACCTCTGCGTCAACGATGCTACGATGGTGGGCCAGCTTCAGGACGCCGTGGTCCAGAGAACGATTCTGCCGCTGCTGACCAGCGCGCTCGTCACCACCAAAGCCACCGCGGCCCAGGTGCGCTGCATCTCCATCGCCGGCAACACCACGATGCTGCACCTGCTCGCCGGCATTGATCCGTCGCCGATGGGCATGGTGCCTTTCCGGCCGGTGTTCCTCGAACATCGGATGACACCGGCGGCATCCGTCCGGCTCGCGTTGCGCGACGGCGACGGCGTGGGGCCCACGCTGCATTTGTTGCCGGGCGCGGCAGCCTACATCGGCGCGGACCTGACGGCGGGGATTTTTGCGAGCGGGCTGGTTTACGATGATGGACCGAGCTTGCTCGTGGACGCGGGCACGAACGGCGAGATCATTCTGAAACACGGCGACCGCCTGCTCGGCTGCGCGACGGCCGCCGGGCCGGCGTTTGAAGGCTCCGGCCTTGCCAACGGCATCCGCGCCGGCGACGGCGCGATTGGCCACATCGGTTTCGATGCGGAGCCGCTGGCCGTGCGCACCGAGGTCATCGGCAACGCCGCGCCAGTCGGCATTTGCGGTTCGGCCTACGTGGATTTTCTGGCGGAGGCGCGCCACATCGGGTTGATCAGCCACACCGGGCGCTTCGACCGCGCCGCAGTGGCAAAAGCCGGAAATTGGTTCGTGCAGAACAAATACGGCCTCGCTCTCCGCGTCGCCCGCGGTCAGGGAGTCCACGACATCATCATCTCCGAACTGGACATCGCACGATTGCTGCAAGCGAAGGCCGCTATCGCCGCGGGCGTGCTCACGCTGCTGCACCGCGCCGGACTGCAACCGCGCGACATCAAGCGACTCTACCTCGCCGGCGGTTTCGGGATGCACATCAACGTCCCCAACGCGATCGCCTGCGGTTTACTACCGGGCTTCTCGCCGGAGCAGGTGCAGGTGGTCGGTAACACGTCGCTGGCTGGCGCGTATCTGGCATTGCTCGACAGCGGCGTGCTTGACGCGCTGACGCGCATCGGCAAGCAGCTCGAAGTGGTGGAACTGAACCTTGATCCCGGCTTCGAGGACCGTTTCATTGAGCAATTGCCGCTGCCGGATCAAGCGCCGGATCGCTGACGCGAACCTTTCCCACACTGTCACGATTCCCACTTGACCGCCGCGGCAAAACAAACAAGGTTGGAGCGGCTTTCGCGCCGAGACGCGGGAAACAGAGATTAATCATGGTTAACGTAACCAAACTATTTTGTGGCGAGGACCAGCCGGCGGATCATCTCCGCTACGGCCACGGTCACGGCGCGCCGCGCGCGGCTTCCGAGCGCCGGCCGATCGTCGTCTGGAACATCACCCGCACGTGCAATCTTCGCTGCGTCCACTGCTACTCCGACAGCTACGCGCAGAAGTATCCCGGCGAATTGACCGGCGAGCAAGCACGGGCGGTCATTGACGACGTGACGCGCTTCGGTGTGCCTGCGCTGTTGTTTTCCGGCGGCGAACCGCTGGTGCGGCCGGACCTGCCGGACTTGATGCGCTACGCGCGCTCGAAACAGTTGCGGCTCACGCTTTCCACCAACGGAACGCTTATTGACGAGGTGACGGCCAGGATACTGCACGAGATCGGCCTGAGCTACGTCGGTATTTCGCTCGACGGCATCGGCGAGACCAACGACCAGTTTCGCGGCGTGAAAGGCGCGTTCGACGCCGCCGTGCGCGCGATGCGCAACTGCCGCGCCGTCGGCCAGAAGGTCGGCTTGCGGCTGACGCTAACGAAACGCAACTGCGCGGACCTGCATCAGATTTTCGACTTCATCGAAGCGGAAGGCGTCCAACGCGCGTGCTTTTACCACTTGGTTTACTCCGGCCGCGGCAGCACGGCGGACGAGTTGTCGCCCGCCGAGGTGCGGCGCGCGGTGAACATCATTCTGGAACGGACGATGGACTTCCACATGCGCGGTCTCGACAAGGAAATTCTGACGGTGGACCATCACGCCGACAATGCCTACATCTACCTGAAGCTCCGCCAACTCAATCCAGCGCGGGCCGAGCAAGTCTATCAGTGGATGAAGTGGAACGGCGGCGGTGCGAACTCGTCAGGCATCGGCATCTCCAACATTGACACGCAGGGCAACGTGCATCCTGACCAGTTCTGGCAGACGGCGACGCTCGGCAACGTCAAGGAGCGGCCGTTCAGCGAAATCTGGAGCGACAACTCCATCCCGCTGCTGGCGCAACTGCGCAACCGCCTGCCGCTGCTGAAAGGCCGCTGCGGCGCGTGCCGGTTCAAAGACATCTGCGGCGGCAGCTTCCGCGTCCGCGCACTGCAAGTCCATGGCGATCCGTGGGCGTCCGACCCCGCGTGTTATCTCACCGACGAAGAAATTGGCGTCACGACGCCGGCAGCCGCAGTCGCCGAATGAGTGCTTCTCCAACCACTCAACATCCGCCTGCGGAGCAAACGCTCATCCTTGTCGGCAACCCGAACGTCGGTAAGAGCGTCCTGTTCAGCAAGCTCACCGGCAAGTTCGTCATCATCTCGAATTACCCCGGCACCACTGTCGAGATCACCACCGGCCACTCCACGTTCAGCGGCAAGACTTGCGCCGTCATTGACTCGCCCGGCGTCAACGAACTGGCGGCGCGCACCGAGGACGCGCGCGTCACTTGCGACGTGCTGCGCGATCATCCGGAAGCGACGCTGGTGCAGGTGGCCGACGCCAAGAACCTCCGCCGCGCGCTGCTGCTGACCATGCAACTCGCGGAACTGAAGCGGCCGATGGTGCTCGTCCTTAACATGATGGACGAGTTGGACAAGGTTGGCGGCCATATTGACGTTCGCAAGCTCAGCGAACTGCTCGGCATTCCCGTCGTGCCGACCATTGCCATCGCGCGCACCGGCATTCATTTGCTGGAGAAATCACTTGCCCAAGCCGCAGCGCCGGCGAACCTGACCGCCAGTTTGAAGCCGCAACCGCCACTGTCGGCCGCCACCACAAACCTGCCGTGCCAGGAAGAAGACTACCAGCAGAACATCGAGCGGCTTGCCTGCATCAACGAGATCCTCGCGCAGGTTTACACCCGCGTGCGGCCGCGCAAGCCAACGTTCGCGCAGCGGCTCGGCTGGTGGGCGACGCAGCCGTTGCGCGGCACGCTGCTGCTGGCGCTGATACTCTATTTCACGTTCTGGTTTGTCGGGCTGCTCGGCGCGGGCACGTTCGTGAATTTCTTTGAAAACGCGGTGTTTGGCCGTCACATCAACCCGATAGCGATCCGCGTGGTGGACGCGGCGCTGCCGTTTCCGCACCAACACCGGCACGAAGCGTCCGAATACAAGCTGGATATCCCGTTGGCACCGGGTCGCGGCATCGAGTTGTTCTCCAGCACACAACAAGTGTTGTCGCCGGCTTACACCGTCGAGCCGGGCGCGGCGCACGGCTGGTGGAACGCCGTGATCCGGTTCATCCACGATTTTCTGGTCGGCGAGTATGGCATGATCACGATGGCGCTGAGCTACGGCTTTGCGATCGTGCTGCCGATCGTGACGACGTTCTTCCTGTTGTTCAGCGTGCTGGAGGATTCCGGCTATCTCTCGCGGCTGGCGGTGATGGTGAACCGCATCTTTCGCGCGATGGGCCTCAACGGCAAGGCCGTGCTGCCGATGGTGCTCGGCCTCGGCTGCGACACGATGGCGACAATGACGACCCGCATCCTGGAGACGCGGAAGGAGCGCGTCATCACCACGCTGCTGCTGGCACTGGCGGTGCCGTGCTCGGCGCAACTCGGCGTGTTGATGGCGATGACGGCGCGCGTGTCGTGGGGCGCGGCGGTGTTCTGGGTCGCGCTGATGGTCGCTATCGCGTTCATCGTCGGCTGGCTCGCAGCGAAGCTGCACGGCGGGGCGTCGAGCGATTTCATCCTGGAACTGCCGCCGATGCGGCGGCCGGAGCTGGGCAACGTTGTTGTTAAGACGCTGGCGCGGCTGGAGTGGTATCTCAAGGAAGTCATCCCGCTGTTCGTGCTCGGCACGGCGATCCTGTTCTTCTTCGACAAACTGAACCTGCTGGAAAAGATCACGAGCTTCGGCGAGCCGATCGTGACCGGCTGGCTCGGCCTGCCACGCGAAACGGCGAACGCGTTCCTCATTGGCTTCCTGCGGCGCGACTATGGCGCGGTCTATCTGCTCGACGCAGCGACCGGTCCCAACGCGACGTTGTCGCCGCACCAGATTCTGGTTTCGATGGTGACGATTACGCTCTTCATGCCGTGCATCGCCACGTTGTTCATGATTGCCCGCGAGCTGGGCAAACGGACCGCCGCTGCCATCACCGTGTTTGTGTTTGTGTTCGCCTTCTTCGTCGGCGGGCTGGTGCATCATCTGGGGAGGTGGATCGGACTGTGAGCGCGCCGAACGATTATCTCCACTGCCCGCTCTGTGGGTTTGAGTTCATCAAACAGCAGTCGGCGTGCGAACGCGGCTGCCCGCTCGGCAAGTATTGCCGGCTCGTCTGCTGCCCAAACTGTCACTACGAGTTTCCGCCGGAACTGCGCGTCGTTTCCTGGTGGCGGCGGCTGTTTGCGCCGGCGGCCTGTCCGAAACCGCCGCGGGATTTGTTCTCGCTGTCGGAACTCAACGAAGGCGACCACGCTGAACTGGTCCGGCTGACGAGCGAGAAGGTTTCCCGCCGCAACACGCTGGCGATTTACGGTTTGGTGCCCGGCAGCCGGCTGGTCTTGCAGCAAAAACGCCCGTCCTTCGTCATCCGCGTCGGCGAGACCGAACTGGCCCTCGAAGCCGATATCGCCGGCGAACTCGTCGTCAAACGTGTTGCGGCCGAAGGCGCGCCCAACACAACCTCTTAACCAGTCCACGAGCAACCCGTGGTCTGCCCCTGCCTAAACCGACCGTTGAAAGTCCTTGGGCACTACCGGGCCACGTCGGCAAATCCATGAATTGCGTCCGACTCTGCCTGAAACCCCATACCCTACGAACAGCAAATCTACTCTTTCCCGTCGTGACTTCATCGCCCGCGCTGCTCAAGGCTCTACAGAACAGTCAGCGAGTGCTCAAACGGTGGTTTGCCGAAGCGTAAGGCTCGAGGGTTCTCCGCCACCGGGCAACCGGCATTACTTCGCTGACACCTTCTTGCTGGCGCCTTTCTTTGCACGCGGCTTTGGCGGCTCGACCTTCTTCGCATCGGGCGGAACCGGCATGTCGGCGAGGCTGACCATGCCGCCTTCGGGCAGCGTCTTGAGACGGATGTTCTTCACCTGCACCATCATCGGCGGACCGCCGTGGAGCTGAATCGCCAGGATGCCCTCCAGCGCGCGCTTGGCCGTGTCGTGGTCATACAGTTCCATCGCCGTCTTGCCGTCAATCTTGTGAATCAAATGATTGCCTTGGGCGATGAGGGTGAACTCATGCCACTCGTCGTTCTTGCATTCCACTGGCGCCGTCGAACTGACAATCCACTTGCCGCCCTTGTCGTCCACGATGACCTTCTGGCCGTTCTGGCAGACGATGCCGCGGCCGCGTTCCTCGTAGAGCATGCCGTTGTAAGCCGGGCTGGGGTGGACGTCGCATTGGTAGCCGCCCACGCTGAACGGGCCGACTTCCTTCCGTTCGCGGCTGCGATACTGGATGCCGGAATTGTTGCCGGCCTGTTTGAGCACGACGCGCAGCTCGAAGTTCTTCACCGTGCCGCCGCGCCAGATGACGAACTTGTTGAACGGCACCTTCTTCTCCGCAGTGGTCTTGCCGATGATCGTGCCGTCTTGCACCGACCAGTAGTCGCTTTCGCCTTCCCAGCCGGTCAGGTCCTTGCCATTGAAAAGCAGAACGTAGCCGTCCGCTTTCTCCTGATCGGTAAGTTTGTTGTCGGCGGCCGAAGCATTAAAACCCGCGACGAGCGCGGCGGCGGCGAGTGCAAGCAGCGAGCGATAGAATTTCATAGTGTATCCTCTGACGCTAAAGCCGGTAACAAAGCCCGCCACGCCAGTCAAGCCGCAAAGCTGCCCCAAGTTCAATCCGCAACGACGGTCACGTTCGTCTCGCACACGACACCGGGCGGAACGTTGAACACGTGGCGGTTTTTGTGCTAGGGTCAGACGATGACAAAGAAGGTTTTGGTTCCGCTCGCGCCCGGCTTCGAGGAGATCGAGGCGATCACAGTCATTGACATCCTGCGCCGCGCCGGCGTGGAGGTGACGGTGGCAGGCACGCAAGCCGGTGCGATTGAGGCTTCGCGCAAGACCAGACACCTGCCGGACTGCACGCTGGACGATGCGCTGGCGCACACCGACGAGTTCGACATGATCGTCTTGCCCGGCGGCCAGCCTGGCACCAACAATCTCCGCGCTGACCCGCGCATCAAGACGCTCGTCGAACGGTTGCGCGCCCGAAACAAGATCACCGCCGCGATTTGCGCCGCGCCGACGGTGCTGTCAGCCTATGGCGTGTTACGGGGCCGGCGCGCCACCGGTCATCCCGGCTCGCGGGCGCTACTGCTCGCAGGCGAGGTCGTGGACGAGCGCGTCGTTGTGGACGGGTCGGTGGTGACGAGCCAGTCGGCAGGAACGGCGATGGAGTTCGCCTTCAAATTGGTTGAGCTGCTCTGCGGCAAGGAGAAGGTCACCGAGATCAACCAAGGAGTGCAGGCCCGGCTGTGACACTCATCAGTATCGTCGGGATCGCCTTGCTCTGGGCGGTCGTGGTGCTGGCACTGGGCAAACGCCGCCTCCAAGCGCTGGCCGCGCATGTCGCCGCCGCCTGGTCGCGCCTGCAAGCCGCTCTGGAGAAACGTCACGAGCTTGGCCGCCAGATGGTGGCCAACGCCGCCCGGCCCGACGATCCGCCGATTCTCGCGCTGCACGACGCGCTCACGCAGGCGGAGTTTCTCTCCGGCTTCGCGATGAAGGCGCGGACGGAAAACCAGTTGAGCCAAGGATTGCGCGACGCCTTGGCCGTCGGCGGCGAGGACAGGTTTATGGAAGCCGCGATGTCGCTGCCGCGCGTGTTCGAGGCGATGCAGCACGCGGCGGGCGACTACAACGCGCAAGTCCGCAACCTCAACGCGGCGCTGGAGCGGCAAGCCATCGTCGCCCGGGTCTTTCACTACGAGCCGCGTGAAGAGTTTTATCTGGAAGCGATGGAAGGAGAAAAGAGTTGAGCCAGATGCATCAACCGCAACACCACAGCCCGTGGAGGAAATGGGGCGCCGCAATCGCCGCCGCTGCCGTGCTTATCTTCAAGTTCTTCCCGTTCCTGCTGAAAACCGGCGGCACGATGGTGCTGAGCATCGCTGTCTATGCGTTGATGTGGGGTTGGTGGTTTGCGGCCGGTTTCGTGGTATTGCTGTTTGTGCACGAATGTGGCCACCTTGTCGCCGCACGACGGTGCGGATTGAAGGTCGGCATGCCGGTGTTCATCCCCTTCATGGGCGCGGCCATCGCGCTCAAGGAAGCGCCACGCAACGCGTGGATCGAAGCGCAGGTCGGCATCGGCGGGCCGCTCATGGGCACGGCGGGCGCGCTCGCGTGCCTGCTCATCTACGAGTTTGTTCCCAACCCGCTTTTCCTCGGTCTGGCTTGGGCCGGCTTTTGGCTGAATCTGTTCAACCTGATCCCGATCGTGCCGCTGGACGGCGGGCGGGTCGTGACGGCGATCTCGCCATGGCTGTGGGTGGCGGGCCTTGTTCTGATGGTGTTCGTGCTCCTGCAATCCTCGTTCAACCTCTTCATCATCCTGATCGTTGGCCTGTCGCTGCCGCGGGTGGTTGCGCTGTTTCGCCGGCAGAGCGAAACGGAGCGGCGGTTCTTTGAATTGACGCCGAGCCAGCGCGCGCTGATGAGCGTCATCTACTTCGGCCTCGCCGGCGTGCTTGGCTGGTTGATGCACGTCACCCAGACGCAAATCGAACTGTTGCGGGCGGCCAGTTACTGATCTCAGCCAGTCTGGTTGCGGGCCTTCAAGCACTCTTCGCAAGGACAGAGTGCGCGCAAATAATCGAACGAGTAGATGCCGGAGTTGTGGCCGTCCTGCCAGACAGGCTGGATCGCGTAGCTGCCGACGGCCTGAATGCTGACCAGTTGGGAACTTTCGGGTGTGAGTGTCAGCGGCGGTCCTTTGTGAATATGGCCGAGCACGTCAGGCTCGCCCTGGCAGCCGGCGCACGGGCAGTGTCGGCGCAGTTCCTCCAGCTTCAAATAGGTTTCGTGGTCGTCCAGCCACGAAATCGCTAGCTCTTCGCCGATGCGCTGAATATCTTTCGGTGTCATCTCAGTCGGAAACTAACAGAAGCCATGAAATCCACAAGGCCACAACCAGTCGCGTTGACCATCGCCGGCTCTGACAGTTGCGGTGGCGCGGGCGTGCAGGCAGACCTGCGCACGTTCTGGGCGCTCGGCGTTCGAGGCACTAGCGCGATCACCGCCCTCACCTGTCAGAATGCGTGCGAAGTCATCGGCGTTCAGGCGGCGCGAGCGGAGATTGTTGCCCGGCAAATCCGGGCAGTGTGCGAAGAAGCCCGGCCGGCCGCAGTGAAAACAGGGATGCTGGCAAACGGGCCGATTGTCACAGCGGTGGCGCGCGAGCTGGCGCGGCGGCGGTTGAAGAACATTGTTGTGGACCCTGTCATGGTGTCGAGCAGCGGTCATCGGCTGTTGAGTGCTTCGGCGGTGGATATCCTACGCAACGAACTGCTGCCGCTGGCGATGCTCGTCACACCCAACCTCGACGAAGCCCGCGTGCTGCTCGGCGGCGAGCCGATCCGCGGCATCGAGGAAATGCGGGAAGCTGCGAAGTCGCTCTCTGCGCGTTTGGGCATCGCTGTGCTGATCAAGGGCGGTCACTTACCCGAGGGCGAGGCTGCCGTGGACGTGCTGTGCGTGAGCGGGCGGCTCCACGAGTTTCGAGCGCTGCGCGTGGCGGCGATGAAGATTCACGGCAGCGGCTGCATCTACTCGGCGGCGATTGCGGCGTGGCTCGCGCGTGGAACTGATCTCGTCGAAACCGTGCGGCGCGCAAAGAGCTACGTTACCGCACAGTTCCAAAAGCGACGCGGAGGCTGATTCTACGCCGGCAGGAAAACACGGAAGGTGGCGCCTTTGCCGGGGGCGCTGTCCACTTCGATACGGCCGTGGTGAGCGTCAATGATTTTGCGCACGACGGCAAGGCCGAGGCCGGTGCCGGTGGACTTGGTGGTGAGAAACCCCTCGAAGAGCCGCTGTTGCACTTCGTCCGTCATGCCGACGCCTGTATCGCTGATGCTCACGCAGACGCCCGGCTCGCGCGCCTTCGTAGCAATGGTGAGCGTGCCTCCCTGCGGCATCGCTTGCGTGGCGTTTAGGATGAGGTTGAGCGCGGCCTGCTCGATCTGCGTGCGGTCCAGCGACGCGCGCGGCAGGCCGGCCGCCGGCCGCCACTGGAGCGTGATGCCCTGCTGCGTCAGCTTGTGGCGCACTAGCAACAAGACATCGTCGAACAGCGCGTTTACGTCGGTCGGCTTTAGATCCGGCTCGCTGCGCCGCGCAAAGGTCAGCGTCTGATCCATGATGCGGTTCATCTGATCCATCTTCTGGCCGATGATGGCAGCGTCCTTGGCGCGCGGGTCGTCGTCGGAGAACCGCAGGTCGAGCGAATGGAACAGCATCTTGACAACCGTGAGCGGGTTGCGGATTTCGTGCGCGATCTCCGCGGCAAGCAGGCCGAGCGCACTGAGCTGTTCGTTCTGGCGGAGCTGCTCCTCGACATCCACAACCTTTTCGTAAAGCTGCGCCTTGCGCACCGCCACGGAGCCGAGGCCGGCCAGCGCCGTCAACAGCAGGATTTCGTCGTTGGAGAAGCGGTGCGGTTCCCCGGTATAGACGGACAGCACGCCGATCGCCTCGTCGCCGGAGACGAGCGGCACGCTTAACAATGACACCAACCCTTCCTGGCGCGCCAGTTCGGTGTGCCGATACTGGTCGCTCTCTTGGACGTTGGGGATCGTCAGGTGCCGCTTGTGGCGCGCGACAACGCCGACGAGGCAGTCGGCCACTTTGAGGTTCGGCCGCTGCACGTAATCTTCGCCTGCGCCGTCGCTTGCCTTCAACTCCAACTCTTCGCGATCCGGCGTCAGCAGCAGCACGGAGCAGAGGCGCGCCTGCATCAGCCTCCGCGCTTCATGCACAATGTGCCGGAGCACTTCCTCCAACGTGAGCGGCAGCAGGATGTCCTGGCCAATGGTGATGAGCGTCTCAAGTTGCGCGGCGCGCTGGCGGAGTTGGCGGATAAGCCAGGCGTTGTGCAGCACGCGCGCGGCCTGCGCCGCCATCGCCAGCAGCAACTCCTCGTCGGCAGCGCTGAACGCGTCGAGCCGGTCGCTGTCCACATTGAGCACGCCTTGCACCTGGCCCTCAAATTCCAGCGGCACGGCCAGTTCGCTGCGCACGCCCTCGCGCACGGCGACGTAACGCCGCTCCTGGTTCACGTCGCCGACGCGCAACGGCCGGCCGTGCTCGGCAACCCAGCCGGTGATGCCTTCGCCAAGACGCAGTTTGACCTGCATGATCTTCGGGCCAAGCCCGAACGAGTCCTCGATGTCCAGCCGGCCGGTGTCGGGATTGAGGATCACCACCGAGCCGCTGTCGGCTTTGGTAATGCGCACGGCCTCGCGCAGGACGAGGTTGACCACCTGGCGCGGGTCGAGCGAGGTGTTGAGCGCGGTGCTGATGTTGTGAAGCGCCTGCAACCGCTCGAACCGCTCGCGCAAATCTGAATCGTTGGCTTTCATTCCGCATTGCGTTCCCAAAACAGACCCAATCTGGCGGGCCGCACGGAAACGGACATGAGGGTTTGTAGTGGAGCCGGGCTTCAAAGTCCACTGGGGATTGGCAGTCCGGCGCGTCAGTAGCGAAAACTAGCGGCAGTGACGGATTGACAGGGTTCGAGGCTCTCCGTAAAGTTGCGCTCACCGCTTCGTGGCGGCGCGCATGTATCACCTCATTATCGAGAATGGCACCCGCGAAGGCGAGTGCATCCGGCCCAAAGGCGCGGAACTAACTGTCGGCCGTGACACCGGCAATGAGTTGCGCCTCGTGGACGACGGCGTTTCCGGACGCCATTGCATCATGAAGATCACGCGGCGTGGCGTCTTCGTGCGCGATTGCGGCTCCACCAACGGCGTCTATGTGAACGGCAAACCCATCCAGCAAGAAACCCGCTTGCCCAGCGGCTGCCTCGTCGAGGTGGGCGTGGTGGCGATGCGGTTTGAGTTTTTGCACGACGTGAACAGCCAGAAACTGCGCACCACCGCGCTCTTCTGGCTCGCAGCCGCAATGGTGACGTTGACGTTCTCGATCCAACTCGCGGGCATCGGCCTCGCGCTCTGGACGCGGGAACATCGGTTCACGCCGGAAGAAACCGCGGCGATATTGAAACACTTCCCGTTGCCGCCCGACCTGCCCGGCGCGATGCCGCCTGCCGCCGGAACATCCAATCCCGCCGCGCCTGCCGCGCCGGCTTCAACCCTACAGAGGTTCTAATGGCTACCGTCCTTCTCATCGTGGATCACGACCGCGCCGTTGCGGAAGCTCTCGCCGCCCAACTGTCCGCGCCGCCGTTCACCGGCCGATTCCAGGCCAGCGTCGCGACCACGCTCGAAGAAGCGCTCGGCGCCTTTGAGGCGCAACCCGTGGAAGTGCTTGTCAGCGACCTCAACGTCGCCGGCACACAGCTCGCCGAGTTCGCTCGCTCGCGTTTTCCCGACCTCAAGGTCGTCTTCACCGCCGACGCGCCGTCCGCCGACATCGAGAGCCAGGTGCGCGCCGCCAGCGGCCTTGGTCTCGTCGTGAAACCTCTCCGCGCCGAAAACGTCGTCGCGTTGCTCTCGGTCGCGCCTGCGCCCGTAACACCGCCACCACCACCGGAGCCGACGCCTGTGGCCGCGCCTCTGCCGCCGCCACAGGAGTCGCCCGCTCCACCCGTCGCCGCAACACCGTCACCCGCGCCGGTTGTCAGCGCACCGCGCGTGGCTGCCAAGGTTTCCACGCCGCCGCGTCCACCAACGGTGGTCGCCAAAGCAATCCCGCCAGTTCCGGCACAACCGCCCGCTGTGCCGCGCGCCGTTGCAACCGCGCCGAAAGCCACGCCGCCACAACCTAGCCCGACCGTCATGGCCAAAGCGCCAACCGTCGTGCCAGCGCCCAAGGTCGCTTCAGCAACACCGGTTGCGACACCGCCGCGCACCCCCACAGTGGTCGCCAAAGCAATCCCGCCAGTCCCGACACAGC
>Ga0172379_10005080_pt1 | contig 18721 bp, 19 predicted proteins | sample GrowelOW334metaG_FD_119756 | JGI IMG/M metagenome (GOLD analysis project Ga0172379, IMG submission 119756) | Groundwater microbial communities from an aquifer near a municipal landfill in Southern Ontario, Canada - Groundwater well OW334 metaG | ecosystem: Environmental > Aquatic > Deep...
ATTCTTGTCAATTTTTCTGCCGCATACTTTGCTCCTGATTCCATCGAAGATTTTATGTTTTTTGTTTTTAAATATTGGGCGATAAAACCGGCCGTGTAAGCGTCACCGCAACCGGTAGTGTCAACAATTTTTTTAGGCTCTACCGCTGCCTGAAAATATTTCTCGTTTTTATAGTACCCATAGCTGCCTTTTTCGGCATCGGTTATAATCAAAATTCTGTTTTTGAGGTAGGGAAGTGTCAATTCCAAATTTTTTAGATAAATATCTTTATATGGTTTTTTAATTAATTCGCTGTATTCATGAGCATTAATTATTAATACATCCAAACTATCAAAAATCTTATAAAGAGCTTCCGGTTCGCGTTTACAATCAGTAATTGAGAGATTAACAAAAGTCAAAGTTTGATCTCCCTTAAGATAAGTAATTATTTCAATTTTATCTTCAAGTGATACATTTGTAAGTGAAGAAATATAAATATTTTTAGCTTTTTTTAAATCGTCGTGGAGAAAAAATTTCTTAACCATGTGCCCTGGAGTATCATAACTTATAATTGTTCTTTCTCCCAAGTCAGTCAGCAAAATCGAAGAAATAATATTGTAGTTTTCCTCAAACTGGCAGAATTCGCTGGAAACATTTTTTTGTTTAAGCCTATCAAGAATCGTTTGTTTGAAGTTATTATTCCCTATCCGAGCAAAAACCGCTGTTTTAAATCCCAGTTTAGCAACTCCAACCGCGACATTACAGCCGCCCCCGCCAATATCTTCGTGAAAAAAATCAGCATGATATTTTCCCCCGATCGCTAGCTGGAACCTTCCGTCTTTATTTGTAAAAGTTTTTCCTTTGTAATAAAGATCAACGGCAATATTACCTACGCAAATAAGATCGTACATAATTCCATGATAGCAGAATTTTCAATTTTCAGTTTTCAATTTTCATTGAATTCTCAATGTTATAATGTCAATATGTTAACTATTATCTGTGGTGAGGATTCAATTACGTCAAGGAATTATTTTACAGATCAACAAAGATCTCTTAAGGAAAAAGATTTTGAGATCGTTAATGTCGATTACCACCAGGTGTTAGAACTTGATGAAACGGGCGATTCAGAAAGCTCTCTTTTTGCCTTAAAACGAGCCTATTTCACCCAAAGTTTAAACAAAAAAGTTTTTAAAAAGATTAGTGACCGGAATGAAAAAAAGATTATGGCACTCATTTCATCAAAAGAGATCCAAGTTTTTGACTGGGAAGAGGAAACTTCTTCTAGAGATTTAAAATCAATCAAGGGAACTATTATCAAGGAATTCAAACCTGATAAGAACATTTTTAAGCTTTTGGATGCATGCTATCCCGGAAATCTAAAAATTTTTATTGATACATTAAATACCTTATCAGAATCAACTGAAGATATTTTTATTTTTATCATGCTAGCCCGCCATATGAGAAATATATTAATTACAAAAACAGGAGAAAAAATTCCTAAATTGATGTCCTGGCAGATCGGAAAACTCGCGAATCAGGCAAAATATTGGGAGTTAAAAAATTTAATAAATTTTTATCAGGGGCTACATCGTATAGATGTTAATTCAAAAACAAATGGAACTCCCTTTTCAGTCAAAAAGTCGCTTGATATATTAGCTTGTTATTATTTATAATTAACAGATGAAACAAGTTCCTGATCACGTATTTCGTGGCTATGATTTGCGGGGAGTCGTCGGCTCAGATTTGGATGATGAAAATGTTTTAATTCTTGCCAAAGGCTACGCCACTTACTTGCTGCAAAGAAGAATTTATGATTGTGTCATCGGTTTTGATTCACGGGAATCTTCCCCTCGATTTAGAGATATATTTGTCAAAGGTCTGACAGAGTCAGGAGTGACAGTTTATGATATTGGGATCACTCTTTCTCAAATTTGTTATTTCGCTCAATATTTTTTTAGGACGAGAGGTATGGTTATGATTACGGCTTCTCATAACCCGAAAGAATATAATGGTTTTAAGTTCGGAACTGGTTATTCGGAGACGATGGTAACCGAGGAAATTGTTGCGTTTCGCGAATTGGTCAAATTAGGCAAGTTTGTCAAATTAGAGAAATCAGGTAAACACATTAAGCAAGACATATTCCCAGATTATCAAGAAGACTTATTGAGGAGAATTGGCAAAATAAGAAAATTTAAAGTTGTCGTTGATTCCTGTGCCGCCACAACCGGATTGTTTCTTCCAAAAATATTGCGATCCGTCGGTTGTGAAGTAATCGAACAAAACACTACTCCTGATCCGAGCTTTCCGGTCGGTGTTGCCGATCCGACAGAAAAAGAAGTTCAGGAACGATTGGCTAAACGGGTAGTAAGCGAAAAAGCCGATTTAGGTTTTTCTTACGACACAGATGGGGATAGAATGGGTGTTGTCGATAATGAAGGCAATTTGATTTGGAATGACACTCTTGTTTCAATTTTTTCTAAAGATGTTTTGGATTTTGCTCCGGGATCAAAAATAATCTTTAACGTTCTTTGTTCTAAACAAGTCGATGAGGTTATAAAGCTAAATGGCGGAGTTGGAATTATGTGGAAAACCGGTCATTCATTTATTAAAGCTAAAGTTCGCGAAGAAAAAGCAATATTCGGCGGAGAATTAAGCGGACATTTTTTCTTTGTCGATAATTTTTATGGTCATGATGACGGCGCAATTGCCTCTCTTCGTCTATTAGCTTATTTGACCCGAGTTAATCAATCGTTGAAAGAAACTATTTCTAAGCTCCCTCACTATTTTTCCAGTCCGGAAATCAAGGTTGGATGTGCTGATAATATCAAATTTGCCGTTGTTACCAACAAAATAGGAGGAGAAATTAAAAAACTCTATCCAACAGGCAAATATGTTGAAATTGACGGAGTTAGAATGGATTCGGAAGATGAGATGATGATAGTCCGGGCCTCGCAAAACGGTCCTTATTTAACGATTAAATTTGAAGGTAAGACGCAAGAAAAATACGATTTGCTTAAAAATCAAGTTAGTAAGATACTTCATGGACTATCACAAATTGATTTTAAATCAGGGGTTAATGTTTCTTCCTTGGATTAAATCCCCTGCAAAGTTGATATAACTGCCTAAATTTAATATAATTAGGTCGCTTTATGACAGACGAAGAGGTTAAAACAACTGAAAATAATACGATTGCTCTTTCTCAATATACTAAAGCTTTGCTTGACACCCTTAACAATGTAAAAAAAAGAGTTCGTCCTGACGACATTTCAGCTTTATCGGTTTCTCAAACGGTCTCCTTTTTTGCCCTTGTTTATGAAAAAGTTCGAAACGCGGTTGAATACCGGGAAGATCATCTAATCCTTAGGGCTGCAATTGAACGTATTTTACGAAGACGTTTTTCTCTAAATCCGGACGGACACGGCGAAGCGGAGAATTTACTCAGAGAACTTTTATGGGCCCGTTATTTTGATAATGGAGTTTTGGGAGCGGAAGATAATACGATCATTCAAAACTTAATTGACAAATACATTCTTCTTAGAAGGCAAATGGTAATAGGCCGAGACAACGAATTAAGAATTTTTTTGGATCAGTTTTTAATGGATCTTTTAACCTGTGAAATCGAGGAAACCTTACGACCAGAGCTTGCATCTATTCAATCAAATCTTTCCTCATTTATTTTTCAGGTTTTAAGAAAAAAAATAAAGATTGAGGATTTGAAAGAAGATCAAAAAGATGCTTATTTTTTAGTGGCAATTGAAAAAGTTTTTGGTAAAAGCGACCGATCTTATTTACGTTACCATTTATTTACAACCTTTTATAAAACCCTTGAAGCTCACTCCGAGAAAGAATTAAAGGCCCTAGGAATTAAATTACCGGCTATCTTTAAAAAGATAGATGAGATGGTGGTTAATCCCTATGTCGAAAATTTAGCTAAGTTTACCCGCAAACAATTACCGCCTTTTTTAATTTTATTTGCTCTTATTAAGAATAAACCTGATGAGTTACAGGCAATCCTTACAGATCGGGAAAGGCTTTGGAATCAGGTCGATCAAACTTGTCGTGACAAATACCAACAACTGGGAGCAAGGGTTCGAACACTTGCAGTACGAAGCTTTATTTATATTCTTTTGACCAAAATGATATTTGCAATTATTCTTGAAATTCCTGTTTCAATGTATTTTTACGGTGAAGTAAATCGAAACGCAATCATTATAAATAGTATTTTCCCTCCAATACTAATGATCGGAATATTAGGTTTTTTTAAAGTCCCGGGAGATGATAATACTAAAAAAATATTCCAAAGAATTGTTGATATTATTGACGATGACAAATCATTTGAAACTAGAGTTGCTTTTGTACCAAAAAAATCAACAGCTAAAAGACCAATATTGATATTTGGTTTTACGGTTTTTTATTCCTTAACATTTTTAGTTACATTGTCTCTTATTTATGAATTTTTAAGTAATTTAGGATTTAATTTAGTCAGTCAGGCAATCTTTATTTTCTTTGTAAGTGTGGTTTCCTTTTTTTCGTATCGAATACGGCAAGTAACAAAAGAATTGCGGTTAGAGGAAAAAGCAAGCATTTTGGCGCCGGTCGGTGATTTTTTCTTTATGCCGATGTTGTCTTTGGGAAAATTTTTCAGTTCCGGGATTGCTAAATTAAATTTTTTTATCTTTATCTTTGATTTTATTATCGAAGCTCCGTTTAAACTGATCTTCGAAGTAGTTGAGGAATGGATATCATTTGTGAGGAAAAGAAAAGAAGAAATCATTTAGTTTGATATTATGGAAAAAAATCTAAATCCTTGGCATCTTACTGAAGAACAAAAAGCTCGAAAAAGAAAAACATTACAACCAGATTTAAAAACGAAACTTTATTTAAATCTTATTGCTTACATACACAGAATTTTAAAAACCCCAACTGACACAAGAGTTCAAATTGAAACCATTAGTTTGAAAAGATAAATTTATATTTGATAATAATACGTTGGGAAGGTACTTCTATCGACTTTCTTCATTAGTTTAGCTTTGTATTCCTCGATAGGGAAACCGTGGGAAATAATCATTGTTCCTTTTTTTAGATTGCGATCAAAGTTAGGTATCAACTTTTTAATTAATGCAGGAAATAGGAAAAGATAAATATAGTCTGCTTTTGAGAGATCAACTTTTAATATGTTTTTATTTAAAAAAGTAATTTTTGAATAAGTTTTATCAAGTTTACTTAAAAATTTTGACCAAATAATCAATAAGCCGTTAATATCAACAGCAGTACCTTTTACTGAATATCTTTTAACAGCCGTCCGAACTATTCTACCGTCACCGCTACCAAGTTCTATAAATAGGCCATTCTTTTTAAACTTAACTTCTCTTAAGATCTCCAGAGCTAGTTTGTTTTTTGTTGGGACATAAGGAGCACCGTAAAGCGAAGAAATTATCAATGAAATTCCATAAACAGACATAAAAAAAAGAAAGATTAACAGAGAAAAAATTAATAGTAAATATAAGATAAGTTGGAGCATGTTTTAGTATAATATATTGAATATAATTTTGCTCTCATAGCTCAACGGATAGAGTACCTGTCTTCGGAACAGGTGATGGGGGTTCGATTCCCTCTGGGAGCACATCTTGACAATGTAAATACAAAAGTATAGAATTCCTATATATTAATAATTATTGATATAAATGAATAAAAATGAAACTAGAAGGAGCGTTGATCCTAGTAATAGGAAAAGCATATTAAGAACACTAGGAATTATTCTAGGTTGTTTAAAATTTCACAGGATAGAAGGCTCACTTTCCATATTCAATAGAAGAGCAGAGAAAACACTAAGGAAAAACGAACCAAAAAAACCATAATTCAAAGTAAGCTATATGTAATGAAGCTTTAGTTGGTAAAACTTAAACCGGAATAAACAATATCTTTATATAGTTGAAATTCTGAAGCGTTTTTTGCTTTTACAACAGTAAACCAGTACTCTACTTTTCCATTTGGATTTTTAGGATAACCTGCGGATAAATATAAATTTCCTTCACACACCGATGAAACAGTTTGACCCAGTATGGTTTTTTTCTGCCAAGCTCCATTTCCATTTTGATCAAGACATGCTCCTCCCTTTCCGTTGATCGACGGAATTCCGTACTGTATAACTAAAGCGCTAATATCTTCTTGATTAATCCGTGTTTTTATAACGATATTTCCTTGTTTCCACGAGCCCTGGTCTTTTATAGTTTCATTTACGTAAAAAGGTTTAGGAGAAGTAATCTTTATTTTTCCTAAAATACTTGTATATGAACTTACCACCTTATTATCAGGAGAAACAAGGGTTGATGAAATACTTGGAGTTATTGAAGATTCTGATAAATAAACCAATTTTTGATACCGTATACCTAAGAAAAAACCTATTATAGGAAAGGATGTAAAAATGATCAATGCCAGCGCTTTTGATAAAGGAGTGACCGTTGTCATCCATTTGGGTAGGCTCATAGTTTATCCTAACATAACTTGTAGGTAAATAGCACGTTTGATATACTTTCTGAAGATTTGGGTCCGTAGCTCAACTGGTAGAGCAGTGCCCTCTTAAGGCATTGGTTGGGAGTTCGAGTCTCCCCGGACTCACAATTTGACTTGGGTAACTTTGGGGTTATTTTTTAGAATTCTTTATTGAAGAAGCACTTTTGTATGAATTTATGCTATAGGGAACAATACTTAATAAAATTATCGCAGATGTAAAAAAAAGAAGATGAAAATTAAAAACAATTGCACTACATTCAAAACCCAAAGCGTACAACGCTGACCCGACTTGAAATTTATAATCCTCGGGTAATCTTTCCCATATTTTTTGCTGCTTTTTAAAATAGTTGCTAATTGTAAATTTATTTTCTTTCATATTAAAAAAAATATTTTGTTGTCGATAGTATAGCTAATTTCATTTATTTTATCAATCCAATATGCTCTATACTCCATAAACTATCATTACTAATGACATGTGTCTGAACCTAGGACAGGTTTTACAAACCACCCGACAGGAATAAATTCCCAGTCATAGCCATTTTTTTTAAGAGTAAATTTAAATGCGCCAAAGTGGTCATTATCAAATGCTTCTAAATCTGGCAAGTTGTCCTGCTTCAAAATAAGCCCCGCACCCCCCGTTCCAATGATGAATTCACGAACCCCATCCATTTTATCAAAATTACCAGAAGCATCCATTGCACGAAATACCAAAGCACCATGTTCATGACCATTTATTACAAACTCTACTCCATATTTATACATTAACTCATAAATATCCCTCATTTCTTCAGTTGCCTGCGGCCACGACGCATAAAGTGGTTTATGCCAAAAAGCAAATGAACACTTTTTATCAACATTTTTTTTCAAATCTTCTTCTATTTGTATATATTGCTGGCTTCCCTTTCTACAACCCCCTGATATTCCACACTCAGAATTAATAGCTAAGATATGCCAAATGTTATCTCCTTTTCCAATATCAAAAAAATAGTAGCCCTTGTCTCTGTCTCCCGCCGAACCGAATTTTTTTCCTATTCCATCAAAATAATCAAAGAAATATTCTTTATTATCATGATTCCCAAGAACAGGGTAAATAATATTTTTGAATTTTCCGAATGTTGAATCAAAGTCTTTTTCATAACAATCTATGGTCGCTTCGTGACACACATCTCCAACTAACGTAACTATATCGGGTTTTTGAGACTCTATAGCTTTAGCAACTGCCTTATCTTGGCAATCAAAGGCTGAAGCGTTGTCAGGATTACACATAATATCTCCTATAGCCATGACAATAATAGGATTATTTTGAATGATTTGATTTTCTGAAGTGTCTGCGGTGATCGGTTTGCAACTACTAAAAAAAATACAAGCTACTGAAATAAAGATAGCAAAATTATTTAATAAATTTGATCGTTTTTTTGATTCTATTTTTCGACGAGTTTCAAGTTCCACAACTCCCATAGTATAGTACATTTCCATCGTATTTCCTTTCCACCGGTCTTTTCATAAAGACTATGTTTAGTCTCCAGTTTTTCTATTGATTTTCCTGTTGTTTTACTCTATATTGAAGTTATGATGAGAAAAGCAGGGATTCTTTTTGTAGTTTACTTGTTTCTTAATATCCTTAATTTATTTTTGATAGATAAGACTTTTGTCTATTCTAAGACGCGTAAGGATTTTGCTCAGGTGCTGGGAGAAATTTCCGATAGAAGGAACAACGGCAAAAATTATCAATTTACAGCCTCCTATAAGGCGGATTTATCAGACGGTTATTCGGCGGAGATAAAATCTGGTGATGCTAGAGCTGCTAACTTAAAAGCTTTTTTACGTAAATATAATTCCGATTTATACCTCCATGCGGAAAAAATAATTGAAGTTTCGGATAAATATCAATTTGATTATCGCTTATTGCCGGCAATAGCCATGCAGGAGTCAAATTTATGCCGCGTCATTCCTGATAATTCCTACAACTGTTGGGGATGGGGAATTTATGGAACGACCGTGACCAGATTTGATTCTTATGATGACGCAATTGAAACGGTGGCTAAAGGAATAAAGGAACACTACATAGACGAGGGACTGGTAACCGCCTCGGCCATTATGCAAAAATATACGCCTTCTTCAAACGGCAGCTGGCAGAACGGGGTTAATACCTTCTTAAAAGCCTTGGAGTAAATAGGCTATTTATTGAACGGATCTAGAATTGGAGAGTTCCTGGGACATTGAGTACTGAGTGCCTTGTTTTTTAGATCTTACTGCAAAGGCTGATCCTCTTTTTTTCTTTTTAGACATTAGGGCTTGAAGCCATGTTTTCGATTCTCCGACCTTAGCTCTTAAGGTTCGTAAAATATTTAAGACCAATTCTAAGAAGCGGATATGATAGATTCCCGGTTTTTCCGGCAAGCCATTGATCGTTAAGTTTTCAACATCTTTAACATCGTTAATTAGGGAAGCATCTGCACGCTTAATCATTTCAATTTCCTTTTTGATAGCTTCGGTTAGTTCTTGGATCTGTTTTTTTATTAGGGTATTCTCGTAGTATTCTTGATAGTTAAATACTTTAACTTCCTGTTTCTTACCTTTTGCTTTATCTAATTCTTTTTTAAAATTTAACTCATCTCCAAAGTCTTTATTTTCATCGTTATCAGTGCCGCCAAAAAATTGATCTAACATTCCGCCACCTATTTTTCCAAAGGCGTCTGCAGTATTTTTTGCAGTGGACGTCCCCAAATCACGAAGACTTTCTAGAGGATTTTTCTCTGTATATTTTTGACTTTTTACTTTTGAGTTTTGAGTTTGTGTCATGCCTACATTTTACTACAGGCTAATCAGATAGTCAAGCGTTTTCTGTTTTCTAAGTATTGTCGCATAATAATAACTATTTTGCTCGGCAATTTTTCTTTCTTTGTCGTCTTTTATGTTAATAAACAACTTATTTAAGTCTTCCTGTTCAACTTTCAGATTTTCTTTATCGGCTATTTCCGCTAGGACAAACTCAAGTTTATAAGTATCCTCTGTTTCTTTTTTAAATTGTGTTTTAAGTGAATCCATGGTCAAATTCTTGGATTTTAAATAATTTTCCGTGGTTAGCCCTATTTTTTGAATTTCGTCAAGCAAATGGGCTAGGCGATGGTTAACCTCTTCATTAATTACCAAATCGGAAATTTCAAGTTTTGTTTCCTTTAAAAGAGCTGTTAGGACTTCGTTTAATAATTTATTCTTGTCTTCTTCCGGTTTTTTAGCATCCTTATCTTTTCCAGGAACCCAAATATTTGCTTTGCTTATTTTAGCTTTAGCTTCTTTGATAACTTTTTTGTAATCTCCTAATTCAATACTAGGTTTTTCTGCTAAGGTGATTTTAATCTGCCAATCTTCGCCTTCTTTAGCTTTAACCAAATCGACTTTTGGAGAGATTATCGGCTTTAAATTTTCCTTGGACAAAATCTCGGTGTAAATATGGGAAATCATTTTTTGTGCAAGTTCCTGATATAAATCTTCCTTGTGAATATGTTTTTCAGCAATATCCTTTGGCGCCTTACCCTGTCTGAATCCTTCAACTGTTAATTTTTGTTGAAGTCTTAAAAAGGCTGCTCCTTCCTCCTGTTTAACATCGGCTTTAGGTACATCAACCATCAATTGAATTGTATTTTTCGGAAGTTTTTCCTTCTTGTAGCTATACATGACTATAATTGTACAGGAAATTGATTCGAAAGCAACGATATTTTAGCTTCCTCTTTTTGAAATTGATTAATGAAAAAATTTACTCTGACAGCCCAAGTTGGACTTTCTGAATAAATAGGTCCGATATCTTCAACAGTTAAGGCACCTTTATTCAAATAACCTTTTCTTAATCCATATGCAACCGTATCAATTCCGTCTGCCCAATTTTCAAACATCATAAAACCTCTATCCCACCCAAAAGCGTTATAAGAATTAGGCCAAATAAATTTTCCAAATGTTGATTCCAAACCCGCAATTGATGGTAGGAGATAACAATCAATTTGATATTTTATACAGGCTTTGACAAACGCTTCACTTTCTCCGGCCATCGGAGAATCGTATCTGTTTAAAACTGACTCGATAACTATTTTGAGTTGTTTTTCTTTTTCCGTCTGGATATCTTCATAAGAAATAAATGATTGATGAGTCAAAGGAGCCGATGCACCGGCGATAATTTCAGCCTTAACAGGGTTCACTAATGCCAAAAATATTCCGAGAAAAACAAGCAAGCAAATGACTTTTTTCATATAAAAAAAATCCTAAAGCTTTTCTAAAAATTAGAAGAACCTTAGGATCTAGGAGGTATTATAGCAGATAACTATAGGAATGTCAAGGATCGTTGAGTAAAACCTATAAGAATATTAAATAGTAAATATCAAATATCAAAACAGTTTTGTTCATCGTCATTTAGTATAATCTAGCCATGAATAAGGCTACATTTTACACCTACAGTTTCGGATGCAGAGTTAATCAGGCTGAAAAAGAGGTGATTGACCAAGAAATGCAGAATGCCGGTTTTAGCCCCAAAACAGTTAATCCTGATATATCTATTATCAACACCTGTGCGGTAACTCATAAAGCGGAAAGAGAAGCTAAACAACTAATATATAAGCTTAAACGAGACAATCCGTGCGGACAAATTATTATTACAGGTTGTTCAGCTACTTACTGGAAAAAGAGCAATATGCTCAAAAGCCTGCCAATAGATTTAGTAATTGACAATATTAATAAGGAGTTTCTAGTCAAATTGCTTCAAAAAAGGCACTCCAGCCAAGCGAGTCCTAACCCCAGGGGTCGGAACATGGCTGGCAAGATCAATCCGATTAATGATAAATATTTAAATTCTGGTCGGGCACTGATCAAAATTCAGGACGGTTGCCAAAGGTTTTGCAGCTACTGTATAGTCCCTTATCTTAGAGGCACACCAAGGTCGTTTAAGATCAATGAGATTGTTGAACGTGTAAAGAAACACAGAAATCTGAAGGAAATAATTTTGACGGCCATTAATACCGAAGCGTTTGGACTGGACACTAAAGAATCACTAATTCAACTAATTAATTCTATTTTAACTAATTCAACTATTCCGAGGATTAGCTTCGGGTCAATTCATCCTTGGAGTATAAACAGCGATTTTTTAGAATTTTACAAAGAAATCCTGCCAAAGCGTCGCCTAATTAACTTTTTTCACGTTCCGATTCAATCGGGCTCAAATAAAATATTAAATTTAATGAAAAGAGGTTATTCTCGCGAGGAAATGATGGAAAAGTTAAATAAACTGCATAAAATTAACCCTTTAGCCTTGATTGCCACCGATGTAATAGTTGGATTTTTAGACGAATCAGAACAAGATTTCCGAGATACGTACGATTTTCTTGAAAAGTCTCCAATTTCAAAGTTCCATATTTTCCGATTTTCAAATAGAGACAATACTGCCGCCCATTATATGGCTAAGAATTTAAAAGATCCGGCTTATAAAATAAAAATTAAAAGGGCAAAAATATTGGCAGATTTGGGAAAGAAAAAATACGACGCATTTTTAAATGGAAATGTCGGGCGAGCCTCGTCAGTATTGTTTTTAAATACTAAATTTGAAGATCATCAAGAAGCTTTACTTGATAATCAGCTTCCGATCTATATAAGAGTTACCAGGCCCGTTCAACCTGAGCGGTTGGCTGTGGCAAAAATATTGGAATATAAAAAAGGCAAACTTTTTGGTAGAATTATTTGATCGGGCGCATAGCTCAGTTGGCTAGAGCGTTACATTGACATTGTAAAGGTCTCAGGTTCAAGTCCTGATGCGCCCACAAGCACAGGTTTCCCCCAGGGGGACTAACTGACTGTAATCTCGACGATAGTCGAGAACAGTCAGTTGAGCAAGTCCTGATGCGCCCACCATGGAAAACAAAAATTTATCAGCAATGCGGCATACGGCTGAACATTTATTACATCAGGCCGTCAAGGAGTTATTTCCCCAAATTCAACTAGCGATGGGTCCTGCGACTGAAGATGGTTTTTATTTTGACTTCGACAATAATCCAGAAGGCAAAGGCACTATAAAAATATCTGAAAGCGACTTTAAAAAAATTGAAGAAAGAATGAGGCAATTAAAAAACCTTGATCTTCCTTTAACTAGAATGGAAATTTCTTTAAAAGAAGCAAGAGAATTATTTAAAGATAATCCTTATAAATTAGAGTGGATTGACGGAATTGATAAAAAAGGAGAGAAGGTAACTATTTATTGGACTGGCAAACCAGGTGAAAAAAACTCAATGGCCGATCTTTGTAAAGGTCCTCATGTAGAATCAACCGGAAAAGTCGGACCTTTTAAACTTCTTTCAATCGCGGGAGCTTATTGGCATGGTGACGAAAAAAATAAAATGCTGACTAGAATTTACGGAACCTGCTTTCCAACAAAAGAAGAACTTGAAAATTATCTAAAAATGCTTGAGGAAGCGAAGAAAAGAGACCACCGGAAAATAGGCCGGGAACTTGAATTGTTTACAATAAATAACGAAGTCGGACCGGGAATTACTCTTTGGCTTCCAAATGGGTCAATAATTAGAAGGGAAATTGAAAATTACATGATTAATGAACAAATAAAGTTGGGATTTAAACATGTCTATAGTCCTCATATCGGCCGAAAATCCCTCTGGGAAAAGAGCGGACACTGGGATTTGTACAGGCAAAAAATGTACTCACCGATGGATGTCGACGGCGAAGAATACCTTGTAAAACCGATGACCTGTCCAATGCATATTCAATCGTTTATTTTTAACCCTAAATCCTATCGGGACTTGCCTTATAGAATTGCCGAGATCGGATCAGTTTACAGATACGAGCAATCCGGAGAATTAGCCGGTTTACTCCGGGTGCGGGCTTTTACTCAGGACGATGCCCACATTTTTTGTACTCTTGAGCAAGCGGTAGAGGAGTTCGTTTCTGTTTTTAATTTTATTAACAAATTATATAAAGTATTTGGATTTAAGGACTATCGGGTAAGACTTGGAGTTAGATCTAAAAAAGAAAAATATTTAGGAGAAGATTCTTTATGGAAAAAAGCTCAAGAAAAAGCAATCGAAGCATTAGATAAAACAGGTGCAAAATATACTATTTCAGAAGGCGATGCCGCCTTTTACGGTCCAAAGGCGGATTTTATGATTAAAGACGCATTGGGCCGCGAATGGCAATGTGGTACGGTTCAAATTGATTTTATGCTACCGGAAAGATTTAATTTAAAATATGTTGATACTGACGGTCTTGAAAAAACTCCTGTGATGATTCATAGAGCTCCTCTTGGTTCACTTGAACGATTTTTGGCGATCTTGATTGAACAATACGCGGGGATATTTCCGTTATGGCTTTCTCCCGTCCAGGTGGTTGTTCTTCCGATTTCGGAAAAGTTTCTAAAAGAAGCCGATAAAGTTAAAAAGGAACTTGAAAAAAATAATATTCGGGTCAAATTGAACAATGAAAACAAGTCCCTTGGAGGAAAGATCCGTGAGTCGACCTTGCAAAAAATACCTTTTATGATTATAATTGGAGAAAAGGAAATAGAAAAAGGCGAATTATTTGTAACGGTTAGAACAAGAGAAGGAAAAGATTTGGGAATGTTGGAAGTTAACAAGTTTATAAATCAATTAAAATCTCAAATTGAGAATTTTTCATAAAAGAAAATTTACGCAGCGAAAGTTTTACTTTATAAACTTCAGGATCGAAGCCCCGATGCTGAGAGTGCTTGATGCGAAAGGCGAACAAATAGGAGTGTTAAGCAAGCAGGAGGCGTTAAATAAAGCTCAAGAAATGGAAGCGGATTTAGTGTTGATCGCCCCGAAAGCGGTCCCACCGGTAGCCAGGATTATTGATTTTAAGAAGTTTTTGTATCAGGAGGAAAAGAAAGAAAAAGATGCACGGAAAGGTGTTAAAAAAGGAGTTGTTAAAGATATTAATTTAGGATTGTTTATAGGCCAAGCTGATTTAGACAGGATGAAAAGACGGTCGATAGAGTTTTTAGGAGAAGGACACCAAGTAAGAATAAATTTGTTACTTAGAGGAAGAGAAAACGCAAAGAGGGATATGGCATTTGCTCTAGTTAACAAATTTATTGTTAGTTTAGGCGATGTTAATATTTCCAAGCCTCCAAAATTGGAAGGCAAAATATTAAGAGCGGTAGTCGCAAAAAAGAAATAATATGGCAAAAAATAAACCAAAAACAAGAAAATCGGCGGCAAAAAGATTTAGGGTTAGTCCTAAGGGGAAAGTATTAAACCGAGGACAGGGCTTCCGACATTTAAGAGGTAAAAAAAATAAAAGCTGGCTTCGACGTAAGAAAAAATCCCTTGAAGTTGTCGGAAGAATGAAAAGGAAAGTATTAATGATGTTGGGTAAAAAATAATTAATATGTGTAGGGAACAAAAATTTTTGTTCCGTACAGTACAGTGATATAAAAATATGGTAAGAATAAAAGGCGGAGTAAGAACTAGAGCAAAGCATAAAAAGGTCTTAAAACTGGCTAAAGGTTTTTGGATGACGAGACATAAACAGTTTAAAAAAGCTAAGGAAGCTGTTCTTCATGCGGGTGAATATGCTTTTAAAGGACGAAAACTTAGAAAAAGGGACTTCAGACAACTGTGGATTATGAGAATGAACGCGGCTTTGAGAGAGTTGGGTATGAAATATAGTATATTTATCAATAAGCTTAAAGTAAATAAAATAGAATTAGATCGAAAAATTCTTTCACAACTGGCTGTAGAACATCCAGCCGTCTTCAAAAAAATAGTCGAAAAGGCGAAATAAAGATAAATTGCCGTATTGTTAAAATAATATTTTTCTTATATAATCTTCATTATCATGGATAGCAAAAAATACGAATCAGAAATAAACGATGTTAAAACTATCGAAAAGCTAATCGAGTTGGAAATAAAATATTTAGGGCGGAACGGTGAAATAAATAAGTTACTTTCAGCAATCAAAGACATTCCGAAAGAAGAAAAAAAAGATTATGGTCAAAAAGCTAACAAACTTAAACAGTCTATTGAACTTCTGATCAATGAAAAGAAAAAAGAACTGGAAAATAAAAAATCTGATGTTTTTTTTGATAAAACTCTACCAGGGAAAGCATATCCGAAAGGAAGTCTTCATATTGTATCTCTCGCGATAGAAGAAATTACTAAAATCTTCGAAAAGATCAGTTTTATTCGAGTTTCTTACCCGGAAGTTGATTGGGAGTATGGTGCATTTGAATCCTTAAATATGCCCGCTAATCATCCCGCCCGCGATGATGTCGAAACTTCGTTTATCGATGCACCGGCGCATTCTAAGCTTGGGAAAATGGTCTTGACTCCGCATACTTCAAACGGACAAAACCGGGAAATGAAAAGGGTCGGAAAGCCTCCGATTAGAATGATCAACATTTCCAAATGCTACCGACCGAATTGGGACGCGACACACACTCCGATGTTTCATCAATTTGAAGGATTGTGCGTTGATAAGAACATTACTATCGTCAACCTTAAGGGAACCCTGGATTATTTTGCAAAAAAATATTTTGGAAAAGGAACAAATACCCGTTTGCGACCTCACCATTTTCAATTTACCGAACCTTCATTTGAGGTTGATATAACATGCACTGTCTGTAAAGGCACTGCTAAAATTGGTGACAAAAAATGCAAGGTTTGTAAATCCGGATGGTTGGAACTAGGCGGATGTGGGATAGTTCACCCCAATGTTTTGAAAGAGGGCGGAATTAATTCTGAACAATTTTCCGGCTGGGCATTTGGTTTTGGAATCGAGCGGGTAATAATGATGAAATATGGACTTGATGATATTAGAAATTATTATAGCGGGGATATAAGGTTTCTTGAACAGTTTTAAATATGAATATCAAAATCACATACAATTGGCTTCTGGAATATCTTGATACTGATGCAACGCCTAATGAATTGCAAAAATATTTATCCCTCTGCGGACCATCAATTGAAAGTGTTGAAAAAGTCGGAAATGACTTTGTCTTTGATATAGAGATTACTTCAAACAGAATAGATACTGCTTCGGTAATCGGAATTGCTCAAGAAGCTCAAGCAATTTTACCGATGTTCGGAAAAAAAGCCGTACTCAAACGAAACCCTTTATTAAATTTAAAATTAAACCAAATCATACCCGGTTCAGGTTTTGATTTAAAGGTTGAAATTAAAAATCCGGATTTAGTTTCTAGATTTACGTCAATAATTTTTGATCATGTAGTAATAGGAGATTCACCTGATTATATTAAAGACAGATTAAAACTTGCAGGAGTTAAAGTTATCAATAACGTTGTTGATATCTCTAATTATTTAATGCTTACCTTAGGACAACCAATTCACATGTTTGATTACGATAAAATTAGTAATCGCACAATGATAGTCCGTGAGTCAAAAAAAGGTGAAAAGCTTACAACTTTGGATGAACTAGAAATTACACTGCCTGGCGGCGATATTGTTATTGAAGATGGATCAGGCAAGCTGATTGATCTTTGTGGAATTATGGGGGGATTAAATTCGGCAATTACTCCAGCGACAAAGAGAGTTTTGCTATTTGTCCAAACTTACAATAAAACTAAAGTCAGAAAAACTACCATGTCAACCGGTCAAAGAACAATTGCTGCTACATTCTTTGAAAAAGGTCTTGATGAAAAAAGGGTCGAAGCAACCACTGTTGCCGCTTCTCAATTAATTGAAAAATATTGTCAAGGAAAAATTGTATCTGAAATTAAGGATATTTATCCGTCGCCGGTAAAGTTAAAAGAAATTAAGGTTAAATACGAGCTATTTGATAAATTAATTGGTGTGAAGATCGATAGAAAAATAATCATTGATATTTTAATGAACTTGGGTTTTATCGTAGGGAGAGACGCCCATGTTGCAACTGTAACCGTACCATCTTGGAGATTGAACGATATTAATATTGCAGAGGATTTGGTTGAGGAAGTGGCCAGGGTTTACGGATATCATAATATTCCCTCGGTTTTGCAACCAAACACGTATATTGAACAGCCTAAAGAAATGGAGGATATATTTGTTTTTCAAAATAAAATAAAGTTATTTCTTAAGCATTTAGGTCTTAACGAAGTAATCAACTACTCAATGATCTCAAAAGATCAGATAACTGAATTTGGATTTGATCCAACAAAGCATCTCCGTCTATCAAATACCTTATCGAAAGATATTGAATATTTAAGAACAAATTTAATACCGTCTTTGTTTAAAAATGTAAAAGATAATATCGGGAAAAAAGATGTTTTAAAATTATTCGAAATTGCAAAGGTTTATCTACCAAAAAAAGGTGATTTACCGGACGAAGTTTATAAGGTTGGGATAGTTACAAATACTGATTATTTTGACCTTAAAGGAATAATTGAGGCATTATATTGGGAATTGAATATTCAAGAACTGTCCACCCCAGAAATTATTGAAAAATCCGGTGTATTTATGGCAGAAATTGACTTTAAATCGTTAATTGATGATTCTATATTGGTGCCAACGTATAAGTCTATTCATCCTTACGCTGTGATCAAATTAGACAAAACCTTTAAAATAGGACCAGATTACACATACCGGATGATATCTAAATTAGCAAAAAAATCAAAATTATTGCATAAAATTGAAGTAGTTGCTATTTATGAAAATAAATTGACCCTCCGTTTTTATTATTCTTCTCCGGAAAGGAATATCACAGAAGAAGAAGCGAAGGAAGAATTACGTCAAGTTTGAAGTTAAGGTGTAGGAATAGACGTTGATGTGGGGGAATCCCATGGTTTATTAATTCCAAATTTAATCGTTGATTCGCCACTTTTATCTTTTTCATTTACAGCAATAACCTGAAGCTCGTAAACTCCATCCTCAGTAATCGAAATTGCTTCATCAATTTCTTTCTTGTCTTCGTTCCAGCTTCTAATTTCAGCGCCGTTTAATTTAATTTTGACGTTTTTTAATTTATCGATTGAAATGATTTTTGCTTTTATATTTACATTTCCTGATGAAATCGTAGCTTGATTAGAGGGGCTTTTTATAGAAACAATCACTGAATCTGAGGAAGCATCAGATATTTCCGTCGGTGGCTTAAATTTACTATCTGTCTGTTGTCCGGCCCATGCATTTATAGCCTCCTGCCAACGATTTTTACCGTCGGTTGAAACAGGGTCACTTTCGGTAATGACTATAAAATCCTTCTCTTCATAGTTACCGCTTTTTACCTCAAC
>Ga0172379_10005081_pt1 | contig 18718 bp, 12 predicted proteins | sample GrowelOW334metaG_FD_119756 | JGI IMG/M metagenome (GOLD analysis project Ga0172379, IMG submission 119756) | Groundwater microbial communities from an aquifer near a municipal landfill in Southern Ontario, Canada - Groundwater well OW334 metaG | ecosystem: Environmental > Aquatic > Deep...
CCGTATCGCTTTATCGCTTTTTTGATCGCCGATACCGAAAAGAACATCACCGCACCAAAATCGAAATTATCCCGAATACTCCCCAGTTGATAATCGATTACAGGATGCTCTAACCGCTTCCCTTCTTTAATTTCATAAAAATCGGCGTAGACCATTCCCGCATTAGTATCCCTGGCAATGTGAATTAACCGTTCTAACGCCACTTGGTTCAGTGTAATAGATTGAGCCTGACTAATAAATAAAAGGAAATTGCTCGAGATTTTATTTATGATCGCATTAAGTGTTTTACCGGAAGTCAGTGAATCCACTTTAATTCCTGCACATTTGTGCTGTGTTCCGAGATATGTCCCGTCATGAGCAATAATTATTTTTTTGACAAGGGGTGATTGTACGAACTGCTGCAGGGTGGCTTCAAAATAATGTTCAGGACTGAAGGGCAGAACAACGGTGATCATAAACACTAATTTCCTTGAGTGAATAATTCAAAAATAAAATTTTCCGCTAGCAATGTAAAAAGAAGAAGAAGGGAAAGCAAACCTAAATACTTGACATTTCCTGCGAATTTGATAATATAAAGGGAGGAATCCATGAATAGTAGGAGGAAGAGTATGCCGGAACTGGATCTGAAGGAATTTGAAAAAAATATCGTCGTCCGCACAATCACGATTGACGATTACGAGAAAATCACTGCGCTGCAGGAGCTCTGCTTTCCAGGAATGAAAACCTGGATGAGGGAACAAATGGAATGTCAAATTTCCATCTTCCCTGAAGGACAGATTTGCATCGAATACGAAGGTAAGATCGTCGCATCCTCCAGCAGTCTCATCCTGGATTTTTCACTCTATTCTGAATGGCACAGTTGGAAAGAAATTGCAGACAACGGGTATATCCGAAATCATAATGCCGAAGGAAATACGCTTTACGGTATTGAGATTATGGTAAATCCGGAATATCGGGGCATGCGTCTTGCGCGCCGGCTGTATGATGCGCGCAAATCGATCGCCACGAAATATAATCTGATGAGAATCATTCTAGGAGGAAGGATTCCCGGATATGAAAATTATGCAACCAAAATGACGGCGAGAGAGTATGTCGGCAAGGTGATCAACAAATCGCTGTTCGATCCCGTGCTCACCGCGCAGTTGGCAAATGGTTTTGTGTTGAAACGATTGCTGCAGCATTATATGGTTTCCGATTCGGCGTCAAAAGGTTACGCTACCTTTTTGGAATGGACGAATCTTGATTATGTTCCGGACACTTCCCGGATTTTTATGCCGGTTGAATCTGCGCGCGTCTGTGCGGTGCAATATCAAATGCGCATGGTGAAAGATTTTGAAGATTTTGCAAAACAATGCGAATATTTTATTGACGTCGGCGCCGATTACCGAAGTGATTTTATTTTATTTCCCGAAATTTTTACCACGCAATTGCTCTCCTTTATGCCAAAAGACCGTCCGGAAGTCTCCGTCCGACGTCTCTCCGAATTTACACCGAAATATCTTGAACTGTTTCATTCATTATCGGTGAAATATAATGTGAATATTATCGGAGGGTCGCATTTTACTGTTGAAGACGACAGTCTCTACAACATTGCGTATTTGTTTCGCCGGGATGGAACAATCGGAAAACAGTATAAACTTCACATTACACCAAATGAACGCAGATGGTGGGGAGTAAAACCAGGAAGCTCTCTGGAGATCTTTGATACGGACAAAGGAAGGATCTCAATCCAAATCTGCTACGACGTGGAATTCCCGGAATTGAGCAGAATAGCCGTTGAAAGTGGGGCACAATTAGTTTTTGTACCATTCTGTACAGACGAACGGAATGCTTATCTGCGCGTACGCTATTGCGCCCAGGCACGGTGTATCGAAAATCATATCTATGTGGCCATCGCCGGCGGCGTCGGGAATCTGCCGTCGGTGGAAAATCTCGATGTCCATTATGCACAATCTGCTATCTTCACACCGTCCGACATTCCATTCACTCGCGATGCCATTCAATCCGAAGCAACGCCGAACACGGAAATGGTGATTGTTGATGATGTTGACTTGGAATTACTGAAACGTCATCGTCAAAGCGGAAGTGTGCTGAACTGGCTGGATCGCAGAAAAGATTTGTATGAGATTCGCTATCGCGGTGGAAACAGCGTAACTGTATTATAACTGTTTCAATCTCCTTGAACAAGCTAAAATGAATGCACCGTTGCGATGCTGAAGATTTTTTTGCTGAAATTGGATTTTTATTTCATCAAATGTTTGAAACATGGTAGGACTCGAATTAACGGCTCCTTGACATGTGGCAAAAAAACGGGAGAAGGTGAAAAGACCGAACTCCCGTTTCATACATTCCTCACCAACTATTTCTTTAACATTGTAAAGACCAGCTGTCCTTCTCCCTGCAACCCGAGTTGAAGTGCATCTCCTTCATTGAATTCTCCCGACAAAATTTTCGACGAAAGTGTGTCGATAATATGTTTTTGGATCGTCCGTTTTAATGGACGGGCGCCGTAACTCGGATCATATCCGAGACGGGAAATCCACTCTTTCGCATCGTCCGTAACAACAAGTGTCATCTCCTTCTTCGCCAGCAGTTCATCCACTCGTCGAAGCTGAATGTTGATTACGCTCGCAATGTCGGAACGGGTGAGCGGTTTGAAGAGAATCACCTCATCTACCCGATTCAAAAACTCCGGACGAATCGTCTGTCGCAGCAATTGATTCAGCTCGGAACGCAAGTCGCCGACGAATCCATTCCAGTCATCATCGCTTTGCATTTCTCCCATGCGTTCTTGTATCAGCTGTGACCCAAGATTAGATGTCATGATTACGATGGTATTCTTGAAATTCACTGTCCGTCCGCGCGAATCAGTCAGCCGACCGTCGTCCAACAACTGGAGAAGAACATTAAATACTTCCGGATGAGCTTTTTCAATCTCGTCCAGCAATACAACGGAATACGGTTTTCTCCGGACTGCTTCCGTCAATTGTCCTCCCTCCTCGTATCCGACATATCCCGGAGGAGCGCCGATCAGACGGGAAACTGAAAATTTCTCCATGTACTCACTCATATCGATGCGAACCATCGCGTTCTCATCATTAAAGAGTAATTCCGCCAGGGAACGGGCAAGTTCGGTTTTTCCCACTCCGGTGGTGCCGAGAAAAATAAATGACCCGATCGGACGCTTCTCATCCTGTAATCCTGCCCGGCTGCGGCGGATCGCATCGGCAACCGCTTTTACCGCTTCTTCCTGATTTACCATCCGGTTGTGAATTCGATCTTCCAGGTGGAGAAGTTTCGACCGTTCGCTTTCCAACATCCGTGTCACCGGTATGCCAGTCCATTTCGATACAATCTCGGCAATGTCTTCTGCATCCACCTCTTCCTTCAGCATCTTTTGATGCTTTTGGATTTCAGAGAGTTTCTGCGTTGCTTCCTTCAATTTTTTATCCAGGTTCGCCAGCACACCATACCGCAACTCGGCCACTTTACCGAGATCTCCTTCACGCTCTTTTTTGTCCGCTTCAATTCGGACATTTTCAATTTCTTCCTTCATCGTGCGGATGGATTGGATCAGGTTCTTCTCGTTTTCCCAATGTGCGCGCAGTTCACTTCGTTTCTGATTTAACTCTGCGAGATCTTTTTCAATCTCTTGAATGTGCGTTGAAATTGCCTGCCGGTCCGTTTCGTCAGCATATTCTGCGGTAAGTTCGCGTTTCACCGCTTCACGTTCAATCTCTAACTGTTTCACTTTGCGTTCGATATCGTCTAGCTCTTCCGGCATCGAATCGATTTCAATCCGCAGCTTAGACGCCGCTTCATCCACAAGATCAATCGCTTTATCGGGAAGGAATCGGTCCGAAATGTATCGATGACTTAACTGTGCAGCGGCCACAATAGCGCCATCAGTTATACGAACACCGTGATGCACTTCATACCGTTCGGAAAGACCGCGCAGAATGGAAATTGTATCTTCCACAGACGGCTCATCCACACGTACCGGTTGGAACCGCCGTTCCAACGCAGGATCTTTTTCAACATATTTCCTGTACTCGTCCAGCGTCGTCGCACCGATCGCACGGAGGTCACCCCGGGCAAGTGCTGGTTTAAGCATATTAGCAGCATCCACCGCACCCTGTGCGGCGCCGGCGCCGACAAGTGTGTGCAGTTCATCGATAAATAAAATAATCTCTCCGTTTGAATTTTCCACTTCTTTCAGCACCGCTTTCAACCGCTCTTCAAATTGTCCGCGAAAACTTGCTCCAGCGATCAACGCCGCCATATCCAGTGCGATGATCCGCTTCGATTTCAAATTCTCCGGCACATCACCGGAGACTATCCTATATGCCAAACCTTCGGCAATTGCAGTTTTCCCTACTCCTGGTTCGCCTATGAGCACCGGATTGTTTTTCGTTCGGCGTGAGAGCACCTGAAGTACACGACGGATTTCGTCTTCCCGTCCAATCACCGGATCAAGCTTTCCTTTGCGCGCAAGATCGTTCAGATCGCGTCCGAATTTTTCCAGCGATTGATATTTATCTTCTGGATTTTGATCGGTCACACTTTGGGTTCCGCGCACTTCCTTTAATGCTTTTAGCAACCCATCTTTTGTCACGCCTTGATCCAACAGAAGTTTTACTCCGTTATTTTCTTTATGATCCAATAGCGCAAGCAACAGATGTTCGGTACTGATATATTCATCCTTCAGATTTTCCGCTTCCTTTTGCGCTTGTTCAAAAACTTTCTGCAACGAAGTTGAAGCATATTGTTGCGCACCGGTTACCTTGGGTAGTTTTTGAATGACATCGTTGATCTTTATTTTTATGTAATTAACGTTCGCACCGATTTTTAAAAGAATCGGCGTAACTATTCCCTGTGCATCCTGCACCAACGCCGCCAGGAGATGCTCCGGTTCCAACGATTGATTGCCGTACGATGTTGCGATCTCCTGAGCATTCTGTACGGCTTCTTGAGATTTAATTGTAAATTTGTTGAAATTCATATTGTTATTGAGTCACTGATAGTGAATTAAAATAGATGTTTATACATTGTTGTTTCATGAATTGTTTTGTGTGGCGGTATCACCGGTATATTCCACTGCGTCAAACGATCGACACGAGAACTGTATAACAAACAATTTTACGAGAAGTTCTCTCAAAAACGACTTCACATCATTCTAAACGGAATACTCAAATGCGTAGTGATGGATGAAGCGAACATGCCTGCACTAACGGTGTCCCTTGGGGACCGGCAAGCAAGGAATCCGATTCCACCAGCATTGGTCGAAGCAGATTCCCCGCTTGACTGATTTCCGTCGGGAAGATTCGACTTGCCTAAAACGCAGCGCACAAAATGACGATAAAAAATATCTGTGAGACAGCTTCTATTTATTCTTTTTTTGCCGCAACCGGTTTAACTCTTTTTCCCTCTCTCCGGCAACAGCAGATTGATTAAGTAAATCAAATAATTTGTATGATGGAATCACTCTTGCTAAGCCAGAGGCATGTGGTCCTGTTCCGTAATCACCGACGAGAATTCCGCACAAAACGAGCGTTCTCGAACGGACAATGCCTCCCGAATCCTTCAACGCTTCGTTAAAATAATATACCGGAGATCCAGTACTTCCTTGCGTAATATCGGTTTCAATAAGATACAGTTCAGTAAATGATTTATCCCACTGATATTTTTCATCAGACACTTGTGCAATCCGTCCAAACCGCACTGCAGGAATATTTTTAAAAAGGCCGATGTGCGACGGAAGCATACCGATAGAGAAGACCTCGCTTCCTTCAACGATATTTTCACGGCCGAATACATCCACTGCACCAATCATACCGGAAGGGATATAAAGTACATCATATCTGTTTACATCGGGGAACGCGGGAATGATCGCAAGATCAACAGTACTGTCTGGATGAATGAAATACCGCGGCGCGCTGTCTACGTTCAATTGAACAATCAACGTATCGGAATATCCTTCTTTCCGGTTGATCCGTACATACAACGTTTCCAGAAACTCGCCATTCTGCTTTTTTAATGCAGTTTTTGTCGTCACAAGGTAGCCGAATGTTGCTGTATCGTTTTCTTGATTTGCATTCAGCAACACAAAAAAACCGGTCCCTTGAACTTCCAATCTGTTACTGGAATCTTTTGAAAAAATAAATGTAACCGATTTTTTTACCCGTGCCGGATATTTCTCGGAATACAGCAAAGATGAAAATAACAAAATGACAACAATACCGCGGATCAGATTCATGATATACCTAAGATTATGACGCATTATTTGGTGGATTATTATCCCCGGTCTCTTGTTCAAACCGCTTTTTACCGGCCTTTTCATCTATCATCGTTTCCATCGCATTTCTTTTCTCCTGATTTTGCATGTCGGAAAAGACGGAGGCAGCGGTGAAACTACCTGTGCTGGACATTTTTTTATTGATGATCGCCAGTAGCAATACAATTGCTAATCCAATCAAGACAATCCAAACTATTATATCCATCATAAATACTCACCGGTTTTTTGCTTAGAGAAGAAAGGAATAAAGACCCACCATTCAGTTCCCCATAACATATCCGTCATCGGCAGGAGTTCGGCAATATTATTCAAAAAAAAAATTATTCCCGGCACATCAAATAATTACATCGGTACGAGATTGTAAAACGACGTCGTGTACTTCGTTAGCATTTCTTGTAAGCTTTACGACAACGCTACTAATTGTATCTGTATCACTTCGTCAACCCTCGATGTAATGGAATGCAATGTCTGTTCCGGAGGTTGCACATCTAGTTTTAACGTGCAGCACGCTGTGAGTGTCCCTTCGAAAATCAGATTATCCACCTCTTGAATATTGATCTTTGCTGATTTTAAATCATCGAACACATTTGCAAGAACGCCGGGTTTATCATAATGCCGTACGACCAGTTGATATTTTGCCGGTGTAGACTTTGCCTTGTTCACCCAGTTCTTTACAGTCCCCCGCTCAACATACTGTTTGATAATTGCCACGGTTTCATCCGCAATTGCATTCTGCGCCTGTTCCGTGGAAGCGCCGATGTGATGCGTTCCGTAAACATTCGACAACGAAGCAAGTGTGTTCGTGAATGGGGAAGTTTTATCTTCCGGTTCGCCGGAGAATACATCCGCACCAATTCGGACGGCTCCTTTTAACGCCGCTTCATACAGTGCTTCTTCATCCACTACTTCCCAGCGGGAAGTATTCAGAAATATCGCTTTGGGTTTCATCGTTCCGATCATCTCTTTCGTGATGATCCCTTTTGTTTCCGGTTTTAACGCTAGGTGGACGGTGATAATATCACATTGCGGGATCAGCGTTGCTATCGATTCAGCTTTTACCACACCGAGTATTTCTGCTTTTTCCTTCGTTAATGAACGCGACCATGCAATAACGTTCATCCCGAATGCTTTTGCACGCACAATAAATTCTTTCCCAATCTGGCCTACACCGATGACACCGACGGTTTTGCCGAAGATACCATCCGATTTTGAATATTCGCTTTTGTTCCACTTTCCGTTACGCAGATCGGCAACATTATCGGGAATCCGGCGGTCCAGCGAAAGAAGCAGTCCCATCGCCAGTTCGGCCACTGCAACGGAATTTTTCCCCGGACAGTTTGACACATAAATCCCCCGAGCATTCGCCGCTTTCATATCGATGTTATTAACACCAGCACCGGCACGAATTATTAATGATAAATTTTTTGCTGTAGAAATACAGTCGGCATGCACTTCGGTCGAGCGAACAACAAGTACATCGGCATTGTTAATAGCTCCGGCAAGTTCTTCAGCCTTTAGTTTCGGTTTGTTTTCGACAATTATGCCGATCGCTTGTAACTGATCAACAGTTCTTTGAGGTAAGGCATCAGCTAAGAGGACTTTCATACGTTTGCTCCTTCGAAGGTTGGAATATCGTAGTAAGGATTGTGAGTGTTAAAAGGTACGTCCTTTTTGCTGTGTCATCAACGTCAAACTTTGTGTTAAAATTAATGTTTCAATTTTGTTGACATGACAAAGGCGAGGGACCACCTCGCCTTTATCTTTTTTCCCGTTTTTCAGATGGATTTGCTTGTTTTATTTGTCATCAACGACTTCAAAATCGGCATTTTCCACTTTTTTTCCTCCTTCAGCCTGACCACCGCCTGCAGACTGTTGCTGCTGTCCGCCAGCTTCAGCGCCGGGTTGAGGACCTGCTGTTTTTGCCGCTTCATACATCTTTGTTGATGCGTCGTTCCAGATTTTTTCGAGTTCTTCTTTCTTCTCCTTAATGCCAGCGTTTGCTTTCACCGCTTCTTCCAACGCCGTCGTTGCTGTTTCAATCTTTGCTTTGGTATCAGCATCAATCTTATCGCCGAGATCGGTCAATTGTTTGCGCGTAGAGAAGATCAGCGAATCTGCCTGGTTTTTGATCTCGATTTCCTCTTTTTTCTTCGCATCTTCGGATGCATGAGCTTCAGCGTCCTTCTTCATTTTCGACACTTCTTCTTTGCTCAGACCGGAAGAAGAGGTAATACGGATGTTCTGTTCTTTTCCTGTCGCTTTATCTTTAGCTGAAACGGAGAGCATACCGTTCGCATCGATATCCAGCGTTACTTCAATCTGCGGAACACCGCGTGGTGCCGGCGGAATTCCGTCGAGATGGAATCTTCCGAGTGAGCGGTTATCGGCTGCCAGCGGACGTTCACCCTGCAGAATGTGGATCTCCACCGATGTCTGGCTGTCTGCGGCCGTACTGAACACTTCGCTTTTCTTTGTCGGGATGGTCGTATTTGCATCGATCAGTTTCGTCATCACACCGCCGAGTGTTTCAATACCAAGAGACAGGGGCGTTACGTCAAGTAACAAAACGTCCGTCACATCACCGGCGAGAACTCCGCCCTGAATTGCTGCACCGATTGCCACAACTTCATCCGGATTTACTCCTTTGTGTCCTTCCTTACCGAAAAATTTCTTCACCAGTTCCTGCACGGCCGGCATGCGGGTCATACCGCCGACCAAAATCACTTCGTCGATCTGGTTGATGGTGTAACCGGAATCCTTTAATGCTTTTTCTGTCGGTGTCAGGCAACGTTTCAATAGATCGTCCACCAATTGTTCAAATTTCGAACGGGACAATGTCATTGTAAAATGCTTAGGACCGTCCTGAGTTGCAGTGATAAACGGAAGATTAATTTCTGTCTGTGCAGACGATGAAAGTTCAATCTTCGCTTTTTCCCCCGCTTCACGCAGACGCTGCAATGCCATCGCATCTTTTAGCAGATCCACACCCTCCTGTTTTTTAAATTCTTCGGCAAAATATTCTACAAGCCGTTGATCGAAGTTGTCGCCGCCAAGGTGTGTGTCGCCGTTCGTTGATTTTACTTCAAACACACCTTCGCCGAGCTCCAGCACGGAAATATCAAATGTTCCACCGCCAAGATCGAACACGGCAATGCGGGAGTTTGCATGCTTTTTATCGAGACCGTACGCAAGCGCTGCAGCAGTCGGTTCGTTCACAATACGTCGAACTGTTAATCCAGCAATTTCACCCGCTTCTTTTGTCGCCTGACGCTGAGCGTCGTTAAAATATGCCGGCACGGTAATAACCGCTTCGGTCACTTTCTGTCCGAGATAATCTTCCGCCGTCTGCTTCATTTTCTGCAGAACCATCGCCGAAATCTCTGGCGGCGAATACACACGATCGGCAATTTTTACGCGGGAAGTATTGTTTTCACCAGTCACAACATCGTAAGGGACAAGTTTCATTTCTTCATTCACTTCGTTCATGAATCGGCCCATAAATCTTTTTATAGAGTACACTGTATTTTTCGAATTCGTTACGCCCTGGCGTTTTGCCGCCTGACCGACTAAGCGTTCGCCATTTTTTGCAAATGCAACGATCGAGGGTGTCGTTCGCGCTCCTTCTGAGTTTGCAATTACAACTGGTTCGTTCCCTTCCATAACGGAAACAACCGAGTTTGTCGTGCCAAGGTCGATTCCAATAATTTTTCCAGCCATTGTTGTTTTTCCTTTATTTTATTGTTGTAGTTTGAGGTTTTTCTACGTATCTCTCTGCAACGACCGTGCCATAGTAAACACTCAATTTTTATCGTTTTTCGATATACATCCTATTATTAGAATTTTTTTATTATGTCAACGTGTCATGTCAATGAGATTTTTCCTGCCAGTATGTTCTATTCTGTCATACATACAGCGAATTCTATATGCACTTACGATGCACAATTTCATTGAAACCTTCTCAATATTAGGGATTGTTAAATATTCTGATACGGATGCATAATTCATGATTGATCAAGAAGCGATAGTCCAAACGTTATCAACGAACCATTTCGGGAAAAAGGTTTTTTCTTTTGATTCCATTGATTCAACCAATACGTTTGCAAAAAATGTTGAACGGATTATTGCACCTCACGGTACAGTAGTCATAGCAGAAGAACAGACAGCCGGCCGGGGACGTTTGCAGAGGAATTGGAGATCAACCAAAGGGGAAAACCTTCTCTTTACCGTCATCCTTTATCCTGAGTTTGATGTGGAAAAAATTGTCCTGCTTCCATTTGTTGGATCTCTTGCAGTTGTCGATGCTATTGAAACCGTCACTGGACTCACCGCAACTTGTAAATGGCCAAACGATGTGTTGATTAATTCGAAGAAAATATGCGGCATGCTGCTAGAGTCGTCATCAGGATCTGCAGGAATCGAACGGATTGTTCTTGGTATTGGAGTGAATGTGAACCAGATCGAATTTTCGGAAGAGCTCGTTGGAAAAGCGTCTTCCCTGCGGATTGAAAGCGGTAACAATGTTGACCGCATCCGTCTTCTTCAGTCAATATTGGAAGCACTGGAATTACGCTATCATCAATTGTCTTCTTTCCCTCCGGTGCAGATACTGAATGATTGGAAGATGAAAGCATTGCTTTTCGGCAAAAAGATTCTTGTATTGGAACACGAGTGTAGTTTTACTGCCACGGCGATTGATGTCGCCGAAGACGGAAGCCTGATTATTGAAACGGGAGAGGGAGAAAAACGGAATCTCTTCGCCGGTGATGTGAGTCTGGCGTATGAATAGTTTTAAATGTTCGCTCAGGATGATTATTCACATGTATGTAATGTCATACGATAACAACAAAGGAAAAAAATATGATCTTAGCCATAGACATCGGCAACACTCATACTGTCATCGGCATCTACAACGGTAGCAAGCTCCTCGGAGATTGGCGTGTGACCAGTTATGTCACCCGGACCGAGGATGAATTCGGCGCACTGGTGAAACAATTCTGTGAAGGCGCAAAAGTCCCGCTGAAAAAAATCACATCCATCGGCATCGCTTCGGTCGTTCCAAACCTGACCGATGTCTGCGTGAAAATGTCCCAAAAGTATTTCGCACTCGAACCGATTGTTGTCTCATCCGATCTGGATCTTGGCATGAAAGTGATGTATGACGATCCGCGGGCAGTCGGTGCAGATCGGCTCTGTAACGCGGTGGCTGGTTTTGCGAAATATAAAGGACCGATTGTTATTGTCGATTTTGGAACTGCGACAACGTTTGATGTTGTGTCAAAAAACGGCGAATACCTCGGCGGCGTTATCACTGCGGGAATTGAAACCACTGCCGGTGAATTGCACCGCCGCGCAGCAAAGCTACCGAAGATCGATTTGAAATTCCCGGAACGAGTAATTGGAAAGAACACCGTCGAAAGCATGCAAGCGGGAATTCTCTACGGCGCGCTTGATTCCATGGAGACAATGATTCGCCGCATCTCAAAGGAATTGGATGATTATCCAATCGTGATCGCCACCGGTGGGTTTTCAGAGACGATGAAGAAACAGTCAAAAGTGATTAACAAGCATGAACCGGCGCTGGTATTGGAAGGGATCCGGTTAATTGTAGATCGAGTGGAAAAGAAGAAAAAGAAAAAATAACGCATTATTTCGTGAGATCGAAACTTTACACACGTTATTTTATTTACAAGCTTTTTGGGCCGCCTATTTTATTTTTCCATTCCTCCTTTTGATTGAGAGTGGACACTGAGCCAACGACACAGCGCCGAATGCGCCATGCTTTCGGGATCCAAGAAGTCCATGTGACTCGCACCTGGTAGTTCTATAAAATCTACCATATCCCCTGCCGTTATCGCTGTCTTTGAATAATTTCTTGAAAGCTCGATTGGCAGCACTTCATCCTTTGAACCATGCATAATCAGTTGTTGTACACCGAGCGGGACTTGAGCAATTGGCGATGCAGCAAAATATCGACCTGGATATTGCTGGGGCGTTCCTCCCATAAATTCATCAACAGCATTTTTTCCGGAACCAAATGCAAATGTTCTTTCGAGATCAACAACAGGTGCAAGTCCCACGGCAGCAATTGGTTTCAACCGTATTGAATTAACAGTATTTTTTGATTTGTTACCATTCGCTGCAGCCAAAAGCGCAAGATGTCCTCCGGCGGAATGACCAATTAAAGTAACGCGAGTGAGATCGAGATTCAATCCTTCTGCCGCCAAAACAGTAAGGTAATTAATACCAGCAACAACATCCTCTAAAGTTCCCGGCCAACCTCCTCCCGATGCGCCCACCCGGCGATATTCTAAATTCCAGACTGCAAAACCACGCCGAACTAAATCCTGAGCTATTGACGTCATTTCTTCACGACCGTACGGCATGCGCCAGAATCCACCGTGGAGCAAACAAACCACTGGCAGACAGAGTGATTCGGATAAATATATGTCCGCTTCCTGACTTTCAAAGGATCCGTATTTGATCGTTTGCATATTCATTGCACCGTATAGATGAGTATTTTCTCTGTACAGTTTCAAAATTCATAGTAAATATGGTTGTTCGAATCATCCGAGTCTCAATAACTCTAAAGCCAATTTATTATTCGGTTCTCCTTCACACAACCAACAGAATGTAAGATTTTCTTTAATGTACTACTATAGTGAACAGGATGCTATCACGTAAAGACAAGATGAGAGGAATGCATTTGATGGTAATTCGTTTGGGGGCGACGAGGAACGCGTTTAAATAAAAAATCCCGCAATGCGGGATTTTTTATTTTACAGTAGCTTATTCTTTCTTTTATTTCATTCCGAACATCTGCACCGACAGTTGTGCAAACTCAATCAGTTGATTGAAGAAAAGTCCGAAATATAGTGTCGGGATTAATAACGACATCAGCAGTATCTGTTGTGCAAGCGGGAATCGGATCGGCTCTGTCGTTTCGGTTTGATCGTCACGCAAAAACATATTGCGGATGATCCGGATATAATAGTAAAGAGAGACCACACTGTTCAGTACACCCACCACAGCAATACCGATCATTTTTGCGTTGATTAACGATAGGAAAATCATCCATTTCCCGATAAAACCCGCTGTCGGCGGAAGTCCAGTCAACGAGATTAGGAACACCGCCAGAGCTACCGAAAGAAGCGGAGCACGTTTCCCTATTCCCCGATAGTTATCGATATGTTCACTACCAGTTTTATTTGCGAGCAACATCACGACATAAAATGCACCAAGATTCATAAATAGATAGACAACAAAATAAATCATCACTGCCGAAAACCCGTCATTGCTCAACACAACAAGACCGAGCAGCATATATCCGGCCTGGGCTATGCTGGAATAGGCCAGCATACGCTTCACATTATCCTGCCATAACGCCACAAGATTGCCGAGAGTCATCGTAAGGACGGAAAGAATCATCAGTGCATTCTGAATTTGCACACCGCTGATCAGTGTCCATGCTCCTGCCGGAAGATCCAACACAGACGAATCGATAAACATAACTTTGAATGCTCGCATCATCATTGCGAAACCGGCCGCTTTCGAAGCGACGGAAAGGAACGCCGTAATCGTTGTGGGAGCCCCTTCATACACATCGGGAGTCCAATAGTGAAACGGCACTGCCGATATCTTGTATCCGAAACCAACGAGAATAAAAATGGATGCTGTAATTAAAGCAAGGTGACTCGAACTTCCCTGCATCAGCACATGGTTGATGCCGACAAGGTCCAATGTTCCGGTCAAACCATAGATAATTGAAATACCGTAGAGCATCACACCGGACGAAAAGGCACCATACAACAGATATTTCAACGAAGCTTCAGAGGAATCTTTTGCTTTGCGTGTAAATCCGGATGCTACATACGATGAAAGTGAACTCATTTCCAACGTGAGATACATCATCAGCAGATTCGATGATCCTACCATAAACATCATTCCGAGACACATGGAAAGCAGAAGGAAATAATATTCGCCGATTGTCCGGTACTCCGCATTGATCTCATCCGAAAATCGCGACATCATCACCACCACAATGGTTGCAAAAACGATAACGATCTTAAAGAAGATAGCGAACGGGTCAACACTCAACATTCCACTGAACGTTGAATTGTTCGTTCCGATAGATTCGGTAAGGACATAAAATGCGGCGAACAGTCCGGCAATGGAGAGAAGCGTCATGATCTGCATGTTCTTCCGGTCGATAAGATGAACGATCAGAACAACACAAAGGGTCACTGTCACGATCACTTCCGGCATGATATTCGAGAGATTATTTACAATAGTTTCTAACATGGCGTATGAGAGTTTATATGTATTTCAGAAGTCGGTCATCCTGAGTTAATCCTGAACGAACCCGCGAAGTGGAGAATCGAAGGATGCCGTACGCACGGTCCATTCTTCAGTGCGTCCCGCCAAACAATACGGCGACGTACTTCAGTATGAATAGCGTGATATATTTGTTACACATCAAATCCAAAAGCTCAATTTCCGGTGACTACTCCAGCACTTCCCTTCACAAGATCCACCAGAGTATTCGCAGAAACATTCATGACATCCAACATTAAGTTCGGGAATATGCCAAGTACAATAGTGATGATTGCTAATGGAATAAGCATAGCTAATTCGCGGCCGTTAATGTCCGTGAGGTCGTTCCATTTTTCCGGCAGCGTGCCCAAGAAAACTCGCTGCAGCGTCCAGAGCATATAGCCTGCCGTCAGGACGATACCAAATGCCGATGCAATTGTTAACCAGCGGAATGTCTGGAAAGCACCGAGGAACGAAAACGCTTCGGAGATAAATCCGCTCAGTCCTGGCAAACCGATCGCTGCAAAGAAGGCAATCATCATCACTCCCGAGTATTTCGGCATTTTGTTCATCAGACCGCCAAAATCATCGAGTCCACGTGTGTGCGCCCGATCGTAAATTACGCCAACAATCAAGAAGAGCATAGCGGTGATCGTGCCGTGATTAAACATCTGCAGCATTCCTCCCACCATTCCCTGCGTGTTCATCGCCGCCATTCCCAGAATAACTATTCCCATGTGGCTTACGGATGAATAAGCGATCAGTTTTTTGAAATCCTTCTGCGCCATTGCACACAACGCACCGTAAATGATGTTGACGAATCCAAGAAATGCCAGTGGATAAAGATAATGCATCGCCGCATCCGGGAAAATCGGGAAGCCGATGCGCATCAAACCATACGTTCCCATTTTCAGCAAAACGCCGGCAAGAATAACACTGATGGCGGTCGGTGCTTCCACATGCGCATCAGGAAGCCATGTGTGGAACGGAAAAATAGGAACCTTAATCGCAAATCCGATAAAGATTGCAATATATGCGAGATATCGCCATGTCGTTGAAACACCAGAGAGAATCGATCCGGCGTCGTAGTTTGCTGGATTCATCATTGCCAACATGTTAAAGGTATGAATCTTTTCCCCTGTTGCAGGATCGATCACCGACACGCTGAAATAGAGAGCAAGCATTGCCAATAACAACAGCACCGACCCTAGCAACGTATAAAGAAAAAATTTAATTGCTGCATATTCCCGACGTGGACCGCCCCAGACACCAATCAGGAAGTACATTGGCAACAGCATTACTTCCCAGAAAACATAGAATAGGAAGAAATCCAAAGAAACAAAGACTCCCATCATACCGGTGTCCAGTAACAGAAGCAGTGCAAAATATCCCTTAATCGATTTTTCGATCGACCAGGAAGAAATTACGGCGATGCAGGAAATCAACGCGGTCAGGAACACCATCGGCATGCTGATACCATCGATACCCAGAAAGTAATCGATTTTAATCGACCCAAACCAACCTGTGCTGATCACATTAATCCAACTGAAGAGTTCTTTGAATTGCATCGTCTCTGCAGAATTTACACCCGCTAGCGACCGGTCGAATTTTGCAAATACCATACACGCAAGAACCACTTGCAACAGTGTAAAGACCAGCGATGTCCAGCGAATCGCGGTTTTTTGTTCTTTCGGAAGCAGAAGGACAACGACCATTCCGATGATAGGAAGAAACGTCAGCCAAGTGAGGACGCCAATGTTAAGTATGTTGAGTTCCATAAGAGTTATCTAATTGTAAAATAAATGATCACTAAATAATGTTCGAACTAAATGTAGAGCGCCAACAGCACCATAAACCCTATAATTGCAAAGATCATATATGTCTGGACTTTTCCTGTTTGCACTTTTTGTACGGTTTGCCCCATCATTCCAGTAAAGAATGCCGTGAAATTTACCATCCCATCCACCACCAACGTATCAAACTTCCCGCTGATAACGGAAACGATTTTGGTAAGCCATGCCGCACCATTGACGATACCGTCAATAATTGTGTTATCGAACCAAGCTAACAGCCGTGCTAAACCTACCGTTCCCGCCACTACAGTTGCGTCATACAACTCATCGAAGAACCATTTTCTGTAAAGGAACGTGTGCAATGGTTTCAGCATCCGTTCAAATGCATCGGCGGAAATCTTCTTCCAGAAATAGGTGATGAATGCAATTAGAATACCAAGTCCGGAGACACCGACCGACAATGCCATTGCCATCGTGTGCTGATGATGGATTTCTTCGACGAATTCTTCAGTCGGTGTAGCTGCAAGTTTCTCAGGCACAACAACCGCAGGGTAGGATATTTTTTCAAAGAACCATCCTTGACTTGCAGAAATAGGGTTTAATGAGAAAAATGCGAAGAATGAAAATGTTGCAAGCACCATCAGCGGGATGATGATTGCTTTCGGAGACTCATGAATATGTTCAAAACGGTGCGCATCCTTATGTTCACCCATAAATGTCAGGATTAACATGCGGAACATATAAAACGCCGTCAAACCCGCCACAAGAAATCCGACGATCGGGATGAGTGAGTGACCGGTAAAATGTGAATAAGCAAGCGTACCTGCAAGAATTTCGTCTTTGCTTAAAAAGCCGGATGTTAACGGCACTCCGGAAATTGCAAGTGTAAACATCGTCATCGTCCAAAAAGTAACAGGCATCTTCGACTTTAATCCGCCCATGGAACGCACATCCTGTGCATCGGTATGATGATCGTTCAGATGATGCAGTGCACGATGCATCGCGTAGATAACTGATCCGGACGCAAGAAATAATCCTGCTTTGAATGCCGCGTGCGTTACCAGATGCATCACACCGGCCGAAAACGCACCCACGCCAAGTCCCATCACCATATAACCCAATTGACTGACCGTCGAATATGCAAGAATTTTTTTAATATCATTTTGTACGATGGCAATTGTTGCCGCAATAAATGATGTCACCGCTCCAAAGTATGCAATCACCATCAATGCATCCGCCGTCAACATCGGGAAGGTGCGTGCGACAAGATACACACCGGCCGCCACCATCGTCGCCGCATGAATCAATGCGCTGACCGGTGTCGGACCTTCCATCGCATCGGGGAGCCACACATGTAACGGAAATTGCGCCGATTTACCGATTGCACCGCAAAAGATTAACAATCCCGCAGCAGTTAACCAAGCGTTGGAATCATACGGAAGTACGCCGCTGCCGATCGCTGTGAAGATACCATGAAAAGTCAGTGTTGAATACTGCATCCAGACAATCATAATACCGATAAAGAATCCCAGATCGCCGACACGATTGACAATAAACGCCTTTTTTGCCGCGTCGGAAGCAGATTTCTTTTCATACCAATGTCCGATCAGAAGATATGAACTCAGCCCGACCAATTCCCAAAACACATACATTAACAGGTAATTGTTCGTCACAACAATGCCAAGCATCGAGAACGTAAAAATACCAAGATTTGCGTAGTAGCGTGAGTAGCGGACATCATCTTTCATGTATGCAAGAGAGAACACATGCACAAGAAAGCTGATTAACGTCACCACTACCAGCATCACCGTCGTGAGATTGTCCACCATAATGCCGATATCAAGCTTCAATGGTATGTTATTGACCATCGTATGGAAATCGATCCACGTTACGGTAATATCCCATACTGCTTCGGTAGCAAGTTTGGAGAAGAATAAAAAGAATGCAAGAATCAGGTCGATGCCGAGAAACGTTGTGGCGATGTGGCCACTTCGGTTCAAGAACCGTTTGCCGAAAAAGATCAGAAGTAGAAAACTGACCAGAGGGAGAAAAAGAATCGCAAGTGCGATGTTGAGTTCGGGTATCATTAGTCTTTTAAGAATGAAATTTCGTCAACATTGACGGTATGAAAGCGTTTGTAAATGTTCAGTACGATCGCCAAAGCAATGGCCGCTTCTGCCGCCGCCAGGATGATAACAAAGATTGCCGCCATCTGCCCTTCGATGTTCATACCGCCAAACCGAGAGAAGGCAAGGAAATTAATATTGGCGGAATTCAGGATGAGTTCGACGCCCATCAGAACCATGATTGCATTGCGCCG